>Ga0075722_104_pt1 | contig 113330 bp, 101 predicted proteins | sample RifGroB1_FD_67783 | JGI IMG/M metagenome (GOLD analysis project Ga0075722, IMG submission 67783) | Microgenomates (Woesebacteria) bacterium GW2011_GWB1_39_10b
TGGGAATAAGAGTATCAACGTGTCGTGTCAAATTTAACTCCTCTTTCTCGTATTCATCATAAAGTTGGTCAAATTCTTTATTATCTTTCTCCTTTACACTTATTAATTTCTTAAAGACTTGCCATTTTTTAGTCCCGCTAAAATCTTTGATTGCAACTCCCCCGACATCAAAATACACAAACTTAATCATTTTTCTACCTCCTCAATTTTATACATATCCCCTTCAACTCGAACGTATTGATAGTTTGTTAAAAGAATTATTTTATCGTTTGTGGTATAAGCGTGTTTTAATCGAAAGTTGAAATAGACACTCTCAAAATCTTTTTTACCCCAATGAGGAAAAATAATAAAATCCACCAATCCCAGTCCTTTATATCCTTTTAGGTTAGATGCTTTTTTTACATCATCGGGTGTATAGACCGAATAAACATTAGTAGCAGCAATTTCCGAACCCGCTGAAATACCAAAATATATTTTCCCATCCAAAACAAAATCTCTGATAACTTCTATACAATTACTCTCCTGTATTTTTTCAAGGAGATATAAACTGTTGTTCATTCTTACCTGTAATCGTGTAATCAACAACTTTAAAACCCACTTCAACTAAAGCATCTCTATCATCTTTCATCCATTGCTTATTTCCGCCTTCAACTTCCGATGCGGTAGTTATAAAAACTAAGCTCATATCCCTGTGGTCCTTAATGTGTTTGACCGAATCTTTAATTACTCTTCTTAGACTTGATGTTAAAAATAATCTTTTCATTTTATTTAATATACACTACGTCACAATTTCTTCTTCTCAAAATCCGAAGGGGTTAGGGCGATTTGCTTTCAACAACATAAAATGCTTCTTCCCCGTTTAGATAATAAAATTTCGAAAGGACGGAAGCATTATTGGGAAATTCTTCTGGGGTACCTACTATCAAAGCATTTTCCTTTTTGAGGCTTCCTAGATCAATGCTCCCGAAAGTATACTTACCCAAACTATACTGACTTATTTGATCAAGATACTGCTGTCCTTCCTCTTCATACTTTAACCATTTAATCGATTCTAACTGAAGATCTTTCGGGTTCCATTTTTTATAAAAAGCGACCCATACGTGAGGCACCGACATAGTTCTACTCATAAAAATTTTGTCATACTTGTCTTCAATCCCCGAAACATAATTTACCAGTTCCCCCCTTCCATACTGCATCGATTCCGAAGCATGAATGGGGGCGTGGAAAAGGTAATCCTCTAAAAAAAATGCTAAGGATGTAAATAGTATCCCTAAAAAAAATATCTTTAAAGCCAAACTAAAATATTTATTCCTAAAAGAATTCTCTAAAAACAAAAGGAGAAAACTAAATCCGTAAGCAGAGGCAATTTGAATGGCGGGCATCATTACAGCAGCTCTTGTTGCCGAAAAACCGGTTGCCTTGCTTATTGCAGCCGGGATCGGAGCAAGTATAATCCACAAAAAAATGAAAATCAGGTATGGTTTTTGATCTTTAATCAGTTGGATCAGGAAAAAAGTTAAAAATAAAATCTCGATTAAATATAAAACTCCTCTTCCGGGAATCATCCCATAACCGTCATCTGACGCCCCCTGAGAAAATAAAAAGACGGGTGAAATATAAGAAAGATAATTACCAACAAAATTATCGGCAATATATGTAACCTTGTTTGAAAATATTCTTGCAACCTCAGTGGGAACCCCTTGTTTTATAGCCTCAAATCTTCTTTGGGACATATACTTCCACTTATCCGTTGGATTTATTAGTGTTACGTCAAGTCCGCGAGTTGCCGCGCCTTGAAATAATGTTCCTAAACTACCTAAAAAAAGTGTGACTAAAATAACAATTGCAATTTTAAATCTCATAACCGACTTCCATAACGTACTTTTATTGATTAAATTATTATTTCCAGATGTTCTCGAATACAAAATCAAAAGAACAATTATTATTGGTGCCAATACTCGAGCTGAATGGTAGGAATAAAAATTGAGTCCGAAGAGGAAGGAAGATAAAATCATCCACTTTGAAGACTTCAAACCTTTAAGAAAAGCCCAAATGCCAAGCGGCATAAAAAAGGTGGTCAAATTGGCTTCAAATGCCCCTCGAGATAGAGAGATGTGCCAAGGCGATATCGCCAACAAAAGCGCTGAAATAAGTGAAGCCCTTTTTTGCCCCGATAACTTATCAACTAAGAGAAACGTAGCGACTATAGCTAAGGTTCCGAAGATGGCTCCTGTAAATCTCACCGAAAACTCGTTTAATCCAAAAAAATAAACAGGTAGAATTGTTAAATAAGAATAAAGCGGAAGCTTAAAATCACCAAAAGAGCGCAGTGTCAGAGGAAACGAGTTTCCCCAACTATCTTTACCGGTCAAAAGTAAAGAGTATGCTTCATACCCAAGTCCGGCCTCATCCTGTGTAAAACCAATTGGATATTCTGAAATACCAACGAATCTCAAAAAAAACGCGATAACTAATATTAAAAACAGTAGTGAATTATTTTTCATTAATTGGTTGATCAACGTTAACTCCTGTGAAAACATAAAAAATCGGAGTTCCGGTTGGTGAATAAAAAACCTCTAAAAGTTTCAGGTTGGGATTTTCAAATATTTTCGGGTTCGTAATATCGTCCCGTGCAGAGGCTACTATCAAACTTCCCTCCTTTGCTAGGTTTTCAACCGGCTTTTGTATCTGCCCAAAATAATATTTATCTCCGAGCCTGAATCCGTTAAAACCCGCTACGATATCGGGTATATGCTTATCATCCTTAAACTCTTGATGAAACAACTGAGGGTCATATCTATACCAAAATAGGAAACGAGGCAAAGCCGGCTCATAAGTGTTATTGAAATATACTCTTTCGAAATCCCCCTCTATGCTTTTGACATAGCTAAACATTTCTTTATAACCCACCTGCCAAAATCTCCAGCTCTCGCGAGGCCAAATAACGTAGTATTGATTAAAATAATAAATTATATTTATAAGCATAGTAAAAATTATTCCCGCAATAGCTAACTTTTTCAAAATTTTCCCTGACCTGTAAATTAATCGATAAAACCCGACAGCAGAGAATATCATCAAAGGCGGTAGCATCAAAATAAGCCTCCCGGAATGGCTTCCGCCGTCGGAAGTTAAAGAGGATGGAACGGGGCTTATCAGAAGCCAGATAAACATTATCATTATTTTTTTGTTTTTTCCGTAATATTTCGTTAATAAATAAAATATACCAATGATGATAAAGACCAAATCGAAATAATACACTTCTCCCATCGCCCCGACGGAATTTCTAAGATCAGGATCTCCCAACGTTAGTAAAAAATTAGTAGAATACGAACTTAAATAATTTGTGAATATTTTCGATAAAACTAAAGACTTATTGTTATAAAAAAGTCTGGAAATGGGAGAGGTCGATATCAGTAATTTTCCGGTAGAATCTTTTTTAATATTTTCGTCGTTAAAAACGGATATGTAACTAAATCTTCCTGTCGTCGATCCCTTTATGCTCGCGCTTAAATATGGCGTTAAAACCAAGAAAGTAACCACTCCCAAGAGAGCAATTTTCTTTATGCCATATTTTATAAATGTTCTTCTGTATATAAAGAGCAAAAACAATACTAAAAACGGTGTAAAAAGCACCGATGTAGCATATGCGTAAAACGATAATGAGAAAAGTACCGAGGATATCAACATGTACCTATATTTTCTCAATCCTTTAATGAATAACCATAATCCAAATATCACGAACGGCAGGATGAAACCCGAATCGTTGGCTTGTCTCGAAAACTGCAGGTGCCAGGGAGAAATCGAAAGAAATAATGCCGTAATAAAGGCGATCTTTTGGTTTATAAGCTCCTTGACAAGAAAATATATTCCAACTACGGACAAAATGCCGAAAGTAACACTAGCCAGTCTTACTCCCATCTCAGTCAATCCAAAAAGTCCTATCGTCCCCACCATTGAATAGATCTGTAAAGGAAGTCTGTACTCAGAGAATGAATGAAAAATAACGGGATATTGGTTAGAAAAAATATCTTTTCCCGTCTTCAATATAGAATAAGCCTGTATTCCGGCATCTATCTCGTCACCAAAAAGCTCTAAAGGAAACTTATCCAGTCTCCAAATTCTTAAAAACGCGGCGGCCGCAATTATTAAATAAGGTAGTACGGTTTTCGGTACAACTAATTTTATCTTCACAAAATTATTCTAACTCAAGTGTAGTGCTTTAACCAACCTGAAAACATGACTAGTTGCCATAAAGCACCACCATTATTTTCTGCACCCTTCTGATGTTTTTCCCACAAATCCATAACTTGCTTTTTATCCAGGAAATCGTAAAGTTTATTGTAAGAAAGCGTATCTTTTCCAAAATCCTTCAAGTCCTTTCTTAACCATTTCCCGACAGGCATCCCGAAACCTTTTTTGGGCCGATTCGCGACGTCTTTCGGTAAATACCTACGGGCAAGATTTCTGAGCATTTTTTTTGTTTCAAATAAACTTACGTGTTTTCGCGAGTCCTGCGAGAACGCAAAATCAATTACGTCATGATCAAGAAAGGGTACCCGGACTTCGAGCGAATTAAACATCGAAGCGCGGTCGGTTTTTACCAATAAATCATCCGCGAGGTAAGTAAAAAAATCGGCTATCATGGCGTTTTTAACGGAGTCGAAATCATCAAGTTTAGGAAGGTATTTTTTAAAATCCAGGCTCGGTTTTTTAACAAGCATTCCATTGTCCAAAAAGAAAGTGTGCATCCAAAAAATCTGCCTTTCCAAAGGTTCCTTCTTAACTCCCCGCAGGAAAGTTCTGCCAACATGACTCAACGGGTAATTTTCATAAGAGACCGGCAAAAGCGAAAACATTTTAATTCCCATATTCAGCACTCTTTGAGGGAAATGTTTAAAAAAGTCTGCAATTATATGCGCCCGATGTGTCGGATAACCCCCGAAAAGTTCGTCGCCCCCGTCTCCGGAAAGCGCAACCGTTACATGTTTCCTTGCAAACTCACTTACTTTGTAAGTCGGAATTAAAGAAGTATCCGCCAAAGGCTCGTCTAATTTTTCAGAAATTTTTTTAAATAACTTAGGTATCTCCGCAACCTTCAATTCCTCAACAAAGTGCTCTATTCCCAAATGCTTGGCAACCGCAAAAGAATAATCCGACTCATCGTAGCTTTTCTGCTCAAACGATATCGAAAAGGACTTCATTTTTCTTTGGTGTTTTGTAATGTAATAGGAAATAAGACTGGAATCCAGTCCCCCGCTCAAAAAAACTCCTACAGGCACATCTGCTATTAATTGATCTGTTACCGCCCTATCCAAAAGCTCATCAAGATTGGCATCCGAGAATTTATCAAAAGCCATATTCCAATACTTTTTGATTTTCAACCCAGATTTTGCCAGAGTTAGACTATGTCCCGGAAGAAGCTTAAAAACGTTTTTGAACATAGACATTTCCGTCGGTAAGTAGCCGAAATACATATATGTCGAAAGTGCGTCAGAATCGAGAGTCTTTGGAAACTTAGGATGCAAAAGTACCGTTTTGGGTTCCGAGCCGAACGCGAAAATGCCGTCAAAATTCGAATAGTAGAGCGGCTTTATACCGGCTCTATCCCTGGCAATAAAAAGTTTCTGCTTCTTTTCATCCCATATGGCAAAGGCAAACATGCCGTTTAGAAACTTGGGCATATCCTCTCCGTACTCCTCGTACAAATGAACCAGTACTTCCGTATCACTTTTGGTTTTTAATTTGTGTCCCTTTTTGAGAAGATCTTCTCTTAGGTGCTTATAACCGTAAATCTCGCCGTTAAAAACAACAATTACGCTACCGTCTTCATTCTTTATCGGCTGATCGCCTGTTTTAAGATCAATGATGCTCAGGCGTCTAATTCCAAGCCCCGCGATATTGCCATTGCTTACATACTCCCCGGAAGAATCCGGTCCACGGTAGATAATCTCATCAGTCATTTTTTTTATGATTGATGGATTAGTATTCGAGGTAAAATCAACGTATCCTGCAATCCCACACATTAATATTTTTCTATATTTTTAACTTCATATATCGGTTTACCTTGAGATTCAAAATAGGTTCGAACCTGAAGCTCCGCCAAAAGACCCATCATGATAAACTGAATTCCTACCAGACCAAAAAATATTGCAATTAAAAATAAAGGATCCCTATGCACAAAAACTCCTAAAAATATTTTTTTGTAGGCAGACCCAATTAGCGCCAAGCCACTAATAAATAAACTCCCAAGACCAAAGGTTCCAAAAACATACGCCGGCCTTGTTCCGTATGAACTTAAAAACTTGACGGTTATGATATCGACTACAGTTTTTATTATTCTTTCAAATCCGTACTTCGATTCGCCTTTGTATCTTTCCCGATGTTTAACGATTATTTCTCCAATCTTTGCCCCTTTTAAATAAATCAGAACGGGCATAATCCGATGTAGCTCTCCATAAAGTTGCAGGTTTACTAAAAATTCTCTCTTAACAATTCTTGCTGAACATCCAACGTCATGGAAAGGATACGCAAAAACTATTTTCACAATTTTATTGGCAATTCTCGATAATAAGCTCCTGATTGTCGCGTCTTTTCTTTCTTTCCTCCAACCAAAAACTGCGTCATAACCCTCTTTCATCTCATCTAAAAATCTGGGAATGTCTTGTGGGTCATTTTGCAAATCTGAGTCCAAAAAAGATACCAATTTCCCTTCAGAGTACTCAATTCCAGCTGTTACAGCAGCAGTTTGTCCGAAATTTCGCTTAAACGCAATCAGTTTGACACTGACTCTGCCGGATTTCCTCTTATTTATCGCCTCCTTCAGTAAGCTCACCGAATCATCGGAGCTTCCGTCATTAATATAAATAACCTCACTTTTATAATCCAGCTTTTCCAAAGTTTCCAAAAGCTCTCTATGAAGAATCGGAAGATTCTCCTCTTCGTTATAAAATGGAACTATTACCGTCAAAAAAATTCCGTTAAATTGTTTCATCGTAAAATATTAATCCTTATGGACAGCTCAATTATAGCTTTTTAGCCTACATCTTGGCAAAAAAGTAAAAAGCGGGTTCACCGGAAGGGTAAGGTATAGTTTTAATTAAACGAAGGCCTTCAGGAATTTCAGATGGTTCCATAACTAAATTTTTAGCCAATTCTCTCTGAGCCGCGATATATAAGGCTTTTTCCTCTAAAACTCCAGGCAGGGTTTTTATCCCTTCTTCTCCTATTTGGCCAAAGTAAAATTTATCAATGTGCTTTAATTTACCAAAACCTTCCACATATTCTTCATCAAAACCCTTCTGCCATTCTTTAGGAGGATACGGATAGTAAGACGCTAAAAAAATATAAGGTTGATCAAGCGCGTTTGTAATAATAATTTTATCGTAATCTCCCTCTATCTCTTTAATAGATTGAATTACTTCTTTATAACCGGCGTGCCAATCTCTCTCGGAATACCAGGGGTTGTGAACATAGTATGTATGAAGGTAAAATAAGAAATTAGTAGTAAGTAGTAAGAAATAAGTACTAAGAAATATATATTTTAACTTCCCTTTCAGCATTCCAGCGACCTCAACAATTCCGAAGGATATCAGAAAAACCAAGGGCGGAAGTATCAAAATAAGACGTGTGGCGTGGCGTCCTCCGTCACGGGTTATAGCCGATGGGAATATTCCAAACAAGATCCAAAAGACAACCAGCCATTTGATTTTTCTATTTTTAAAAAAAACAAAAAATAAAACTGCTCCTAATGTTAACGTCAAAGCTTCGATTTTGTAAAATTGTCCGATCCCTTCGGGCGAATGGCGCAAATTTAAGTCTCCCTTGATGAACAAAAATTGAGACGACAAAGTTTCGAAAAAGTTATTGGTAATTTTTGATCCCCAATAAAAATATTTGTTGTGAACCAGTCTTGTACTTACTTTTTGTAAAACGCTTCTACTTACTCCTCCTTCAACTTGGGCATCTATTAACCTTTGGGAAGCTATTTCTCCGTCGATCGTAGGATCTGTAAAAATACTTATGTAACTGAATCTCTGGCCAGCACTCCCAGTTAGCATACTAAATACCATTGGCAGGAAAAACACACTAAGGAAAAATGTTGCCGAAAAAAGATTTTTTTTAGAAAAAGAACTAATTTCTTTTCTCCAGTTAACAAACAAAAATAAAATAAGAAGGGGAACAAAAAATCTAGCAGTGCTATAAATCCACGGCGTCAAACCGAAACATATTGCCGAAAGCCAAAGATATTTTTCATTTTTAAAGCTCTTAAAGAAAAAATATAAACCCATCAAAAGAAAAAAAAGTAATTCTGTTACCTCGAACGCCGCTCGTGAATACTGAAGATGCCAAGGAGAAACTGCCATGAGCAAAGCGGAGATTGGCGGTAAAGTATCTGCGTAAATCCGTTCTTCAATCCGTGTAAATCTAATAAGTTGTCTGGCCAATAAATACATTGCCCAAACTCCTAAAACACCAAAAATCATTGCAGGCAACCTGACACCAAGAGGTGTGATTCCAAATATAGCTACAGTCGGAACGGCAGTATAAATATAAACCGGTGCCCTAAAGTCTGCGTACGAATGGAAATATAATGGCCATGGATTCCCCATGTAATCTCTTCCGGTTTTAATGATTGAATATGCATGATACCCGACATCCAGTTCGTCTGAAAAAAGCGATACCGGAACTTCTGAAATTTTCCATATCCTAAGAAAGGCAGCTATTGTTAGGATAACTAAAATGACTAGCTTTGAGTGTTTACTAATCTTTTCCATTTTTGCCCCGACCAGATAATGAAATTTATAACGTAGTGTTTCATTAGCCCGTGGTAAATTTTACTCGAAGGGATAAGTCTACGCCACTGATTGACTTCTTCTGCTATTTTCTTTCCACTGGCCCCATGATAGTGAACCACTTCTGAGCGCGGCAGATAATAAACCTTGAGACCTGATTTCCATACTCGCCTACAATAATCCAAGTCTTCGTAAAACATAAAATACCTTTCATCCAGAAACCCTACCTCTTTTAGTGCTTCCGGTGTTATCAAAAAGGCTGCCATAACAAGGCTCTCAACCTTGTCTGGTTTTGGTCCCTGTGGAGAATATTTATCAAGTAAACCATTTTTACCTAACCAATACTGTGTAATCACTCGGCTAATAGTTGGTAATCGGAAAACTGAAGGTTGGGTAGAACCATCTGGGTTAAGAAGCCTGGGTCCGACAGCCCCCGCGTCAGGAGTTTCTTCTGCAAAATTAATAAGTTTTTCTATAGCCCCATTTTTAACTTTCGTATCCGTATTTAAAAGAAGAATGTATCTACCTTTAGCGATTTTTATCCCTTGGTTATTCGCTTTTGCAAATCCCAGATTCTCACTATTCTTAACTAACTTAATTAACTTGGTTAACTTGGTTAGCTCTCCGACCGATCCGTCTGTTGAGCCATTATCGACAACAATAATTTCATACTTTATTTGTTTGGCGGAATCCACAATCGATTTAATACACTGAAGTGTTAATTCCTTGGTGTTGAAACTTGCTATGATTATAGAAACATCTGTCATATTATCAGTGATGCCTACTCTAAATCAATGTTAATCCTTAAACTTCGCGAATATTGCTTCGTCTGAAATCTTACTCTCCTTCTTCTCTTTCTTCCTTGCCTTGATAATAAATCTTATTTTCCCCAGAGCCATCAGAACTATCTTTATATATCCGGGGTGTCTAATGACTCTTTGTATCAAACCTAATATATGTTTTCTAAAGAGATTTGGGCTGGTTATATTTTTCCAAATAAATAGAAGTTGGTTTCGCTCTCTAATATTGTTTACATAATTCTGAGGTAGTTTTTTTATTGTCGATTCATGTTCATGAATAATCTTTGAGTTCGGTTCCCAAACATTTATCAATCCTCTTTTAGCGGCCCGATAACAAATATCAATATCTTCCCAATAAAATGGGCTTAAAAGTCTTTCATCAAGTCCTCCTAGCTTCATCCAATAATCACGTCTAAATACCCCGCTTCCGCCATTGACCCAAAAAGTTTCATGAGCCTCATCTTTCAACTTTCCCGGAGCATGTTCTATAAATCCTTCCTTAAAATATCCTTTTGCCCAAGAAAACCCTTTTTCATGAAGCGATACTGCAAATACTTCTTGCTCTTCAAAATGTTTAACAACGTAAGTTAAGAAATTTTTATCAGGCAAAACGTCGCTATTGAGAAGAGCAAGTAGTTTCCCTCTAGCACTACGTACGCCGGTATTGATGGAGGCAGAAAAACCCCGATTAATCTTATGCTTAATTAGTCTTATTTCCGGGAAATTCTTCTTTATAAATTCATAACTCCCGTCAGTTGAAGCATCATCAACCACGATTATTTCAATTAGTCGATTGCTTGCATTTTCTTTGGTTTTAATTACGATGGGAAAAATTCTCGCTATCAGTTCCCTCGTATTAAAAACTGGTATTATTATTGAAACATCGTTCTTCATAGATTTATTTCCTTCTTACTTTTATAAACGAAATAAGAGCATAATAAAAAAATAAGTGTTGCGGAACTTAAAACTAAACCTATTTTAAACGAAACCGGCTGATAAATAAAACGTATATTATGTTCCCCTTTTGGAATAAAAATTGACTGGAAAATATAATTTGCTCTAAATATTTTTTCCTCCTGTCCGTCAACGTACGCTTTCCAGCCTGGATAAAAAGTCTCTGAAAGAAAAAGGAAACTATTCCCATCAGCTTCCACATTAAAACTAATCTCGTTATATTCCTTTCGTATTTCACTAACGTCATAAATAGGTTCCGACTTATCTAAAAGAACCTCAGGATCTGACTCCAATAGCAGTAGGGGCTCGTGAGAAATGTTGAGTTTTTCTATCAGTTCGTTTGTATCTTTTATAACCCCGTACCTATTAGTTAGCCATATATAAGGCAAGCTCTCGGTATTTTCAAAAATATAAATTCTACTGTCTTGGTAAACTTCTTTATAACGCGGTGGTTTAACTCCCTCATAAAAATTACCATCATTATTTATCTGTCGCCAAACATCCTTTTTATAATCCATAACATACTTAACATTTGCGGAATTGATTAAAGGAGACGTAAAATAATGAATTAACCCATATCTTCCACTTAAGCTATCGGTACTACCCCAATCGACAATCGAATACCATTCGGAGTTCCTCAATGGATATATGGGGTCATAACCTTCTCCCGAGAATAATTTATAGGGCATAAAAAGATTAGTCGGCATTCCACCGGCAATTCTGAAAGGCTGTTTCTCATTTACCAGAAAATCTATTGACTTGGTTGTCGGATACAGGAACCTAAGCGGCCCGAAAGGAGTATTCTTCCAAGAGAATCGGAGAAGATCAAAAGAGGTCAGGATTATTATCGATAACGAAGTTATAAATATAATTGATTTTAAAATCTTTTTATTTTTAAACTTTTTTTCTATTCTAAAATAAAGTAACAGCACAATAGTCATAAGAGATATAACGAGAGTCTGGGGGATCATATTTTTTAACGATACTTTTAAATTGGTTAATACGGGAAACGGAACGTCAAGGGGCTCGTTCATAATCAAAATACTAATCAATAATCCCGATCCTATTCCAACTGTAATGGCTAAGAAGTAAATAAGCACCTTGACTACAAGACCGTTTTTCAATCTTAGCCATTTATCAAAACCGTAAGCTGCTAAAACAGCTAAACAAAAATCAACCAAGAAAATAATTCTACTTGCAGAGCTTGTACCAATTCCCGGAACTTTTAATTTATAGGGTAAAAACGCCAAAGGAGTTGGAAAGAGAAATAATAAGCTAAATAAAAGTAACAACCAAAAAAACTTTTCCGAGCCATTCTTTTTAATAAAAAGGGAGTAAATTACGAAAACCAAAGGTATTATGCCCACATAACTTAAGTATTCGTGAAAGCCGTATTTGCCCCAATAATTTCTGGTTACAATATTTCCGAAAAAATCCGGCCAGATAAAATTTGTGATTTTTTCCCAATCCATCAAACCATAGAAATATTGTTTAATATAAGGATCGCCTACTCTAACCGAATTTTTAAAAAGTTCAATAGTCGGAAGTAGCTGGGGGGTAGAAAGAAATACTCCCAATAAAAAGGCGAGAAAGACCAGAAAAAGTTTTTTAAACTTAAATTTACTCACTTTTCTTTCAAAATATATTTCGTAAACCCCAAACGTAAAATAGGTCAAAGTTATATATAAAGGGACCTGAAAATCTCCTGCACTAAAAATCATAAAAAAAGTTAATGGCAAAAAAATGAAATAGCCGATATTTTTAGATAAAATCAATTTTCTTTCAAAATATAAAAGTAGTGGAAGCCAGAGTCCTGCGTGTCCTCCGGTTGTAAATTCCAACCAAGCAATCATATAACCCGAAAAAGCAAATGCAAGACTGCCTAATAAAGACGCTTCCTTTCTCAATTTAAAACTTCTGAGTAATAAAAATGTAAAAATTCCTGAAAGTAAAATTTGCAAAAAAACCAAAATGCTCCAAGCGTTTGAGTCTTTAAAAAAAAGGTAAAGAAAATTTAAAGGATACAATGTGGCGGAATGTAGGGTCGCAAGAAATGGCGTTCCATTAAACATATAGAAATTCCATAGAGGCGCTTTTCCTACCCTCCAGAATTCTGCCGCTAAAGACCTCCACGGATAAAATTGAGATATTGCGTCAGTGATTTCTTGATTTTTTATAGGAACACCGGCAGGATAACCTTCCCAAACGGTTTCTGTCCATGGAATATGAGCACCAACCAAGGCGTCGGTAGGAAGCGGTATTCTTTTTTGAAACAAAACAGGGTAGAAAAAGATTAAAGAAATAAAAAAAATAACCAAAAAGGGCCAGTGACTTCTGGTTACCGTTAAAAATCTAATATAGAAGTTTGCCAACCTCGGCTTCAAATCTTTCATATTCATACACTTTAGCATCAAGCTTTGCTTGAGTGGATAACATTCTTATCGACTTATGGTTATAAATCAGTTCCTTAGTTTTTTTTAAAAACTCTCTCTTGGTTTTCCATAAAAATCCGTTATATCCGTCGGCAATTATTTCTAAGTATCCCCCAGCAGAATAAATAACCGGAACCAAGCCTCCTGCCATAGCTTCAACTACGCTTATCCCAAAATGCTCAACTTTTTTAGGTTCTTTATTCTCATCAATACCATAACCAACAGCCGACCAAAATATTCTTGAAATACCGTATAAATACTTTAATTCATCAAAGCTTGGGCTTTTGACTATTTCTATCGGGTATTCCTTTATCGACCTTATAAGTTTTTCGATATAATTATCAACGCCCACTTCAACTCCGCCAGCCAAAATCAGTTTCCAACCCTCGTCACCTGAATCGTAAAGTTTTTTAAAACTCGAAATTAAAATATGTTGATTTTTTGTTTGCTCTAGCTGTGAAAATCTCCCAACATAAAGTATAATGTTTTCCTTGCGTTTAGGTTTGAATGATTCAGCATCGATGGGGGGATAAATCACAATACTTTCAACCCCATACTCCTTGTCTATAAAACTTTTCGTAAAATATGAGTTGCAAATGATTTTTTCGATGCGGAACATTTTCATTTTGTTAAGAAGCGACCTGCCGTTAACTTCTCTGAAAGGAAACTGAAAATGCAGAAAGTTTTTATGAGCACGAAGTAGCGGTATGCTCCCGTCAGAAACCCAAAAACAAACCTCGTATCCATCCCCACGTTTTATGTTATGGATAAAATTTATATCTTTAAGTTTTATCCCAAACCTATTTTCCAACCTGTTTTTGATTGCAGTGTTTTTCCATTCCACGTCAACTTTATAACCTTGCGCCATTAAAGCTTTAGCAAAAGCCATAGTATAGCGTTCCCCACCACCAAGAGTATCAAGATATGGATTGTAGATAGCCGCCTTCATATAAATGATGCTAAAAAATTCGAATAATGCCAATCTACAAATATATCCGAATTATATAATTTACAGCGTCGTTATTTTATTCCCAAAATATTTGCATCTATTCGCAGCATTGGCATAATTAGCATAATTCGAATCATTTTCTTATTTGCATCTCCCACAATTTAGCATAACTAATAAATCTGCTATAAACCTGATAAATTGCGTAAATGATGCCTTCAGAGCCATCCAGAAAAGCCATCTGCTTTATCATTCTTAACCAAAATTCTCTAAACATTGCTGAACTAAATCTTAATATATTCATAGGCGGATGCTTTGCCTCGAACATCAGCTTCGCTTCGATATTAGACCAATCGTTTGTTTTTTCCACCATCTCCGATAAGTTATCATGCTTTAAATGCACTAATGCGCCCTTTAAATACTCCAGATTTCCCTCAAAGACTGGTTCTTCGTGTAGATCTCCTTTCCAACCTTTTAGAGCATTTTTTCTAACTAAATGTTTTACGTAATCCGGCCACCAACCTCCATGGCGAAGTTCTCGACCAAGAATTATATTTTTTCTGGGAATAGCATAAATAACCGTTTCTGCAGAGTTTCTCAATACTCGATTTTCAATTTCCCCCCTTAACTTCGTGGTAACCCTTTCGTCCGCATCAATATAAAGTAACCATTCTCCCTTTGCTTCCTCTGCTCCTTTATTTTTCCGGCTACTATATGTTCCATCTTTAAACGGTATTACTCTGGCTCCGTATCTTCTTGCTATTTGCGCGGTTTTATCTATCGAATCATTATCGATAACTATAATCTCATCTACCCATTTAACGGATTTCAAAGAGTCACCGATTTTCTTCTCCTCATTTTTGGCGATAATAATTGCAGAAATTTTCAATGCCATGACCCCTTTCCTAATCTTCCCAGGTAAAAATCCAATACGCCTTTTCTTTGCCAAACTCTTCCTGATAGTAAAAAACGCAAACTCTCACGATACAATGCAAACCTTGTTCTTAATTTTGCATATCTCATACCAAACAACAGTCTATTTCTTGTAATAAAGTAGTCATTCAAATCACTTCCAATTCCTGAGCTTTGGGCAACTTTGTGCCATAAAACTGCCCGTGGAACATAAAATACTCTAAAACCGACGCGTTTTAATCTCATGGAAAGGTCCGTATCTTCGAAATACATAAAATACTTTTCATCAAATAAACCAACTTTTTCCAAAGCATTACGACTTAAAAACATGCAGGTTCCTGTTGCAAAATCGGTTTCTGTAACTTCGTCGTATTGACCATTATCTACCTCATCAACACCCCTACCAAAACCGTAAACATTATTCCAATCTATTTTTCCCCCCGAGTACCAAATTACTTTTCCTAATTCTGACTTTTTATATCTGTCTTTATGAAACTCAAAACCAGAAGCAAAATATATTTTCGGAGAAAGAATACCGGCTTTTGGATATTTCTTCAATGCTTTCAAAAACTCTATTAACAAATTTTTATCAACAACGGTATCGTTATTTAAAACCATTATATAATCAGCACCCTGATCTAATGCATATTTAACCCCAACATTATTCCCTGCTGCAAATCCCAAGTTAGTTCGGTTCCCGATTATTTTACTTATGATACCTTTGGTACTTGTGGTACTTTTGATACCTTTTTTAATTTTTTTAATCGAATCGTCTGTAGAAGCATTATCTACTATAATAATTTGCAATTTGTAATTTGTAATTTGTAATTTCTCGACGGATTTTAGACAATCAAGAGTATCATCAGCACGATTCCAAGTTCGAATAATGCCAATGCATACTAATAAATACAAATGATTTGGGATTTAGATAATAGAGTCTTAATCTACATAATCCGTATCTATTCGTAACATTCGCATAAATTCGTAGATTGGCATTATAATTTAAGTTTTCTTTTTATTCTGTGTTTTAAGCCTCCAACCTCTTTAAGGAGTGCGTCGCTCTCCCAATAATGAAGATCGTTTTCTGCCTCCTTCATTTCATTTACAACCTCTTCTATCTCGATGTGATTGCCTATGAACTTCTCCAACTGCCAAGTTTTAAGATACATAACAAACTCTGAAAATGCTTGCAATTCAGCCAACGCGAAACCATGTAGCCCGTCTTTATAACCTTCGCCCTGAAAATAACGACTTAAAAACTCATTTACAGGCTTTCTCAGTAAATCACTCCAGTCAAACTTATATCCATCTTTAATTAAATTTTTTGCGTGCTCTCCCGTATACCTATTTAATCTCTCAATATATTGTTCGACAGTCTCATAATGATAATGAATTATTGAATTTTCCACTTTTGGTTCCAGATCAAGTCCTTTGCCCCTAGTTGTAGGGACAGAATGAATGATTTCATTCCAGCTAACCTTTCCCTTTTTGAAAAATCGGATATTTAGGTCAGGCCACCAGCGAGAGTGCTTAATCCACTTGCCGAAGATGATATTTTTACGAGGCAATCTATAATAATCTGCCGAATCGGAATCCGTGGAAATCTGTCTCAATTTATCCGCGAGAAACTTTGCAATTTCTTCATCCGCGTCCAAAACCAAAATCCAATCACCGGTTGTTTTTGAAATTGCATAATTTCTGGCAGGCTCTACATACCCGGTTCGGTCATGTTCAAAAACTTTTGCACCAAACTTTTTGGCAATATCCTGGGTTTTATCATCGGAGTGCATATCAACAACCACAGTCTCGTCGGCAAAATCTTTAACAGAAGATAAAGCTCGAGGCAAGTTCTTTTCCTCGTTCAGAGTATTAACAACAACCGAAATCTTTCCCACAAGCTAATTTTAGCATGAAGCAAAGAAGAAACACATCTAATTAACCTTAAATACCACAACCTCCAGATTTTCAAATATTTTATCTGCAATTGTCTCAAATTCCCTTTTACATAAATTTTGCTTTACTAAATAAATATATGAGACCTCTTTGTCTCCAGTCATATCCCGTTATTTCCAAATTTACCTCATCTTCCAAATATGTTCGTTTCCCTGAAAATGCGGAAACATAAGCCGTTGATTCATAAAGATAAAGTGGACGAGGAGGATTTGGTTGAGCTAAGATCGCTCGTTCTCGATTATAAGGCTGAGTTAGAACGATACCATCTGTTTGTTTTGATAAAAACTCCAAAGCCTCCAACTCATAATTCGAGATCATTGCTGGTGGTCTTAAAGGTAAATAATGCATAAGGGTTCCAAAGGTTGTAGGCACTGTTAGTACAATAATTGTTGCTTCAATGATATATATCACTGAAGCATTTAGCTTCGATTTCTGAATAAACTCTGCAAAAGTGACTCCCGCCAGTATCCCTGAAAACACCAAAGAGTAATAAATGAACTGAATTGTGTTCCAAGCTGTTCCTGATTGCACAAAAAATATCGGAATTATTGCACCAGTAACAATTAAAGTTGCGGTAAAAACCTCTACCCAAGACAAATTCTTCCAATTTTTGAGCCAGCTAAATATATTCGGTTCTTTTATAACCCTTGTTCCCAAATTCCCAAACCAAAATATCATAAACAACAACCCGTATGCCGGAATAAGTTTTACCCAGTTTCCTGCTAATTTATAATTGGCAATGGCGCTTGCCATCCTTGGCCAATATAGTCTATCCGGAGACGATACCATTTCTTCCAAAAACCAAAAAGGTTTGAATAAAAGAGTAGTTCCAACCCCATTAGAAACAGGAGAAAAAATAAGAATTGAAATTATTAAAGCCCCAGCAAATACTTTAATGAGTGTAATCCCTTTTCGTTGAAATAGATACAAAAATCCGCTTATGGAAAGCCCTGTTAACGCAAGAATTCCGGCATATACTTTTATCTGAACCAAAATTCCAAATAAGAATGTAGCAATTATTAATAGTCTTCTGTCTTTAGTCTTTAGCCCCTTGACTAAGAAAGATAATCCTAGAAAAATCAAAAGTAATGACAACGCAAATGGGGGATTAACAAGTGTGGAAATTGATTGTTGCGACCAAAAAATCGACTCTCCTCCGATTTCACCGTTTCGAAATAAAGTGATTATCCAGCCCCATCCTCCAGCAAAATAGACAAAAAAAGTAGCCCACCATGCTTTGAGATCGGATTTCGTCCACCTAAGTGTAAAGTGGTATGCAAAATAACCTATTAGAATCCCAAAAATAGGGGGCAGTATCTGAAAATAAAGGGTCGTAATCGGAATAAAAGTAAGTTTGTGTAGAATCGCCAAAAAAAGATCAAAGCCTATATGATAATTTCTTATAACTTCACCCGAAAATATAGGCATCCTCCAGGAACCATTAGCCAAACTTTGAGCAAGGGCTATGTGCCACACGCCGTCGTGGCCGTTCGGACCCCAAAATCCCATTCCATAATTGTAAACCAATCCACTTTTTACCATAGTCAAAGACCAGACCAGCGAACCGGCTAAAATCAAAAACCGGCTGAAAAGAGTTGAAAGAGATTTTTTACCATCTTCCAGAAGAGACCTGCCGACAATTGCAAAAGATGCCGCAAAATAGGCTGCAAGACCGACCAAAGCGATTAACGAAAGTCCGAAAATATTAACAGGCAATATATTTCTTACCAAAAGCATTACAATGGCCATAATAACCGAAGCGATTGCCGGATTCAGCAAGCTGTATTTAAGAGAAAAGTTGACATGTCTTTTCCCGATATAAATCGCAATCACCGAACTCGCGCCTACGAGAGCATAGCCGAATGCCGCGCCATTGACACCGAATCTTAATCCGAAAAAGGGAACAAATAACCAGGTGAGAATCGTCCACATTAACATCAGTTTAAAAGTTATTTTAATTTTACCTATCGCGTTGAATAGATTGGTAATCTGGGTCGTTGAAACAGCCATAATCACATTGACGCTGACCAGTGCCAAAGGTAGAAGCGCCGGCTGCCATTTATCATACCTTGGAATTATTTCTACCAAAACGGGTGCCAAAACCAAAAGGCTGACAATCGACGGAAAAACTAAAAAGGCAACAAAATATATTGATCTTGTGACACTGCTTTCGAGATGTTTTTTATCGTCCTGCATGCGTGAAAATGCCGGAAAGGTGACTTTTGTAACATTATCCAAAAATAGCCGGAGAGGCGTCTGCGCCCATTTTTGCGCCCAGCCGAGATAGCCAATACCGGTTGCTCCGAGAATTCCTCCCAAAAATGCCGTCATTCCGTCGTCTTTTACTGTCGCCAAAAAAGTATTCAGTTGGTACGGAACTCCGAAAGTCAAAAGTTTTCTCAAAGATTTTCCGGCGAAGGCCAGTCCGGGAAGCCAGGGACGAATTATATAAATCGCGATTAACCCGACTATACCGCGCAGCAATACTGCATAAGTAAAGCTTGTTATCCCCATTCCCTGCCAGGCGAAATATACCGCGGTTAAATTGTAAACAAGGTTCTCCAAAACATCGGGAATAACCAATTTCCCGAACTTCAGCTCGCGTTCCAATAAAACCGAGGGAATGGTTTTTAAAGATGAAAAAAGAAAAGATACGCCCAGCGCATAAAAAAGCAGTAATCCCTCATAGCTCAATGAATAATATCGCTGGAAAAAAGGAGCCGAAATATATAAAAACAGCAAAAGCAGTATTACCAGCCCCTGCTGGATAGTGAAGGTTGTTTTAAGATCGGCTTCGTCAACTTTCTCCTTTTTTTGAATTAAGGCAGCGGCCAAACCGATGTCGGAAAAATAGCGCAGGAAATTTACTACTGCAGATACTATAAAGAAAACCCCGATTTCCCGGGCATCTAAAAAGACCGAAAGAAAAAACCAGGCGGAAAATGATACTATTTGAAGGATAAAGGTCCGACCCGTTAAAACAACAACACCTTTAACCGCCCTCGATTTTACCGCTTCCAAACTAATTTCGCCGGTGGGATCCAAATGGTCCTGTGTTTTTGTTATATCAGACATTTTAAAATTTTATCACTTAACTTTTCTTGAAAGAAATCGGATTGAATTTTTTCAACAAAATAACAAAGCCAAACAAATTAAGGGTTGATAGCACCCTTATAGCCAAGAAATCATTTTCAGTGAAAAGGTCTGCAATTTCACCGACCGATCGACGAAAAAACGCATAAACCAGGTTTAAAAAAGTTGCCAGGTTGATAAGTAATAGATAAACTAATAACCTGGTATTGGTAAAACCAATAATAATCAGAGGAACGAAGCCTGCGAAAAAATACCTCTCTAACATATTTGTCAAAAAAAGGTACCCTGAAAATCCGATTAAAAAAAGTGCAACCATTAGCGATTTAATGTTGTATTTTTGTTTCCTCGAGTACCAAAAGGAAACAACATTAACTAAGATAAAAATTATTATCCCGAAAATATTCGCAGGAATTCCCAAAACAGGTTCTTCATCCGAAGTCCTATCTATTTCAAAAAAAATTGTATGGAAATTGAAAGCGGAAACCGATGCTTTGTGTGTAATGCTGGCGGTTGGCAAAATCCTGGATTCCAGTAAATATTTAGAAAAAGATAAAACACTTCCTTGACTAAAAGGAAGTGTAGTAACTATAAAAATTATAACCGACATTATAATTCCGAATCCTACATATTTAAATTTGGGTTTTTTACCAAACAGAATAAATAAATACAGTGGAATAAATAACCCCCAATTTGGTTTTATATAAAAACTGATAAATAAAAGAGGGATTGAAAGCCAGATATACCTCGAAAAAAGAACTAAAAATGAAAGTATTCCAAAAAGCGATACCAAACTGTCTGTTTGCCCCCATGCTCCGCTCAAAAAAATAGAGATAGGATTAAATAGATAAAAAGAAAAAGCGATAAGCGAACGTTTTGTATTCTTTGTTAACTCAAAAACAACTTTATATATTAAATATGCCAATCCCAAATCAGCCATAATCCCGGGTAATTTAAGAAGGAGATAATAACCGTGATCGTAAAAGTAGATAATGAAAACAGCCGGAACTAAGCGTGTCGCATTATGAATTTGTGCCAAAACGTATTTATGGTCAAATAACCAATAGGATCCTGCATAGATAAGCGAAAGTATCGGCGGATAATTCGGGGGTGCGTAATACCATTCTTTTACGAAATAAAAATTTTTTGATCCATATTCCCAGAATTTCTCTCCCCAATCCGCATAAAGTCGTAGGTCGCCACTTTCCTTAACGAATTTATCTGCATAGTAAAATCTTATAAAAAATCCGATAAGAAGGAGGGCCACCAGAAAAATTCTCCTTCGATTTCTTAGTACTATATCAACTAAACTATTTTCGGTTGTGCTCTTTTTTTTCATTCCAAAATAAAAACCCGTTTATTCCTAACGAAAATAAACTTATGAGATCTGCCATTTTCCGCAATGGGGTTTCCGCCCAATAGAAAGAAATTTCATGCTTACCTAATGGAACCTGTGTTTCTATCAGTCCGAGCGGTTTCTCTAATGTTATCAGAGTAGGATTACCGTCAATTTTTGCAAACCATCCGGGAAAATATAAAGAATTAAAAGTAACTTTCGAATTTTCCTTTGTCTCAACAAAGACAACCCACTTCACTGGAGTAATTTCCTCGATATCGAAAACACTAATTACGTCGGATTCTATTTTTTGATGAGGTAAGCTTCTCGGTCGTTGGTCAACCCATTTGGGTAAAAGGAGGTAGTCTTCGCTGTAATTCAAATATTCTTTAGAAACCTCACGTTTTTCCCCTTGAGTTGTACGGTTTGCAAAGAACCTTGATAAATAATCATCATCTGTATGATAAAATATTTTACTCGGTTGAAAATAATGAAAAGTCAAAAGTAAGCTTCCTAGTATTATAGTCGATGCTAAATATTTTCCACGCTTATTTAACACTTCAACGCTAACCGCTGCCATTACACTTGTAAAAAGCGTTGTCAAAAATAAAAGTCTCCAAGGAAACTGAATAAAGTCATGAAACGGCAGAATTTTCCATAAGGGGTAGGAGCGAATATTCATCATAAAAAGACTTACTAAAAAACCCGTAATCGACCAGATAGCAAGTTTTGAAATTTGTTTATTACTTACAAGTCTTTTAAACAAAATCATCCCAATAAGAATTAAAAACACAAACCAGTTAATGACGCCTACCTGGAACGACATTCCATCTCCCGATCCCCAAACTGAACTTCCATATCCCCAAGAAGGGATTATTAACTGTTTGATGAAAGGGAAATGATCAATTAGTGGAAAAGGGGTGGTCGAAGAAACCGTACCTTGTTCTATTAAAGCTGGTAACCACCAATAGGAGGTTAAACCTATAGAAAGAAGAAAAGTTGTTAATAGAGAACGAATAGTAAGGGCCAAATTCTCTTTATCAATCAATAAAGTAAGCAAAACAAGAATGAAAGGAAGGCTGATTACCCAAAAATAATTGTGTGAAAGTATAAAAAGGGCCGAGATAAATGACAAGATCGCAACCAAAACTCGCTTTCCGGGTTGTTTGATCAATCGAACCGCCGACCACAAAACAAAAGGTAAAAGAGATAATGCAAGTGCCTCCCCCATCGCTCCTCGTACATATATTTGGACTGCGCGATAGGGAGTATATAAAAATAAAACGGATCCGGTAAATGCGGCCCACTTCCCGAAAAACTCTCTCAGGAAAAAAAACATTCCAAAAACTGATAAAATTATGCTTGCAACAAAAACTAATTTGAAACTAATTTGCAAACTTCCCAAAACAGCATAAAAAAAACTTCCTATATAAAAAGGCAAAACATAATAAAAATTAAAAAGGGGATATCCATAGCCGAAAATAAAATCAGGTCCTAACCGAGGTGGAATTTGACCTGAAGAAATTGCCCGATACATTTCGTAAATATCTGCAAAATGGTGGAGGTCATGAGGTTCGTAAAACCCTGGAATTAAAAGGAAAAAAGCTGCTGGTATTAGCAAAAGTGTCAGTAATAGATAAACAAATTTATTTCTTTTCATCATACTTTTTGTTCTCAGAGACTGCTGAAACAGAAAAAAGTATTATTAAAGATAGAACCGAGACTGAATTAGCGACTGTCCTTACTAAAGTATTCGTAAACCTACCTCGAACGATATGTTTACCTACGGGGAGTTCTAGGCTTATGACTCCATGGGCACCATTAATCCCGCTTGTTACCTTTTGATTATCAACAATCACTATCCAGTTCGGAAAATACATGACGGGAACTACCACTTCTGAGAGCGAGAAAATATCGGCGTCAAAACTAAATCTATTGGAATCGTTTGTAAAGTTTTCTATTACCCCTTCGCCTGAAATAACTTTAGGTGTATCGAACGCAGATGCTGGGGGTGCAATATCGGCAGTTTTTGGCAGGTAGTCGAGAATTGCCGCTTTCTGTTGTAATTCCCAGGCTTCTCCCATCAATTTATCTTCGTCTTTAACTTTTCTTGAAAAATTAAAGGGCTTGAAGTAGCTAATATTAAGAACTATTGTAATACCAAGAATCAGATATACGAATAAAGTCTTTAAGGTAAACCGCACATTTCCCATCGCTCCTAATGCAAATGACAAGAAAAACATAGAAAGACCTAAAAACCTCCACGGAAATTGGACAAATTTGATAAGTGGGAGTGATTCCCAAAGAAATAAAGATCTCTGATGTGCCAAAAAGGTCGTCAACAAAAATAGTGAAATTAGTGAAATACTTAGAATTGCTTCTTTGTTTCTTTTTTTAACCCACCAATAAATAGAAAGTCCTATTACTAAAAATCCTAAAAACCAATGCGGCCAGCCGACCTGAAAAGACAGATCATCGTATGGTCCAAAAATTGAGGGTCCGTATCCCCACTTTCTTTCAACGAATAACTGCTTTAATGAAACGAAGTGCGCATGGAAGTCCGAATATTCAGAAGTCAGATATTGTACATTGATTAGCGATTGTTCAAAAATGGCGGGAATAAGGAAAAAACTTGATAAACCCACTCCCAATATTCCTGAAATAAAAACATACTTTATGCTTTTCCAATTTTTGAGATAGATTATCCAAAATGTCGTCCAGATGAGCGTAAACGGCGCGTAAATCATGCTTGAAATATTGTGGGTGGTCAGAAGAAAGAATAGGGAGATAGACGTCAACAACGCACTTTTAACCGATGGATTTTTAACTAGGGTGTAAAGGTAAAACCAAAGAAAGGGTAATATTGCAAGAGAGAAGCTCTCGGAAAGCGCGCCTCTGACAAAAATATCAAGAGCGTGGTAGGGAGTATAAATGTATAGGGCAGATGCTAAAATTCCACCCATTTTTCCCCAAAACTCTTTTGCCAATATGTACATCCCAAATGCGGATCCAACTAAAGAAATAAAAAAAAGGGTCTTTACGGTCGCCAGAATACTTAAACCAGTAACCATTCTCACAAATTGACCAAGGTAATAGGGGAATGCGGAATAATAATTAAACATGGCCTGACCATATCCATATGCCATATCGGGCGACCACCGACAGGGGATTTGGCCGTCACTAAAACACCTCTCCATCTCGTAAACTCTCATTACCTGAAGATCATCATGCATATTGAAATATCCCCTTCCAAAAAGATACCAACTAGCAGGAATACATATAATAAAAATAATAATAAAGGGATAAATTTTTCTTATCATTTAATCAGTTCCTTCTTTCTTAAAAAGATTGGAATAAAAAATATAGATACCAATGTTACAATGTTTGAAAAACTCCTAACGGGGGTGTTAGTAAGTCTTAGCATAACTTTCTGTCCACCCCTATTTAAATCTACTTTTATTGCCCCAAGATCGTCGTCGTAGTTAATCGGAATTAATTTATCGCCCACCCGCACAGTCCACAGAGGAAAATAAAATATTCCAAATTGTAAAGTTGCCTTTTCTGTCAAAACTTCCACCTCCCAATTCTGCCAATTTGAACCTCCCTGGCCACTTTTTATATCGCCCTCACCACTTATAAAAACAGGTTCGTCAGAAGCTTTGGCGGCAGGCGGCATTTTTGCATAAACTGGCAAGTAGTCAAAAATGCTTATTGTCTGTTGTCTTTGCCAGGATTCACCGGAAAATTTTTCCTGATCCGTAGTATTTATCCAAATTCGCGGTATGAAATAATTTCTGTACAGAAAAAATAATAAAATAATTAAGAAGCTCATCCAAACGCCCCCTAACTTATTACCCTTTTTGAAGGCCAAAGCAATAGATCCTGCTGCCAATGAAAAGAAAAAGGTCGAAAAAAGTAAAAATCTCCAAGGAAACTGCACAAATGAAAGAATTTTTATATTATTCCAAAAGAAAGAGGACTTTGAATGAGCCATAAAAAGGCTAAACCATCCAAAAAGTATCAATAGAAAAACAAATAGACTAGAAGGTTTTTTCTTTAAATATAGATTTAGAACTAGGGATATAAGTGGCAATACCCAAAGAATTAGCCCTACCGATAACAACAAGTCATCATAAGGTCCAACTTCTGAAGTTCCATATCCCCATTGAGTTTGGAAAAGGAGCTGATTCAGGCTTACGAAGTGATTTATATAATTAAAATACCCGGAAAGAAGGGTTTCTACATGAACCAAGTTTTTTTCAAACCAAGCAGGTAATATAAAAAAGGAAGCGATACCTATTCCCCAAACAAATCCGATCGAAATTCGATAAATTCTTTGCATAAATTGAGTCGGGGATTCTTTAAAATTTCGAAAGGAGATTAGTAAAATCCAAGCCAAGAGAAAGGGTATTATTAAAATTGCACTAATATTGTGCGACGTAAGTAGGGCAGAGAAGGAAAGAGCAAGATACAAAACGCTTATTTTTTTTCCTTTAAAAACCTTTCCCACCGACCAAAATACAAAAGGCAAAAGGGCAAAAGCCCAAACCTCCCCCATCGCTCCCCTAACGAAAACGTCAACTGCTCTATACGGTGCATAAGTATAAATTAGCGCACTTATAAATCCTCCCGCTTTTCCCCATAAAGAGCTCCCAAGAAGGTACATTCCCATCGCACCCGTAATCATGCTCAAAATAAACCCCGCTTTTACGCTATCCAAAAAACCAAATCCTAAAAGATGGATAATTTCCATAATGTAATAAGGCAGTGGTGCATAGTAGTTAAATTGAGGATAGCCGTATCCAAACCCCATGTCAGGAACCCACCTGCAGGGAATCTGCCGGTCTTTTACACACTTATCCATCTGCAAGAGCCGCATTGCCTGCATATCATCGTGCATTGGAAAGTATCCCGGTCGAATTAGGGCCTGGAATGTGGGAATAATTAAAATAAGAAGTAAAACAAATAAAAAATTCTTTTTAAAAAAAATTTTAATTTTAGTCATACACTCCTCTTAAGTCGTTTAATCTAATCTTTAGTAAATCCATAAAAGATTCAAAGATAACATTTTTTAGCCTAACCCTCGTATCTCCTCTATTTTTCCAAACAATCGGCATTTGTCTTATCTTATAACCGAACTTGTTTGACAGAAACATTATCTCCGCGTCGTAGGCCCAACGGTTAATCAAGGACTTGGAAAATATTTTTTTTGCGGCTTCGTTTGTAAAACCTTTAAACCCACAGGTGAAATCAGCTACATTTACCTGCATCAAAATACGTGTCAAAAAAGTAAAAACTCTCCCCATTACCTCCCTGTGCCAAGGCTGATGAACCTCAATTTCCGCACCTTTCACCCTCCTTGAAGCGATCACAACAGGAGATTCCTTTTTAAGTTGTTTCAAAAAAATGTCAATGTTCCCTAAGTCCACTGAGAGATCAGCATCCATAAAAATTATGTATTTCCCTTTAGCGGCCAGGATTCCTTTTTTAAGTGCTCCACCTTTACCTTTATTTTGAGGAAGTCTAACGAGCTTAATTCTCTTGTTTTTATGAGTTAAATTTTTGATTAAGTCTTTCGTTTTATCCACGGAGCCGTCATCGGCAACAACTATCTCCCAATCATACCTTTTAACTTTAAGGTAATCTATTATTTTCCCAAGGCTCATTTTAATAATTTTTTCCTCGTTATATGCGGGAATAACTATGCTTAAAGTTAACTTTTTCATATATCTTTATCAATTGAGTTGTTTCTAAAAAAAAGGTAGGATAAATATATACTCCCACCAGCAAAGAAGCTCCTAACAACACTTTTTATCTGAAATACGTTTGTGTAGTTATTGACCACATCAGACAAAGAAGTGGCTTGAGAAAGAGATGGAAATATTGGACTAAATAGTCCGTATGAAAGAGAGGCTTCGAAAAATAAAGTTATAATTAACCACGTTAAAAACATTGAAATTATTAGTAACGAATATTTGAAATTCGATTTAATTAAATAAATTAGCAAAAAGGGCGTTAGCCAGAGAAACCACTGGGGGTGATAATGAGTAATGGAAAGGGTAAGGAGCATTATTAAAAATTCGTACGAGAAAACTGAGAGCTTATTTTGGGCATAATATGAATGAAGGTATAAAAAACTTAATAGAATTATAAAGGGAAAGATTACTTCCGCGCCCGAGACATTCCAGCCCATAAAAAGCATTTTTGTCGATTTCGGGCTGAATAAAACCATCTGTCTAAATGTACTTGACGCCAAATAAGGAGCAACCGTAAGGAAATATGGGATAAGACCCCAAAGAATATATTTAATTTTTTCTTTAAAAGTTCTTCCCAAGATAAAGGCTGCCGGAAGAATAAAAAGAAGAGGAAAACTTTTATATGCTCCGCCAATTCCAAGACTTATTAACGAAGCCCGATATTTTTTTTGTTTAAGAAAATATAAAGAAAGAATTACAAAAAAAGTCGGCAATATATCAATCTGCCCTAGCATGAAGGTTGCGTAAAGAGTTAATGGGTTTATAATCCACAAGGCAAAAGCAAGTTTTCGTTTTTCTTGACCAAAAAATTTGGCGAAAATAAATGCTATAGCGATATCTATAAAAAGATATGGAAATTTAAATAAAAAAAGATGCCAATGAAGAGTAGGAAAGGACAATGCCTTTGGAACTTCTGACCAAATCATAGGCATAAAATTAGGATCAGCGAATGGCCTAACCAAGAATCTAAATATTCCCAGAGTAAAATAGGTTAAAGGAGGATAAATAAAGATATCCCCTACTCCCATTGAGCGGACGAGTGGATGAGTTGTCGATAAACTTGCAAGGTGGTCATAAATATTCAGTCTTCCTTCGTAAGCGAAAAAGTAGGCAACTGACGAATGTCCCCATAAATCGGGATGAAATGTAATCGGTATCAAGATTAACCGAAGAACAATCCCAACAACCAGCCACCAAAACCACCACTTGTTAGTTAAACTTGTTAACACTAATTGATGATATCACAAAGCTAAAGGGAAGTAATTTCCTGCGCTAGCAATCTTACAGACTAAACTTTCTAAATTTTCCTTCACAAGGGTGGCCATAACAAAAATATGCTTCTAATTGATCTGGAATAAACACGACCGAACCAATAGTTTCATCCACCCTACAAATAGGATAATCCCTGTTTTCCGTATCGGAAAGAACACTTATTACGGTATCCTTCGTCATTTTCTTTTTCAATAATTCATTAGCACGCTTATAACGCTCTTCAGAACTTTTAGTGTGAAATTTCTCAAAAGCTTTCAGTTCTTCTGTAAGGTAATGATTCGTGTGAACGTACGGTTTGTTCTTAACTTTCTGAACACTGACTCTATCTCCAGCAATCTCAATATTTCTTATCTCCGTTCCTTGAGCAAGTACATGATTAAATCCCGACCCTCGTTGAACGTAACGAATCATATTTTCTGCTTCATCTAAATTCCTTGCTTCAAGTACCGCTCTTGCAACATAATTTTTCGGTACTCCTATTTTGTTCGTTTGATAAATATCATTTATACACTGTGTAAGACCATAGTTATTCATAGACGCCGAATTACCAGCTACTGTAATATTGTAATTAAGACCAATAAATGTGGTTTTATTAATCGTCGCTTTAAGAATATAAAGCTCATCTATTGCTTCTAATGACCAATCTTCATTGTGACCAATAACTAGTTTGTTCTCGTCAAAACCTACAACCACAGTACAATGATCTGCCTTTACTGCATTCTTTTTATCCCGTTCTTCAGCGGGATCATACACTTCACGGTTGTTAATAAAGAAATAATCAATTACCGACACTCCTGCTCCTCTTGCAATTGCTTCCGTTTCGATAATCAATTTAGGAAAATATTTTTTTGTAATTTCGAAGCATTCCTGGGACTTCGGAAGATAAGTTCCATAATTGACAATTTCTTTTTTCCTTTTATCAATTGCTTCCTTGATATTTTTTCTAAAAGTTTTACCTAAAAATCCTCCTACTTTCTCATAGTTACCTTCTATTTCGTAATAGGGTAAATCTTTATCCATTTTCAACTTATTTCTAAAGAATATTAAAATCTTAAAATTTATTTAACTTCAAATAAATAAAGAGATTCGCGGGGGCCGAGAGTATTATACTCCCGGGTACCCGGCTTACGAAAGGCTTTAGGATAAACTGCAACAAGCTCTAAATTCAAGTCCTCGGGATCAGCAAGTAGACGTGAATTGTTTATAACTAGGTAGGTCTTGTTTCCTGCATCACGAGACTCGATAAGACTTTTCGGCAGTTCTTTTATATCTATTCCCACTCCGACTACCGTTAATCCTTGTACGTCGTTTAAATAAATCTGAAGGCCATCGGGTAAGGTTCCAAAGTATCCTTCGGTTCCCACAATAACCTGCCGGCCGGCAGGCAGGTTTTTTGGTTGCTCTCTTAAGTATTCCGATACCTCCTTTATTCCATATCCGGAAGTCCATTCCTCCAAATAACCAGACCTCTCGCTTCTGGGCAAGTTTGCGGATTGTGGGTTAGTCAAAAGTTGATAATCCAATACAAAAGCATGAACAACAAAGGCTACAAATAATATCCGTACAAGTGGAGACAATAGGAATCCACCCGACGGGTGAATTAGCTTGGCACCCATCACTTTTTTCTTAACTGCGAAGCTAAGCGACAAAGAAGAAATAATCAAAAGATACGGTACGGCAAAATATACATAGCGGGCGGTCATTGTTTTCGAAAGTTCCGCAACTGCCAATATCGGCAAAATTCCCCAGGCAAGAAGAATTATTGTTTCTCTTCTAAACAGTTTCCAACCAATATATATTCCCGTCAAAATAAACAAGACAAGAACCGAAGGGCCCATAAGCCAAAAGTAGTCGACAGTGTCCTTTAGATGACCTACAGAAGGATCGAGAGTGTTTTGGAAAATATGCGAAAGAGGAAAAACGTAATCCTTATTTCTAATTGCAATCATGTGGAAATTAGTTCCAAGCCGTAAAATGTTATACATAAGAAAACCTATTGCATAAGTAAAGCTAAATAAAAATACGTATACGCTTAGGCGATTGAAGCATTTTTTAAATGTTTTCGGCCAGTCTGATAAGATAAGCGTAAAAGGAATGAGGGCCGCAAAAAAAGTAGCCGGAGATTTGGTTAAGAGCCCACCACCCAAAGAAAAACCGGCAAGCATAGCGGTATCCAATCGTATCTTTTGTACGGTAATAATAGAGAAAACTAGTGTCCATATGCCAAACATGGTGAGAAGTGAATCAGCTAATGCCATCCTGTCAAAAAAAACCGAAAAAGGAGAAATAGCATAAAATAAACTTGCGATAAGTGAGGCTTTATGTGATTTAAACAATACTCGACTCAGTACATATACTCCTATTAAGGATCCTAGACCCGATAATACTGACACCATTCGTCCGGCAACTAAAGGATCTGAAAGGATTTTTAAAAAGGGAATAGTTAGCCACATAAAAAGAGGCTGTTTCCCGTCGCTTAAGGGAACAAAACGGAGACCGGGCTCTACCCTCATTACTTGTGCCCAGCGAATATAAATGGCTTCGTCACCAAAAATAGGAATTAAATCTAAGTTATAAAGTCTAAGTATTAGACCTAATAAAATAATACCAATAAATAGGAAAAAAGTTCCTCTATTTTTTTTGAGCACATCTTTAAGTTCTGACATCTTAGACTTATTCTTAAACTTAAACCGACTAAAAATCTTTATATAAACCTCTCAAATCATTTAATTTGACCCGTAGGATTTGTGTAAACATTTCTTTCGACTCATTTATATACCTTTTCAACACACCCCCTTTGCTTTTACTAATATCTATATCTTGCCATTCCACAGGCACCTCTTCAATTTCGTATCCCATCTTTTTGATAATATGCAGTAACTCAACGTCGTAGGAGGTCACTTTCCATCCCTTAGTAATAACCTCTTTCCTGAAAAACTGTAGCTTCGGAAATGCCTTTTCAATAACTTTCCTTTGAAATAATTTAAAACCGCATTGAGTATCACCTATCTCAGGAAGTATAAACAGTTTTCTCACTGCCATAAATACTATTGACCCCAATCTACGATAAAGTGGAAAGTTTTTCCTAAGTAACCCACGAGAACCTATTACCGCACCCACTTTTTTTTCGATAAAAGGAAGCAATTTATCAAGTTGGTCAATTGGAGTTGACTGATCCATGTCTGTAAAAAGAACGTATTCACCTTTAGACTCTTTTATTCCATGCCACAAAGCAGAGGGTTTTCCTCCATGCGGATTCTCCAAAAGCCTGAATCCGTCCCAATCTTCAATCTGCCCCCTTACCAGCTTTTTACTCCCGTCAGTGCTTCCATCATCAGAAACTATTACCTCCCATTGAAAATCTTTGGCCTTCATGAATTTATAAACCTCATCAAGAACGCCTCTTTTCAAATTTTCCTCCTCGTTGTAACAAGGAATGATTATTGATAAATAGATAGATGGTTGCATAGCTAAATAGTTGAATTTGTTTATCGTTTACTTTACTACCAACTATTCAGCGATATTACCATTTAGCTGTTCTTATCTTATTATCTCGTAAATCCGAACAAGGGATCTGTTAAATTTGAATTTTCTCCCGAACAACCTTTTTCAATTCTCTCTTTAGCATAACTTTCATGGTTCGGATATATTAATCCGATGGCTCCCTTATTAACGTCTGTTACAAAAATAGGTTTTAATGGAAAAACAATTGTATAAACTGGTACATCGTTTCCTATTGGGGCAGTCTTGACGTTTAATAACCAGAAAAAGTATCTGTAGCCCAAATTATAACCCGGATCTGTTATGTAAGATACCGAAACACAAGGGTATCCTCGATCGTTCGAGTTTCTTTTTATTTCTGAAACAATATCTTTTCTTTGAACATAACCACTTGCATTTATATCATACGAAAAAAATTTGTTTAAGTTAAAGACAAAAAAGAAAGATAGAATCATAACGCCAAAATGTTTTATATCGCTCCTTTTCAAAAGTTGCCAAATACACACCGAAAAAGTTAAAATCCAAATAATGGTAATTCCGTTTAAGTAATACTCCGATACGATTTTTGAATAAGACGAAAAAAAGAAAATATATATCAAAATCCAAATAACTACTAAAAATAACAACCTCCTATCGATTATTTTTTTAACTATTAAAAATATTAAAATGACTACAAAGATAAAAGAAACACTTTCAAAACTAAGCCAGGGAAAAGTTCCCATAAAAAGTCCGTGAATATTTTTGCTCATTAAATACCATACCCTTTGGAATTTCTCATAACCAGTAAAAACCGTGTCGGATTGTGGTGTAGTTAATGAATAAAACATTGCTTTTGTTTGCTGAAACCCATGACGCACTTCAAATAATAAAAGTGGTAGCGAAGTAACGAATAATGCAATCAACCCAGGAGCCAAGTTTTTATATTCAAATCTTTTTCTTGAAAAATAATATGCTATCGGAATTAAAATAACCGGTAAAATAAGTGCAAAGTTGATATGCCAAATAAGCCCCATAAGAATTCCAAAAACTAAAGATGCTTTTTTTTGCTCGTTTTTTAAAAGAAGGCTAAGTCCGTATAAAAACCATACGCTCCATAAAATTACAGGCATGGTGGGCACAACTTCACGATCGTTATTTACCGTGTAGAAAGAAACGGCATAAATAAAAGCTCCAATCAAACCAACCTTTTTATCGAAAATTTGTGAGAATACAAAATAGATACTTACCATCGTTAAAATACCAAGGAAAGTTACTAAATATGTTCCTCCGATGGGATCCATATGTGAAAAAAGGTAAAAAGGTATCTGCAAATAATAAAAAAACGGGCCAATGAATATCCCCTGAGTAGAAGTTTCTTGACCAACTAAACGCAGGTGCTTATCAATTACCACATCTTTTATAAACCAACCGGCCAAATCCTGATCATGGCTGTACAAAAATCTTTCTCTAAGTTGATATGTTCTCAAGAAAAGGCCAACCAAGATGATAGCTAGCAAAATTAAGTAATTTTGGTAAAGTAAATTTTTAATTTTTAATCTCATAACCTTTTCCTTCTTTGGACCGTTAGACGTCCGTATTTAAATTCTTGTTCAACAATCCCTATTCCTTCCTGTCTTTTAAACCAGGCCTCAATTCTTTCAGGGTGGTCGTCGTCAGGCTCGTATAAAGTGTATAGAAGCGGAACTCTTTCTTTCGTCATTCCGCACATACTCTCCCCGCAGCGCTTATAGCCTTGCCATAAAAAAAGATAATCGTAGGCATACGGAATCACCGGAGGAACATAAACGTCTACATTAAACTGCCCCCTTCCTTCAGCATCATCATATACCCAATTGACGACAGGAATCTGTTCTTCCAGAGAAATTGGGCGAGTTAGAATGCTTGAAGTTAGATAATTCCTCAAAGCTTTATAGTTCGGAGGGAAAAATTTAATGAAAAAAAATATTACCAATATAAATCCAAGTTTTTTATTCCACAGTTCCCCCATTGCAATTGAAAATAAAAGGATAAAAGGCAAAAAGTAACCGCTCATGTAGTAATCATAAATATTGCCGTAGTTACCCTGAAAAAGAATATATCCAAGCATCGGAGTAACAAGAAAAATTATAAAAATCGGCAAGATGGTCTTCTTAAATTTCTTATATTCGGAGACAAAAATTGCACCCGCAATGGTTACAAAAAGAATTGCAAAAATATTTTCTTCAAAAAGAAATTTGGATGATTCAGAAGTATATTTTCATGCTTAATATTGAATGCTAATTGAGGTAAAAGAGTAATTAAAAGCGCCAAAACACATAAAAGAACAGTTTTTGTGTTCGGTATGTTATCCCTCCACTTATAAATTCCATTTCTTAATACTATCCAGAATGTAAAAATGATAAAAAGGGGAATATAAAAAATTGCACTCGCGCTTTCGAACTGTAAAGATACTCCAACCATTAACGCTGCCACTATCCACCACCAGTTAAACTTGTGACTTGTGACTTGTGACTTGTGACTTGAAATGGCTATTTCCCACAAACTCCATAAAAAGATAATGCTTGTTAAAAGAATAGGGTTGGGATTTGATAGCCAACGGTTAAAAGTTGCAATGTAGTAAGAAAAGCCTCCAATTGTTGCGGCAATTATTCCTGCCAGTCTTGAGTGCATTTTGGATCCCAATACGTAAAGCATCAAAACCGCCAAAGTTCCCAAGCTACCCAAAAAGACAGCAGGATAAACCGGATTTCCACCCCCAAGAAGGTAAAAAGGAGCTATTAAATAATAGTAAAAAGGTCCCAAAAATATTCCCTTGAGGCCGGTAATCGGGCCTATTAAAAAAAATTTCCCCTTATGCCAAAGGTCCCAAATGACGAGTGCGTCTCTCCCCTGATCGTAATAAAATTGCAGTAAATCTCCGGTTCTATAAACCCGAACAAAAAAGGCTAACGCAAGAATCCAAAAAAGTAAAGTGTGGGTAAACCAACCGGTAAATAACTTTTTAAGCGTCTTCACACTCAAATTTTACTATGATTTCAAGATTCCGACAATCCATTGTCGGTTGAAATGAATTCAGAGCCAATGTTGGAGATGTTACCACAAAATCTGGGAAAAATAATTTAAATTGAAGAATTAGGAAAGATGTCTGACAAGCAAGTCAATAGTTTCTATAAAAAAGGGGTCGGCGTCTTTGAAATTCCTTAGTTCTTCCAAAGTTAACCATAGAATCTTATCATGCCCCTCAAGAGGTTTTGCAATGCCACTTTTCCAATAACATAAAAAAACAAGGGCTACCACATGATGCCCACTCGACCGAATAAAAGCATTATTTCCTAGAAATTCAATTTCACCTGTAATTTTAACCCCAACTTCCTCGTTAATTTCTCTTTGAAGAGTTTTCTCTATTATCTGTCCTCCAATATCAAAATCAACTTTTCCACCTGGTAATGACCATTTACCACCCGCTTGAGGATCATCGCTTTTTCGTCGCGCAATTAAATATTTATCTCCCTTTTGTACAAATCCTGCGACTAGAATTACGTGTGTATGAATATCTTTTTCCTTTTGTTTTTTATTTTGCATTTTCTTTAGCAAACTTTCTCGCAACTTGAAGAACTTTCTTGATAGATATATCGAAAGACTAACCAAAACTTACAACGAGCTCCACTTTCCATCAACTTTCCCGCTTGATAAAATATTTTCCGCCATATCTATCGTCAAACCAGCATACCAACTATCTTTGGCAAAATCCTTCAATTGTTCCTCCGTGTGGGCATCAGCTCCACCGCTTTCTAGTTTATGATATCTATTAATTATTTTTTGCAATATTGCTCTTTGTCTCATAAATTCATCTTTTATATCGTCATAAAATCCATAGACTGTTTCAGCTCCATCAATTCTATCCTCTCTTAATAATTTCTCCATTGAAGTTTCATCGCACTTACTGATTTCCGTAAACCAGTGGGCAAAGAAAGCCAAACCACCCGCCTTTCTGATAAGCTTTACACAATCGTCCAGATTTATCCGATAAAGATAGTCAACATATACACCCTTAATATAAGAGTCGTCGCTTAAGAAAAGTACATAAGGATATTGGCTCTCTCCTCTCTGCATCATCAGATCATATTTAATTCTTAACTCCTCATTTTTATCAGCATCCTGTTCCATCTTCTTTCTTAATTTTTCAATTAGTTCAAGATTTTCCTCCTTTGACTTAATTGCTTGAACAATATGTGGCCTTCCAACTGCTTCCCCCTTTGAAGCTTTTAAACAATCCTCTTCTATTAGATTAAATCCTAACCCGTTAAGTTTTTTGACCATATGACTCATTCTCTCCCGCCTTGCTTCCTGCGCCATTTCACAGTGCTTAATTAAATCTCTATTGAAGGGGTCAACAAATAAACCCACGATATGAGGACTAAATTTATCCTTAAAGTCGGTCGGCTTATCTGCAGATATTTCTATTCCAACAATCCACTTCGCTGGATGTTTTTTATTTTCTAATAACTCTTTAATTACTTTATCTTTCGGTAAACTATCGTGATCCGTAAACGCCACAACACCTATATTATTTTCTCCACATATATCTAATACTTGTCTATGCGTAAGAAAACCATCAGATGTTTTTGTGTGACAATGGAGTGTTTGATATCTTTTCATTGTGTGTGAATTAGTTTATATAAAGTAATTCCGCCGACTTCCCATTCCCCTTCTACCTTACTCCAGCCGAAATTGGCTACTTCGGTTTTCGGATTATGAACAGGGTCACATTTTTCCTTTGGCATTTCACAAACTACAAAAAGATTATCAGCAAGAGTTTTTTCGTAATTTAAAGCGTCGATGTCGTAAACCGGCTCTCCCCATTTCTCAAGAAAAAATTGATACCCGTCTTCATAATTTCTCTCCGCAATTACTGCCAAATTAAACTTTTGACCACGGGCTTCACCTTTAATTTTTTCGGCAACCTCTATTGCTCTTTGCATTTGCCTATTTGGCGGATATTTTAATGGGTTTCCGACCAAATTGGTAGTTATTGCATAAATGAAAAAGATTGTTATGATAATTTTCCAGTACGATTTAAAATTATCCAAAATATATTGCGTTATTCCCCCGACCAATATAAAAGGAGCTGTAAAGAAAAATCCATAATAGTGATCATATATGTGTTGTTTATAAAGACCTAAGCCGACATACGCCGTTAATAACCAGATTATCAGTAAAAAATAAGGTGATAAATTGGCATTTTCAATTTTTTCCCAAAGATAATTCCAATATTTTTTATCTTTAATATTTATTTTTCTTTTTGAGAAAAGTTCGCGAATTAAAATCCATAAAGTAAAAAATAGAATTCCGTAGGTGAATAGCCAAGTCAAATCCACATTTTTTGCTCCCAGAAGCGAGGAAGTGGAATCATTCATAACCTCGGATAATTTTGGAATAGACTTCCAAGGAAGTGCGGAAACAGTTGTTTGTCTTTGGGTAAAAAACTGCTTAACCGCATTAAAGTTCATGAAATTGTGACGAAGGTCGAATATTAAAAGAGGTAACATTAGGATAGTAAGTGCACCTATTCCAAATGTTGAATATTTGAGAAAATTCCGTTTCAATGATCGGTGATCAGTGATTTGTAATCTGTTAATTTTTAAAAAAGTTAATAAACAGAAAAGTCCAACTACCGGAACTAATAGTAGTCCTAAATAGTGAGACTGTAAAACAAATGCAATCGATACCGCTGTGACTACTATCCATTTAAATTTGCCTTCCATCCACCATTTCCAAATTGAATAAATAGTCAAAAGCGAGAAAAATGGCATGATGTTGGGATTCCAGGAAGATTTGGAAAAATTAATTACTACGGGGGAAACAGCATATAAGGCAGCTGAACCAAGTGCTGCTACGTTAATCGAAAATGGACTCGTCCCGCGAAACCTTGGCGAAGTGGGAAACCAACCTCGAACTACAAACCAAACAAACCACATTGTAAATACTCCCAATAACGCAATCATAACGCTAGGTCCAGCGGGATTGAAACCCGCCAGAAGAAGCGCGGGTGCCATCATGTAGTAATAAATTGGCCCTAAATACATATTTCCGATCGAAGTTCCTGGGCCAATTAAAATAGGATCAAAATTGACAAGAAGTCGTCGGACAATAATCGCGTCTCTTCCTTCGTCTCCCAAGAATGTCATATACTCATCAATTCTGTAAAGCCTGAAAAATGCCCCAATTATAAGAATTACTGCCAACCAAAATGCTTCGAGACGATTTTCTTTAACCCATTTTGTAATTTGTGATTTGTAATTTGTAATTAGATCTATCATCGAAGTTTTCGCCACAATTTAAAAAGATCAACGAAGCTGTTAATTATTACATTCAAATCTGCACCCGTTCCTTTTCCTCCCGTATGAGGATAATGATGAACACCAATCTCAACAATTTTAAAACCGTACTTTTGGGCTTTAATTAAAAATTCACTTGATATAAATGCTCCTCTTTCGGATTCAAGTTTAGGAACAGTATCGATAACCTTTTTCCTAATTAATTTAAATCCACAGTCAATGTCTTTTACTTTTAATCTAAATAGTATTCGGACAACCAACTGCCATAACCATGTGTTTAGCTTGCGCAACAAAGAAACTGCTCTCTTTAAATAAAAACCGGCGACAATGTCAGCGCTTGAAGATTTTTGCTTTTTTATTAGCTTTGGAAGTTCAGAGATATCAAACTGTCCATCAGCATCGGTAAAAGCAATCCAAGAATATTTAGAGCTGTAAAATCCTGATTTTAGGGCTCCTCCGTAACCTTTATTTAGTTGATGTGTAATTATTCTTAAGTTTTTATACTTAGGCTTAAGCTTTTTTAAAACTTCACCCGTTTTATCCCTACTTCCGTCATTAATAACAATTATTTCGTATTTTTCTGCAAGCTTGGGAACTATTCTAAAAGCATCCCTTACAGTCTTTTCAATTTTAGACTCCAAGTTATAAGTCGGAAAAAACACCGAAATTTCTTTAATCAAGTATTTCATGATCAAATTCTACACCAATGGTCATAGACTATCCATTTGAGTTATCAATCTTGTTTAAGAACTTTAAACGTTATATCATTTTGTCAAATGGCATCCAAAATTAAGACTATTATCGCAATTGCTTTAATCTCGGTTATCCCTACTTTATTAATTTGGCTTCCTTTCTTTTTGAGAATACCAAGGGTTTTGGGGATTCCATTACCGCGCGAGGGTATGGCAACAATCGTTGCCAACTACGACGGCCCTTTATTTTTGGTCGTCGCAAAAACTTTTTATAATCCTGAGCTTATGGGTAACTTTGAATTTGGACTTCCTGCCCAATACTACGCGGCTCACTTTCCTCTATTTCCAGCTTTAATAAAATTATTTTCACCACTTATTGGATATGTTTATTCTATGCTATTTCTAACCGTAACAATCTCCATTCTCGCAATCTACTTTTTTTATCTATTCATCCAAGACTATGTCGAAAAAAAGAATACCTTATGGTTAACTGCTGTTTTTGCGGTTTTCCCTGCGCGTTTTTTAATAGTTCGGTCCGTTGGCTCATCTGAACCTTTATTTCTTGCAGGAATAATTGCTTCGATGTACTACTTTAAACAAAGAAAGTATCTATTAGCTGGGATTTGGGGGCTAGTTGCACAGCTGACAAAATCTCCGGCAATAATTCTTGTTCTTGCCTATGCGGCATTTATCTTCTTACCAAAATTCAAGCTTGCAGCAATCTCTACAATTTCAAAAGTTTCATCATCTTTTGATTTCAAAAAAATTAGCTCTATAACACTAATTCCTTTCGCACTTTTGGGTGTTTTTATACTTTATAAAGTAAGATTAAATGACTTTCTCGCCTATTTCCATTCGGGAGATAACATCCACCTTTTCTTTCCCCCTTTTCAAATTTTTGACTATAGTCAACCTTGGGTAGGTACATTCTGGTTAGAAGAAATTATTTTTGTCTATCTTTTCGGGCTACTGGGACTAATAAAACTTATCGAAATGAAAGAGCGGGAACTTGCATGGTTTGTGGGTTTATTCTTTGCGTCCATTCTTTTCGTTTCGCATCGGGATCTTATCCGATATTCCCTTCCGATAGTCCCATTTTTATTGATGGCTTTTTCGGATACAATCATCAAAAAAGAATTCAAATATGTGATGTTGATCTTAATAATCCCAATTTATCTTTTTTCTCTTGCTTATATTTCCCAAAACGTAATGCCAATCTCCGACTGGTCACCGCTTTTATAAGTTAATCTGTTAACGAGTGTTTTCCAATCGCTTCACGACTAATAATTAAATGTCTGAATATTCGCCTGCCCGGTGGTGGAGGTTAAAAGGACCGTTATTGCGTTTGGAAGGGACCAATTGTCAACACTGTAACACGTTACATCTTCCCCCAAGACCAAAATGTCCAGAACCAAACTGCCCGCCAAGAAACGCGCTAGGTCAATCAGAAATTATATATGAAGCATCTTCGCCAGCGTTTGATAGTCAAACTACTTCTTCCTGAATATTTTCGCTAAATTCCATGTTTTCCAAATGAAGAGATTATACATCACGTAATTGTACGAAAGTACCAACGGCATTGCTACCAAAATTCCCAGCTGTCTTATTAGTCTTGTATCTCCAAGAACTAAAACCATTATACCAATTACAATAAATTGTATGACTATGGCACCAACAGTTGATAAGTTAAACGCTAAAAATTTTTTGATTATTGCGAAGAACCCTGTAATTTTCTTTTCTTTGAATGTCCAGATGTTGTTAAATATAAAATTATTAATAATCGCGAGCTCAGCCGCAAAAGCGGCTGCCCATGCTGAAGATTCGGCTATAAACGCTAAGGGTGTGTTTCTCAAACCTATAAAAACATTCGCCAGACTTAACGTGACACTAGTGCCCGCAAATAACTCCAGTGCTATCGCATTAACCAGGTACCCGACAAACCCAACCGTGCCAAACTTTATAAACCTTTGTTTATCTTTTATTCCTAAAATGATCGCGACTTTAAACGTCGCGATCATTTCTTTGGTATTGAATTTAGATTTTTCTTGAGTTCTTGAAGCAAACTCCAATGGAACTTCAACCGTCTTTTTGGAGTTTTTAATAGCCTGATAAAGTAAGTCAACTTTGTGTGCAAATCTACCAGGTTCCATCAAGTTATCCAAATCCATATTTTCTAAAACGCCTTTAACTCTTGTCAATCTGAAACCCGTAGTCAAATCATGAATTTTCGGCTTAAGAAGTACGATCCTTATAAATAAATTGCCAAAATAACTTATTGCTTTTCGAAATAAAGCCCACTCTTTAGGAATTGAACCGCCCTGAATATAACGGGAGCCTATAACGTAATCTGCTCCTTGAAGATACGCTTCGACCATCGGTTTAACAAATCTCGGCGGATGCTGAAAATCCGCATCCATTTCCATTACAGCGTCTGCACCCAACTCTTTCATCGCATACTTAAATCCATTAATATACGCCCAGCCCAACCCCGATCTGTCACCCTGCTGGATTACGTGGACATTATTACGCGTTTTCGAAGCTTCTTTTACAATCTCTTCGGTTCTGTCCTTAGAATGGTTATCTACAACCAGAAGATGCATCTCGGCATTAATTTTCGGAAATTCACCATCAACCAACTCCCTAATCATTTTGCTGATGTTATCCTCCTCATTCCAAGCCGGCATTACAACTACTATTTTTTCCATCTTCTCAATCGTAACAGATTGTGAAAACGAAAAACAAGGGGGTTATTCATATCTTATTGCCTCAATAGGTGGGAGTTTGGCGGCGCGGCGGGCGGGAAAAACGCCGAAAAATATTCCTATTCCTGAAGAAACAAAAAGAGATATAAGAACTGCTAATAAATTAATGGACGCCGGGAAAAACTGCCTGACTCCAAGAACAATAAAAGATGCCAGAATAAGTCCCAGAAGACCTCCAAAAACTGAAAGTAAAACCGCCTCGGCTAAAAATTGGCTTAATATATCCCTTTCTGTTGCCCCAACCGCGCGCCTTATTCCAACTTCTTTCGTCCGCTCCGTAACCGTTGCATACATAATGTTCATGATTCCAATTCCTCCAACCAGTAAAGATATTGAACCAATGGCAATCAAAACGCCGTTTACAATATTAAATATCTGGTTAATTGTTGATAAAAGTTCCGACTGCTCCGTAACAGTGAAATCGTCTGTCTCATAACGCTTGAGTAGAATCTCCTTAGCCTTCTCTTTTACAACTTCAATATCTCCCTCATCCCTTGTTCCCAAATATATCGTAAAAAAAGTTTCATCGGGGTTTAATGTACCAAACGTAGTTCGATAAGGAACAACTGCCGCATTATCCTGCTCTCTGTCACCCTTTTTCTTATAGACTCCCATTACTTTAAACCTTTGGTCTGAAACTCTTATGGTTTTTCCAACTGCATCTTGAGGTGCCTCGTAAAGATTGGTAGCCAATGATTCTCCCAAAACCGCTTTTTTTGCCCTTCCCAAAACATCGCCCTTTGTAAAGAATTCACCTTCCAAAATCTCCAAATTTAAAATTTTAAAAGAATCCTCGCTACTGCCCATCAAATAACCCAACTTTCGCTCACCCTCGCTCTCTATAACGCTACTCTTCATAAAAAGAGGAACTACATAATCAGCCTCCTGAATGCGAGTTAAGTTGGTGTAGTCTTTTTCATCAAAATTTGCTCCTCCGGCAAAACCGGCTCCGAAATTACCCAAACCCCCACCCTCTTCGCTTGACGAGATATTTCCCGGGAAAATAATTATTAAGTTGGCTCCCAAGCTCTCGAATTGTTGTGCCAAATAATTTTTAAGTCCAAGTCCCAAAGCAATTAAAAGTACGACCGACAAAACCCCGATCATTATTCCAAGTGAAGTTAGAAAAGTTCTGATTTTACTCCTTTTAAAGTCAGCCATAGCCGCTTTAAATAAATCGAGGTAGCCGTTTTGTATTTTCATACCCTATAAATATTTCTTCACAATTTTCCCGTCCCTGATATAAATCTCTCTTTTGGTTCTTGCCGCCACTTCCTTCTCGTGAGTAACCAAAATGACCGTAACTCCGAAATCCTTATTCAAACTTTCCAAAATATTCAAAATTTCATCTCCAGTTTTACTGTCTAAATTTCCAGTCGGCTCGTCGGCCATGATAATTTTGGGTTTCATCATAAGAGCTCTCACTATCGCTACCCTCTGCTGTTGACCGCCTGAAATTTTATTCGGAAAAAAGTCTCGTCTGTCCCAAATCCCGAATTTTTTCAAAAGTTCCTCAACCCTTTCCCTTACATTAAAATCGAGAATTTCCCTCGCATACTTCGTCGGAAGCAGAACATTCTCGAAAACCGTGTACTTATTTATCAAATTAAAAGATTGAAAAACAAAGCCGACTGTCTTATTTCTAATCTTCGAAAGCTCGCTATCAGTAAGCTTTGACACGTCATTTCCATCCAAGAATATTTTTCCAGAAGTGGGGTGCTCCAAAAGTCCGATAAGATACATTAAAGTAGACTTACCGCTTCCTGAAGATCCCAAAATTCCGATAAATTCTTTATCTTTAATCTCTAAATTAATATCGCAGACCGCCTTTACTTCGGTATCTCCCAAAAAATACGATTTACAGACATTTTGAAGCTTAATCATAATAAGCGACTCAAATATCCGAATATTATTTTTATTAGGGTCATTCGGGCGTTTATTAGTGGATTCGGGTCGAGTTAATCAAAAACTATATCTCCCTCTTTAATATCTCCTTTTATCTCGATCTTATCCTCTCCTTCTATCCCCACCTCAATATACGTTTTATTATTTTTCTTTCCAAGTTTCACATACTTTCCTTGAGAATCGCTTTTGACAAATTTTGGCGGAAGATACAAAATACTCTCTTTTTCTGACAGAATAAAACTTGCGTCTCCACTCATTCCTATCCTGTACTTTTTAACATCTAGTTTTCCGTCAAATTTCACTTTTACTTTATAAACCGTTCCCACTTCGCCAGAACGAGGCGTATAACTTATAAAATCAACGTAGCCAGAAAGCTCTTCATCAGGCATGGAATCTAAAATAATTTTCACTTTCTGATCAATGGATAAATCACCCACTTCTGTTTGATCTGCAGAAACGTCAAAATAAATTGTATCAGGATTTATCACTTCAACTTGAGTTTCGGTTACCAAAACATTGACACCCGAAAAGGGGTGTGCCAAAAAAGTCACAATTCCTGCAAAGGGTGATGTTAGGGTGGAATTTCTTAAGTTGTATTCTGCAGCAATATAAGCGTCATAGGCTTCGTCTTTGGCTGCTTCTGCGGCTGTACGAGTATCCTTTTGAGTAAATGTTTCATCACCTGCGTGATCTTTCACTTGGTCGTGAACTTTCTCGACGGTTGCCTCAGCTGCACGTAAAGCTGCTCTTGCTTGTTGAAAAGCTGCGTTTAGAACAGTCGTATCAAGTTTAGCCAAAGCTTGCCCGCGCTTCACTTCGTTTCCTTCAGAAACTCCTACCCAAGAAATTTTCCCTGAAGTAGGAAAGGTAAGTTTTGCGTATTCATCAGCGGAAATTTCTCCCGAAAGTACAAGCTCTTCGGAAACAGTTCCTCTTTCGATTTTCGTTGTTTCAATTTCTTCTTTCTTACCTAAAGCAAACTTCCAGATTAAAAATCCTGCCGACAAAACAATTGCAAGTATTATCAATCTTTTCCTATAAACTAATAATTTCTTAATCAAACTTTTTCCCTGTTTCTCTTTCATATTCAGGCACAAAAAAACACCTTATTGGTGTATTTACGTTCTATCACTAATAATCTTATAGTAAAAATATATTAGGTGCAGCCAAAAAAAGGCAAACCATCCTTCAACTTCCAGTCCTTTTTTCAGAAAAAAACCCCAATCAAAAACCCGGAAGGTACTAACCACAACAAAATATTTAAAACAAAAAGTAAAATATTAACTTTATAGAGGGTTAGATCTAATAGAAAAATTGGTATTAGAATTCCGTCCGACAAAAACTCTCTGGCAAAAATTTGGTCGTTTTTTATGGGGGAAAATTTGTATTTATAGTATAAGGTCGGGCTTATCAGGAGACGATTATTTTCTAACTTAATTGCTTTTTCATCAAACTTAGCATATGGAACCGGAAAACCTGCATAGTAACCACAATCTAAAATTTTTATAAACCCACAGCCTACGCTCATTACTATGACCGATGAAAGAAGACAAAGAGCAACGCCAGTCAGAAAAAAAGCTGACAATACCAAATATTTTTTACTTAATCCCAAATTTTTATTCATTTATATACGATTTTACTCCCTTTCGTTCACCTAAGGAAACTCCACGGACTAAAGTCCGTAGTTTCTTATCGCCAAGAGAGGATTCTTGCTTCATTCCACGAGTCAGACTCGGAGGTTTTCGCAGAGGAATGCAATAAACTATAGTAAGTTGAGCGAGCCACTTTGGCTAATGTATCGGTATATGGGAAGTTTGCCTTATTTTTCCCTCTTTGAAACTAGTAAATCTGCAGACAGCCCAAGGTTTTATCTTTTTCAAACAATAAAATATCTTGACTGTGTTCCTTCAATAAACGTTTGGTATTTTGAGTGGAAACGTTACTGGTCCGAAGCCAAATTACTTTAGGCGGATATCCGTAAATAAGGCTTCTTTCGTTGAAATCAGAGTCTTGAGTTACAATGGTAAAGCCATTATCACGAGCGTAATTCCATATTTCCTCATCAGAAGCCTTCGGTAAATCAAGAAGGTAAACGTGGTTTGATCTTGGAAATAAATCTTCAAGCTCTTTAACCAGCTTGTGCGAGATGTTTTGATCCAAAAGTAACTTCATGGCTTGCGGTAGTTAGAGAATGCTCTCTTTCCGAGGCATAAGACAAAACCGCCCTAATATCCTCTTTGGTTAACTCAGGAAAATCACTTAAAATTTCCTTTTCGCTCATGCCTGAGGCAAGCATCTTTAAAACATCATAAACCGTAATACGCATACCGCGGATAGTAGGTTGTCCACCACGTTTACCCGGTTCGATACTAATTATATCTTTGTAGTTCATAAGCACTATTGTACTAAATAATAAAAAATAAGGCAAATTTGGGAGAGCGAACCTGCCTGCCGGTAGGCAGGGTGCAATGAGCGAACCGCATATACTGTGTTAGGCGAGGGTTGCTGGAGCTTAGCGGAAGCAAAGCGCAGCACCCCCTTGAGTTGAGAGCCCATCTTAATCATATCGGTGAAAAATCTGAATATTTAGAATAATGATTGTTCCAACCAGAAGAAGTACTCTTGCACTCCTGTAGTAAATCACTACTTTTATAAGGAATCTGTCCACATATACTAAGATCATTTCTCCAGTTAGCAGTTGCTCTGTAGCAATCATATAACCAAGAGTTGGATTTTTCACCGTCTATCAATTTATCTTCTATCCAAAAGTATCCTGTCTTTTTATTCTTAGAACGACACAAATTTAAATCGCCTGTTTTAATTGTCATCCATCCATAACAGTGGTCAGGATCATCGTGAAGCTTACAAAAGTCAGAATCATTTTCAAACCAAGCCCTTTCGGCTGCACAAACTGATTTGCGGGTTTCTACAACATCGTTATTAGGTCGTATAGTGTTACCAAATAACTTACTACAATCTACTCCAGCATAGTGAGACCTCAACAATTTCTCGTCGTTACCCTTGCCTCTTTCATTATTCTCTGTCAAAAATAAGTATAAACCAACAAAGATGAGCGTTAGGAATAATACAATTAAAACAGGCTTCTTCATAATATTTATAGCAATCCAGTGATTGATAAAAGCTTCTCTTGTTAAGGCGGGCTCTCAATTTTGGCTAACTAGTGTTTATACGATTTAGAGGTCGTATAAACGTCTTAACTATGATAATATACTATCATGCTGATCCAAAGACTTCAAGAATACATGCGTATTTCAGGATATAGTCCAAAGACAATCAAAGCATACACCTCCTGCGTCAGAAAAATCTACAATCATTTCAAAAGACCCCTCAGTACAATATCCTCCGATGAATTCGGTCATTTCTTGGATAATTTAATAAAAAAAAGAAAATCTGCTTTTACCGTAAATCAGTATCACGCCGCATTTAAGTTTGTCATAACAAAAATATATAAAAAGCCGATTTCTTTCCCATTTCCTTATGCCAAAAGACATAAAAGATTACCCGTTGTTTTACCAAGAACAGAAATACGCAAACTCATTAACTCGATAAAAAATAATAAGCACAAACTCCTTATTTCACTATCCTATGGTGCGGGATTAAGAGTGAGCGAGGTTATAAATCTTAAGGTGAAAGATGTTGATCTGGAAGAGTTAATCATACATCTCAAATCAGCAAAGGGTAATAAGGACAGGATCACGGTCATGCCCTCCACCTTGGTGAATGATTTGAAAAATCTGCTTGCGGGTAAGAAAAAAAATGATTTGGTATTTGAAAGTGAACGCGGAGGAAAATTAAATGTCCGTACCGCACAAAAAGTTTTTTCTAATGCATTAAAAAAGGCGGTCATCACTAAACCCGCAACTTTTCATTCGCTGCGGCATAGTTTTGCTACCCACCTTTTGGAAAATGGTGTTGATGTTCGCTATGTCCAAGAACTTCTAGGTCATGCAAACATCAGAACCACCCAAGTGTATACTAAAGTAACTAATCCAAAACTTAAAAATATAAAAAGTCCATTGCAATGAAAATTGATATTTTGACACTTTTCCCTGAAATGTTTAAGGGACCGTTTGATGAAAGTATTATCAAAAGGGCTCGTGAGAAAGGCTTAGTCGAAGTTAATACCCATAATATTAGAGATTGGGCGCAAGATAAACACAAAATGGTTGACGACAGGCCCTTTGGTGGAGGACCCGGAATGGTTTTGATGGTAGAACCGATTGACCGTGCTCTGCACGAACTGAAGAACGAAAGAACTAAAGAACTAAAGAACCCCACTTCGCTAAAGCTTCGAGAGTCAAGCAAAAAAACCAAATTACTGATTACTAATTATCAATTACCTAAAGTCATCCTCCTCGACGCTGCCGGGAAAACTTTTAATCAGAAGGAAGCAGAAAGATTGGCAAAATACGAACATCTTATTTTAATTTCCGGACATTATAAGGGCATTGACGAGAGGGTAAGGGTACACTTGGTTGACGAAGAAATCTCAATTGGCGATTATGTACTAACCGGCGGAGAACTTCCAGCAATGGTCATAACTGATGCGATAGTCCGATTAGTCCCCGGAGTAATCGGAAAAGAAGAGTCTCTTAAAAAAGAATCTTTTTCAGACTTTGATAGCCCGGGAGTACCAAGGCTTTTAGGCTTTCCACAATACACCAGACCCGAAAATTATAATGATTGGAAAGTCCCCGAAGTATTACTTTCCGGAAATCACAAAGAAATCGAAAAATGGAGAAAGGAAAAAGCTTTCGAAAAAACAAAACAAAAAAGGCCGGATTTACTAAAGTAACTCTTTTATTTTATTTATAGCCTGATATATTGATAGCTTAATTTTAAAGAAAACATTTCCGTCGGACCTTTTTAATATTATTTTGTCAGGCAAAGCGTCCGTTAACCAAACACTCTTTTCCTCATAATCATCATTTTTTATTAGCAATTTTTCGATTGAAGGAACTACGTCAATCCTAAATACCCCTTCCGAGTTGGTGTTTACGTTTTTCGCGCCAGCAATAACTTCAGCTTCTTTTATAGATTTACCTAATTCGTCCACGACTTTCCCACTTAACTCGTTCGGGATAAAGTAGTTCCGAATGACTTCTACGGACGGTTTTTCGGAAGCGTCATCGTACCATAACGAAGTCGTGCCGCCACTTGCTACCCAGTAGTTAATTCCCAATAGTACCTGTTTACTTGATAAAAGCGAAAGCGCTTTTTGTACCCAATCGGCCTGCTGAGACGCGGTCATATAACCGTGAATATCGGGTATAGGAACACCTATTTCGCCTAAAATGACTTTACCATCACTTTTTTCTGCAATTTCCGCAACATCCTTCGACAATTGCTCAGGATCTTCAACATAGTGATCTATTACAACTATTTCACCAAGTGCTTTTGTTGTATCTTTATCCATAATAAGTTTTGCAACATCGGCGTTCATTGAAAAATAGCCTCCCTTTACGTCCTTACCTATCATCTGAAACGACCTATTAGAAATTTCGTACTCCGAAATTAAAAAGTCGCGGAATCCTTGGATATTTCCTGTATCCCTGGGGTCGCCAGAACCTCCGTTCTCGCATTCCGTGCAGGGAGTAAAAATGTCACCATCTTCAAATAAGTCCCGATTCAATAGAATAAAGTCCTCTATTTTATTAGTATGTTCTTCCGGAGATATTCGATGGTAGCCAAACCACCCTTCCCAACCGGAAAAATTTCCTCTAAACCAAACATTTAAACCGTCTTTACGAGCTTCTTTTATCCACTTTTTCATAAAAGGGATAAACTCATCATCGTAAGGCGTCGCGATTGCAACATGGGTTGCTCCAACTCCGGAAATATTTTTAACTTCTCGGGAGATAATTTTTTCAAATTCCGAATCATCCATCTTCTCTCTCGCAAGATCGCGCGATAGCTTCATTGTATCGACCGACTGAATCTGCCAATAAGGATCTTCGTTTCTTGCATAAATAGTCTTTGGGTTTATTAAGTTAAATAAGGTTAATAAAATTAAGAAAGTTACTCTCATAAAAACATAAGTTAGTTCTGCTTACCAAGAACAGGTTTCGCTAAAAATTCACTTCTGTATTCAGGCTTAAGTTGGTAAATATCCGCAAAGGGATAATGATCCACCAATTCATACTTCTTAAAACCATCGGAATCTCTCACTTCTCTGAACACCGCATCATTCAAGTCATGTGTTCTTGTCACTATCCATGTTGCCCATCTATCGGGATTTTCGATGGCATAATCCCAGTAAGCACCTGTCCCCTCATGGATGAATTTTTTCATAGGCAAGCCAGATGAAAATATAATTGCATCGTGGGAAGCTACCGACATTAAAACAAGTCCTTCTTTATCTTTAGCATTATTCTGAAGCCAAGTGCTTACCTCTGACACATTTCTTGCACTTTCGCCGTAAACAGCGTCTTCGATTGTCGCCGCGTCGTTATTTACAAAAGCGAAAAAAATTACCAGACAAAAGATTCCTACAAAAACCCACTTTAGAACTCCAAGCTTATTGATAAGATATGCTGAAAATATTGCAATTGAGGGAAGCATCAAAGCACCATATCGAATATTAAACCAAGTCCTCCCGATGATACCCGGTAAAAAAAGAACAGAATGCCCCAAATAAAGTGCAATGATATTAAAAAAAAGTGGAGCAAGAAGAGAAAACGAGATAACTCTAACCAAAAATTTAATTTTTTTATCTAAAAAAAAGGTAACTGCTCCAGCAAAACCTAACATCGCCGAAAATGTATAACTATTATAAAAAATGGAATAAAAATATGCTTTCGCCGACATCAGAAAATCCCCCTTTGTTGACAATTCTCCGGCTTCTTCAAGCATTTTTTGTTGCGACTGTGCAGAATAAGGGCCATATGCAAAATATAAAGGATCTTTGAAAATTAATAAATTCCAGACAAGCCACATTACTATACCAAAACCCGCCAAAGTCGAATAAAAAATAAAATTCCCCTCGGCCTCGCGTAAACCCCTCTTCCTTATGCTAATAAATGCGACAAGTAGACTAGCGAATATAAAAAGAAACCACCCATCGTATCTTATAAGAGTAGACGACATTACGAATAGTGCTCCTTTAATCAAGTTGAAAATATTATCGTCGTTAACCCAACGGGCGAGAAAGTAAACCCCAGCGGTCATTGTTGCCAAAAGTAAAAGCTCAGTCATGGCGGTTGACTGAAGATATAAAACGTTTATATTGGCAACAAAAATAAATACACCGAAAATCCTCTCAAAAAGCCCTATTTTCAAATTTTTCAAGAAAAGATAAATAAGGCATCCTGTTGCTACAAATGAAAACATTGATTGGATTGCACCGGATAGTCCTGAGTGCCACATAAAGTCACTCCAAATTGTCGGAATCATTAAAATATGAGGAAGCGGAAGCCAAACAGAACCAAGTTGAGCAAGGCCGGGTTTTAAATTTTCGACAACACGCCTACCCATATCCAAATGAGATCTCGCATCGTTATAAGAAAGACCAAGCTTGTTTTCGTAATAAAACAAAAAAGCAAAAACACTTATTAAACTTAAAGTTAAAATAAGAATCGACAGAATATTTTTATCAAAAAATTTCTGTAACTTAATAATTAAAGACTTTGATAATGTAAACTGTAATGTAAACTTGTCCATTTTCGTCACCAAAACTTAATCCCTCTTGGAAGGGTTTTTAACTTATCCATGATTTCCAAGTAAACCTTCAGGTTTTTTCCTTCTTTGCCCCCCTTGAGAACAAACTCTATCTCTGAACCATACCTGAAACTATTCATGCGTAAAATGAAAGTGGTTACCAAAGACATGAGTATCGCGACCATTACCAAATAGAATTGCCAAGGACTAAGCCAATCGCTAAGAAATTCATTATAAAAATAGGATTTAGAGCCATGACTACTCAGAAAATCAATATTTCTTTCATAAGTATATTTTTCCACCTTATGGGACTGGGAAGATAAATACTCAACCTCTACTTCCGGAGGATTAGAACTTGTTGTTATTGCTCCCAAAGTATTCACAGAAAGCGAATAAAAGAACGTGAGAGTAATCATAATCATAAACATTGTATTTTTCCTGAACTTTGAAATAGCTAACCCGACAAAAGGTGCGGTAAATGCGTATGAAGGAACTAGATATCGCGAACCGAACCCCCATCCGCCCCAGGGATCTCCCCACATCGAGTAAAGAATTAAGTTAACTCCGATAACAGAAATAAGAAGAGAAGTCTGTTTTTTCTTTTTTGTTAACTCTACGATACCCAGAATCCCGAAAAGAGTTACTGGGGCATAATATATTATTCCGCGATCCGGACTTAATAAATGTACATATAAACCGTTGGCCAGATTTCTGGTCTTAAAAAAGGTTGCTGCATTTTGTGTATTACCACTTTCTTCAATTGAATCCCCCTCATTATCATCCGGAGTAATACTTCTAACTGGATTCCCTTTACTGTCCATCTCGCGAACGTTCTGGACGGTGCCCGCGAGTTGAAGGGGGGAGCCGTAAGCACTTTTGTTATACCAAAAAAATATTACCAAGGGTAAGATAATTCCTAAAATTCCGAAATATTTCCAAAGATCTACTTTTACTGTTAGTCCGGAACTACGCATTCTGAGAATAATGGCTTCAACTAGGGAATAGATAATTATCGGTAAAAAAAGAAAGAAATTCGGGTAGTCGACCAGTAAACTTAACCCAAACAAAAACCAAATTAATAAATATTTAACAAAACCTCTTCTGGTAAGTAGTAAAAAAGTACTGACCAGAAGTAAAAAGGTTGAAATATGATGTTGATATAAGTTAACCGCATAGGAAAAAGAAGGAGTTGCAAAAAGGAAAGCTAGTGAAGAAAGTGTAGACGTAAGATTCCCAGCACCAAAAAACTTAGCCAGCTTTTGAATAATTAAAGCATTTAAAACCGCAAAGATTATTATCACAAAGAAAGAGCCGACTTGCGACACCCCATACACTTTTCCTAGCAAATAGCCGGGAACAACAATAAAAGAGACACCGGGTGCAAAAAGCGACACATATTTACCGTTGATATAGCCGAGGTCAGGTATAGTGAAACGAGCAATTTCTTTGGAAAAATAAATAGATTTATCCTCTACCAAAGAGTAGGTTAAGGCAAATCTTCCCCGCTCAGGCGATAACTCAAAAGGACCTTCGCTAGTCCATTTATCCGTATTAAGTTGAGTACTATCTGGATTTCCAGACAGTCCCCTAACAGATAATACTAGAATAGCTATACAAAAAATTATTATACCGATATTTTTACTAAGCCACTTCATATTTCTAAAATTCTGTATCTCGTAATATTTAAAAGTCTTTTTGAACTGCAAAGAAATTGGTAAAAACGGTTTCTATTTAAGACAAAATTTTTAAGTAAATACAAACTATACCACCATAACCTAACCACAGGACTCGGCGAGTAATAGATATCGTATTGAATTTTCTTATTTGGCGTAAAATCGCTTTTCAACCCGCCTCCACCTCTTCCAAAATCAATGATTTTATAACCATCCTCTTTTAATTTTTGAATCAACATATAAATCAGCATTTTTCCAGGAATTATATTTTTATATTCCTTTCTGTAAGCCGTATACATGCCGTGATAAATTTTTCTAAAGGCTGTGCCGAAAGTATAAGCAACGGGTATTTTGTTAAAATACAGAATGTCAATGACGATAAAATTAGCGGCTCTTTTAACCAGCGTTTTAATTAAGATTTTTGCCTCTGGGCGAGAAAAACTTTCCTTCCCCTTTTGGGCTTTTGAACTATATTTGTCAATTTCAAAAATGGTTTTAGCATCTCTTAAAGTAGGTTTTACAATATGTCTTATTTTTATGAACCTTTTATATTTTTTAAAGCTATTTAAGATCTTGCTTTCATTCTTTTTCGACAAAAATCTGAAGCAACTCTCGCCATCTAACGTGAGATATGGATTTACTGAGGAAGGGAGAACAAGAATATTCTTTTTATTTCTAAAAACTTCTGAGGTTTCTCTATCCACCTCTGCCAGATATAAATTTTGATATTTTGAAATTTCTTTAAAAATATCAGTTATCACGCCTGTATCATTTTCTTCTGTCAACAAACTTGATCTATCCAAATACTTGCCTCCAGAATTTCTCAATACGTTTATCGCATAGTGCTTATCCTTAATTAAGGGTAATATTGCAACTATCTTCTCACCCTCACTTAAAACAACTATGTGATAATCCGTCGGATTGAAAGAATTAACATACGACAAAAACCACTTCGATGAATTAAAGAGATGCGGATTATAAGAATCTCGCCATAAGATATCCCAGGCTAGAATAAATTTATCATTAACTTCCCTAATAACTTCTATTTTTGTCATGTTTTCTTTTGCTTTCATTCATTTAGAATTACTTTGCTGTTCACAAAATACTTTTCAGAATTCAATTTAATACCTTTTTTAAATAAAGTTCTTATTTGACTTTGGTAACCTGAAATTAAACCCTTTTTCTCTTTAATATTTTTATCAAACAAATATTTTTCTAATCTATGAACATTCTTAAAATTTTCAGTTTCAGCTTTCTTATCTTTGTAAGGAAAATCATACCAATAAATTAGTTTTTCAAAATTATTAGAGCATGCTTGTCTTACCAAAATATGATCTACGTGTACTCCCAGGCCAAGCGGACAGAAAATTAAAGTGTTCTTATGACCCCCTATTTGAGTCTTAAGTTTTCCTGATATCTTTTCTTCTAAAAGCTTTTCTTTAGAGATATCGCCACTTAGAATGCCAAAGTGGTAAGTTCTGTAAACGTGAATAATCTCAGGTAAAATTCTTCCAAGCATTAGTCTTACTCGCCCAACCTTTCTCTTGCGATATAGAGCCTCTATAAATCCTAAATTAATAGACTTGAGTCCCAATTTTCCTAGTACAAATTTATCTTCTTTTCTTCTTTCTCTATATAAATCTTTTGCACTTTTATGGTTTGTCAAATACAGATGAACCCTTGCGGAAAGTGTATAAGGTTTCGTCGCTCCCTCGGAAAAAACGTTCATGATAGTTACAGGCACTTTTCTCTCGTTTAAATAAAAAATTAGACCTCCGCAAGACAGTATCGCATCATCAAGATGAGGAGAAATAAATAAACAACGAATCTTTTTATCAATAATCTTTTTGGCGATTAAATCGAAACTTTTGTTCATACTAATTGTGTAATGAATTTCTCGTACTTTCGGAAAATATCATTCCAACTATATCTTCTAACGTAAACCCTGGCACTGTTTCCTAAACTTTCTCTCAGGCGACTGTCCGATTCCAGCCTTTCCATTTCTTTGGCAAATAAATCAACACTGAAAGGTTTAATCTTAAGAGCACAATTTTTCGGTAGCCATCTTAAACCTTCGATATCAAAACATATAATTGGTAATCCCCAAGCTGCTGCTTCCAAAGAGACAATAGAAAATGTTTCATACCTGGAGGGAATTACCATAAATAAAGCCTTGTTAAATAAATTATTTTTCTTTCTTCCAATAACCTTTCCGACATATTCAACATTATTTTTTAAGCCAAACTTTATGATTAGCGATTTTAGACTCTCAACTTCGCTTTCGGTTCCGCCTCCGGCGATTACCAGTTTTACAAGTTTTTTACTGTCCACCTTTTTATATGCTTTCAAAAGTAGGTCTAACCCTTTTTGGTTTATCTCAATTCTACCTAGAAAAAGTATGTTTGTTCTTCTTTTCTTAGAAATGTATTGTGGGATATCTATTCCGTTAGGAATTATTTTTATATTGGCAGACTCATTTACCTTTCTTATATTTATTTCAGTTATGTCATTTAATACAATAAAGTGTTTGTAAAATCTTAAGCCTATTTTCTCAACCAAATGAAAGGGGAGTTTATATTTTCTCCTCATATCTTCACTTGCCAACATGTGTACTAAACCAACAACATTTTTTTTAGTAAAAAGGGGTAAAAAACTAGTTGAGTGTGGTGGGGTAAAACTTTCTATCCAAATATCAAAATTGGTAATTTTTACAAAAATGGGAAGAATAAGATGATAAATTAACTGAGATAGTTTTGGACCCGTCCAACTAAAACCAATCCTTTTATATTTAACTTTTTCGACAAATACATCTTTTGAACCCTTGTATTTTCCGGTTATGACGACAACTTTGTGTCCTTTTTTACTAAACCTCCTTGCTATTTCATGTATGGCATATGCACCGCCGCCTCCATAAAAAGGGTTTTTAATATCGTCATAATTTGAAAATACTATTTTCATTCTTCTACGGAATTCCGGACGTATTGGTAGGACGGTATAACTTGTCTTCCGCCCAAATAACCGACAATTACTCGTTCGAAAGTTTTTGCTGAGTGATCCCAGTTGAAACACCTTGCCCAAAAAAACGCTTCGTCAGATAAATAACTTCTAAATCTCTGGTTAGTGGCCAGTATAAGCATTTTCTGGCTAAGAACTTTTGCGTTTCTCGCCGGAAAAAGTAAACCGGTTCGTCCGTCAAGAACCGAGTCTCTAAGACCATTAATGTCTGATGCAATAACAGGAGTCCCACAAGCATTCGCTTCGATCACAGTAATACCCCAGCCCTCAAATGAAGAGGGTTGTATAGCTGCCCAGCTTACGCCAAATAAACGCGACCTCTCTTCCTCCGTAACTCTACCCGGAAAATGAACTTTTTTCTCGATTCCCAATTTCTGAGCGATTTTTTGAAGTCGAACCAAATCTTCTCCAAAACCAGCAATGGTAAGTTCTGCCACGGGAACCTTGTCAATAAGATCTGAAAAAGCATAGAGTAACGTATCCAAATTTTTCCAAGCCATAAGTCTTCCTAAATAGATAAAGGAAGGAAAGAATGTTTTTGGCATTTTTTTATATAGAGCTAAATCAACTCCAGGAGATATTACTTCTATTTTCTCGGGATTAACCCAGCCCCTATCAACCAAGTCAGCCTTTGAAGAATTAGAAATAGTAATTACCGGTTGGTTTTTGTATACATTAGGCATGAGTTTTGATTCCATGGCTATTGCTATTTTGGATAGCGGAAAAGGCAAATGTTTTCTGAAAACCTCTTGGTGAACGTGATGGATCAAAAGAATTTTTGGGACTTCCACAAAAAGCGGAGTAAAGAAAGGAATACCATTTTCGCAATCAACTACGATATCAAACTTACCTCTTAATTTAAAAAGGTAATACAAAATGGCCAATGGATAAACTGTATAAAATCCACCGCGCCTTATAACCCTGATCCCGTCAACTGTTTCGTTTCTTCTAGCCAATCTATCCCACCCGCAAAAAAAAGTTACCTTATACCCGACCGCCACCCACCTTCTGGCTAACTCGTGTATGTATACCTCAGCCCCACCGTTCCAAACATGTTTGGTGTCTCGCCAATTAAATACTAAAATTCTTAAATTTCCATTTTCGACACTATTGTCTATTTTTATTTCCTCGAGAAGTCCCAATAGATCACTTAGCGTCCTTGAGAATACAAAATATACTTTATTTACGAGTTGAAAGGATTGGAATATAAATCTCCAGTCTATCTTAAGTGGGTAGCCAATCCTTGCTTTACTTAAATGGAAACCGTGTTCGGTTTTTTCCCAAAAGTGTGGCTTAACGACCAACTGCTGAAAAGCAATTACCGCAGATATGCTTGCAAAAACCCAGTAGGCCGGAACAAAGAACACGTATTTGACTAACTCCCACCTCTTTCGCTTTGCACAACCTATCATATAAATGTAAAAGTACATAAAGTTTCCAAAAACTAAACAGGAAACCGCTACGTAATAAATTGGGACTGGGTACAAAGCCTCGATTGTGGGACCAAGGTACGAGTTAAATAAAAAGTAAGATAAAGTTGTTACCCAGAGTAAAGGATTAATAAGTATAAAAATTGTCCTTATTCCTATTATTAAATGGAAAATCAAGGCGTGAATTCCGTGACTTCGAACAAAGCCAATCGGGTCCCTTGTATGAACTAAATATGTTTGAATATAACCTTTTAACCAACGCGAGCGCTGCCGAATCCAACTTTTAATTTTACTATTTGCCTCCTCGTATGTTGTTGAGTCGATTATTGCTGTTTTATATCCTTTTTTGAAAATCCTCACACCTAAATCACAATCTTCTGTAACGTTAAAAGGATCCCAGCCATTTAACTTAGTTAAAAAATTCTTTTTGAAATGGTTACTTGTTCCACCGAGAGGAATAATTGTGTTTATTGATTGAAATCCCGGTAAAATTACATCAAACCATAAAGAATATTCCGACGTAAAAAGACGAGTTAATAAATTCTGGTTTGCGTTATAATAATTTAATTTGGATTGCAAACAGACAACATTATTCGGAAGTTTTTGGAAAGCTAGGTGTGCTTTTTTCAATTGAAGAGGATCTGGCTTATCTTCAGCGTCATAAACTACGACATACTCTCCCACTGCATTAGCCAAGCCATAATTACAGGCTTTGGGTTTCGTCTTAGGCAAGGAATCAGGAACGACAAGTATTTTAAAGAAGGGGGGAAGGTTGAGTTCATAAGCACAATTAATGGTTTCATGATCGTCCTCCTCCAATAACAAAAGTACGTCAAGTTTATCTTTAGGCCAATCCAATTCCTTAATTGCCCCTACAAATTGCGGCAGCACCTTGGCTTCTTTATATAAGGGACAGAGAATTGAATAGATGGGAAGAGTCTGCTCATCTATTTTTGAGATAGTTTTCTGGCTAAATTTAATTTCGGGTGGATTATTTAGACTTCTGAGAAGAATGTATAAACTAAAAATCAGATCTTGCGAATATAGGAACGTTAAAAACGCAATTACGCTTATTATTGAAAGTTTTATATTGATTATTATTCCCATCAGAAACGAAAGACACACTCCTACAAGGAGTACTTTCTGCCAAAGGACAAGAGTCTGGAAAGCGGATTCGGAAAGAGGGAGGCGCGTATGAGTGACGTATTTTTTCCCTTTACGAACAAAGCCCAGGCCTATAGGCGAATTAATACTGATATCAGAAACGATTTCTTGTTTTTCTTCCATTAATTTCAGTAAGTTCTTTACAACCAAAAATCCAGCCTTGGTGGCAAGCCAGATACCAAACGGTATCTGGCAAGTCGGGTACCGTATGGTCTCCGGCAGGCTGGACAGAAAATTCTTTAGATTGAAGTATTATACTATAAGACTAATCGAGGCTCAAAACTACTATTTTTTGAAGTGTCATTTCCCAATTCCCTGCGAAATGAGCTTATCAACGATCTCTTTCCAGGTGCTAAATTTAATTCCTAATTTAGCCTCTGTTATATCAACTTTTAATCCACCAAACTTAGGATAACGATATAAAGAACTACCTGTCTTAGTCAAATGTTCCTCTAAAGAAATAGCCTTCGGGGCATCTTTCACCCCGCGAGTTTTATCAAGTAAATAAGTAACTAGCTCATACGGAGTAGTTATATCCGATGAGCTGGCGTGGAATATTCCCTTATGTCCCTCAATAATAATTTTGTCTATCGCATGGCAAGCCTCGTCGATGTAAGTTATGGAAATTTGCTGATCGGAAAACACCGGATAAAGTTTTCCCGCATCATATAGCTTAAGGAACTTTCTCAAATAATCCAATTTAGCTTCAAAACGAGCCCTGACCGGATAAATTATTCGTAGGATCGTTCCTGAATTACCCAAAACATCACCCACAACCCTTTCTGCCTCGCTCTTTGTGAAACCGTACCAATTCAGTTTTGAGGAATCGGATTCAGGAGGGTGGGTTTCTTCATAAGCTCCGGGATCCTCCAAGCTTCCCGGAAAAACCATATCTGTTGAAATCTGAATAAAATGTATACGCTCTTTGTGGGGTTTTATAGCTTCAGTGAAATTTCTTACTCCTTCAACGTTAACCTGCCAACAATCTCCCTCTTTGTCATCTTTCTCTTCCTCGGCTTTTCCCACATTTGTGAAGGCGGCAAAATTAACAACGGCACTGAAATTATAACTTTCTATTACCGCCTTTATCTCGGATTTATCTGTAATATCAAGTTCAACCTCTTTCGGCAGATGTAAAAAGTTTTTCCTCTGTGAAATCTCCACAAATCTCGAGCCAACTAACCCTTCCGAACCCGTAACTAATATTAAATTTTTCATAACCTACCCATTTTTCGGTTCCCAAACTTCCTCTAACACACAGTTCCACGGAAATTTGTACTCATCTCTTGCGTCAAATATATGAGACTGGAAATTTACTACTAATACTTCTGGTATTGATAAGCATTTCCATCCATGCATGATTCCAGGTGGAATTTTAAGAAGGCGCGGCTTCTCGAAGCCGATAAAAACCGAGTTTACGTGGCCAAAGGTTTCCGAATTTTTTCGTATATCAACCATTACTATTTGTATTTTGCCCCTTGTCACAGTCATTTGATCCGTATGGATCGAGTGTAAATGCCAACACTTAGTAACTCCATAATCCGTTGCACTCTGATAACAATGTGTGGGATAAACAAGATCATTACTCTCAATCCACGGTTCACTCCAAAGTTCAATTATGTCTCCTCTTCCGTCCGGTATTGGATTTAACTCCCTCAAAATAACTCCCTTTATTGTGGGTGGTTTATATATGTTCTGAATTTGAAATTTTTGTCTTTTAAGCCATTCAACGGAAACATAAGAAACGTCTTGCACATCTTTCCCTTTTTTAAATGTTTTCATAATAAAATTATTACTATATCACCGTCTATTTTTGTCCAGTTTTTTCATATAATTCTTCCGCCTTTTTCTTGAACGGTCTCCACCACCAATCGTTCTCTCTATACCATTCTACAGTTTTTGCAAGCCATATATCAAAATCGTACTTTGGCTTCCAGTCTAATTCTCGCCTTATTTTACTCCAATCTATAGTATATCTTCTATCATGGCCGGACCTATCCTTAACAAATTTTAAATAAGTTTTATCCTTGCCAAATATTTTCAATAGTTTTCTCGCTACTTCCAAGTTATTTATGTCGTTAGTCATGCCACCGACTATATATGTTTCGCCAATTTTGCCTTTTTTTAAAACCATATCAATTGCCCTTACATGATCCTCAACATAAATCCAATCCCTGACGTTCTTTCCATCGCCATAAATCGGAAGCTTTTTGTTGTCAACTAGATTAGTGATCATCCGTGGTAGGAATTTTTCAGGATCCTGAAAGGGACCAAAATTATTAGAGGTATTTGTGATGGTTCCTGGAAGACCGTATGTTATAAAGTAAGCTCTAACTAGGTGGTCTGCCGCTGCTTTCGAGGCTGCGTAAGCGCTTCTGGGTGAATAAATCGTCTTTTCGCTAAACTTTTCCTTGCTATTCAGAAGAAGAGATCCGAAAACTTCATCAGTCGATACTAAATGAAATCTTTTGACGTTTTTCTTCAGCGCAACTTCGAGTAATACATTCGTCCCTAATACATTTGTTCTTACAAAAACTGTAGGATCGATTATCGAACGATCGACATGGCTCTCTGCGGCAAAATGAACTACATAGTCAACGCCTTTCATGGCCCCCTCGACCACCTTTACATCACAAATATCACCTTTAATAAATGTATAGTTAGGATTGTCTGCAAAATCTTTGGTCGAAGAAAGATGGCCTGCGTATGTTAACTTATCCAGATTTACAATTTTATCCTTAAGGTATTTCTTTAACCAATATCTTATAAAATTACTACCTATAAATCCTGCTCCCCCAGTTACAAGAAGCTTCATAATTCCATCCTTTTTTTCTTTATGTACTTCAACAATTCTTCCAACTTGCTATTACCAGATTTCTTGGCCCAAAAAAGGTTTGCCAATAATAAAGATTCGAAAGTACCCGCGTCTAGCCAGTATCCCTTAAGTTCGGCCCATTCTAACTCACCTTCATTCAAATAGCGGTTATTTACATCAGTTATCTCTAATTCTCCTCTTCCTGAAGGTTTCAGTTTTTTAATGTAGTCGAAAACCTTGTTGTCATAAATATAGAGGCCCGTGACTGCATACTGTGAGGGAGGCTTTTGAGGCTTCTCAATTATCTCTACAATCTTTCTAACATCGCTCTTGTCAAAACGGGGAACCCCGAATCTTTCGGGGTAAGGAACTTTTTTCAAAAAAATAAGTGCACCCTTTTTAAATTTTGAAACAGAAGAACGTATATCTGAATCAGTCGTATTATCGCCCAATATAACAGTTACCGGCCCCCCGTCTGCGAAGTCCTCGGCCAAGGAAAGTGCATCTGCAATTCCGCCAGAAGGATTTTCCTGATATGCGTACTCTATATGTTTTACGCCAAGCTCTTTGCCATTTTTTAAAACGCTTATGAAGTGTCCGGAGTGAGGACCAGAAGTGACAACTAAAATCTCTTTAACTCCAGCCTGTACAAGCGTCAGAATTGGAAAAAAAATCATCGGCTTATCGAAGACTGGTAGAAGATGTTTGTTAGTAGCATAAGTCAGGGGATACATCCGAGTCCCCAAGCCCCCCGCAAGAACAACTCCTTTCATTATGTTTGCATGATAGCAAATTCCCCAAACTATAGTCAAAACCCTACATTTGTAATATTATACATCTACTATGAAATTGTCTGAACACGATAATCCGGGAAACGATTACAGGCCGGTAATACTAAGCAATAAGCCACCGGAGTTAACACTCCGCGAAAGGATGTGGAAGGAAATGGGATTACCGGGCGATCCGAACAACCCAGCAACCGAAGAAACTCTAGACATATATCCTCGTGCGAGTACTCCGGCAGATTCGACTTTAGAAATAACCAATCAGGCCGACAGTTAACCTTAAATATGCGCGATTCTAATTAATCAACCTTTTATATTCCCCAAGGGTTTAAAAGAAGCAACCGGTTGGGAGGTGTCGGCTGTAGAGAGTGCGGTTACGACTTCGTTGATGTCTTTATATGCAAAGCCCGCTTCTTCAGCAAGTCCCGAAAATGAGGCTGATTTGACATAAATCCCATGTTTTTTCATCTTCTTTTGCAGATCCTCCCCTCGCACCTCTCTCTTGGCTTGTGTTCTACTCATTGTACGACCCGAACCGTGCGCTGTCGAACCAAATGTTTTCTGCATTGCGCCCTCTGTGCCCATTAAAAGATACGACCCTGTTTCCATCGAACCACCCAATATCACAGGCTGGTTTGGGTAGCTTCTAGAAGCACCTTTACGGTGCACCATTACCTCCACCGTTTTCGTTTTTGATTTTTTAGATATTGAATTTATTTGGGATTTGGAATTCGGGATTTGGAATTTTTCCACTTTGGCTATATTATGTGCTACATCATAGACCAAATCCATTTCCAAGTCTTCGGCGGATTTTCCAAAAACATGGGCAAAAACTTCGCGGACTTTATGGGCGATTACTTGGCGATTGCAAAAAGCATTATTAGCAGCAGCTGCCATTGCAGCAAAATACTCTTTGCCTTCGGGGGAACTAATTGGCATACAAGCAAGTTGTCTATCGGGTACTATGATTGCGTACTTTTTCATAGCAGGCTCAAAAGTGTTTAGATAATCTGTCCCAACCTGGTGTCCGAATCCACGACTCCCACAATGAATCATGACAACGACTTGGCCTCTTTGTAAGATACCCAGCTCATCAGCTAAATTCTGGTCAAATATTGTTTCAACTTTCTGTACTTCTAAATAATGATTACCGCTTCCGAGAGTTCCCAATTGATTTATACCCCGTGCTATTGCGCGGTCGGATACAGCTTCCGGATCTGCTTCCTTGATACTACCTTCCTCCTCAATATGTAGCACGTCTTCTTTCCAGCCAAGCCCTTTTTCAACTGCCCACGCCGCTCCCTTAACCATCACATCTTTAAACTCTTTTTTGGACAACCTTATAATTCCGCTACCGCCCACGCCGGTCGGGACTGCGTCAAAAAGCTCATTTACAATTTGTACAATCCTTGGCCGAACTTCCTCTTCAGTTAAATTCGTCGTCAGTAATCTCATTCCACAATTTATGTCGAAACCAATTCCACCCGGTGACAAAATTCCGGTTTTAAGGTCAAATGCGGCAACGCCTCCGATTGGGAAGCCGTAACCCCAGTGGGCATCAGGCATCATTAAAGAAGCACCAACTATCCCGGGGAGCTGGGATACGTTTATACCCTGCTGGACGGCTCCGTCATCCATTTCTTTCAGAAGTTTTTCGGTGGCAACGATTCGAAGAGGAACCCGCATGCCTAACTTATAACTTTTCGGAAGATCCCAAATCCCCTTTTCTATTTCCTTAAACTCGGAAAGAAATTTTGCATCCACAATAATCTATTTTACCATCAATAAATCGTCAGGTTTTTAGGTTCAATTTGATACATCGCTACATAGCAATATAGAATTAACTAAACGTCTAAAATAACTTGGCAATGATAGGTCTTGTCTGGACGTACTTCGATTTTGAAAAGGTGCTTTGTGACCGCTTTGACATCAACTCCTAATTTGTGTTTCTTTCTATCAATCTTCTCTCCACCCAACTTAGCGTCCACTCTCCACCTTCCACCACCCATCTGTTTTACATCGCATAATATATTATTAAACAAAAGCTGTTCCGAATCTTTTATAAATACAAGCTCTTCTAGAAATGAGGAGAGTAGGGCCTCTAAATTTTCGCCTTCTAGCTTTATTTCCTTGACTTCCCGAGCCTTTAAGGATATCAAATCAACCATCGCAGACTCCAGAGCAAGTCCGGCATTTTCAAAAAGTTCGTTGTAGTCCCGTCCGAAGGCTTCAAAAGCAAGATCAGCAGTAGCGATATTTGGAAGAAATCTATATTTCATGAGATAAAGTCCAAATTTCAAAAATCAAATATCAAATGAAGTTCTAAATCTAAATTTTTAAAATTTGTTTGGAACTTGTCATTTGGAATTTAGTTATTCCAACTTTATAGAAATTGGTTAAGTGTGTTTGTCTGCCACACTCGAAGCACCCCAAGAATCCGGTTTTGTCTTTGCCACATAACCATTCCCATTAACCATTCCGACAACCTCTCTAATCATGTCTCTTGTAGGCCCCAATGGTCCTACATCAATGTGGATTTCCAAGTCGTATTTTGCCGGAGAAACAACTTTTCTAATTTCAGGAACAATTACCTGAGCAGTCTGTAAGCTCATTAAAGTCTCTGTGTAAATTTTATCTCTTAAAACCGGGGGGTGGCCATTTCGCTTTTCTTTTCTCCAAAAGTAGCGTGCTCCTCTTCCTATTCTATGGACAATTACAGCGGTCACAAAATCTATTTCGGTTTCGCCGTTACTTTTCCTAGTCTGGCTATCAGTCCCTATAACTAATCGATAGAAACTGTGAGGCTCTTCATCTACAAACGAAGATATCAGTGACACCATGTCCGAGTTGGTCACTACTCCCTTAGTTGGGCTATGAAACTCTCCATTTTGCTTATTCATGCTCAAATTATAGCATACGAATAGCGAAAAAAGTTGCCTTTGGCAATTGCTGCCCGAATGCGCCCTTTCGAATTAATCTTATATATTCGTGTCGCATTTGGTATAATTTTACAACTTGTGAAAAAGAACTTCCCCAAAATTAAAAAGGCCGTGATTGCTGTCGCCGGTTATGGCACACGCTTTCTTCCAGCAAGCAAAAACGTTCCCAAACAGATGTTTCCTATAATTGATAAGCCTATAATTCATCATGTCGTCGACGAGTGTGTTAATTCTGGCATCGAGGACATAATAATAGTAACCCAAGCAGGCCACGGCATAATGGAAGATCATTTTGACACACACGTCGAGCTCGAGCACATCTTGGAAAAAAACGGCAAAAGAGCTTTATTGGAACAGATAAAACATCTTCCGGAAATAGCTAACTTTGCCTACGTCAGACAAAACAAACACCTGCCGTATGGGAATGGAACTCCGCTATTAACAGTTTCCCACCTTATTGACGACGACGAAGCTTTTGTATATATGTTTGGCGACGATCTAACTTTGTCAAAAATACCCGTAGTCAAGCAGTTAATCGATGTCTACGAAAAAGAAAAGCCTTCTGCAGTTTTGGCAGTACAAGAGGTAGACTGGAATCAAATTGGAAAATACGCAAGTATCGAGTACAAAGAACATGCTAAGTACAAATATGATATGAAGATGGGCCACGAAAAACTTCCTCCCAATGAGGCTCCGTCAAATATGGCCCAATTCGGAAGATTTATATTCACTTACGATGTTATCCGTGAGGCAAAAAAAACGCCTCTGGGAAAGGGAAATGAACTTTGGATTATCGATATACTCAATAGACTTGTAGCAAAAGGAGAAAGGGTAATCGCTCAACCAATAGTCGGTGAGTGGATGACAACAGGAGACCCCCTAACCTACATGCAAACACAAGTGAAATTTGCGCTTAAGCGTAAGGACATCGGACGCGAGTTCGCTCACTTTTTGAAAACCCTCAAACTCTGAAAAGTAAACTAAAAACAATTACAATTCCTAAAATTGCAATTGCAAAGTATTCCACAACCACACTGGGATGTAAATCTTTGTGAATATGGTGATGTACCAAACCCCAGACAAAGTAACCCAGGCTAGCAGCAACGACAACAACAAATTGAAATACCCGATCCCATGAGAAAATCATGAAACCGGAAATTGCCGCAATAAGTATGCCCAAAAGGGGAAGGTAATGTCGTAAGTGATGCGTAATCTCCCTCATAATATTGTATTTAAAGTATTTCTCCCACTTTCGCAATTAAAAGTATGGCCAAAATCATTCCCAAAAAAGCAATATGAGCAAATGTTCTTCCTCCAATTCTTGTGATATTTCTCCTGGTAACTATTATTCCGTCAATAATTAACACAACAAGAAGTAAAACCGTGGTAGCCACGGCTACTTCTTTTGTGGATTCAAAAGGAGAAAATAGAATTTGATATCTACCTGCCCTTTCCTGAACTGGTTCTTCCAATGTTATTATCTTCTCAATGCCTTGGGTTGGAGTGACAACCCCAGCAAGATACGGCGGGGTTGGAGTAAATGTCGCTAATGATTGCGGCGTCGGAGTTACCTCGATTTGGGGTTTAGCAGCAACTACAGGAACCTGTGAGGTGGTATCGGAAATATTTGTACCGAAAAACGAAACAATTATTGTAGTATCCACTCCTCCTAAATCTCCCTCAACAACAGCAACGCCTATTTCTTTATATTTACCTGATAGCATATTTTCCCGATGAGAAGGAGAGGCCAACCAAGCCTCTATTGCCGAATTGGGATTAGAGAAGTCACGAGCCAAATTCTCTCCGGCGTACCTATATTTATATCCAACATCGGTAAAAAATGTCCAGGGTTCAGTTCCATCAGGAGCCGTATGAGCCCAATAATCATTGACAAGCATATGCTCACCTTTGAGTCTAGCCGCTTCGGTTAAAAGCACACTCGTAGATAGGCTGGCTACACCATTTTCGGCCCTTTTTTGATTTGTCAGATTAATTACCTCGCTTGTAGGAATATTGGCGGCATATCCCAAAATTCTGATACCAGTCAAAGGAAGAGCATGCAAGATTACCTGATAGAAGATCAAAAAAAGAGCCAAGAGCATTAAAGAGGTCGAGTGTAGTAGTTTTGCCTTGTGATTATTACTATGCCTTGGAAAAAGAAAATGGGATAGCGTAACTGCAACAGTATTCATTTCCTCTTATCTTAAACTTTCGAAGGCACTCTTTCAAGAGAATTCTAAACTCTTTTTGCAATGACTATTAGCCTTTTTGAGTCAGAGAACCCGCTACAGGTGTAAAGAGTGAGTGTTTCATCTTCGGTCGGCGCAATCACCTCAATCTGATTAGGATATACTTCTTTTATCTCCCTAACCTCATATTGGAACCATCCCAAATCGCTTAAGATATATAATTTCACACCTACTTTAATTGATTGAAGTGGTAAAAAGAGTCCCTCTCTCGCATGAGCAAATATAATTTGATTTCCTTTTTCTCCTGGAATTCCAGATCCCGATCCCCAGGCTGCGGTATCGGGAAACACCTCCCAATATCCGTTGACAATATCTGCTTTTTTAACTTCCAAGTCTAAGCTCAATCGTGGAATAATAATTCTTTTGGGAATTTTAGCATCATCAACTTCATCGCTTGAAAGTTTTTCTACCTTTACAGGTTCGCTCTCAAAACTTATGCTTTGAGAACTTGGCGATACTTTTCCTCCCAAAAAAAGTAACATGCCCAAAAATAAAAGTGAAATACCCAGTGTAATCTTAGGTACCGAAGTTACATTCTTCATAAGAAGCTTATTTTACTCTCTCCGAGTCGGAGACTCTACTAGTCGGAAACTTTTTTTTAAAGAAGCAAAGTTTTTTTGAGGGAATAATTCATCAACAACTATCTTACCCCCCAAAGAAATCATGGTAAGGGCAATGAAGAAAAATAGAGCTTGAGCACCTTCACTTGAAGTATCGGATAAACCAATTATTCCAGGACCCCCCGCCTGAGTTGCGGCCGCTTCGGGTAATATCTGTCCTCCTCCTCCGCCGCCGCCGCCCCCACCGCCGCCGCCGCCATTCCCGCCGTTACCGCCATCTTCATCTTTCGGTTCCTCTTTAGGCTCTTCGTCCTTTGGTTTTCCAGGATCAAAACAACAATCTACTTCAACATTACCTAAATTTACAAAGTTTTTAATAAAAACTTCTAAGTCAATGTCCCCTGTTTTTATTGTCACGCTCCCACCAGAATTTCCATTAGCTTGATTTCCTCCTGTTTCCAGGTCCCACAATAGATAATTCTTAATATCTGCGGAGAAATTGGTATAAACATTTAGATCATTTGTAAAATCAGCATTGATATCGTTTATCGATTCACTGCCGTTTCCTGAAATTTTCGCTATTAAAGTTGGATCGCCGCTCCTTACACTAACGGAACTCGTATTTATCGGATCATTTATGAGGTTTACACTGGCATAAATATTTCCCGTTGTGATTGATACGCTTCCGCTAGTATTCCAATTAGCCGAATTTGAACCTGTCGAAGCTGTTCCGTTGATATTATTCATAACTACTGCAGTCTGATTCGAGGTAATAGTTGTACTATTTGAAGAGGCAACATTAATAGCATTTGCCGAATCGCTTCCGTTTCCCGAAATTGTTGCATCTGTAGGAGAGGGACAACAACCTACATTTACAGTCGAAGTGTTTCCACTATTTTCTATCTCTACCTGACTGGCTGCCTCTCCTGTTGTAATCGAGGTATCCCCATTTGTATTTTCAGAAACTGAATTACCGCCCGTATTTGTATTTGTATCAACACTGTTAGAAGTCTCGCCGGCATTAGTTTGTGTTATCGTCGTCTGACTTTCTTGCGTAATATTTACTTCATTTGAAGAACCGGAGCCGTTATCGGTTATCACAAACTCTTCTGCTTTGACAAACGAAATTCCCCTACCCCAAAGTAGAGTTAAAACTAATATTATCGCGATAACCCGTCTTAATTTTGTAAGCATTTGCTCAACGGGCAGTAAGGTCTACTGATATGCTTTAATTGTCCCGGCAGAAGCACCAACTTTGGTCACTTTTCTTCTTTTTCTCAATAAGACTAATATTCCGAGAGGAATAAGAGGTGTAAGCCAAGCCAGATTTATGCGTACCACTTTATTTCCGGCGGTTGGATTACCACCCTGACCATCATCACTTACACCCATTACTGCCTGGACTGACTCTTGGTCATTTCCAAAACTTATACTTCCCGAACCATTACCCGTACTATTTATAAACAACCCTAAAACACTGGTGGCTATTGAAGAACTACTTACCTCAGAATTCCCACTTTGTTGAGCACTACCACTTTCCTGACTATCTCCTTGTGAAGCATTACCTCCTACTCCCCCCAAGCCACCTCCAGAATTTCCTGAATCGTTATTTTCTTTTGTCTGTCCTGGCCCAACAAAATCTCCCAACCAGCTACCGAATACATTAATGACTGTCACGAAGAGTTTACCACCACCGGTAATATTATTGTTTACAAAGTTAACAATACTTGCAATGACGTTTGCATCGCCGGTTGCTATTGAATTATTACCACCTGTATTCATATTAGCATTATTGCCTCCAGTATTTGAACTCAAGTTAACATTGTTTACAATTGTGGCATTGTTTGTCTGCGAGGTAGTGGTATTTGTACTTTGGCTGACATTGGCTGTGTTTGTTGAATCCGCTCCGTTTCCTGAATTTACTGCAGTTATTTCTCCGGACTCACTAACTATAAATTCAAACCCTCCGGACCCTCCATAATTTTGTCCGTCTGCGCCGATTATCCTTCCGATCCAGCGTCCTGCTTCGTTTACCAGAACAAGCCACCAATTGCCTCCGACAAGATTGGTATTGGCAACATTCAGAACTTGTGCAACCAAGTTTGCATCCCCGGTTGTAACAGATGATGCACCGTTTGTATTTTTGTTAACGTCGTTTTCTCCTGTTGTGGCATCTAGAACCAAATTATTTTGAATATCCACATTATTAAACTGTGAGGAAGTTGTGCTACTACTTTGATCTATATTAACTGTGTTAGTCGAATCCGATCCATTAGCCACATTTGTGGCAGTTACCGAACCGACGCAGCAGGCAAGTATGGATCCGTCAGGTAAAATTATGTCTCCTACCAAATCGCCAAAAATGTTAACAACCGCATAGACGACATTACCAACTATATTGGTATTAACCATATTAACTACACTTCCCGACACATTTGCATCACCAGTTGTTATCGTGTTATCACCACCAGTATTCATACTCGTCTTGTTGTCACCAGTATCTGATATTAAATTCATATTGTTTTCTATCAAGGCATCGTTTGTCTGGAAAGTATTATCAGTTAGGTCAATATCGACATCTCCGGTATTAGTTGAACCTTCACCATTCCCGTCATTTTTTACAGTTACGTCAGCGGGAGTGCAACCAGATATACAGGTTGCATTAGCAAGGTCCAAAACATAGTCACCCAGATGATCGTCAGAAATATTGAATTCATAAACGGTCACGGCATCAAGATTCGTATTCACACCGGTAACTATAGTTCCAGTTGTATTTGCATCCCCCGTTGTTATTACGTTATCTCCTCCAGTATTCATAGAGGCTGAATTATCGCCAGTTGTCGTTTCCTGATTCAAATCATTTCCTACGATGGCAGAATTATTCTGAATGGTATTTGTATCGCTTGTTACTCCAACTGACCCTGAATTGGTCGAGCTTGTCCCATTACCCGAATTGACCACCTGAGCTCCGCTTCCCGACCCCGAAACCTGCGGGGATGACGTAAGATTGTTGTTTGCTGTAGTTGAAATGTTTCCGACATTCGTTGCGTCCCCGGTTGCTATCGTAGTTGACCCGGCTTGTCCGTTTTGATTCTGACTCCCTGCTCCGGAGGTCGGAGAGGATAGCGTAGTACTGCTCCCTGAATCTCCACTTGTTGATGCCGTAGAACCCGCACTCTGGTTCGACGATGAGCTTGAATATGTCGTCGGTAAAGGAATGGGGGTAGGTGTCACATACGTCTCATAGGAAGGAGCAGTCGGCGAAGTAGGTGCGGTTGGAGCAGTCGGTGCAGTGGGTTGAGGCGGCGGGGTCGGTTCAGTTGGAGGAGTTTGTGTTTCCGGCGGAGTTAGTTCCGTAGCATCTGGTAGAGGCGTCGGCTCAGCGGGTGCGGTTGGTGATGGGGGAGGGGTTGGTGCTTCCTGTGCTACCAAAGCTAACGGATTTTGCACCAACAATACTAAAGCCATCATAAATGTAGCCAGTAATTTCTTTACTTTAACTTTTCTTCTTACCATATTTGCTAGCCTATCTTTTATTTTTCGTAAAAATCTCAAATCTTGTCCGAATTCATTCCCTTTAGTTTGGTTTATCAGCCTAATTTCTATATTTTCAAAAATAATTTTCATTTGGGCAGATTTTTTATATATTGTGATCTGTTAATTAGTTAATTTTGTAATCTGTGAAACCCGTATAAAATCCGTTTAATCCGTAACTCTGGACAGGTACCGTACGGTACCTGTCTCTGGGCTTCAGGGTGGTCCTCCGAAGTGCGGGAAGACCAACCCCGAGTTCCCAAAGTCTACTTAGCTTGAATTTCCAGACAACAGACCCCACCAAAGGAGCCAGTTGAATCCAAGATCAAATTCGAAATCGAAATCTGGAAGTTCTGGTAAACCCAAACCGCCTTCAATCAAAACGTTAGAGTTGGCCGTGTTTTCAATATCGACCCATGTCGTAGCGTCACCGGTTTCCATAGACGGATCAGCACTGTGACCGGTATTTTTATTTTGATCATTTTCACCGGTTTCAGCTTCTGCGTCGACATCATTACAGGCTTTCTTCTGATAACCGTACCATGGGAAGGATAAATCACCTCCTCCACCCCATGGGAATTGGTAACCATATCCGCAAACGTAGCTGTTGGTTTGGAAAGCAGCTTTAGTATCTAAAAGAGCTGCGCTTATGTCGCTATCTGCGTTATAGCCGTTACCGGCTATTTTTGCAACGACATCCAAAAGACAACCGCAATTAAGATCTGCGAAGTTGAAGTTAGCCAAATTATCAATTCCAACTACGGTAGTTGCGTCGCCTGTTTCCAGGCTAACAGGTCCACCTGTGTTGTAATTTTGATCATTTTCACCGGTTTCAGCATCGGCATCTACTTTATTTTTGATGTTAGCGTAATTATCCTGGGTTAGTAACAAAGAACGATCGAACAACAAATTAATGTCGTTATCGGTTTCTGCACCATTACCAATAATCTTTAAGCTAACTGATGCACCACCACTTCCGTCGCCGATTTTAGCCCAATTGGAATTGGCTTTATTTGCTATAAGAACAGTGGTATCCGCATCTCCGGTTTCCATGCTAACAGGTCCACCTGTGTTGTAATTTTGATCATTTTCACCGGTTTCAGATTCGGCGTCGACCTCATTCTTGATGTAGGCATAATTGTTCTGGAATAAAGCAGTCGAATTATCCAGTTTCAAATTAGCGGTGTTATCACTTTTGTAACCGTTATCGCTAATCTCTACATCAACATCAACATCGCAACAACCACTTACCTCGGCAACGTTTGAGTTTGCAGTATTTGATATAGCAACTCCTGTTGTTGCGTCGCCCGTAGTAAGAGATACAGGTCCACCTGTATTGTAATTTTGATCATTTTCACCGGTTTCAGCGTCGGCGTCTACATTGTTACTTATATTTGCCACGTTATTCTGAACAACGGTTGTTGTAGTTGTCTGACTAAGATTGATGTCGTTATCAGTCTCTGCACCGTTTCCAGAAATAACTAAAGTTGTGCTTTGTGCCAAAACTGGAATAACAGTCTGAAACAATAGTGCACCTGTTGCAATAGCTGTTGCAATTTTCTTCTGTAGTTTAGTCATTATTTATTTTCACCCCCTTTCTTTTTGGTCACCCCAGTTAGATAGCTTACGCATCTAACGGGGCTAGGCACTTCACCCTAAACACCCCGCTTTCAAACGAAAACGGGCAGAGATACATTTTACTCAGTTTTATTATAGATATAGGTTAATATCTATGGACTGGATATTTATATATAACAAGCTCATTTTGTTTTGTCAATAGGCCAATATTGTAAAGATATAATCGTTCCCACTGTTCTATAGATTTTCTGTTATGTATAGTAAGCGTCGATGGGATTATGTCCTTTTTGCTTGAGTTATGAGGATTAGGATTTTTGGCCGAATTTACTGTTAGTTTTTTTGATGTTACGCACAGTAATCTGAGTTACCAGCCCTCCTTGGATATAGATTTCCACGCTTCCATGAGATTTAACGCTTTTCAAAGCGTCCTTAATCTCTAGTATCAAAGCTTCGGATATTTTTTGATTTGATAAATCAAGCGCCATGAATCTTTACTTTAGTTCAAGAGGAATTTCTTGTTTCTCGCCTTCTATTTCGCCTATTCGAAGTACTAAGTTTTTGTCGTTTTCATTAATGGGGAAGCCAAGCCTGGTGTACTTTGTAGAAATCGCCTGTACTTCAACTGGGTCGTTGTGAATGTCCGGAGCAAGCCATTCATCAAAATTACCGTTAACAGATAAGCGTGCATAGTCTTTCGTGTTCATCTCTATGGCTTGAGTGTATCCGTTCGAAATTTTAATAGTAAAAATAAGAAATATTCTACCTTTGACTGCTTTTGCGCGTTTACCTTCTACGATAATCTCGTCCATTAACTCCGCTTTTTCCACCATATATTTCACTTCTCCGATTTGCTCGCCTTGTGAGTCTTTAAGCGGGAAAGAAAATTCTCTATTTAATACTTGGCTTTTTTTTGCTTTTTCTACTTCTAACTTACCCGAGGACGAGTTTTGTAGTGAAATGCTACTTACCACCTTCCCTATACCGAAGATTATAGCCAAAGCAATTATTAGTAATAGTATATTTTTTAAGGGTTTTCTTAATTTGGAAGAAGAAAAATCAAATCTTTTATTGCCTAAAGAAGTACTCTGAAATTCGTCTCTACCTTTTCTTCTTTCTTTCAGTTTTGTTAAAAAATCACTAAGATAATGCCCTACTCTATTTTTTAATGAAGTAATTTTATTTGTAAAATCTGCCAACCTATTAATGATTTCTAGTCTATCAATAGTTGGTATTTGAAAAGTAATTTCTCTGGTTGCCATATTAAATTGTTTATTCAATGAAAGTGGTCTAGAAGGCAGAAAGGAACTTTGCACGTATGTTACCCAAGCCCACAGATCTTGTCAAGCGGGAATTCAGTTGTCACTTTCATTCAAAAAACTAACTGATATGTCAACTGTTTGTCCAGCTCCCTCCTGACTTATCTCGACATTTATTTGCTCGTCCTCTTTTACTCCAACCAACTTATTCAAAACTTTGTCGTTTGCGCGGGTTTTTACAAAAGTCGTAACACTCATTCCTTCATTTTCAATTTTTTCTTTATACCAACCGGTTATTACATCTGTCATATCATCACTTTGTAAAGACAAACTATTACCAGAAGAGGAAATGACAGAAGAGTTTGGATATTTATAACTATCTATTTGTGTGTCTTTGGGAACTGAGGTTGGAAATGGGGTAGGTATATATGTCGGAGTTTGTGTTGGTAATACTTTCTCGGATAAAACTTCTTTTTGTCGATAAATATTACTCAACGATGGGTTTTGAATTCTAGCTACTATCAAACCAACGGTCAAAATACAAACCGCCAAAATTACTGCAAAAATGTGCATCGTAAAAAACATTCTACACTACATTTGCAAGACAGGGAAAATTATTGACAAGTGTAGTGCCAGGGGACATATTTACACCACCAGGGAAGGTTTTGCGGTGTAGGAGTAGGAGTAACTGACGGAGTTGGGGAGGGCGTTGGCGTTAATGTAGGCGTTGAAGTAAGCGTAGGAGTCAGACTTGGTATCGGTGTAGGGTTAGATGTAGGCGTCAATGTAGCAGTTGGCAAAACCCCCGGCGTCGGTGTAGGAGTCAATCCTGAAATAATGCAACCAAGTGCCTTGCAGACATTAATTCTTCCAAATTGCCAAAAGCTCTCCGTGCCATCGATTTTATCTGCTGTTGACTCAATTTGAGTTCTTACGTCTTTGTTATCCCAGAGAGGATTTTGGGCAAAGATAAGCGCAGCAAGTCCTGAAACAAAAGGCGTCGCCATAGATGTCCCCGAAAGATATTCATAACCATTTTCGTATGTCGAAAGAATAGAAACTCCCGGTGCCGCTAGTTCAACCCAAGAGCCATAGTTCGAAAAGTACGCTTTTGCGTCGTTTTGATCAGTTGCGGAAACTGCAATCACATTAGAGAAATAAGCAGGGTATTTCGGCGAAGTGCTAGAACTGTTTCCCGCTGCGGCAACCAAGACAGACCCTTTATTCCAGGCATAGGTAACCGCATTTGCCAGTGTTGATGAATTGGAATTTCCTCCGAGTGAAAGATTAATGACTTCTGCTCCATTATCGGCCGCCCAAACTATTCCATTGGCAATCCAGGAGTAGTAACCATTTCCTGTATCATCCAGAGCTTTTACAGACATAATTCTCCCCTCCCACAAAAGTCCTGCTATTCCCTGACTATTATTGGTTATTCCGGCTGCAATTCCAGCAACGTGCGTTCCGTGTCCGTCGGGATCGTTTGTAGTAAAACCAGGACAGGAAGAATAAATGCAATTTACTGAAGCTGAAATTTTGCCGGCTAAGTCAGGATGTGAATTGTTAACACCGGTGTCAACAATTGCGACATCAATTGAATTTAATCCATGGCTTTTATCCCAACCGCCCTTTGCATTTATCTTCTCCAAACCCCATTGGTTCGGGAAATAAGGGTCATTGGGCATTTCTTGAGTCTCAGCAATAAAGTCTTGCTCAACATACTCAACAAAAATATTCTTTTTAAGGGTTTTTGCTGCGTTTGAAAACTCTCCCTTTGGAACTTGGATCACTTTCGTGTCACTTAGCCTTAGGTCTTCGGAATAGTTCGCTTTCGCACTTTCAAGAGCTTTCTCTCTAAAAATATTCGGGGTAAAGCGTCTGAACTTAACAATAAGCCTTTCAGATTCTATATCAACGCTCTTTGAAGCATAGATAGTTTCTTTAAATGAAGTTGTTTTGAAAATGGTTAAAGCAAAAAAGATTAATAAAACCAAAAGTATTACTTTCTTCATTGCCTAAAAATATACAATTCTTGACGATTTGTCAAAAGAGCCTTATATCCATATAACCGTGTAGCTATTTATTCCATCCATAAGGATATTTCTTATACCATTTTATTAAAGATTTTACAGAATCTTCCAGACTTCTTTTCGGTTTCCAACCCAAAATCCTTTTTGCTTTTTTTATATCCGCGATCATTTTTGCATACTCTCCTTTTCTCACCACGCCTTTTTGTAAATCAAATCTCACGCCCGTTATTTTCTGAACTACATTGACTATTTCCAAAACAGAATTTCCTTTACCCGTCCCCAAGTTGATAGTTTCGTTTTTTCCCCCTCTAAAGAGATGCTCCAAAGCTAAAATGTGCGCCTCATTTAAATCAACTACATTTATATAGTCTCTAATTGGCGTCCCATCAGGCGTATCAACTTTTGGACAAGTCAGAAAAAACGACTCTATTCCTAATGCCCCCTTTACGGCGTTTTGTACCAAAAGGACGGAGGGACTTTTAGAATCTCCAACTTCAGCATCATCGCTTGCTCCACAAACATTAAAATATCTTAAGATTACATAATTTAAACCCTTGAGCTTCCCATACCACCGAAGCATTTTCTCAATCATCAATTTGCTTTCACCATACGGATTTGATGGACTGGTTGGATGGTTCTCGTCTATTGGCACATATCTAGCCTCTCCATAAACAGCGCATGTTGAAGAAAAAACTATTTTTTTTACCCTGTATTTAAGCATCGTCGAAAGCAAATTTTGTGATCCGCAAACATTGTTAAGGAAATATTTTTCGGGGTTCTCCATAGATTCGTTCACACTGCATGACGCGGCGTAATGAAGTACTGCTCCAATCCCCTTTTCCTTATAAAAAACGCGAGTTAAATCGTCTCTTAAATCAGCTTCGTAGTAACTCAACTTAGACTTATACTTGGACTTAAGCATTTTCAGTGGCTGCCTATATCCCGTAGAAAAGTTGTCGATAACCACAACTTCGTATCCCTCTTGAAGAAGCAGGTGGGTTGCAACAGATCCAATGTAACCCCCACCCCCTGTTACTAATATCTTTTTCATATTATGTAATTTCAAGTTTTTTTGCCCAAAGCCTAACTTTTTCCGGCATCTTAGGCAATAATTTCCAAATAAAATAAATTGCTAAAGTGGCACCAATCGTATCAAAAATTATGTCTCTAAAAGTCGGATCACGTCCTGGAGTAAAGGATTGGTGAAATTCGTCTGTAATACCATAAAATGACGCCAGAAATACTGAAATATAACCTGTTTTTTTCATCTCAACATTATTCGACTTTAGAGCTCGATAGATCAGAGTGGAAAGAATGGCGTAGATAATAACATGAGCCGACTTCTTGACACTAAAATCCCGCCAATGAATTTCGGAAGCCCTTACCGTCGGATTATTTGAAAAAGCAAAAATGATGATGAGCCATATAAATACAGGTAGCCAATATTTAATAAACCGAAAAATTTTATTTTTCAAATTACTATTCACCATCAGAATTATAATCTTTTTTTCTCTTTCTTAGAAAATAGTAAAAAGAACTACCCATTAATGTGACGCCTAATATGATAGGAATTAAGGCTAAAAATGGAAATTTTTTATCCGCTTCTTCATTGGCAGTTTCTGACTCTTTTTCGCCGACATCTTTTATGCCAAGAACTTCGTTGGTAGTGTCACCCCCCAATTTAAGTGTCTGCCCTTCACCCGTTTCCTGACCATCTTCCTGCTTTATCGTGGGAACAACAGTAAAAGTAGTTGTGGCTTTAGGTTTAGACGTAGGCACACTCGTACTCGTAGGCTTAGGTATTGGCGTATTTGTAGGCTTTGTGGTTGGAGTGGGAGAATCGGTTGGCTCAGGCGTAGGCGTTGGACATGGATCTATCACACCGTTATTATTAGATGATCCTTTTGAGTCTTTTGAAAACCTTTCCAACCTTTCTGAACCACTTGCCCCATCTGTCAATTTTCCTATAGAACCACTTTCGTTACTTGGTACACAAACTCCTCCCTTCTCTCCATACTTTAATTCCTCGATTACGGAATCATCTGAAACTTTAACCAACCACACAACATCGCCAGCGTTATTCAATCTATTACTCCAGTCAAACGATTTAAAACCACCTCCAGCTAAAATCCCACTTAATGTAAGCTCATTCCCTTTATCATCCTTAACTTTAAACACAGATAAATCAACGGGTTGCTGGTCAAAATTATAGATTTCAATCCAGTCTGGCGAATCCAAAACTCCCAACTCATTAATTACTACCTGTGCGGAAACGGTTGTTCGAAAAATGATAAGAAGGAGGACGGCTAAAAGAATTGATAAATTTATCTTAGGTACATTCCCAAGATATTTACATTTATTCGTCGAGTCTGACTCGATTCGTGTCATTTGCATGCATTCGCCCGTCTGCCGACGGGCAGGTATATTAGTATCGCATTTAATAGTTTATGTGCAAATACAATGTGTCCAAGTCGGAATCTTCGTGATCAACTCGAACATACCTAAGTCGACAGCTACCCGTTCCATAGCTACCTCTAAACAAAGTTCCCGTCTTTACGGCCTTTACTTCCGTGGAATTACTACTTATATCAACTCCATTATGAAACTGGTAAACTCTTCCAACCCAAGTGTTTCTGACAGCCCAGGTACTCCCATATCCTTGAGAAAATTTAATTTTCGGATTAATTGGCCAATCCCAACCACCCGTTGGACTAAACGGATCTCCATCATTTGATCCGCATGATGAACCTGAACAATTTTCATAATCAATACCGCTTCTTAAATAACTGAAAGGGTTTTGTGTCGCAGTCCCTTGACGAATTATGAAATGGAGATGGCTTCCGCTTGAATTACAGGAAGCTCCTTGGATAATTGAGGCGATTCTTTGACCCACAGACACTTTTCCCACTTCTTCCTCCTGCCCTTTTCCAGCTAATATCGCCTGGATGGCTTCAAACTCTGCTCGTACTGCTGACAGAAGTTGTTGGTAACGCCTCTCATCATTTCTGGTCTGCTCCAAAAGCACTGCTTTAGCCGTCTTTTGGGCACCAAGAACGCTTTTTTGCTCTTCAAGCTGCCCCTGAAGTTCCTCCTGATCAGATTTTTGATCTCGGTAATCAACCTGCGCTTTTTCGAGTCTTACCAGTAAATCCCTGTCCGCTTCCTGAATCTTTTGTAAATAGTGAAAACTAGAAATAGCAGAGTTAAGATCGGATGAGAAAATGAGCATTAGATAGGCTTCATTTAGCCTCGACATTTTGTAGGTATAGACAACCCTCGAGGTAAATGCTTTTGTTAATGCCGTTAGAGACGTCTCAAGTTGGTCTATTCTTCCTCCAAGAAGTAAGATTTTTTCCTCTGTTTGAGCAATTTTTAAGGTTGTCAACCGAATTTGAGCGTCGTATTGGGCGATTTGATTAGATAAAGTGCTCGCTTGAGATTTTAATTTACCCAGCTCCTGTTCATACTGCTCTATTTCATTACTCAAACGTTCGAGCTTTTCCGATTCACTTTCCGCAGCTACAAAGATTGGGCGAACGAAAAAAAATGTTAATAGAAGAACAAGTAATGCTTTCTTTATCTTTGACATCTCAAGTTATTTTCGCTTGACTCTTGATACTGCCATAATGCTTCCTGAGACTGCCAAAAAGAGTCCAATAAAAAGTTCGGCTCCGAGTATTAAGCCGAATAGTCCAAAAAGCTTTATGGTATCTTTCGGAACAACAGGAATTTCTCCGAAATAAGAAATCAGGCTTGGGGTCGCGTATAAAACCAAGAGTAAAGCGATTAGCCAGCCAACGAATACTCCCGAAATTGCATAAATAATCGCCTCATATATAATTGGACTTCGGATAAATCCGGGAGTTGCACCAATCAAATCCAAGACCTCTATCTCACCACGCCTTGTTGTCATTCTCATGCCAATGATGACAATCAGAACTAAGAACGAAGTTGACGTGAGAAGTAGCGCAAAAACGCCACCTCCAATTTTTATATAATTCGAAAAGTTTCTGAGTCTATCTACAACGTCAGACAAAGTTTCCTCTCCTCCAAGACTCGCGGTAAAACCCACTTGATCAACTATGTCTTCACTTTTAATTTCTCCTATCAGTTCGTTAGCATAGGATAAATCAACCAGTGAAAACTCCAGACTTGCAGGAAAAATTGACGGGCTAACCAGCTCTGATAAGAGTGGATTCCCGGCGGTCGCTTTCTTGTAAATCTCAAGCGCCTGTTCTTTTGAAATATAGCTTACTTCCGAAACACGGTTGTCTTTCTCCAATTTATTTTGTAAGGAAGAGATCTTTTCAGGAGTCGCATCATCTTTCAAAAAGGTAATAATCTGGGGCCTAGTTTCAAAGTACTTAAGAACCTGGCTTGAGGAATAGCCCAAAATAGTAATAATGGTTATGACAAAGAAAGTTATCATCAAAACAAAAATAGCTGCCAATGCCTGAAATGGAGCACGTCTCACGTGGTCCCAAGCTGTTTTTATGTGTATATTCATTTTATTTCTTCTCTTTCTCGGGTTTAATTTTAACTTTAGACCCAGAATCACCAATAATTTTTCCTCCACCCAGCTCTATAACTCGTTTATTCATTTTATCAACAATCTGCCTATTATGCGTTGCCATAATTATAGACTTTCCCTCTGAGTTGACCTTTTCGAATAAGTCCATGAGTCTATCAGCAGTTTCCCAATCTAAGTTTCCTGTTGGCTCGTCGGCTAAAATTATTTTGGGATTAACGACAAGTGCTCTTGCCAAAGAGACTCTCTGAAGTTCTCCTCCAGAAAGCTGTGCGGGAAAAAGATCAGCCCTTTCTGTCAGACCAACCAACTTCAAAACGTGATTAACTCTTTGCTCCCAATCATTTCTGTTAAGTCCAATAACCGCCAAAGCCACCTCGACGTTTTCCCTCAATGTTCTCTCGCTAAGTACTTTATAATCCTGAAAGACAACACCGATTTTTTGTCGAAGGCGCGGAATTTCTTTTGAAGGAAGCTTCGAAATATCTTCTTTATCCAGTTCTATCTTACCACTATCGGGTAATAGTTCTCTTAGTATCAAGCGTAGTAGCGTTGTCTTCCCCGCGCCCGATGCGCCTGTTATAAAAACAAATTCAGAATCCGCTACTTCAAAATTAATATCCTTCAAAGCCTCAATTTCCCCAAACGTTTTTGTAACTTTCTCTAATTCCAACATACAAATCACCTTCTAAAAGATTAGCAGATGGGGTCAATTAAGACTAGAAGCTATTTCAAAACCTTGCTTATCTCACTCAATCACTTTAATTTTTCCAACATCCATGAGCCAACCGGCTTGAAGGGCAGAAATGGTCTCACCCCAGACCTTAACTTTCTTACCTACAAAACTCTGAAGATCTATCACGGTTGAGGTAAGGTAGACGTATTTATCCTCTCCCAACCCGCGGTCCAAGTGGTGCGTACCTTCTCCTTTTATTCCTCCCTCGATAAGGATTCCTTCGGGCGACTGTTTTTCAGTAAACACGGATTCATCGGTAAACCCTGCTTCATTCTGACCGGTGACAATACCTTTTGAAGCTTCCGTCTCTGCCTCCTTTGAGCCCAACTTAGTACTAAAACTACCACCAGATAAAAGCCAACCTGTTCCCACTCCTGCCAAAACCACTAAAAATGAAGTCAGAACTAAACTCATTACCCGTTTATCAAAGCTTACTTTTGGAAACTTTTTCAGAATGCGCGTTTGAGGCTCTATGCCTACATTAGTTTGCGCTGCGGATTGACCTGGAGTTTGACCTTCCATGCCATACAATATAACACTAAAAAGTAATCAGTGACAAGTAATAATTAGAAGCTTGAGGTTAGAAGCTGGAATACAGTATTCCATCCACCCGTCGGGTGGATTTACATTGACACCCGTTACTTACCTATCCACCAATATTAATCTTAAATTCAACCGATACTTCTTTATAGGCTTGATTCAGTAAATTGCCGAACTTCTGCCACAGTTCGCTATATTCATATGCTAACAGGTTTTCAAGTTTTGGAAATCTACCTTCTTCGGAATATTTATCAAGTTTTTCTGCTAAAAGCCTAGTCAGATAGTTTCGTAATTCAGAATATGCATCAGGTTTATCCTCCATTTTTCGCTGATATTTTTCTTCAGCCAATTGTCTTAGCCAATCTTTCCAAGCACGGTTGTAAATCTCCCAGTCTTTTGAGCTCATATTGGAAAATCCCGGAGCTGAGGCTATCTTCATTAACTCCTGAGGATCTCTTTCTCCATTAATAATATAGTAAGCGATAACCCAACCGCTTGTCATTACAAATCCAAACTCACCACGTCCTTCCACATCGGCATCGGCGTGTGCTTTTTCGTGATAATAAAGTTCTGAAGAAATTTTGCCCGAAAGACCGCTATCGTATAGGCCTTTGAAGAGCTGTCCGGCAGTTTTTATTCCTTGTGCTTCAAGTCTTTCAACTACCACTAACTATTATAGCAGATTATAACGAAGAGTGCTAACACAAAAAAATGGGTGTAAAACTATAGCAACCTTTTAGTTACTCGATTTCCTAAATTACAACTTTTGAATTTCGGCTTCGATGAACGGGTCAAGGTTGCCGTCTAATACTCCTTCGGGATTGCTGGCTTCAACCTCGGTTCGTAAGTCTTTAACCATTTTATAAGGGTGTAAAACATACGAGCGGATTTGATTGCCCCAGGAAGCGGGCCGATATTCACCTTTAAGTTCCTTAACTTTCTTCTCCTTCATCGCCTCTTCCCGTGCCCAAAGTTTTGCACGTAATAAATTAAGTGCAATTTTTCTATTTTGCTCCTGAAAACGCTCAGTTTGAGCAGTTACAACAATCTCTGTTGGTTTATGTTTAAGCCGAACAGCAGTCGACACTTTTTGGACATTTTGGCCACCTTGAGAAGATGCCCTAAAAAACTGCCACTCCAAATCGTCCTCTTTTATTTCAATGTGTGGTAAGTCCTCCTGTTCGAGTTCTGGCAATACTTCTACAAGAGCAAAAGAAGTTTGTCTCAAGTTATTAGCGTTAAAAGGGGATTGTCGCACGAGCCGATGGGTACCCGCCTCGCCCTTCAGATAACCATAAGCATATTGACCCCTTACACTTACCGTTACACTTTTTAATCCTGCCTCTTCTCCTTCGGATACATCCACAGTTTCTACTTCCCAGCCTTTCTTTTCAAAATATCTTAAATACATTCTGTAAAGCATACTTGCCCAATCCATCGCCTCGGTTCCACCCTGGCCGGCATGAATAGAAACAATTGCGTTCTTGGAATCGTATTGACCCGATAAAAATATTTTCAACTCAAATTTATCAACCTTTTTCTCAAGGCGCGAAATTTCTTGAGCGAAACTTTCATCAACACCGCCTTCTTGGGAAAGTTCATAAATAGTATCAACGTCCTCTTTGAGGGTTTCAGCGTCATCAATTTCCTGCTTCAGATCGCTTAAGGCAGTCGTCAGCTTTCTGGCCTTTTCTTGATCGTCCCAAAGGTTTGGATCCATAGAATCTGCTTCAAGTTTGGAAAGTTCCTTTCTCTTTTCAGGAAGATTGAAAGACTGGATAACTTTTTCAACTCTACCCTTTAAATCCTGGGCTTTTTGCTTTATATCGTGCATACAGGCTCAAGTATATCAATTCAAGGAGCGCAAATGAAGCTTTTTACGGCTTCTTTATCCTCGGAAGATAAGTTTTCATAATCGGAGATAATCGATTGATAGGTTGGAGATTCATTAGCCAAAGATTCTGGTATCTCCTCTGTTTCACCCAAAACGTCTACCAGTCTTCCGCGACCTACATCAAGCGCCGTGCTAATTGGCTTTGGCGCATTTTTCCAGCCCAAAACAACGGTCAAAAAGGACTTGCCGCCAATCCATAAAAAGCCTTCAAGTATCAACGCAAGAAGAAATCCCCAAAAAAGCATCGAATAAGCTGACTTTCCTAAATTCCAATGAACATAAAGCCAACGTACACGGGCAATCGTAAATAATAATAGAAAAATCAATAACACAATCACCCCAGCCATCCAATAAGTCGGCTCGATGTATATTCCTCTAACATTATAAGTTCCGAAAGATTTGTTAAGAATTTTTAATAAGTCCATTGGTTACATAATATCACAGAAGGGTGGCGTTTAGGTTGATTATAGACACTGGTTATGGAACCTGTGTTGGGGTTGGGGTCGGGGTCTGGGTAACCGTAATAGTCGGGGTCAAACTTCCGCTCGGAGTTGGAGTCAATGTAGCTTTGGGTTTTTCCGTAGGAGTCGGCGTGTGGCCTTTGGGATAACCAGTCGTTATTTTAATATCATATCTATCGACCGAGCCCACCTTAACTTCCACATCCTGATATAAACCTTCCAGTTTTTCTGTTATTTCATCTTTGACTTCGAGGGATACTCCGCTATCAAAGATAACTTCAGTCGCCTTAAAATCTTGTTTTTGAGCATTGCCAACGTCAACTTGGCTGTATCCCAATCCCTCAAGCTCCTTTTGAAGTGCTCCCGCAGCTCCGGTTATGCCAGTTCCGTTTAAAACTTGAATTTTAACTTCATCCCTGTCTATCTCAACCTTGGGTGTGGGAGTTGATTCGGCAACAAAGGGCGTCGGCGAAACTTCAGCATCATTTTCCTCTAAAGTCTCTTCTTTTCCGAAAAACCACCAGCCGGCCACTCCTAACAAAACTACCAAAATAATGGCAATAATAAGGGGTGTTTTTGACTTTTTTTCTTTAGGAGCTTGCGGAAAACCAACAGGAGTTCTGGCGGGTTGAGGATTTGTTTGAGAACCTTCTTGTTCTTGTAGTTTTTGATTTTCCCCTTCCATTACTCCGAAAGTATAATCCTACAAATATCAAAATTCAAGTCCTATTTTTAAAAACTATATGACATTCGCTGAAGTCTCCTTAAAATTATACAAAGTCAACTGATTTATTTTAGTTGTTTAAGATAGTTAAGCGCACCCGCTAAACCCGCGATTTCTAAAAGTTCCCCCCTTTTAATTTCGGGGTGGGTTGGAAAGACTTTTAAAATTTCCTTTAAATTCTGCTTTATTGCCTCAATTGAAATATTTTCTATCTTCATTATTCCTCCGCCTAAGATAACTACTTCAGGCGACCAATGCAATATAGTGTTGTTTAAGCCAACTGCAATCAGTTTTTCAATTTTCTTCCATACATTTTCGTCTTTAATTCTTTCGGCATCCTGACCAAATTTTAACTTTATTGATGTGCCCGATACAAAACTTTCCAGTTTAAAATACCTCTCTTCTTCAAGATCAATTATCTGATGACCCGGTTCAAATCCGAAAGTTGATCTGTCAATTCTTCCATCAACTATTCTCACTCCACCAACTCCCGTACCAATTGTTATAAAAGCTACGATTGAAAAACCTCGACCTGCTCCTTTTAGTGCTTCACCCAATCCTGCTAAACCCGCATCATTCTCAAGATAAATTGGTGCACGAATCATATCGCTTAATGCTTTTTTAATAGGCTTCATCTTCCATTCCTCTAAATTTGGAGCAGAAATTAACATACTTTTTTCCTTATCTAATGTCCCAGGAAGACCGCAGCAAACGAGCTTATCGCTTCGAGTTGAGTCAGCAATTCCGATATAACTTTCTATGACCTTCAGTACGTCCTCAAACTTCCTTGGCGTTGCAACAACTTTCACTTCTTGCATGTTTTGCCCATCAAAAGAAACTGCCATACGCATTTTAGTTCCACCTATGTCGAATAATAAATACATATTGACTCGATGCGAAAAAAAATCATTCGCAACATTCGCATGTCCTAATATATTCGCATCGCTCTCATTGCACTGGGTTATGTATTTTGCACACACCCAGCTCTTCTAGTTTTTCAAGATAGCTCATTACAGTAGTTACATATTCTGCATGACTCCAAACCAAAGGCGAAGCTGACAAGTGACTCCCGCTATAGGGATCAAGTTGTTCGGGAAGAGTTCCTGCGCTTCCCGCGTATTTTACCGCCCATAATATCCAAGGTAAAACTTTCTCCATGTCATTTTCTGACTTTGCAGTCTCGATATAATACTGTGCAAGCCACATGGTAGTATTTATCCAAGGATTCCCCGGATAATTTCCTCCTTTGTGATGATAAATATCACCTTCAAATCTTGAAATTCCTCCAACCTCCGTTTTTACTTCAAGTCTCTCGACAGTCTTTCCCATTGCCTTCTTTACCTTAGGATCGTCAATCGCTAAAACTTCAAACTTGTAAATGCCGTAGATTGAAGACATGTCATAGGTCTTGTCAATCAGTGGTTGCTTTTGGGATGTATCTATTAGTTTATAAAAAAAAGCTTCACGCTCATCGTAAAGATACTTTAAAATTCCCTTTTTTATTTCCTCTGCCGCGATTCTATATCTTTCCTCACCCCCTTCTTTGCCAAGAAGCTTGGCAAAGTACGAGGCGGAGGTAAGTGCCGCATAGACAGAACATGCTGTGAAAGTACTAATTCCATAAACTCTTTCCCAAATATCGTAACTCGCCCGAGGAAGACCAGTCTTTTCATCCCTGAAAGAAACCATAAATTCGGCAGCTTTTTTGACCAAAGAGTTATAAATCCCTTCGATAAATTCAAGATCGCGTGAGAGTTGATAATGTTTCCACAAAGCATAGATAACCAAAGCCGTTTCGTCCTCTTGTATTGGAAACTGCTTCTTCCCATCTCTTATCCAAGGGTGCCAGGAAGATCCCAAAGCTTTATCTGGTCTATACTTATGCATAAAATATCCTTCCTCCGTTATCACATCTTCACAAAATTTAAAAAAACGACTTGACGTATTAAAATCCCCCGCTTTGGCAAGAGCGATTGTGGCAAACGCAGCATCTCTTGGCCAAACATATTCATAATAATCTCTTCCGAATTGAAGCATTTCTGAATCCCCAGAAGCAATTATCGAGCCATTTTTTGAAACATGGCTCCTTATGTTAAAAAGAGATTTTTTAAAAAGCGCTACTGCTTCCTGACTGAGCTTATAGAAACTAAAATTTTGTACATTAACCCAGGCCCTCCAATAGTCAACGGTCGACTCGATTATATCTTTTGGGTGTCTTGCCAGAATCTCTTCATTCAGGTCCTTTACCTTCCTGATAGATTTTGCAACACATATCCAATAGTAAATAACCTTTTCCTCCTTGGGGGGAATATCAACTTTTACTTCAACCACCGAATCGACCGTTCCATGTTCGATAGGATTGCCGCTTAAATTTCCATCTTCCGCATCTTTATATGTACCATCCTTCCCCTCGATGCCCAACAAGCCAACGCTATAAGCATCAAAACCCCCCGTTTCGGAATAAGTATTTACCAAAAAGACACGTCTACCTTTATAGTGAATAATTACCTCGCCCCTTGGGTCATAGTAAGCTGTTTCCCCAATGTGATTTTGACTGATATTAAACTGCTGGTTGAAATAAAGCTTTATATTTCGCTTCCTGTCAAATAAGTTTTTGACGGTGATTTCTCTAATAAACATGTTCTTTTCGTTATAGACGACGTCTTTAAAGAGAATTTCCATCCCCAGACTTTCATTTTTTGCTGAAATGTCGGAGGCCATCGTATCACCCTCTGAAGAAACTTTAACACTCCAGCCCGCGTCATCAATCCAAAAGAACCGATCATCAACGTATACTCCGATTTTATGTGTCAAGTGTTCACTCACATGATTCTCAAGGCCCGGATAGTGATAATACAAATCTTTGACCTGACCAAAGTAGTCCAGTCCGATTAATACCGTCCCATTGCCGAGATTTATTGCTTTAGGCATTTTTTCTTTTCTTTGCTTTCTTTAGCCTTAACTCAATATCTTTTGCCGCGTTCATATATGAAATAAAAGCATCGTAGGGGCTCTCGTATGGATTGAAATACTTATGAACGTCCCCGTCAGAAAACCATTTTGTACACATATAGTAAAAATGGTCTGAAATTTGTAAGTTTCTCCAATCTCTGATTATTGTTGTATCGCGAGTTTTCAAAACTTTATCTTCCATAGAGTAAATAAGCTTAATCGCGGATTTTTGTATAGCGTTGCCCGTCCAGGCAGATAAATCGCGTTCGGTATCTGCCCAGGTCACTATGTAAGGAACGTCTATTTCATCCATTGCAGGATATCTTTTAACAGCTTCTCCCGGCGTTACAAAATCATTATCGGGATGTCTTAAAATCTCTTTCGGTAAATTAGCCAAAAACTCAAATATTCCGTGCTCTTTCCACTGGTGTTCGCCAAAAGTCTCATAATCCATAAAAAGATTTATAACCTGCCCATTACCGTTTAGTTTTGATACCCAGGAGGCAAATTTATCAGCAGTCAAAGGCCATTCACCCCAGGATTTTTCGGAAAAACGAAAGGCAACGTCGTCAGATAATTTATAGTTTTTGAGAAGGAGTTTGATTTTTTTGGTGCCAACCGGTTTGTAAACGAAATTCGGACTACGCCAGCCTAAAAATGTATCCCAGCCTTCGGCCAAAATTGCCTTGTAACCCTTTTTATCAGCCCAAGAAGCCAATTCATTCGAATATGCAAGTTCGGTATTTCTGAAAACGCAAGGGGTTACTCCGAAAACCTTTTTTACTTTTTCCTTGTGAAGCGTAACCTGCGACTCAAATTCAGGAAGAGAATAAAAAAAGGCTAAAGAGTGGTAGTGGGTTTCTGAAAGGATTTCAACCCTTCCTGTATCAACAAGGCGCTTAAACGATTTTAGAACCTTAGGGAAATCTGCCTCAAGTTGCTCCAATATGACTCCCGAAAAAGAATAAGAAATTCTCATCTGGGGATATTTTTTCAAAAGTTCTAAAAGAAGTTTGTTTGCGGGTAAATAACTCTTTTCGGAGACTTTGGCCAAAATTTTTTTATTATTCAAATTGGTTTCAGAGGAATCGTTAAAGTATTCATGGTCAAGTCCTACGTCAAAAACCCTGTAGCGTTTTATACGCAGGGGTTGGTGAACCTGAAAATAAAGACATATTGATGGCATACAATAAAAATTTCTAAATCCTAATTTCTAAACCCTAAACAAATTCCAATTTCTCAAATTCCAAACAAGTTTAGAACTTAAAAAAACAGAATATTTTAGATATCGGATTTTGGTCATTGTTTAAGTCAATTTATGTAATTAACTGGTTGTAGACTTTCAATACCTCATCCGCTGCGCGAGACCAGCTAAATGACTTGACCTCTTTCCCTGACTCCTTACGTAAATCTTTCCTCAAACTTCCGTATTTAATAACAGCTAAAATCTTATTGGCCATTTCATCAATATCCCAAAAATCGGTTTTCAAGGCATTTATAAAAATTTCGGATACTCCTGACTGTTTAGAAATCAGTGCCGGCGTCCCGTTGACCGCAGCCTCTAGTGCGGTAATTCCAAAAGGTTCCGATACCGAAGGCATAACATATAGGTCTGCCGTTTGATATATCTGGTCCCTCTCGTCACCCCTCAAAAATCCAGTGAATATAAATTTATCAAGTATGCCAAGACGCGCGGCTTCAGAAATCATATAATCCTGCATGTCTCCCGATCCTGTCACCACAAAAATAACTTTCGAGAAATAATCGGCAACTTTCCCGGCTGCACGAACGAAATATTCAGGCCCTTTCTGAAGCGTGATTCTTCCTAAATAAAGCACTATTTTGTAACCCAATTTTTTATAAGCCATTAGGGCGGGAGGAAGATCTTTCTTTTCTTCGTCAACTCCGTTGTAGATAGTCATTATTTTGTCTTCCGCTATATCATATTTATCAACTATTATACTTTTCATATACCCTCCCACGGGCAAGATTTTATCTGCCTCCTCAAATCCCATTTTTTCAATTTTATAGACGGCTGGGTTGGGAAGGTGGCCTCCTGTACGATCGTACTCTGTAGAATGGACGTGAACAACAAGCGGTTTATTAAGTATGCGTTTTGCGACAACTCCCGCAGGATAAGTCATCCAGTCGTGGGCATGAATAACATCTACATTGCCGACGAATCTCTTTATCAGCTTTTCCATTTTCTCTGCGTATTTCAGGCTTGCTTTAACATAGTCGGGCGGAAGGTCGTCGGTTGAAAACATTCTCGACCATGAGTGGGTAGTTACGTAGGCGGCCGGCAAAGCTAGCTCAAGTTCGTCTACATCCGCAAAAATTAAATTAATGAAATCAAATTTAAACTCCTGTTTCTTGGGAAGAATAAACGTTATACCTACTCCTTTTCTTGAAATGGCCCGTGCAAGACCAAGACACGCTTCACCCAATCCGCCACTGTTAAAAGGAGGCAACTCCCAACCAATCATCAATACTTTCAGAGGCATTTTCAAATACACTAAATTACCGCATTTAGCGGTACAAATAAAAATATCCAATACCATAGTAGCAGTGTTTTTAATACAAATGGAAGGGGCAATTTAACTAAATTCTGAAGCTAACGGTACAATTTCAAAAAATTAATTACAGAGTTCCATCTTTTACATGACTTTGTAAAACTTTTTTAATTTCTTGTAATTGTAATTGATCTTCGCTCTTTAACTTATTCCACAGGTTTTGGCAAGTTTCACAGCTACCAGCGTCTTTTAAATAAGTATCATACTTAGAAACTACCTGTGCCTTTTTGCTGAGCGATTTAATTAGATTATAGATATGGTTGTCCATAATCACCTCCTCCCGATCCCGTCCCGTTAGATAATTTCATATCTCATGCGACTGGGACTTTCTCTAACCTAAATTCCTCTTTTCCTTCCCCAGGTAGAAGTTTTATCTTGTCTCCTTCATTAATTTCACCCTTTAAAATTGCGCGACCAATTAGGTCACCAAGTACAATGTTCAAAATTCTTTTCATGGGTCTTGCTCCGAATGCTGGATCATACCCATCTTTAGCAAGTTTCTGGGCTGTATCATCCGTAAGCGTGAGCGTAATATTTTTCTTTTTAAGGTTTTCGGCTAATTCTAAGAGCATCAAGTGGGCAATTTTGACAAGGTCATCCGGTTTTAAAGGCTCGTAGACAACCACCCCGTCAAACCTATTTAAAAACTCTGGAGAAAATATTTCTTTTTCCAAAACATGATTCACAACCGATTTTTGAAGTTCTTCTCCCGAAATTCCCCTATTAACGAGTTGCCTTACAAATTCGGCCCCGGCATTTGAAGTTCCAATCACGAATAAGTGGCGGCAGACAATCTTTTTTCCAAAAGCATCGGTAATAATCCCCTCATCAAGAAGCGACAAAAATAGATTATAAATTTCTTTTGTAGCTTTCTCAATCTCGTCGAGAAGAAGTAAACTAGCCGGCTTATTTTTTATGGCTGTCGTTAACGCGCCGGGCAAATTCTTTGAAACAGAACCAATTAGCCTTTCCAGACCCTCTCTTCCGGAATATTCCGCCATATCAAATCTCAATATATTTTCGCTTGCTCCGTAATATACTTTTGCCAAAACCTTAGCCGTTTCTGTTTTTCCAACTCCCGTCGGACCCAAAAAAAGAAACGAACCCAACGGCCTATCTTCTTTGACAACTCCGACGGTTTTTGCTCGCAACGTTTTACCTATAAGACTTATTATGATTTTGATCGTGATGGCACCTTAGATCAAGTAAATATTAGATCATTCAGCATCAGCGGTCCTACCGGAGATTTCACCCAGAAAACCAATGAGAAAACTCACCCAGAAATATTTCAAGAAGAAAATAAACTTTATCAACAACATCTCCGAGAATTTGTAAATAATTTTAAGAGCGAACTTCCTGCTAAAGTGCAATATTTTGGATTAGCCGTAATTAATAATCCTGTAAGTAATTCCCAACGTTTGGCAGCATCAATTAGTATCTGCATCGCCTCATCTTTTGTGGGTGGCGTAACTTCAACTTTCTCCAAATATTTTCTTATCCTTAAGTTTCCTGCAATAAACCTCTCGTACTCTGTATTCGTGGAAACGGCTATAATTTTTAACGCTCTTTTTTCAAGATGGCCTTCAATTACGTCGGTAAAATCATATCCTTCTACCTCGGGATTTATGAGTCTTTGGATGTCTCGAAACATAAGAATTATATTCCCGGCGGAAGACGCCTCTGCCAATATCTCAGCAAGCTCAGTTTTTTTCTTGTTAACATCCGTTGCATTCGATAGAAGAGCGTTGTAATCAAATTCAAGAACTCTCTTATAAGCCATTTCCCGACCAAGCTCTCCACTTGCCGCGCGCCTCGCAAACTCCAAAACAACAGTCTTTTTCCCGACTCCAGGCTGCCCCATTAAAAGTACGCTACTTCCTGCCGTAAGTACCCTTTCCATCCGGGAAACTATTTGACCCCTTCCTATCAACCGGTGGGAAAAGGATTGGGGAAGGCTTAAATCAACTGAATATTGATTAAGTACCGGTGTATAACCAAAAGTAAGTTCAAGCGCAATTCCCGGCCTACCAAAATAAGGTTCGTCAAAAGACGTTTCTTCACTTTGCTTTCTATCCCACCAGCTTGCAGCCAAAATTAAATCTTCAGCCGTTATTTCTTTTTTATTGAAAAACTCATCCTTCCAAACATTATTTTTAATAAGATAAGTTATTACTTCCTCGAAGGATTCAAAAGACTCTTTCGCAAATGTGATCTTTTTCATATTGGCATTTTGCAAAAGTTCCGCGGAATTTATATTTATACGAGAAAGAACAAATAAACCCGCTGTACTATCAAAAATTACCGTTAAAGGTTCCAGTTTCTCCGATTTTATTTTAAAAAGAAGTTCACTCACATAATTTTTAACCTGCCTTTTATACTTTGAATAGACGGAGAGGCCAAAAAAAGGCATTATAACCCAGAAGACTATTCCGATTGCTCCTCCGACAAATCCAAAAATAATTAAGATAAGTCCGGTCCAAAACAAAATAAAACGAACCATAGCTCCAACACCTCTTGAAACGAGATTAAAAGTAAATGCCTCAAACTTTTTCTGAAAATTAAAACCGGCTGAAGCGTCGGTAACCACCATTCTCTTCCAGGGTGAAAATAGGGTCTTAAGAAGAAGTGGTAATGAAAAATAGTGGGTAAACCAATTGACAGTTGAAAGCCAGCTTTTTAGATAGTAATTAATCCCTTTTGTATAATGCCAGGCAAGAAATTCCATGTTAATATCATGATACCATGTATCATGGAAATTAATAATAAAATAAATTGGATTTCTGAAAGCTTACAAGGTCTCAAAAAAGGAGGCCTCCTGATAAATATAAGAACAATCGATTCTCCGATAGGTGCAAAAATAAAAGTTGACGGAAAATGGGTTTTAAACTTCTGTACCAATAATTATTTAGGGCTGGCTAATAACCTGAAACTTAAAAAGGCTGCAAAGCGCGCGATTGATAAATACGGAATCGGACCAACCGCTGTTCGGACAATTGCGGGAACTACAAAACTTCATTTGGAACTAGAAAAAGCTCTGGCAAAGTTTAAAAAAACAGAAGATGTGATTACTTTTCAATCTGGTTTTAATGCAAACATCGCAACAATTCCTGCGCTTGTCGGAGAAGGCGATTTAATTTTTTCAGACGAATTAAACCACGCAAGCATCATCGACGCCTGCCGTTTGTCTAAAGCAGAAGTTGTGAGATATAAACATTGTGATCCAAAAGATTTAGAAAAAAAACTCCAAAATCCCCCCAGAACCATTCGGTTCGGGGCAGGCAAAACTCAAAACAGAAAATTAATCGTAATCGATGGGGTATTTTCGATGGACGGAGACATTGCTCCGCTCCCCGAAATTGTAAAAATTGCCGAAAAATACGAATGCATCTTAATGGTCGACGATGCACACGGCGAAGGGGTTTTGGGTAAAAACGGCCGTGGAATAGTTGACTACTTTAATCTTCACGGAAAAGCAGATATCGAAATTGGAACAATGAGCAAAGCCTTTGGAGTCGTCGGTGGATATGTCGCGGGTCGAAAAACTATTGTCGGTTGGCTAAGGCAACGCGCTCGTCCCTTCTTATTTTCATCAGCAATGACCGTCCCAGATGTTGCATCTTGCATTGCCGCCGTAAAGATTCTTGAAAAATCTGATACTCTAGTTAAGAAACTCTGGGAAAATACAAGATATTTTAAAGAAAAAATGATCGAGTTAGGGTTTGACATCGGAAAAAGTGAAACACCGATTGTTCCCGTAATGCTTGGTGAAGTAAAAGCAGCACAGGAGTTTAGCAGAAAATTATTCGATAATGGCATTTTCGCGATGGCAATCGGATACCCAACAGTTCCCTTAGATAAGGCGCGCATTCGTGTAATGATGAGCGCAAGTCATTCCCGAAAAGAACTTGATATATGTCTTGATGCGTTTTCAAAAATAGGGGAAAAATTGGGTGTAATATAGAAATATTGATATCGTCGCGCTCGATATCCGAGAACTTGATGACAGCCTCAAACCCTTTGTTCACGAAACGGTTGTGGCCGATATTTTGGACAAGACTGTCGTTGAAAATCTTCTAAAAGAGCACTCTATATCGATAATCTTCCACCTTGCCGCGATACTTTCAACTGCCGCCGAAAAAGATCCCGAGCGAGCACATGATGTTAACGTGAACGGAACAAACTCATTATTAAGCACTACCAATAGAGTTGGATATGTTGAAAAAAGGGCTATTAAATTCATTTTTCCCAGCTCAATCGCGGTTTATGGCATCCCAACGCTTGAAACAAAAAACAGTCTAAAACCTCTTAAAGAAGAAGAACATAACACTCCAATCACAATGTATGGAATAAATAAACTTTATTGCGAGATGTTAGGAAGCTATTACTCCTCTAACTACCAACTACTAACTACCAACCACCAACAACTTATTGTGGATTTTCGTTGTCTTCGTTTTCCCGGGATTATCAGTGCTATGACAATTCCTTCCGGTGGAACGAGCGATTATGCGCCGGAAATGATTCATTCGGCCGCAAAAGGAGAAGGTTACGAGTCTTTCGTTCGACCGGATACGATTATTCCGTTCATGGTAATGCCAGATGCGGTAAAAGCACTACTTCAATTAATTGAAGTACCAAAAGAGAAGCTATCGAGATCGGTTTATAATGTTTCGGCTTTCAGCGCAACAGCAGGAGATATCGCAGATCTCGTTAATAAAGTTTTCCCGGACTCGGCAGTAAGTTATAAACCTGATTCAAACCGCCAGAAAATCGTCGACTCCTGGCCGGCCGATATTGACGATTCCAAAGCCCGCTCCGACTGGGGTTGGAAACCTGATTACGACATCGAAAAAGCCTTCAATGAATATCTAATCCCCGAAATCCAAAGCCGTTATAGTAAGTAAAACAAATCCCGACAATTAGTCAATCTTTATTAATTAATTTTTCCCGTGTGTTTTTTGACCCGCCTACGCCAAGGCTACGACGGATGGGTTTGCATTTTAAGTGCCGTCAGAAATTTGATTTCGAGTGAGGGAGTGAATACCTTAAAATGTTACGAACCGAAAACCTAAGACAGACCTCTCACGGCTAATAGTCTGGCTTAGTTTTGAGCTGAGTAACATTGTTATGAACGAGTGAACGAGGTATCAAATTTCTGCAGGCCGTCCTTTCTTTCAACTATTTCTTTAGACGAGCAAAGAAATAGTTATTCAATTTTGGACAAACAAAAGATTGACTTTTAATCGTTAAACCCTTCCTCTCAAAATCATCGCATCGACGATTCTTTTGACGGCCAGTACGTATGCCGCCTTTCTATATGAAATTTTCTTTGCCTTTACAGTTTTATATATTGAATTAAAAGCTTCGTTCATAATGACTTTCAACTCTGAGTTCACCTTTTCCTTAGTCCATCTATAACCATGAAGATTTTGGACCCATTCAAAGTAAGAAACAGTTACACCCCCTGCGTTACACAAAACATCGGGTAGAATATCCACTCCTCTCTTCAAAAGTACTTCTTCAGCCTCAGGAGTAACAGGACCGTTTGCCATTTCAAGAATTACTTTTGCTTTGATATTTTTGACGTTTTTTTTATTTATTGCATTCTCGAGTGCGGCTGGAACTAACACATCAACTTTTAAACCCAATAATTCGTTATTAGTTATTAGCTCATAGTTCTTAATTCTTGGAAAATTTACAAACGATCCATATTTTTCCTTCAATTCAACAAGCTTATCAATGTTCAAACCTTTCGAATCATAAACTCCCCCACTCGAATCCGAAACTGCAATAACTTTATATCCACCCTTACTTGCCAACTTTGCAAACCAATATCCAACATTTCCAAATCCTTGTATTGCCATCGTTGTTTTTCCGTTTTTCAGTTTTTTAGTTTTTAAGTACTGTGCTAAAACATAAGCCCCTCCTTGGCCTGTCGCCTCTTCGCGACCCAAAGAACCTCCTAACTCAATCGGTTTTCCGGTAAATGTTGCGGGAGCATGATAACCTACCTTTTTTTCATAAGCCTCAAGCATCCAAGCCATTTCCCGCGCACCGGTATTAATATCAGGTGCAGGAACATCCTTCCATGGACCGATATAAGGAGTTAAAAATTCCGCATAGACTTTGGATAATTTTTCAATTTCTTTTACCGGCAGTTCCTTAGGATTAACAACCACGCCTCCCTTAGCACCGCCATAGGGAATCCCGACCACGGCGGTTTTGATGCTCATCCAAACTGAGAGGGCTTTCACTTCGTCTTCAGAAACTTGCGGATGAAAACGGATTCCACCCTTGAAAGGCCCTCTTGCGTCATTATGCTGGCTACGAAAAGCTGAAAAATTCCTAACGCGTCCATTGTCCATTCTTAAACTTAAACTTGTACTTAATACTTTTTGTGGTTTTTTAAGAAGTTCAATAGCCTTCCTAAATCTTTTTCTGTCAGGGAAGTCGGTTATCAAAATCGGTGCAACCGAATCTATTTGTTTTTTTGCATTAGAGAAAGCGCTGACCATGACGAGGTAGAGGTAATAGTACAATAAAATTTAACTATTCACTAGTCGGATAATTTTGGTTAACACGTCGCTTTTTGTATTAATAAACCAAATTAGATAAATCCAAACTGCAGGGTAGATAACAAAATTTTCAAACCACCTTCCTGTTTTTATTCTCCATTTCTTTATAGGAGGAATTCCGAAGTTGATTCTCAACGGAAAAAGAAAAGGCACGCCTTCTTCCGTTAGACTATCTGCCAGTAAATGTGAGAGATAACCTATCATAATAGCAGCTAGTACAATCTTCTCGTCCAGAAAGCCGGGATTTAAGAGCCGGACCAAAACCCACTCAAGAAGTTTATAAATAGCAACCACTCCTATTATTGAGTGGGTTAAAGTTCTATGTTTGTAAAAAATTCTTCGTAAGATTTTTCCCATCTTGTCTCCGGCAGGCAACAAATCCCACAGCCTGTTCCCCGCACCATCCATATCGGGAATTAAAGCACCAATATCCGCTCCTACTATTGAAACCAATAGGGTTGCAAGATTAAGAGACTCGGGCGGAAAAAAAGCGGCAACAGTAATGAGAGAAGCAAAAGCAAATGCGTCATGTGTCCTGGCAGTCATAGAAATTATTTCGAATATTCTAAATACAGTTTTTCTCTGTCTTTTTCCAGTTTCTTGATTTGTGCCATAATATTTTCCAACGCTTCCGATAGGTGTGGTTTCTTGCTAAAGTCAAGCATGTTATTTACTTCTGCCCATTGGGTGATTAAGTGTCTATGTCTATTGTCCAATGCTTGGCGGACATATTGAAATTGGATATGCCTGGGTAAACCATGCCACTCGGCAAATGTTGCCAAAAACTCAGGGTCGTATTCACCCAGCTCAACAGCCTTGGCCAAGGTCATTGAGCTACCTGTCCCCGCAGGTTTTTGTGACGGTTTTTCGATACTCCCTTCTTCTTCAAATCCCATGACGATATTATATTACGATTTTACTTACATTTCTTTTCAGGGTTGGTTTTATAACCTTGAAATATAATTCGCTCTTGCTGATCTTTTAATTCATAAACCTTTTCCAGTTCATGCTCTTTCGCCTGGTCCTCTGAAATTGAGAGTTTATCCCCCGCTAAAACTTGCTTTATACAGGGATCTTTTTCCCAATCAATTCCCCGTACCTCTATATTTGAAAATTTGTAACTTGTTTCGGGGGGTAACGAGCGGTAATAATCAACTTTGTAAATCGGATTAACCTCCTTTTGGTAGATAGATGGAGGATAATCTAAAAAGTACAGAAGCAAAATATAATTTCTTGGATTTCGGGTATTATCGATAACAAAATTTGTATCAGGACTTTGCCTGATAAAGTTGCTCAATTCCTTATAGCCATAATTCCAAGCATTAGCACGCTCCCTTGGAAAAAGCACAAAGTACGAGCGGTATAGAAGGACAAGAGAATAAAAGGATAAGAGGATAAAAATCGGCAAGGTAATTTTATAGCCAATTCTTTCCCATATTAAGTCTATCCCAAGGCCAATAATTATTGTTAGAGGAAGTAAAAAAGGCAGAGCTCTTTGAATGGAAATAAACTGTCCTGAAAAAACTGCAGGAATTAAAGATGTTATAAAAAGAAGTAAAACAAATTTATAACCAGTTTTTTTGATTGAAGTGAAAAGAAGATAGATACCGATTATAAAAGGTATAACCAGAAAGTTATACATTACGGAAATTTCAGGGATGGTATGCTGCATATCTATATCGGAAAGCTCGTAAAAAAGATTCCTGGGAGAAATGTAAGTAAACGTTTGATTAATAATACTTGATACAACCTGATTTGTGTAAGCAAGATTACTAAAAAAGACAGTTTCAAGAATCTTAAATTCATCTTCTGAAAAACAAATTTTCTAAAAACTAAAAGGTAGAAAGTAAAAAAAATTGGAACAAGATATCTTTGTGTATGAGCTACGTAGGTGGACAGGGATAAAAAGAAACATCCCCAAATTAAATATTTAGGTTTTTTAAATGCTATGTAAACAAAATAGATTCCTATGTTAAAAAGGAGGAATGCTAAAGTGACTTCATATCCAAGTCTCGCATTGAAAATGAGCCAAGGACTAATTGCGTAAAAAAATGTGGCAAAGTATAAGCTAACAGTTGAGTGTAAGATATTAAGTTTCTTGATTAACAAGAAAAAAAAGATAATGCTAACCAATGCGGATATAGCAGATATGCTTCTGAAAATAAAAGGTTCCATTCCGAAAAATGTTATAAAAGGCACTGATAAGTAAATAAATAATGGCGGAGTGTAAGAGCCTAAAAGTCTAAATAGAATCGGATAGGATTGTGCAAAAATATCCTTTCTGGTTTGAAGAATAGAATAAGCATTATAAGCAATAGCCGCCTCGTCGACATAAAATCCGTTAGGTATCTGGTTTAATCTATAAAAGTAGATAAATCCGGCAAATGTAAGAATAAGTAACAATATAAGGGTCGATAACTTTCTAGTCATGTCTTTCTATCAAATCTGAAAATCTTTACAAGTCCAATAAAAATAAAGAGATTAATAAACGGGAAAAGAATAAACGGTCCGATTTTTCCATGAACTCCAAAAATAGTAATAAGTAAAAAGGAATAAGTGAAAAGTCCTATCTGAATTGCCACTTTTTTCTTGATAAAAAGATAAATTCCGTAAAGAATAAACGGAAATTCAAAGTAAGAAAAATAATTCGGGAAATATGAATTAAAATCTATTGTGTCGAAGAAGTTTTTTTCAATCCTTTTAATAATCTGTGTCTCTTTTTTTCGCTCCAAAATATATCCAAGTCTTGCAAGTTTTGGGGGGTAAAGATTCATTCTTTGAATTTGCAAATCAAGTTCACTGGCACTGAATCTGTAAACTTCCCTAAAGTTCACCGATTTTATTTGAATCACGCTTAAAGCTGCGAATAATATTACAGGGATTAGATTTAAAACAGGTTTTGGTTTGTAAAAAGATATAGCCAGAAAAACAAAATTTAAAATAATTAGAACCCCTAGAAACAAATTTTGGGAGAAAATATTTAGCATCCTGCATCAAGATTGTATATCGATTAAATTCCGAAGTCGAATAAGAATTACCGCTCCCTTGATTTGGTGTGTATAATATAAAAATGAAACTCACTGCCCTAATATTAATAGCTTGCGCAATCGTATTGTTAACAAATACCCCAATTTCTCACGCGAGTGTAAGCAATTATGTAAGGGCAAGTAGTAATAGCGGAAGCGGAGGTAATTCAAGTACTCAAGTTTATATAAATAATAATGTAAACACGCAAAGTAACACTTCTTCGTTTACCTCGGAAACCAGAACCGATGTTCATATTAGCCAGGAAGGTGAAGGAACGTCTTTAGTTAACATTAACGGCAAAGAATGGAAACTCGAAGGTCCGGGAGAAATTAATGTCAACGAGAATTCTGATTCAGACAATCCCACACCAACTCTTAATCAAAATAATTCTATGGATCCAACTGAAACACCAACAAAAGCGCCGTCTGTAACACCGGAACCCACGCCTAATGAATCCCCGGAAGAAAACGGTTCACAGCAATCTCTTAATGAAATTCTCGAAAACTTCTTCAACTCCCTCAAGCAATTCTTGTCTAACCTTTTTAATAGGTAAACCCTCACACCTATTGATAAAATTGTATTGACGTCTTTTGTAAATATGGAAATAGTTTAGTTTATATAACTATCTACGTCGAATTCTTGTAACTTGAAGTTGTCGTCTGTAAAAATTCTTTCCTATTTTGTATTCATGTATTAATACATGAATACAAAGATACAATGCTAATAAGTTCTTAATACTTTGTATCCCAAGGGATTTCTCATATAGATATCAATGGAAAACTAAGGATTATTCAAAGGATATCATATAATTTAAAATAAATTAGAATATATTAGAAGAAATTAGAAGATGTTAGAAAATTAAGTTGGGGGTAATTGCGGATAATGGTACTGAAATCCAGCTTCACAACTCCCCCCAAATCAAAATAAACTAACGAAATCATGTTTTTAAGTTGATAATTTTTTTTCCCTCGATTGTATAACTGATAATTTGATTGTTACCGTTGAGTCTAGAATCAGATCGATATAAAGTGATTAATTCTTTTAAGTTTTTTCCCGGTTCCCTAGACAGTTCGGTAATTTTATCAATCAGATTAATTTCACTTGGATCCCTCTCCGAAACCTTGTAAAAATGTTCATTAGAGAATTCTGTGTACTCCCAAGGTAAAAGTTCTACTTTGTTCAACGCGGCCAAATCCCGCACGACACTTGCAAAAACAAACCAAGTTCCCTTAATGTCTATTGGAGGCACGCCGAAGTAATTACTGTCTGCCTTTTCATCCCTAACTAGTTTCCAGGCAACTCCCGAGGTTAAAAATTTATCTCTTGGTACTCTTGCAGGATCAAAGTCTATTTTATTTTTTTTAATTTCCTCTTTACCTAGCTCCGAATCTACTAGCATCCAGCTCTTGGTCTGTTTGTTCCAGTACTCACAGACGACATGATCTTCAAACCACTCATGACTGAAATAGTTTGCAAAACCATATCGTATTCTTGCAGGTATACCTGTATGTCTCAAAAAAGAAACCAATAACAACGAAAAATCTCGACATGAACCAAACAACCTATTAATAGGAACTCTTGGCTTTTTGAGTTGCGAATTGTCCATCTCCATAATTCTATCCAGAATTTTTTCTATGTATCTGATATCCGCCTCAAGTTTTCTTTCTTGAGGAGCCTTGAAAAAATACATTTCCTCGGTGTAATCCTTTTGCAAAACCAGCCCATGAACGATGTTGCATAAATCCTCTATTGAATCAGGAAGATCGTCAAACAAACGTTAATGTTTGCCAGGATCGGAAAAGACACTTTGCGTAGAGTAAAAATACTTTTCGTTCATCAATTAGTATATTATTCCTTTTTCTCTGAGTTTCGGAATAACAAGGTGCTTAAGTATCCACTCCAAACTGAGCGATAAATTATTGCTATTTATCCACTCAATCGCCTCTACTTCGCCTTGAGGAAGAATTTCTCCAGACCATTTCTTAACAATGAAAACTTGTGTTTCTCTTTCAGTTTTTCTCCCCACTTTTGGAGCTGAAAATTTACCTAATGACTCAAGATTCTTATTATCGATTTTAATCCCCAGTTCTTCATGAAGTTCCCGAATAAGCGCCTGCTGAGGATCTTCATCTTTCTTGATGCCGCCACCAGGCAAAAGATAAAGTTTTCTATTCTTTTCTCTCGTTACTAGAATTTTCTTGCCTTTAAGAATTGCGGCGTTTGCGTTGAGTGAGATTGACATATTCCAAAACTATCCCAGTTGTGGATAGTGGTCCATTCAACTTTACTCAGGATCATTATCCGTACTGGGGATGATGACAATTCTTGATATGTCGACTAAATAGGTATCCGCAAAAATTAGCATATCAAAACCTTGTTTTCAATAGCAATTTAGCCTATCGTTATTAATAATGGCGCGATTTAAAAATCATACTAAGCTCAGCAAATTAGCTCTTTTTCTGGTTGCTATATTAGCGCTTCTTTTTGCAAAAACATTATATCAAGTACTAACAGCACCAACAATTAAAGCTGTAGATTTAGAACAGATCGCACTTTTCTTCAATCCGGATGAATATTCAGGTAGGTATAACAAGGGCGTGTGGGAAAAGTATTCCAAATGTGCCGGTTTGTTTTGTTGGAGTTATTACACACTATCACCCCTATTCCCACATTTTATTGAGGTAAACTGGGTAATGGGCGCAAATATTTTCCATTTATTTAAAGAAGAATTAGGTAACTCTCCATATAAAGGCCATTCTATTAGGCGAGATCGAATTTACAATCTCTATTGGATTGATGATTACGGTCCATTTAAAATAAATATTACTAAGTCCCAACATGAATCAGTACCTACTGAAGTTAAAATTCGTCCTTACGATAGAAATACTGATAATCCCCGCATGATTAATGACATCTCATGGGACACTTCACTCTCAAGGGATACGTACATTATTTCACCCCATTTAATTATTCATCGTGAAGGTAAAAGCCCAGAAATTGTAGCCTACAAAGATGGAAATAAAATCGTTGTAAAAGATGTATTCGAGTACGGTGGAACTTGGACGGTTATTTCAGGAGAAATAGCATTAAACCATTTACCTCCTGGTGATTACGAAATTTTATACATTAGTAATGAGAACGGTATTCCAAATACCGACGCGGGTACATCGGATACCATAGATATTGTAGGTTATACAAAATTTTCCAAAGAATAAAGCTTTAATTCGAAGGCAGCTGGGGATAGTGGCACTTTTTCTCCTTCGGCTACGCCCCAGGACTTCGCATTCTTTACCCATACTGGGGATAATGACACTTCTTGAAATGCCATACAAATAGGCTGCCACATACCAATTCAGTATAACTTTTATTTTCCATTAATTTCCAATGTTAACTCTTCTAAAAATTTATGTAAAAATTCGGTTCTCCTTTTCGCTAATCTTTTACCTTCTTTTGTATTCATCCTATCTTTTACTTTTAGTAATCTCGAATAAAATAAATCTAGGGAATATTTGAAATCGTCTGTTTGCCTTTTTTTCGCAAATGGATCTTTAGTGTCGTAAAGCGCTCGACTTATTACACCTCCTGTAGTAAAAGTCCTCATAATTGAAATGGCCCCAGTTGCTTCAAGCATATCTGCATCCTGCAATATCCTTTCTTCTATAGTTTCAGCTCTTAAGCCCTTTGAGAATGAAGTCTTATTAATACAACTTTTAATTAGTTTGATTTTTTCTTTCGGAAATTCAGGAATAGACATAAGAATTTGTTGTGCTTTTGTAGCACTTTCTTCAGTAGCGAGTTTATTTCTGGGGTCATTCTTTGCATAGGTCACTACGTCGTGGAAAAGTACCGCTGGAACAATAACTTCTAAGTCTGCCTCTTTTTCTGTTTTAGCTATCTTTTCTGCGTTTAATAGAACCCTTTCTATATGTGAAAAACTATGCGATGGATCAAGGTCGCTATAATAGGTCCTGGCTATTTCTATGAGTTTATTTTTTAGAGAAGTTTTCATTTATTACTTATCTCTATCCATTCTTCCAATATATTCCCCAGTATTGGGGAATCCTTTTTTGTAATCTTGAAGCAGTTTTTTTGTAAGTTGTTTTGGATATAAATTATTGGGAAGATTATTTATTTCTAACCAAGTTGGCCACTTTTTTCCTTCAAATTCAGAGTCGGGCCTACCTTCAACCTCTTCAAATTTATCAATATCCCCCAAAATAAAAAGTTCCACGCTGTGCTCGTTTTCAGAGGGATCTATATAATCTCTTATGTATAGAATTTTTCTAAAAGAAAATTTTACATTTTCTCCCAATTCTTCTTTTACCTCCCGCTTCCAACACGCCTCGATAGATTCCCCATATTCAAGTTTGCCACCGATATAAAAAAAGAAATCATTTTCCTGAGTATAATATGCGAGTAACTTTTCGTTTTTGATAATGACAAGCCTGAGCCTTACTTTAATTTTGTTGTCCATATACTATTATGATGGAAATTGAGGATAGTGGCATTTTTTGAATTGCTATTCATATAGGGAACCTTACATTAGGTTCGAGTATAACAATTCCCCTGTATTTACGCATCAGAAATTGACTACACATATAAGCTAGTATATAAGATAGCTGAAATGCTACTGGAAATGCAAAAATCGCCACTCTTAGAAAAAACCATCGAATCATGGATAGTACAGAGTGATCTGGTAAAAGAAATTACAATAGAGGAGCTGCAAGATTTCCTAAAACCCTCAATTAGAGGAAATCTGTGGGTTCGTGGATCTTTAGTACGCGGACACTTTCCTTGCGGTGATATAGATATTTCAGATTACTCAGAGGGGAATAGATTCGATTTTCATAATTTTCCACGCGAATTTAAGTTGGATCCCGATCAAGAAGGTCTCCCTATCGAATATGCACATGTACCATTTGAACATTTAGAAGAATTTCTTACTACATACCTGAGATATAGTGCTTCTGCAGATGAAATGATTCCGTTAACTCCGGACAACGGTGAGGTTGGGTTAATTATGGGGAGGGCATCATCGCGTTTTTATGAATCGATGATTGCAGACTATGCTTTGTTCAGATCATTTGAAGAAGAAAGCTTTTATAAGCAAACGCAAACCACGTACTGGAATGAATATCGACAAATTAAAGAAATCAGTGGAGGAAAAAGAACAGCAGATAGAATCTTTTGGCTAAGTAAATCTTTATATCCAGAATACCGTAGTATTACAAATCAGGTATCTTTATATTACCAAATGATGAAGGATGGCAGAATTCCAACAGATGTCGGATGTGCTTTATTCGATTTAGACACTGTAGTAAAAGTAGATTTCGATAAATATTTAGCATTGGCTTCCATAATCCAACCTTGGTATCAAAATATTTTTTTACAAATAGTGAAAGCTGAACTAATTTCCAAGATACCCTCAAAGGATCTAGAAATAATCCTTCTTTGCAGACAAGATAGTGTGGCACCGGAAGTTTTAGGCGAAGCATTTGATACAATCAATGACTTAAACTTAGCTCATAGACAATGGCTGGCTTCATGGGTTTTGTCTCAAAATCCGCAGTGTTCTCAAGAACTACTTGCAAATATGTGGAGTCAATATTCAGGTAACTTTTCTTACACCAATGTTCAACGCAACCTAGTACGTCATCCAAACTTCCCTTTAGGCTCTGTGCATCAGATTGAAATTACAAATGATGATCATCTTATTAGAAGCTTTAATGAAGTTTGTCAAAAAAGACAATTTATTCCCAATTTTTCTTTATCTGTAAAGTGACTTCTCTTGAGACAATTCGAGTGTACGGATAGTTTTTGGCACTGTTCACTTTTAATAATACCAACACCGGGTATTGATAAGCTTCCAACACTGGGTATACTTACCCCAACTGTGGATAGTGACAACGTTTCCACTTCTTTCCACTTCCGCATCCTCCTCCGCTAAAGCTTCGGACGGACAAAGCCAGCATAATTAACCTCTGTGATATGGTGCATTTATCAAACCGCATTTCTTATATTTATAAGGCTTACTTGTCTCCGGATTAATTGCCCCACAGGGGCAGGGGTCGTTGCGGCCGATCTTTTTTCGTCCTTCGGACGAATTAGTGGCTGGCGATTGGTGATTAGTGATTGGTGAAGGAGATCCAGCAAAGGCGGGAGTACCTCTTTCTGCACCCAATTCAGGAGTAGGTGTATCCATCAAGCCAGTTTGATCCAGAGTGTCAACATTAGTCGTCGCCTGTGCAAGCGGAATTTCAGGCCGAGGTTGTCGCATAACACCAACTCTAAATATACGTCTTGCAAGCTCTGCATCAATTCGGTCGAGTAAGCCTTCAAAAAGACCGAACGCCTCATTTTTAAATTCAACCAAAGGGTCGCGCTGTCCGTAAGCCCGCAGACGGACCCCCTCGCGAAGCCCATCAAGGTGGTCGATATGGTCAATCCAATGCTTATCAATTGATCCCAGATATGCGAAGCGCTCAACTTGTTTCATTATTTCTACCAAATCTTTTTCGCGACTTACATAAATATCATCAATTACTTTGACCAAAAAAGCTCTTATATTTTCTTTACCGTCGAGATCTTTCAACTGACCTTTAAGTCTTTTTATTGAAGCGTCGTCAAAGGGCACAATCTCCAAAAGGTTGACTACTATTTTTTCAAAGTCGGGTTCTTCACCCTCGACAGGCCAGGATATAAGAAGAATCTTATCAATCTGGTCTCCCAATTTCTCTAAGATTTCATTCTTTAAATCTTTTGCTTCCAAAACCTTTCCTCGCAAATTATAGATAATTTCCCTTTGTTGATTTATTACATTGTCGTATTCGACTAAATTTTTCCTGGCGTCAAAATGAAAGCCTTCAACTTTTACCTGTGCTTGTTCTATTGAACGGCTAATAAGCTTATTTTCAATCGGTTGGTCTTCTGGCAAAGCAAGTCTATCCATAATTGACGCAATCTTTTCTCCCCCAAAAATTCTCATTAAATCGTCCTCAAGGGAAAGATAAAAACGAGACGAACCCGGATCCCCCTGACGGCCGGAACGACCCCTTAGTTGATTGTCCACCCGTCTCGCTTCATGGCGCTCTGTTCCTATTACATGCAAACCTCCCGCCTTGACCACCTTCTCGTGCCTCTCTTTCCAACCCCCATACTCTTTGGACTTTATAAATTTTTCGTTCGAAACTCCTTCGGGTCGGTCCGGAACCGAACCACCCAGAACAACATCTACACCACGCCCCGCCATGTTTGTCGCAACGGTTACGGCACCGGGTTTACCGGCATCGGCGATTATCATCGCCTCCTTCTCGTGGTTTTTGGCATTTAAAACGTTATGGGGAACTTTCTTGCGTTTCAGGTAGTCGCTTATAATTTCATTTTTTTCTATCGATGTTGTACCAACCAAGATGGGTTGACCTTTCTGGTATCTTTCAATAATCCCGTTGACAACGGCTCCGTATTTTGCCCTGACCGTTTTATAAATAACGTCGGGGTGGTCTTTTCGAACCATATCTCTGTGAGTCGGAACTACGACAACTTCCAAGTTATAAATTTTTTTAAATTCTTCTGCTTCTGTTGCTGCGGTCCCGGTCATACCGGAGAGGATTTCATACATTCTGAAATAGTTTTGAAAAGAAATTGTCGCCAGGGTTTTACTTTCCTGCTGAATTTTAACTCCCTCTTTTGCTTCAACAGCTTGGTGAAGACCGTCACTCCAGCGCCGTCCAAACATGAGTCGTCCGGTAAACTCATCAACAATAGTTACCTGGCCGTCTTTGACAACATAATCGCGGTCGCGGAGATATAGAGTTTTGGCACGGAGTGCGTTTTCAATATGATGAATCGTTTCCCAATCTTTTTCGTATAAATTTTCAACTCCCAAAATTTTCTCGACTCTGGTTATTCCGTGTTCGGTGAGAGTCGCACTCTTTACCTTTTCATCGATTGAAAAATCCGTATCTGGATTAAGTTTCTCAACCATGGAGGAAAATTTGAAATATTTATCCGTCGGTTCCGTATCGGGAGCGGAAATAATAAGGGGAGTTCTTGCTTCGTCAATCAAAATTGAGTCGACCTCGTCAACAATGGTGAAATAGTGCCCTCTTTGAACCATTTCGCTAGTTGCCTGAACCATGTTGTCGCGAAGATAGTCAAAACCGAACTCATTGTTGGTTCCATAAGTAATGTCGGCATTGTAAGCAGCTTTTCGTTCGGAGGGTTTAAGATGAGCCAAACGTTCATCCCCATGACTCGTATCGTTAAACTCGTGATCGTAGATAAAAGACTTTCCTTCCTGAATTATTGAGCCAGTAGATAAACCAAGAAGATGGAAAATCGGCCCGTTCCAACCAGCGTCGCGCCTTGCTAAATAGTCGTTAACTGTTACCAAATGGGCACCGCGCCCGGTCAATGCATGGAGATAAAGTGCCGGAACCGCAGAGAGCGTCTTTCCCTCACCAGTTTTTTGTTCAGCAACCTTACCCTCAAAAAGTGCAACTGCCGCCATGAGCTGGACGTCAAAATGCCTCATGCCAACAGTTCTTCTTGACGCTTCCCGAACCAAAGCAAATGCTTCGGGCAAAATATCATTTAAAGTTTCGCCTTTTTCAAGTCTCTTTTTAAACTCCTCGGTTTTCAGTCTAAAGTCTTTATCTTTGATTTTTTTAACCTTCGGCTCAAGATCATTAATTTGTGCCGCGACTTTTTCCAAACGGTTTATTTCCTTCTGGTTCAAATCCAAAAATTTTGAAAATAGCTTTAACATAGTGAAAAGACAACCCTAAAATTGTACACCCCAGCTTCAATTGTAGCAAACAAACTCTGCGAGTGATAATAGCAAGTCTAATTCTTACACAAAAACATTATATTTGCTTCGGGATAGACAACGTCAACTTTTTTAAATACTTTTTCTAGAGTTTTTAAGAACCTCGTAGCTTCCCTCCTTTTTTCCCCATAATAAAGCCTGTTAAAAACAGCTATACCACCATCTGCAAGGTACGACCCTGCAATCTTTATGAACTCAGGGGATTCGAATTTTTCAGGGAAATTATCACCTACATATAAATCAACCAATACAAGGTCGTATTTTCTCTTACTATTACTCTTACTGTTTACTCTTACATAATCCCATGCATCCCCAATTACCACATCAATTCCAATTTCATCCAGTTTTAAGTATTTTCTGCCCAATTCTACCATTACAGGATCCAAATCAACTCCGGTAATTTTTGCCTCGGGCCAAAATTCGTTAACCAACTTTCCCGCAGTCCCACCCCCTAATCCTAAAATCAAACAACGGTGAACTATGAACGGTGAACTATGAACTTTTTTCAAAGTCTTCTTCCAAATATTCTTCAAGACTCCCCCCGACTGTGTCAAACCGCCAACCGAAATATAAGTTCCGAATGCTAAACTTCTAGTTACGGCTATTTTTCCATTGATAGGTGATTCAACCTCTTCCAAAACTTTAGTTCCTGTCAAAAAATCCTGTAATTTCCCCATAATCACTGATAACCCAAGGCTTGTTTTTTAAACATCCGCGCATAAGTACCATCAATCGCTAATAACTCTTCATGACCGCCAGACTCACTAATTTCGCCGTCCTTTAATACAATTATCTTGTCGGCATTCCTGACGGTGGAAAACCTGTGAGAAATTAGAAACAAAGTTTTATCTTTGTAATATTTATTTAAATTCTGAAATATCTCATACTCTGACTCCGCGTCAATTGCACTGGTCGGCTCGTCAAGAATTAAAATCGGAGCCCCTTCATAGAAAGCCCGTGCGATAGCAATTTTTTGCCACTGACCCTGTGACAATTCAACACCTCCCTCAAACTGCCGCCCTAATAATTGATCATACTTTTGGGGTAAATCTTTGATAAAATCTTCCGCACCGCTTTGTTTTGCGGCAAGTAGCACAAGCTCGTTATCTCTCACTCCCGGGTTTCCAAGCATAATATTTTCTTTAACTGTAAAGTCATAGTGCATAAACTCCTGAAATAAAGTGCCAATACTCCTGTACCAGGATTTCAAGTCTAAATCTTTTATATTTATGCCGTTTACTAAAATTTCACCTTTAGTCACATCATAGAACCTGCACAAAAGTTTCACTATTGTTGTCTTTCCGGCACCGTTTGCACCGACTATGGCAATATTTTCAGACGGAGAAATCGAAAAATTTACGTCTTTTAAAACGTATTTGTCAGTCCCGGGGTATATAAAAGATACATCTTTAAATTCAATTTTCGGAGGTTTTCTAAAATCAATCTCCACCGGAATTTGGGCTACATTCACCAATCTCGGAAGGTTTAGGACCTCAAAATAATGGTTAACATATAAATTATCTTCATACATCTCGCCGAAGTTTAAAATCATGTCAGTAGCACTATTGGTAACTCTGTCTAGTAAACTTACAAAAAAGGTAAAATCACCAACGCTCATGCTTTGGTTCAGAACTTCAGGAATTTTAGAATATGCGAAAATAAAAAGGACGCCGTATTTCACAACCTGGGGAACCATTACCGCACGCATGAATTCAACAACCGGTTTTTTGTTTAGTTCATACAAATATTTCTGTGTTTTTCTGAACTTTTTCAGCAGAGACCGGTTTGACTGAAATATCCTGGCTTCAACAACCGACCGTTTCTCTCTCAATAACCAGCTCAAATACCAAAGTTTTCTTACCTCAGGTGCACCTGATCCGTATATCGACCACTGCAACCTTCCGTACTTTGCTCTTAAAAAGAGCTGCGGGATTGTGACCAAACTCATAAGAGCCGGAATTTGAACTCCAAATGGAATAAGAATAATGAAGGAAACAACATAGCTGATCATATTATTTAAAAGTGAAGCAAAACCCCTGAAAAAATTGGGAAGCTTCCAGGTAAAAGTGTCCTGAGCCTTAGTCATTAAATCCTGAATTTTAGGGTTTTCAAAATGCTCAAGATCCAAAAAGACGACCTTCTTGTAATAAATATAATTTAAAATGTTTTGAAATTTGTACCTGAAAAGGAAGTCAAAATATATTCCTCTGACCACCCACATTACAAAATCCCAGGAAGCGTCTATTAAATACCGCGAAGCAAGTAAAGCAATTAATATTATCGGGATATCTACACTTACTCCCTTTGAAGAAATAATTTCATCAATAAATAGCTTAAAAACATAGCTTGCTGCAATTGGGAAAAAAGCACCCATTCCTGAAGAAGCCATGTATCCGAAAGTTAAAAATTTATCCTCATTCCAGGAAATCACCAGTAATTTCCTTAAATTCCCGAAAACATTAACCAGAGATTGTCTGATAGAAAATATTTTGTGCATACTTAGATTATAATAACGCAATTTACCTTTTGTCAGCATCTAATTACATTTTGCTTCGGATATTATTTGGTATAAAATAAGAACACATGCAAAATATTCCATTACCTGAAAAAATAAGGCCGGAAAAGCTGTCCGAGTTCGTCGGCTAGGAACACCTAGTCGCAAAGGAAGGTATTATTACTAAGTTACTAAGTAACAAAGTAACTAATGACTACTTTCCTTCTTTAATCTTCTGGGGCCCACCCGGAAGCGGCAAAACAACTCTCGCCAGAATTATTGCAAATGAATTGAAAAGAGAGTTTTATGAATTCTCGGCCGTCAATACATCCAGTAAAGATATTCAAAAAATCATTGTCGACCGAAAAAACATTCAACCGAAAACCAACCTGCAGGGGTTACCCTTTAAAGGCCAGGCCTTGCAGGGTACGACCCTGCAAAGTTCGCCAATCATTTTCATTGACGAGATACATCGGTTTAACAAAGCTCAGCAAGATAAACTACTTCCCCACGTTGAAAAAGGACAAATAATTTTAATCGGCGCTACAACCGAAAATCCTTCATTTGAAGTCATCGGACCACTTCTTTCCCGCAGTCGCGTACTTGTTTTAAATCAACTGACTGAAAAGGAATTAAAAATTATTGCCAAACGGGGTTTAAAAGAACTGGAAGTTAAAATTCGGCCGAAAGCTTTAAAATTTTTGCTCGAATCCTCAAACGGTGACGCACGAGTTTTATTAAATGTCCTCGAAATAGCCTCGAATTTAATTCACTCCCGGAGTGGTGTTGCGCCTACGGCACACTCCGGGAGTGTGTATTTAGATGACATTGAAAATGCACTACAGAGGAGGCAGTTAACATTCGACAAACAAGGTGAGGAATTTTACAACGTTATTTCTGCATTTATTAAATCTATGAGAGCAAGTGACGTTGACGCAGCTTTATATTATCTAGCTCGGATGGTCGAAGCCGGGCAGGATCCTTTATACATTGCAAGGCGTATGGTTGTCTTTGCGTCTGAAGACATCGGCATGGCTGCCCCAACTGCATTGGTAGTTGCAAATGAAGTTTTCCGCGCCTGCGAGACAATCGGATACCCAGAGTGCCAAATTAACTTAATGCACGGAGTAGTCTATTTGGCCACCGCCAAAAAGAGCCGCTTAGCATATAACGCTTATTTTAGCGCTGTTGAAGATGTCAAAAAATTTGGAAATCTCCCCACTCCCCTTAAAATCCGCAATCCTGTTACAAAACTTATGAAAGATATTGGATATGGGGAAAACTATGAAAAATATACGAAAGAATCATTGTTACCTGACAAACTCAAAGGAAAGAACTACTATCGCAAAAATGTAAAATTACATTAATTTTTTTGAACCTCTAAAAAATTCAAGTTTTTTTACTTTGAGACCTCTTTTTTCATTTTCACTTTTTAAATTATTCAAAATTGACACGCCGTGATCTTTGGAATTTTGAATTTCTTCGTAAACTTGGAGTTTGACAAAATAAACCTGAACTTTGGTTATTATCATCGCGTCAAGTCCGGAAGAAAAGTGTACTTTCCCGGCAGTTTTAACGGATTTTCTGCTAAACCATTCCCGTTTGTTGTAATTTGTAAAATTATCGGAAAGCACCAAATAAACGCAGCCTCCCTTGTCAACCTTTTTGAATCTTTTGCCATCACTTATTACAAAAAAGTAAGTACTTCCGAAAGCTCCGCCATTTGCCCATGAGTCGTCATGAGGCACTAAAAATTGAGTTACGAAAGGAAAAGAATCAGTTGCAAAAACAACAGGACCTTTTTTGAATCCTTCCGGAGCAGTATTTTTTCGGGGTTCGATTATTTTTAAATCACACTGGGGCGAGGCATGATAAAG
>Ga0075722_101_pt1 | contig 108102 bp, 111 predicted proteins | sample RifGroB1_FD_67783 | JGI IMG/M metagenome (GOLD analysis project Ga0075722, IMG submission 67783) | Microgenomates (Woesebacteria) bacterium GW2011_GWB1_39_10b
ACCTTAAAGTTGCATTGTTAAATTGTTACATGGCTATATTGTTTTGGGTTTAAAAACGAAACTCGTGTTAATATGAAATATGCCCGAGAATTATTCAGGTTTGACTTCGAAAGAGGCGGAGAAGAAATTTCAAGAGTATGGGCCTAATGTTTTGCCGGAAAAACCACCCCCTTCCTCTCTGTCGATTTTTTTCTCCCAGTTTAGAAATCCTTTGGTTTACATTTTATTGGCAGCTGGTATTGTTACCTTTTTTCTGGGAGATTACTCAGATACAGCCATAATATTTTTTGTGGTTTTGGTCAATTCGACTTTGGGTTTTGTGCAAGAAAAAAAGGCAAGCAATGCACTCGAATCCCTAAAGGCTCTGGTACATCCGCACGCCAAGGTAAAAAGGGACGGTAAAATCCAAAAGGTAGAAATAATTTCTATAGTTCCCGGAGATATCGTTATCCTTGAACTTGGAGACAAAATTCCTGCCGACGGACACTTAACTAGCGCGAATAGGTTATTTATTGAAGAGGCGATTTTAACAGGAGAATCGGTTCCTGTGGAAAAAGATGTAAAAGGGGAAGTTTTTATGGGCACGATTGTTTCAGCTGGAGAAGGGCTTATGGAGGTTACCACAACCGGTTCCCAAACAGAGATGGGTAAGATTGCAACCTCGGTTCAAAAACCCCACGAAGATACACCCCTGACCAAACAACTTAAGGTTTTTAGCAATCAACTGACGGTCTTGGTTATTATTTTGACAGTACTTGTTTTTGCAGTCGGAATTTTAAGGGATGCTGATTTGGTCGAAATTTTTAAAACATCGGTGGCGCTGGCTGTTTCTTCTATTCCAGAGGGTTTGTTAATTGCGCTGACTGTAGTTCTGGCTGTTGGTATGCAGAGGATTTTGGCGAAAAAGGGGTTAGTCAGAAATCTGGTCTCAGCAGAAACTCTAGGAGGCGTGACCACAATTTGTGTTGACAAAACAGGAACCTTAACCTACGGCAAATTGAAAGTTGTTGAAGAATACGGAGACATTGAAAAAGTCTGCCTGCAACACTTTGCATCGTCGAGCGACCCAATTATGGTTGCTGGGAAGTCTTGGCTCAAGGAAAATTCCATTCACTTTGAAGAAATTGGCGAGAAATTTTATAAAGATTGTAAGCTTATCGACTCAATACCGTTTACCCCGGAAAACAGATTCTATGCCTCACTAATTGAGCACAGGGATAAGAATAAAGAAATTTATATAAACGGTGCTCCGGAGCATCTTTTGGAGTGGTCGACGTTAGCTGGCGATAGGCAAAAAGAAATAAGAGATAAGATAAAATCTCTTACAAAAGAGGGGCGGAGGGTAATAGGCATGGCCAAAAAAGACGTAGACGAAAGCTTAAAAAAGATTTCAGAGGATGATGTAAGAAGTAATCTTGAGTGGGTTGGTCTTTTGGTATTTACGGATCCGGTGAGAGAGGGTGTTGCGCAAGCTTTCAGGCAAACAAAAGACGCTGGCATAAAGACAATTCTTATAACTGGAGATTATGCCGAGACGGCTCTTGCGGTAATGAGCGAGCTTAATATGGAGGTAAGTAGCGACAGGGTTATCAAGGGCGACGAGTTGGAGAAAATATCCGAAAAAGAGATTTCAGAAAAACTTAAAGCAATGTTTAGCAAGGGAAAAGGTGCAATTTTGTTTGCAAGAACTCGTCCTGAGCAGAAACTAAAGGTTATAAACGCACTCAAGAAAAATGGCGAAGTGGTAGCAATGATGGGCGACGGTGTGAACGATGCCCCGGCTCTGCACCGGGCGGATATAGGGGTTGTTGTCGGGAATGCAACGGATGTTGCTAAAGAAACAGCAGATCTGGTACTACTGGATTCAAGTTTTGCCACAATTGTTTCTACGATTAAAGAGGGAAGAGGGATCTTCGATAATATTAGAAAAGTAATTTTATATCTTTTGAGCGATTCGTTTTCGGAAATAGTTGCCGTTGTTGGGACGATAATATTAAAGTTGCCGCTTCCGGTTACCGCAGTACAAATTTTGTGGATCAATATTGTTTCTGATGGTTTCCCTCACCTTGCCTTAACAGTCGACCCCCATGAGCCAGAAATCATGAGCAAGCTGCCGAGATCTTCAAAGGAGCCTATCGTTTCTTCTTGGATGAAGACTTTAATCGTAATTGTAAGCGTCTATTCGGGCCTGAGTGCACTTTTAGTTTTTGTTTTTATTTTCAGATTTCAAAACGACGTGGTTGCGGCGAGATCGGTTGCCTTCCTTATTCTGGGCATAAACTCCTTGGTCTACGTTTTTTCGGTTAGAACCCTTAAAGAGCCGTTCTGGAAAGAAAACCCCTTCAATAATAAATGGCTTAATTTGGCGGTTTTAGCCGGGGTTGTTTTCCAGCTTTTCCCGTTTTTGACGTCATTTGGAAGAGATTTTTTCGAGGTTTCGGTTTTACCGGCGACTTACTGGGTTTTAGTTTTCATAGTTTCTTTGGTTATGTTTATAATGATTGAAGTTTCGAAGATGATTTTTCGCGGAAGAACCGAAAAATACCGCTCTTAATATATTTGGGTCTGATCTCTCAGCTCGATTGAAGTCTTCGATTAAAGATTTAAAGTAACTTGGTGACTATCTCAGTCATTACGAATAAGAAGTAGAGAGAAAGTAGAAAAAACCCCTCGAGTCTTGAAATTTCATTTTTACTTTTAATAAAAAAGGAAAATGTAATGACTGTTGCAACGAGGAAAAATACGCTTACTGTGAATGTTTCTAAGTCCAATACTTCAAACGGTTGAAGAAACGAAACTAGCGCAATAACTAAAGTATTGGTGGTTGCGCTGCCTAAGACATTTCCCAGCACTATTGATTTTTGCTTTTTTCTGACCGCAGTTAAAGCGATAGTAAGCTCGGGGAAGTTTGTTCCTACAGAAAAGATTAATATCCCGATTAAAAGCAACGGAACTTTTAGAAATTCCGCAATAGCCCTTGCCGAATCCACAGCGAAATTTGAGGCAATAGCCAGTCCTATAATGCCAAAAAAAAGAAATGTTATTGATTCAACTAAAACATTATTGTGGTTAATTCTTGCCAGGGGGTGTGAGAGCCTGTGTCTTTCTTTATAAATTCTAAATACGTAGATTGCGTAGCTTATAAACATGATTATCGAATCAAGTCTATTTAACTTTCCGTCAAAAATAAGAAGTATGGGTAAAATAATTACAAAGTTCATAATCACTAAGTCTTTCTTGGTAAATGTTGCGTCGACGATGACTTTTCCTGAAAGTAGTGCTGTTAATCCGGTCAAAAGGCTTAAAAGTACAATTGATGCACCCATGACATTTCCCAATGAGAGTTGGGGTGTGGTATCGATGACAGAGTTGAGGCCTACGAAAAATTCGGGAGTTGAGCTGGCAACCCCCAAAATTATAAAAGAGACAATAAAGGTACTAAAGCGCAATGTATTGGCTATTTTAATCAGATTTTGGACGACTACGGAGGCGGATTTGGCAAGTACCAGTAAGCTGACTAAAAGAATCAAAAATTGATAAGTAATTTGCATACCTTTAGATGTTAAAGGTTGACGATTATTAGTTCAAGGACAGGATGTGAGATATTGACTTATGACCGAAATAGTATGAGAGTGGACTCTGGTCAAAACTCTGTTATGATATTTCCACTATGGAGGTTATAGCTGATCTTGAGGTTCACTCGAAATACGCTCGAGCTGTTTCTTCCTCAATGAATGTTCCGACAATTTCCGAATGGGCTGCCAAAAAAGGTATTAGTTTAGTCGGGACGGGTGATTTTACGCACCCCATGTGGCTTAGAGAACTTGAGGCGAATTTAGAAGAAGCCGGAAACGGTGTCTATAAGTTGAGAGATGGAAAATCGAGTGAGCCGTATTTTCTTCTCACGAGTGAGATTTCCTGCATGTACACGCATGAGGGTAAAGGGAGACGTGTTCACATTATGGTATATCTTCCGAGTTTTGAATCAGTAAAGAAATTTAATAACGAACTTACAACTATGGGAGCAAATCTTTTTTCCGATGGTCGTCCAATAGTAGGGTTAACATTAGCACAAATTGCCGAAACGGCCCTTTCGGTTGATAAAAGGACCATTCTTATTCCGGCCCACGTTTGGACGCCCTGGTTTGGATTTTATGGCCATATGAGCGGTTACGATAGTTTACATGAAGCTTTCGGAGATCTGAAAAAATATATTCCAGCTGTTGAAACGGGGCTCTCGAGCGACCCTTTGATGAATTGGAAAATAGAGGAACTGGAGGAAAAACAAATTGTTTCCTTCGGAGACGCACACTCACCACAGAAGCTTGGTCGCGAAGCGACAGTGTTTGAGTTAGAAAAGATAAGTTATGAGAATGTCTGGAAAGCCCTGTGGCCGAAGTCAGAAATTGGAAGTCGGAAGTTAGATGACGAGGTTCTAATATCGAAACTGGAAGTCGGAATTCAATCGTCTAAGTTCAAACTTCGTAATCAATCTTCCGACATCAAACCTCACATTTCATATACCATAGAGTTTTACCCCGAGGAAGGCAAATATCACTACACAGGTCACAGAAAATGTAATGTGGTTTATTCTCCCAAAGACGCCAGGAAAATGGGCATGACATGTCCGGTTTGTGGTAGGCCGTTGACTTTGGGAGTAGCAAGTCGTGTTGAGACTTTGGCGTCACTTGATATAGAGACGGAATCTACCGTAGATAAATATGGCGTACGTTTCATTAGAGATAAGGTTGGAAAAAGGATTCCTTATATAATGATGGTTCCTCTTCTGGAAATCATATCAGAAAGCTTGGGTTTAGGAGTCAATTCTCAAAAAGTAGAAAATACGTATGAACTTTTAATTAATCAATTAGGAAGCGAATTTAGAGTGCTTCTTAAAACTCCTATCGAGGATATTAGAAAAGTGGCAGGTGAAAAAATCGGCGAGGCTATAGGTAAAGTTCGTATCGGAGATATTCATATCGAACCGGGATATGATGGAATATTTGGAAAAGTAACAATATGGAGGCAGGAAGAGAAAATTACTAATAACCACAAGCTTCAGGAATCTTTATTCTAAGGTTTAGTTACATTTGCAGTAGGTCCAAGGAACTTTGTAAGTCGAGCAATACTTGTTTGCTCCCTTTTTCATAATTGTTGTGCATGATGCTGGGATTTCTGTGCATGATCCTCTGGAAAATTTCCAGGATTGTTCGTTTGCGACATCGGGATTTGTACCTACACCTAGGCAAGACAGGTTATTATTTGCACAGATAGTATTGCAATTTTCTCCACTGGCAGAATTTAGTAGAATAAGCGGTATTGGGGTTGGAGTATTGGGTGGTAGGAACGGTATTGTGCTTGTGACAAATTGGACGATTCCTACAGGATTGCCATTATTTCCATTCGCTTCATCAGTAAAGTTATTGTCAAAATGGTATAGTGCCATTGTGCTACTATCGTTAGCGAAGGGGTAATAGCGAGGATTGAAATCAGATTCGTATCTAGCGATGTTTGATATTCGGACTTCGTCTATTTTCCCGTTCAGGTTTAATGAGTTTGATGAATCGGAAGTTATCCCTCCCCCAATCCCTGTATAAGATTGCCAGATAGGTATTGTCTCAACAAATTCTCCAGAAGTTTCCAGGGCGCCGTTAAGATACATTGCAATAACGCCATTGAATTTGGAAATTGCGAGGTGGTTCCAGGTTCCTACCGAAACAATCGAAGTGCTCGCGAGTTCATTTACGCTTCCTGAATTTGTGAAATATCTGATATAACCCCTGGGATCAATTGATATAGACCAAGTTAAACGTGTATTATCGACGCTATTTTGTCGGATCAACCCTTGGCTATTTGGCCAGGTACTTAAGGAATCTATCATAAACCACATTTCTATTGTCTGAAAATCTTGAGGAAATTCTAAAAATTCAGAAGGTGGTATTTGGACAAACGACTCCGCGCCTGCGGGATTGTTTGTAAATAATAACGCTTGCCCGAATCCTACTGTCGGAGGAGTTGCGGGTGTATCTGCTCTTGATGATCTTGAGTTTATTCTATTGAAGGGAAGAGTAACCCAAAGAGGTAAAAGGAGGAGAAGAAGTACAAGGAAACCAAGAGACATTTTCTGTGGACCTTTTAAACGCTTAATTATATTGAAATTTTCTCTTAGCTTTTCCTTAAGAGCCGTTTTTGACTGAACTTCCAATTGAGGATTATCCATTATCAATGAATGTACTTATATAATTATTAACCCCTCTTTATCTATAATTCAAGTACCGTTCTCTAAAGGGTATTACCTTTGAAATGGGGAAGGTGTTTTAAAAGGAAAAGGAATAGGAGGCGTAACCGGACTTTTGGGTGGTATAGGCCTAACCGGAGGTGTAACGGGGCGTTTTGGTGGCGTGGGCAAAGATGGTTTAACAGGCGGTGTTACCGGAAGTTGATTTAGAGTAGAGCTGTATACTTTTTTTGCAAAAGTTGCCGAAGGGAAAGATAAAAGTAGTGTAATTATTAAAACCAAAACAATGGCTTGGCTTTTTGTAAGCCTTCCTGTAAGCTTTTTCTTAAATGAACCAAACTTGTTCATATTCGCTTTCACTAGAGTCGATATAAAAGTATCCTAGAATAATAAACTATCGGATTATATTAGACATAGTCATGCTTGTCAAGCAATATATTTTCATAACGTTTTTTCTGTTAGGGTTACTGATTTACCCGTTCGTTTATTGGTTACCCGCCTCGATTCCTTTTGAGATTCCCAGAGTTTTTTTTATTCAACGCTGGATTGAGTTGGTGGCATTGACGGGCATAATACTACTTTTTCCTTATCTTAAAAAGGAAAGAATTGATAAGCTTTTAATATTTTTGGCCATTATTTTCTTTGCAGTAACTATTATTGCTTCAGTCTTAGGGCCGGATGTTCTCAAAAGTGTAGGCGGTAATCTGTACAGGGGAGACGGTCTTGTAACCTTGGCCCACCTAGTCGCACTTTCTTTTGTAGTAGCGCTTTTTATTCGTAAGACTTGGTTTGTATCGGTAGTTTATTCTATTTCACTTGCAGCGGCAGGAATAAGTGCTTGGGCAGTATATGATTCCCTCAGCCTTTATTTTCTTAAAAACCAGAGTGTTTACAACTGGGATGGTGCTATAGCTACCTCTTTCGGGAACCCGAATTTTTTAGCGGGATATCTTTTGGTAACCTTGCCTTTACTTTATTTTCTATGGAAAACGACCTCGAAACAAAGTACAAAAAAGTTTTGGCTTATTGTAATTGGTATGCAAATGATAGCCATTCTTTTAACTTTTGCCTGGGCAGGCGCTTTTGGAATTTTAACTTTTTTCTTAATTTCTTTTGTCTTAAACAAAACAAAGCGAAAAATATTATTTATTTCTTTAATAATTCTAGCTTTATTGTCGTTAGGGTTGTTTTTTAAAGCACAGAAGCAAAAAGAGGCCGTTCCCGATAGATTGATAGCAGAGGGAAGGCAAAGAATATTTACAAAAGGTATTCTGGCATTTAGGGAAAGACCATTTTTAGGTTGGGGCTGGGCAAATTTTGATTATGCTTTTGAATCCGTTGATTGGCCGATAGCAATAAAAGATGATGTTTATGTAGACAAAGCTCATTCAACGTTTTTAGAGGTGTTGGTAACGAGTGGGATTGTGGGGTTTACTTTATATCTAGCGCTGATTGTTAGAATTCTTATGAATCTTTGGACTAATAATACTCCCATCTCAAGAGCATTTTTAGTTTCGTTTCTTCTTTATGTTATTCACTCGCAGACTAATGTAATCTCTATAGCTGAAGAGGTAGTCTTTTGGATAATTTTAGGATTTTCTGCTAAAAGTACTTGACCAACAAGCTCTTTTCTGAAAAGATTAGATAGATGAACCCGCCTTATCTTCGCACTCGGCTTTTAGGTTCTGTTCGAACACGCCTCGTGCCAAGATTGCTCGGCGGGTCGCATGCAATATTTTAATTATTAAGGAATGCGAGGAGGTGATAAATTATGACCGAAGAGAAAAAAGGTACTGGACTTCCTAAAAATACGGCAGGAGCCTTATCATATGTTTTGGGACCTGTTACAGGGGTTATTTTTTATGTTTTGGAAAATGACCCGTTTGTTCGTTTCCACGCAATGCAATCAATTGTCGTCTTTGTTGTTCTCTTTGTTCTTCAGTGGGTCTTTGGACTGACAATAGTACTTTTGCCAATGGTTCCATTAATTTCAATTCTGGGATTCGTACTCTGGTTGTTACTAATTTATAAAGCTTGGCAGGGGGAAGAATGGGAAGTGCCGGTACTCGGCAAATACGCACGAAAATTTTTGAAGAAAGTTTAATCCCGCACCAAGTTAGCAGAAAATAATCTGCTGATTTTGGTCGGTCATTATTTATTATCTCATTATTATTGAGCGTCCCAACTCGATAAAAGGTTAGGAACATATTTTTTTTGAAATCAGCTGCTAATTTGGTGCGGGACTGCCCCCACAAATATGAAAGACGATCGGGAGCAGATGGTCTATGAAATAAAGGAAAGGTATGGTTTGGATTCCCCCAATGTGCTTTCTGTAATGCTTCAGATTCCTCGTGAGGAGTTTGTTTCTGCAAGGTTTAAGGATATTGTTTATCATGACGGACCTGTTTCAATTGGTTATGGTCAAACAATGTCTCAACCCTATACCGTGGCTTTTATGACACATTTGTTAGTAAGTGTAAGAGTGGGGGTAAGGGGTGGCCCTCTTTCGCGCAAGGCTACGGAGGGTAAAAAGGTTTTAGAGATTGGGACGGGGTCGGGATATCAGGCTGCGGTTTTATCAAAGTTGTTTAAAGAGGTTTATACAATTGAGATTGTTCCCGAATTGGCTCGTAAGGCACGAAATATTCTTAAAAAACTTAAATTTGACAACGTTCATGTTAAAGTCGGGAGTGGGGAATGGGGTTGGCCAGGCAAGCTTAAGTTTGACGCAATTATTGTTACAGCGGCAATCAAAAAAGATGTCCCAGAAGCGCTTTTTGAACAATTAAAGGTCGGTGGGGTATTGGTCGCGCCGATTGGGAAAGGAACGGATAAAGTAATGACCAGATATATAAAACTGAAAAACGGAGGAACTAAAAAACTAAAAAAAGAAACTTTTGGAATTTTCCACTTCGTGCCGTTTGTGGAGGAAGCCACCGGCCCGGAGGGAGAATTTGTAAGTTAGCTATTAAGTATTAGGAGTTAGAGATTGAAAATTAATATACTGAGTTGATTTGAGGGTTTTAAGGCGTCTCAATTAATCCAGCAGCTATAAGGTAATCCAACTCTTTATTATTTACTGCTCCGAAAATTTCACCGAATGAAAGGGCGCCTTCGGAAATATAAAGAGGGCTTCCTGTTTCCTCAAAGTATTTTTCGGCATACTTGCCTAATGCTGAAGTAACTTCTGCTTGAGATTGTTGGGGGGTTTCTGCTCTATCTTTAAACATTTGAGACTATTTTAATTCTTCTCCTCCTTCTTTGTCAAAATTCGAGGATAGGATGATAGAATAAGAACTATGAAATTAATAGTAGGGCTAGGAAACCCCGGTGAAAAATACGAGAATACAAGACACAATGTAGGATATAAAGTGGCTGACAGTCTACGGTCTACAGTCGATAGTGATTGTGAATGGGAGGAAAATAGAAAATATAAAGCTGTAGTCTGTAGACTGAAAGCTGTGGACATTCTGCTTGCCAAACCTCAAACTTTCATGAATTCTTCAGGGGTTGCGGTGAGAAAATTAATTGATCAATATAAAATTAAACTGGCTGATATATGGGTAATTCATGATGACCTGGATTTGCGTTTAGGGGAGTATAAAATTCAATTAGGAGTCGGCCCAAAACTTCACTATGGAATAAAGTCGATTGAAGGAAAATTAGGAAAAAAGGATTTTTGGCGCGTACGTGTTGGAGTCGATAATCGCTCTAAGGATAATAGAATTTCAGGAGAAGCTTATGTCTTGCAGAAATTTTCTGAAGATGAGGAGAGATCGTTAGACGGAGTAATAAAAAGACTAGTTCAAGATTTGATAAACAATTTAACCATTTAGCCATTTAACAATGAAATAATAAAGCAATAATGTCAACTAAAGACTTTACAAAAATTACTGATGTTTTAAAAAAGTTTCAGAAAGATGAAGACAAATATATTTCCCGTGAGTTTCAGAAATACGGCTATGATTTGGCGGAGGAGCTTGGGGATTTAAAAAATAAGTCTTTGTACATTAAACTAGCTAAAGAAACACCCAGAGGACTTTTGGAAGCAGCGAAAAATTTTGTAAAAGATGCGTATCAGGTGAAATCCAAGCCCAAGCTGTTCATGTGGAAATTAAATCAACTGAAAAACGAAAAAACCAAAGAACTAAAAAACATAAAAACATAAAAACGAAAAAACAATTTTTTAAGTCTTTCAGTCTTTAAGTTTTTAAGTTATAACCATGGATATTTTTAGGTTTAGAAAGTTTCCTGTTTATTTATTAGCTAGAGAGTTCAGAGAAGAGTTGAAGAAATTCACAAGAATTAATTTTCCTACAGAAGAAAAGTTTGTACTTCGTGCACAGTTATGGAGAGCATTAGATTCTATTGCACTTAATATCGCAGAGGGTTCAGATCACTATTCAGACGTTGAGTTTGGGAAGTTTTTGAACACAGCCTTAACTTCATTAAACGAAGTTGTTGCTTGTTTAGATTGCGCATTCGACGATGGTTATTTAAATGAGGGTGAGCTTAATTATTTTGTCAACAAAGCTGAGGATATAGCGAGACAACTTAAAGCATTTTCTTCTAAACTTAGAAGAAAATAATAAAATATATGAATATGTTTTTCAGTCTTTTAGTTTTTCAGTCTTTTAGTTTATCCGAGCTGTCGCTCGGAGGTAATTGGGTTGATTTTTTAATACTTCTGATCCTGGCTTATTTTGTCAGCGAGGCCTGGAGAATTGGATTTTGGGTAATACTGGCTGATTTTCTCGGCTTTCTTTTATCTTTACTTATAGGGCTTTGGGGGTACTCATACGTTGCCGACATACTAAGATCAAATTTCTCTCTGCCTCATTCTGTCTCAAATGCTTTGGGGTTTTTATTTACGGCAGGAATTTCAGAGGCAATTATTGGCTTTGTTTTCAGTAGTCTCATTAGAAAAATTCCATATAAATTCTGGAAAAAGCCATGGAGTAATATTGCCGCGACATTTCCTGCTTTGGGGCAGGGGGTTATTCTTGTCTCTTTTATTCTGACCCTCATCGTCGGACTCCCTCTTTCTTCAAAGCTGAAAAGTGACGTCACCGGCTCACGGATTGGAGGTACTTTGGTTCGAGAAACAAGCGGTCTTGAGGCAAAAATTAACGAAATCTTCGGAGGATTGGTTGAAGATTCTCTAACTTATCTTACGGTCAGACCCGGTTCAACAACCATCGTACCTCTTGAAACCGAGACTCAGGAATTAGTGGTTGATGAAGCGGCTGAAACCGAACTTTTTCGATTAGTGAATGAGGAAAGGAGAAAAAGAGGTGTTGACGAACTTAGTCTAAGAAGCGAAGTGGTTCCTGTTGCCCGAGCTCATGCAAAAGATATGTGGGAAAGGCAATATTTTGGCCACGTCTCGCGGGATGGAGAAGACGTGGGAGTTAGGTTAGACAAGGCGGGGATTTCGTATACGCTTGCTGGAGAAAATTTGGCGCTTGCTCCGACTTTACAGACAGCCCATAACGGCCTCATGAATTCAGAAGGCCATCGCCACAACATCTTAGATCCGGAATTTAAGAGATTGGGAATCGGAGTAATCGATAACGGAATTTACGGTAAAATCTTTGTACAAGTTTTTACCGACTAAAAAGGAATGATAAAACAAAATTCTAATTTTTTTGAGAAAGTTTATATTTTAGTTAAAAGGATTCCTGAAGGAAAAGTTATGACATATGGCCAGATTGCGGACATCTTGGGTACAAAAGATGCAAGAAAAGTCGGCTGGTCCTTGCATGGAAATCAAGATCCCAAAGTTCCGTGTCATAGAGTGGTGAACAAGGAGGGGAAAGTGGCTCTTAATTATTCTATGGGAGATTGGAGAGAGCAAAAAAGAAAACTTTTGGAAGAAGGAGTTGCCTTTATTGATGAAATGTATGTAGATTTGAAAAAGTATCTGTGGCAAATGAGGTGATTTTTTTAAATCTTAATACACTTTAGTTCTTCATTCTTTGCTCGTCCAAAGAATGAAGCAAGAAAAGACGCCCTAGTGTTTTTGTGAGTTGCTTATTATCTCGTTCATAAATGCAAAAAGCTTACCTCAAAACACTTTGAGGGGCGAGTTTTTGCAACACATTGAATTCACTTGACAATTGCAAATCAAAAAACACACGGGATATGAAGAGAAATTAATAAGTTGCAAATATTAACTAAAAAGTGCAACAATAGATCTATAAAATAAATTCGTATCAGTCGTTAATATGAAAAAGGATCTTCTTATACACTTCGTCTACATGATTGCGCTTTTTGTGCTTATAAGTTTATATAAAGACTGGATAAGACTTCCTTATTTGCCATTTTGGTTCGGCGGAATATTGGGAACACTTTTGCCCGACATAGATCATCTTATTTATATTTATGTCATAAAGCCGGGTGAGGCGACAAGCCAAAAAGTTGCCGATATGCTATCCAAAAGGCAAGCTTTAAAAAGCTGGGATCTTTTGGCAACGACAAGAGGCGAGAGAAAGGAACTGATTTTCCACTCTGGCTATTTCCAGCTTGTTTTTATTATTTTTGCTCTTTTGATAGTAACATCATCAGGCTCGTTATTAGGCAGGGGATTGGTTTTGGCATTTATGCTCCACCTTCTAATTGATCAGATTATCGATCTGATGGAGGGTGGAAATTTTGACGCATGGTTTGAGAAACTTCCATTCAGTTTGGATTTTAAACAAAAGCGTTGGTATTTAGTCGGGAATGGAGCTGTTCTTCTTGCTTTTGGATTCTTGTTATAGTCAAAATATTTTGACACTTTTCTTTTTAACTTTCCTTTAGTAGACTACTTTCTTATGGAAGAGGAAAAACTGACTAAAAGGCAGAGAAGGGAATTAGCCAGGCAAGAGAAAAGGGAAGAAAGGGAGAAACAAGCAAATTTTTCTAAAATCAAAAAGCTTTTACTTCTTTTTATCCCGCTTTTTCTTTTGATTTACGTCGGTTATAAAAGTTACAATTTCCTAAAAGAACCAACCCCCGATGTATTATCAGAAGTCATCGAAGTTGCCGATACTGATTGGGTAAAGGGAAGATACCAGGCGGCGGTTATTCTTATTGAGTATGGGGATTTCCAGTGTCCGGCTTGTGCTGATTACTACCCAATCGTAAAAAGACTTTCTGAAGAATTTCCAGAGAATTTGAAGGTAGTTTATCGACACTATCCATTGATTGCTATTCATAATAAAGCATACGATGCCTCTCGTGCGTCAGAAGCTGCGGGACGTCAGGGTAAATTCTGGGAGATGCACGACTTTTTGTACGAAAAGCAAGTCGATTGGGCAAACGCTGGTAATAACAAGGATTTATTTATTGAGTACGCAAAGCAGTTGGAGTTGGACGAAGAAAAGTTCAAAAGCGACTTTGATTCAAAAGAAATTGAGGATAAAATAAATAACGATTTGGCCTCTGGCAACTCTCTTGGCGTAAATGCAACTCCGACATTTTTCTTAAATGGCAGCAAGGTTCAGCCGAGGGGTTATGAGGAATTCAAAAAGTTGGTGGAAGACCAGATTAAAGGATATACACTAGAATGACCCCACAGGTTGTTATTCGGTTTTTGGCGCTTCTTACTCTTTTTTCGAATATACTTCTTATGGCTTTGGCTATCCTTTTTGCACTCAGGAACTTGAAAATATTATCAGGATATTGGGATAAGATAGAAAAATTATTAAATAAATTAGCTTTAAAATTAGCGTTTTTGGTTTCTCTTGCCGCGACTTCGGGGAGTCTTTTTTTATCGGAGATTGCACACTTTGAACCTTGCAAGTTTTGTTGGTTTCAGAGGATTTTTATGTATCCATTAGTATTTATACTGGGGGTAGCAATTTACAAAAAACTGAAAGATGCTTGGCTTTATGTTTTACCATTGTCAATAATCGGAGGATTTATAGCAATTTACCATTATTTTTTGCAGGTTAATCCCGAAGCTTTGGCTCCTTGCTCGGCAACAGGTTTTTCGGTTTCCTGCAGCGAGCGCTTTTTTACTTATTTTGGTTACATTACAATACCTTGGATGGCTTTTTCGGCGTTTATTCTAATTTCTTTGTTTATGCTTCTTGAAAGAAGTAAGAGTAACAGTAAGAGTAAGAGTTAGGAGGATAAGTTTAGTTAAAATCCTTCTTCGACACAATTCCGTTTTCAATTTCAATTAGGATCCCGCAGGCAGGAAAGTCATCAAAGTCATTTCTGGCTGCTTTGCCTTTTGTAATGAGCGCAACAAGGGCTGCAATAGGCCAACCGTGAGAGCAGATGGCTATGCGTTGAAAGTTTTTAGTCTTTATCTGATCCAGGAAATCTTTGACCCTGTCGATTACCCCATTAAAGGTTTCTTTACCGTAATTTATCATTTCTTCGCCAATTCGAGCGTCTTTTATAAATTTCATTTTTGTAATTTTTTCGATAATTTCTGCGGTTTGAGTACATCTTTTAAAAGGGGAAGTGTAGTATGCATCAATATCTTCCCCGGCTAAATATTTTGCCAGCCTTTCTGTTACCGGAATTCCTTCCGGAATTATTTCAGCTGACTCAACACTCTCCCCGTAATGAATATCGAATTTAGAGAAATACGTTTCCGCATGCCGAAAAATATAAAATTTCATACTTATAAAGACTATTGGAAAGGACGTAAAGAATCAATAAGGTAGAGTTTGCTATAATATCAAGGTAATTTGGAGGGTTGGCCGAGCGGTTTATGGCGCAGGTTTTGAAAACCTGTGGGCGCAAGTCCTCAGAGGTTCGAATCCTCTACCCTCCGCTCTATTTACTCTTTGCAACAGTCGATTGCCTTTTGGACTAAAGAACCGAGTTTGGAGAAGACGGAAGTGGACTTTTAACCTTGTGATATACTACGAATATGGCAATAAAGAGAATTTTTCAGAATATCACGCTTGATCCAAAAGTTCGTTTTGGAAAACCAGTGATTGAAGGAACAAGAGTTCCGGTAGACCTTATTGTTGGAAAGGTCGGGGGAGGAATGACTATTGAAGAAGTAATGGAAGAATACGGTCTTACTAAAGGACAGGTTCTTAATGCATTAAGATACGCCGCAAAAGTAGTCGCCAATGAAGAAATTGCTCTTGCATGAAGGTTGTAATCGATGAAGATTTACCCCGTTTGCTTGCTGATGTTCTTATCTCTTTAGGGTTTGATGTAGTTGATATAAGAGATACTAAACTTCGTGGTAAATCCGATGACCTAGTTTTCTCGTTTGCTCAAAGAGATAAGGCCATTCTTTTTTCCGGAGATCTTGGTTTTTCGAATATTTTGAGATTTCCCTTAGGAACTCATTATGGAATTGTCATATTAAGATTCCCGAATGAATTGCCAGTTTCTCAAATTAATAAAGAAATGAAGAGGCTTTTAAGGAAACTTAAAACCTCCGACTACAAAGGTAACTTGATAATAATATCTCCTGGTAAGATTAGAATTAGAAGAGTACAAAGAAACTAAAGAATAAGCAAAAGATCTTGCGAAGAAGTTAAGTAGCCTTTATAAATATTTCTCGACTGTTATAATTTCAACATGAAGTTCAAGATAAGACTTGCTACGTTAGGTGACATTGAAAAAATAGTCAAGATTTATTCGGAGTGGGGAAAATTTAAGGGAATTTTGCCTGATTGTCTAACAATTGGGGACTCTTATGATGATTTAATCAAATTTTTCGACGGCACTAACGATAGCAGAAGATATCTTTTAGCAGAAAATGAGGGTAATGAGGCAATTGGAGTTTGCTATATAGATTTGATCTTTTTAGGCTATAACAATATAAGGTTGGGCGATATGATGGTAAAAGAAAAATATCGGAAAATGGGAGTTGGTGGAGCATTGGTTGATAAGGTTATAGATTACGCAAAAGAAAATAATGTTAATAAAATTTGGCTTTGGACACAGGAAGAGTTAAAAGATGCTATTCGGTTGTACGAGAAGAAAGAGTTTGTCTTTGAAGGACGTCAGAAAAATCAATTTTGCAACAAAGACACACTTCTTTATGGATTAGTTGCAGAAAGCTAATTTTTACTTTTACTCTCTACAGCAGTCTATAGCCTTCTGAACAAGTGCGCCGAGTTTGGAGAAGACAGAGGACGAACCTTTTTCTTCACTTTTCTCGTCTACAAATTTAACTTCACCATCGCTCCTTTGTTTTACGTCTTTCGTGCTAACTACTCCTAAATTCAAGCCCCAAAAAAGAGAATAAAGTTTGTAGGATTTGTCAAAAAGGTTCCAGGCTTTGTCTTTATCACCCTTTTTAAGCTCCTTTGTTCCGACTTCCATTATTCTCATTGAAGCCGCCAATAAGTGCTTACTGATACACCAAACTTCTCCCTCGTAATCTTTGATAATCTCTTTAAGAAGTTCGGTTCGCATACGGCGAACTTCATCAAGTAAATCCATATATTTTCTATCTTTGGTTTTTTGGGAGGTGAAGAAGAGATGCTCTTCAATCGAGATTAGATTCATTACTCCGATTGAGAGATCTTCGCCGGAAGAAAGGTCGAGTTCTTTTTGTTTGGTAACTTCTTCAACTCTTTGTAATAGTGATTTAACGTCCTTTATTTTATTCATAATTTATTTTACTTCTTTGTTCGCGCAAAGATTTATAGTCCATTTCTTGCTCGTCCAAGAAATGGACGAAAGAAAGACGGCCTATGAAAATTTGGGTTTTCCAAGTCTCGTTCATGCTATGTTTGCAAGACTCAAGCTCGCAGAACTCGGTCTGCGAGATTTTAGACAGGTTGCAAACTTTTAAATATATTTACTCAACTTGTTCAAAATCAAATTTTCAGCGGCAATGTTTTGCAAAACAAAAAACACATGAGTTTTATGGAACTAAGAAATGTAAAGTTACACTTGCAATTATAGCAAATTTCGAGATGCCAAGTTCAGTTTACTTGAATTTGGATGAATCGAACTTTGATATGTCAACCTCCCATATTGGAAAGCACATACATAAGTAAAAGGGAGGTTGTCATAAGTGTTAGAATGGGAAAAACAACCTTTTCATACACGAAAAGTTGCTTACCCTTTTTTTCGCGGACTTTTTGGTCGGCCCACTTTCCGATCATAAACGCGATTGACCCCGCGAAAGTCCCAAACAATATTTTGTCTATTCCCCAGAGTGTATTATTTGAGCGGCCAATATATTTGCCATACCAAAGAGGAAGAAAAGTAAGGGCATACATTGAAGCGGTGGTTAGTAGTTGGTAGTTAGTAGTAAGTGGTTTTTTTCTTTTTTTACCTATCCAATCAATGAACCAAAAGGACATGGAAAGAATGAGACCACCAATCCAAACAGAAGTGACCGCATCATCTATTCCCAATGCCCGGGAAATTCCTAGGCCGGCTCCGACTGCAATGGTACAAACCGGACAGACGGCATAAACCGTCTTAGTGATTAGTGATTGGTGAATAGTGATTAGTGATATTAAGATAATTATCTGCTTTAATCTGCTTTTCATCTGCTTAAATCAAGGCTTCAATAAGTTGCAAAGGTCATTAAAAAAATTTATGCAATTAAATCAGTTCAAAATTCTAACGACTCAAGATACCCAATTATCGGTTCGTCTCCAATGATGCATTGTCCTTGGGGGGTAACTATAAGGGGGACTCCAATTTGGTCTTGAGATATTCCACAAGTATTTGCTCTTGATAAAAGAAGTCTGGAAGTTTCGCTGGTCGTACCAACTTCGTATTTTTGGAAATCGAATTGATCTTTTTTCTCCCAGTTCTCCATAAACTCATTTACCTTGGCGCAATGAGGGCATGTTTCAGACCAATAGTATTCATGGGTAGTAATTGGAGTTGATTTTGAAGGACCTTCTTTTTTAACTTCATTTAAAAAAAGACCGCCGATAACAACAAGGATTGCGACAAGTATGACAAAAAATAGGAAGTTTTTCATTTACTGATTTTGAATTAATTGGTAACCGCTTTTCTCGATAACATCCTTTACTTTTTTCTCCTTTTCTTTGTCGCCGTTTAATTCGACTTCCAGAGTTTCTTTGGCATAGTTACATCTTGCCGATATTCCCGCATCTTCCAGGTCAAGCTCGATTAGCTTTGCACAAGCATCGCAATCCATACCATTGATTTTATAAGTTTTCTTAGTCATATAAGTCTCATACGTCCTATAAGTCATATTATCTCAAACCACCCAGTATACATTCCCATGCTGCAGGTATAAGTTAGTCTCCCGCGCCTTGTTGGCGTGAATTCGACGCTTTGACTTCCGGTTTCAGGTAAAATTTTTGTGATGTTATATTCGGGGATGGTAAATGCTCGGGAACAGCCCTTTGTGTTTTGGGTAACGAGCGAGAGAGCGACAGGAACGCCGACTTTTAGGCTTTGTGCACTTGAATGATATCCGTTACTGGATACCGTGATTTCAACCTCTTGTTGACCTTGGGAATTGATTCCAGCGACTTGTGCAGAAATACCTGAAGGCTCAAGTTTACCAGTTAGTGCCGCGAAATAGTTCTGAAAAGTATGAGGTGAACCCCTCAGAATTTGGCCGGTGTTTACAGATATCAATGCGAGAATTAAGATGGCCCCCGCAGCGAGATATTTGAGAGACCTTCTTTGTAATAGTTGAGTTGAGGCAAGTCCCAGTCCGAAAAACACAGGCGATGTTCCCAGTATAAATGCACCCAAAGTAAGACTTCCTAATAGTGCATCCCCAGAAGTTATTGCTAAAAGCATCATTGCCTGGGTCACGCCGCAGGGGATGAGAACGGTTAGAAAACCAAGAGTTGAGGAAGCAAAAAAGCCTTCATTTTTAGTTTTTGAACGAAGTATTTTGAAAATTACTTTTGGCGGAGCAATGGTGAAGTGTCTAAAGACGGGATGGAGATTCAAAAGTTTGCCAACCGTAAGAAGCATGACAATTCCTGCCAAAATTTGCATATAGCCTTGCAGTCTTGGAGAAATAAAGAGTGAAGATCCGAGAAGGCCCAAAAGTGCTCCGAGAATTGAGTAAGCGATAAATTTACTAACTAAAAACGTGGAGATTGCGATTTTTTCGTTACCTTCTTTTTGACTGGCAAGTGAACTTGCCAAAAGGCCTCCCTGAACAGCAAAACAAGATATTCCTCCGGTAGTTAACCCTGTTATAAATGCAAGCCAGACTTGGTTCATACGATTTAAGTATTTTACTATAGATTCAAGAAAACCGTAAACACCTATTTACGGATGAATTGAATTTAGAGCCAACATTTTCCCTTAGAGGCAAAAAAGCCGCCAAGTCTACGGGGCAAGCAAGAAGTGCTACTTGACAATTTTCGCATTAATAGTAATCTTTTATATATCCCCCCGTGGGGGATGTAGAAAAATATTATGAATACAAAGTTGTACTCAAGGGAGCCTGAAAAAAGCAAAATTCTTCACAGATTAAAGATTGCTCAGGGTCATTTGGATAAAGTAGTGAAAATGGTGGAAGATGATTCTTATTGCATCGAGGTTATTCATCAGTCCCAGGCAATTCAATCTGCTCTAAAAAAAGTTGATGAAGCGGTTCTTCACAACCACCTTCAATGCTGTGTTTTAGATAAGGTGAGAGAGGGAGTAGCGGATGACAAGAAGTTGATAGCAGAAGTTATGAATGTCTTCCAAAAGTCAGAAAATTAATGGCAAAAGACTTAAAAATTTTAACCGTAGCGTTGGTTTTTACTCTATTACTAATTGTCGGTTTTGCTTTTTGGCAAGGTAAACCACAAGAGGAGAGTCCGGAAGCGATCGTTGCGGGTGATGTTGTAGGAGTCGATATAAATCCGATTAGCCACGACCTTGGTGATGTGCCGATAAATGGTGGGGTAGTAACGAAGGAATACGAAGTCAAAAATTCTACGGACGTTGTTCTCAAGTTGAAAAAACTTGCAACGAGTTGTATGTGTACTACTGCTTCTTTTGAGGTAGGAGAGACAAAAACGAAGTTTTTTGGAATGGAAGGACACGGAGATAAAAATCCGCCTGTAAATATCGAGATAGGACCCGGTCTAAGCGGAAAAGTAGTAGCTCGGTTTGATCCTGCAGCTCACGGACCTCAAGGCGTGGGGCCTTTTGACAGAAGCATTTTTCTTACTTTCAGCGATCCGGCGGGAGTGAAGGAATTGAAGTTTAATGGGGTAGTCGTTAAATGAGAAAGATAATCATTATAACTTTTATAAACGTTATAAGTGTTATATTTTTTGGATTTCCGAAGGAAATCCAAGCGCATTGTCCTCTTTGTGTTGCGGGAGCAGCGGCAGGAATAACTTTGACTCGGTGGGTTGGGGTTGACGATTCGATAACAGGAATCTGGATTGGCGCATTTTTAGGCGCCGCTACCTTTTGGCTATTGAGGTCATTGGGCCAAAGAAATAAGGTCTTTTTCAACCGTTTTATCGGAGCCACAGTTTATATTTTGATTTTTATCATTACCCTTTGGTCTTTTTACAAATTTAAACTAATTATAAGGATGGACAGCATACTCGGCTTTGATAAACTGACTTTTGGCATGATTCTGGGGAGCGCAGTTTTTTACTTAGTTGACCTAATTAATATTGTTCTAAAAAGGAAAAATGGTAAATCCCTTTTCCCATACCAATCGATGGTTTTTAGTTTGAGTTCGATTATTATTACAAGTGTAGGAGTTTATGTTCTTATAAACTATTTTATCTAAAGCTAGTATCTTAAAAAAATATGAGTAGAAAAAAGAAAAAAAATAAAGATTTACTGAAATTTGGTGCCCTTGTTTTACTAATAATCTTTGGTTTCTTGCTAGGGACAAATAGAGAAAAGTTGACGAGAGGTTTGTTTTCAGGGAGAGTGCTCGTCTCCGAAGAAGTTTCAGCGAAGGAGTTGAAAAAACTTCTGGAGAATAAAAACTTCACTTTCATTAATGTTCACACACCATATGAAGGAGAGATTGAAAAAACCGACATTTTTATTGACTACGATATGATTATGGCGGGCAAGGATAAATTGCCAAAAGATAAAAACGCCGAAATTATCCTTTACTGCAAGAGTGGCCGCATGAGCGCCGATGCTCTCACGACTTTTAAAAATTTAGGTTATAAAAACGTTCGTCATCTTAAGGGGGGAATGGATTCTTGGAAGGATGAAGGGTTCGGGCTTCTTGACTTGTCAAATCTTCCTAATCAAGTCTTGCCAGAAGAAGGTTTTGAACTGCCGATTTCTTGGGGTGATATAGGACCAAAACTCGTTTCCTTGGGCGTTATTGAAAGTGGTAAGTTTGAAAAGGCTGTAGAAATGACAGACGCGCAGAAAGAAATTCTTCTAAAAGGCTCAAGCGTCGCTATTAAAATTGACTCGGCCAGTTCTCAATTTGTAGTTGATATGCTCTGGGCCTTTGGTCTTGCTCAAAAATCAAAGGTTTATGATGAGGGTCCGATGGGTAAGGAGTATGCTAAAGACGTTGGAAATTTTGCTTCAACTGGAGGGTGGAGTTTGGCAAAGGGTGATGCTGTTACCTATCTTAACAAATATGATTTAATACCGCTTACGCGGCAACAGCAGGATAAAGTTGCTGAGATTTCAAAATACGTTTTTAGGCCATGCTGCGGGAATCCTACTTGGTTTCCAGACTGTAATCACGGAATGGCGGCACTGGCCGCAATTGAACTCATGGTCTATCAGGGAATTCCTGAGACGGAAATTTACAAAAACGTTCTCAAGTTAAATTCTTTTTGGTTCCCAAGTCATTATTTAACTCTTGGAACATATTTTGCACGGCAAGGAATAAGCTGGGATAAAATTGACGCGCGCCTTGCTTTGAGCGAAGAATATTCTTCAGGACAAGCGGCCGGTAAACTTTTGCAGAAAGTGGGACCGCTGCCTTTCGATACGAAGTTTGGTGGAGGATGTGGAGCGTGAAGAAAGTTTGGCAAAGAAAACGAGAGGAAGTGAGATATTATGAAATTTAATGAGAAAGTATGGGCAAATACGTCCGCCGTGTTTGTAGGCGTAGTTTATCTTTTTTGTAGATTTGCGATTGCACTATTCCCCGGACTTAGCATGGCGGTTACAAGAAGTTGGTTTCATGGTTTTGATGTGGCCAAAATATGGACACCTCGCGCATTTTCGGAAAATTTTCTATTAGGATTTGTGACGGCAGTTGCCTTTTCATGGTTAGGAGGCTGGCTTTTTGCATGGCTATATAATTATCTTTCGGTTAAAAAGTGAGCAAAATTAAGATAGAAAAAGTACGCGATCCTGTTTGCGGTATGACAAAGCCCAAAAGTAAAATGAGGGCTATTTCTATTTATATGGGGAAAAAGTATTATTTTTGTACGGAAGGCGACAAAAGGATGTTTGAAGGACATCCAGAACATTGGATCCCAAAGGGTGGTGAGTAATATGGAAAAAACTTTAACTTATGCAATAATTGGGGGATTGGTGGGTATTGTCGTGACTCTTCTAATCACCAACTACTCAGTTAATAACAGGAATTACGGTATGATGAGAATGATGGGTATGGGAGGTGGAATAGAGACCATGATGCGGGGAGAGAAGTGCCCTATGATGGAAGAGGGAGAGAAAAATGAAGATATGGGAATGAGTATAAATGAAATGACAGGGAGTTTAATCGGAGTGCGCGGTGAGGAGTTCGAAAAAGCTTTTATCGAGACAATGATTGCGCATCATCAGGGGGCAATTGACATGGCAAACCTCATCCCGTCACGAACAGATAAGCCGGAATTAAATAAACTTGGTGAGGATATCATAAGCGCTCAGTCGAAAGAGATTGAGATGATGGAAGATTGGATGGAAGAATGGTTCGATTAGTTAGTTGGCTAATAGTAAGTTAGTTTGTGGCAAAAAGGATGTTCAATGAATTTACTATGAACTAATAACTAACTAACCAACTAACTTTTTTCTTTCAGATGTAATTATGGGAATGGATAAGCAAAGCTTGACCATAATAAATTATGGATAAAATTTTAGTGACAACGATCGGCGTAGGATTAGTTGGTTTTATCTGGTGGTTTTTCTTTGGGAAAAAATCCGCCTCCGCTGAGGCTACGGCGAGACAAGGAGAAGTTGATGTTATCGTGGATGGAGGATATAAACCTGCCGCGATAAGAATTCGTAAGGGAATTAGCACCACTCTAAAAATATTAAGAAAGGACCCGAATAGTTGTTTGGAAGAAATAATATTACCCGACTTTAAGATTAAAAAGTTTTTACCTCTTAACAAAGCAGTGGAAATATCTATTACTCCTCAAAAAACAGGCGAATTCGGATTTCATTGTGGTATGAATATGTATCATGGCAAGCTAATCGTAGATTAGGTTGTAGTTCATAGTTATTAGTCCATCGTTCATGGTTGAAAATAAATTTAATTTTGAAGATCTGAGAGTTTATCAATTGGTTTTAGAACTGGTGGATCGGATATATGAATTGACTAAGAATTGGCCGAGGGAAGAAGTCTTTGGATTAACTAATCAACTGAGAAGAGCGATTGTATCAATCTTGCTTAATATTGCCGAAGGATCATCCAGAACTAAAAAAGATTTTAAGCATTTTTTGGATTTAGCGAGAGGGTCTCTTTACGAATGTATAGCTTGCTTACAAGTAGCTTTGAATCAAAAATACCTGAGCCGAGAAGAGTACCAAGAATTGTATTCCAGGTTACAAACAGTCTCTAAGATGATTAGTGCACTTAAACGTTCAATTAAATAAAAGCTATGAACTACGAACTATGAACAAACCAACTATGAACCATGAACCAAATAACGAATTTACGAAGCGGAGCTTTCCTATTATCGGGATGCACTGTGCGAGTTGTGCGAAGCTTATTGAAAGAAAACTTGCGGGAACTCCCGGTGTTTTGAGCGCTTCCGTGAATTATGGCAGTGAGCAGGCTTCGGTTGATGTAGATCCAACGGTTACTGATGATCAACTGGCAAAATCAGTTGAAGAAGCTGGGTATAAGGCATTAATAATTCAAAAATCAAAAATCAAAAATCAAAAATCTATAGAAGACTTAAAAGAGGAGGAAAAGAGGAAAGAACTTAGAAATCTAAAGACTAAAGTCTTAATTTCATCGATTCTTTCTGTCCTTATATTCGCAGGATCCTTTCCCGAATGGCTATTTTTTATACCCAGATTATTAAGCGATCCTTTCATTCTTTTACTCCTAACATTACCCGTACAATTTTGGGCTGGTTGGCAATTTTATCAAGCAACATGGTCAGGACTCAAAAATAGGACGGCGAGTATGGATACTCTTATTGCGATTGGTACTTCCGCCGCCTTTGGTTATTCGTTTACGTCCGTTCTTTTCGGAGGGCATATGTACTTTGATACAGCGGCCATTATAATTACTTTAATTCTTCTTGGTAGATTTTTAGAAGCGAAGGCAAAAGCCCATACCTCCGATGCAATTAAAAAGCTGTTAGGGTTGCAAGCGAAGACTGCGCGTGTCTTACGTACTATGAACAATGAACTAACTAACCAACTAACCAAAGCTATTGGTTCATTGTTCATGGTTCATGGTAAAAAATACTTCGAAGTTGACATACCTATTGAGGAAGTTAAAGTAGGAGATTTAATTCGAGTCAGACCCGGAGAGAAAATTCCTACAGACGGGGTGATCGTTGAAGGCTCATCTAGTATCGACGAATCTATGGTTACGGGTGAATCAATACCGGTAGAGAAGATGAAAGGAGATACGGTAATTGGCGCGACTATCAATAAATCCGGAAGTTTTATTTTTGAAGCTACGAAAGTTGGGGCTGATACGATGCTGGCCCAAATTGTAAAGATGGTAACTGAAGCTCAAAGTTCCCGTGCTCCAATTCAAAGGTTGGTGGATCTAATCTCTTCATATTTTGTCCCCGTCGTATTGATAATTGCTGTGGCCACATTTGTGGTCTGGTATGACTTTGGGACCTTTTCTCAAGCTCTGACAAATCTTATCGCTGTTCTAATCATTGCTTGTCCTTGTGCGATGGGGCTGGCAACCCCAACCGCAATTATGGTTGGAACCGGTCGTGGGGCCGAAAAAGGAATTCTTATTAAAGACGCTGAGAGTTTGGAAATTGCGAATAAAGTGGAGATAACGATATTTGATAAAACCGGTACGCTAACAGAAGGAAAACCGACTGTTACAGATATAATAGAAGTTCATCGTTCGTCGTTCATGGTTCATGGTAAGAGCAGAAATAGTAAATTAACAATGAACAATGAACTAACTAACCATGAACTTCTTAAAATTGCTGCTTCCTTGGAAAAAGGGTCGGAACATGCTTTAGGTGAAGCTATTTTGAAAAAAGCTGAAGAGGAAAAGATAGTTTTCAAAAATGTCGAAAGCTTTAGTGCAGTTCCAGGGCATGGTATTGAAGGAAATATCGATGGAAAAAAATACTTTCTTGGAAACAGGGCTTTAATGGAGAAAGAAGGTGTGGAATATAAAAATTCAGAAGATCAGATCGCAAAATTAGAAGAGGAGGGGAAAACAGTAATGTTGTTGGCTACGGCCTCGAAACTACTTGGCCTTATAGCTGTTGCTGATACTCTCAAAGAAGGTGTTCCCGAGGTTGTTGAAACTTTAGAAGAGAAGGGAATCGAGGTTTGGATGATAACCGGGGACAACGAAAGGACGGCTAAGGCTATTGCGAAAGAGGCAGGGATTAAAAATGTTCTGGCAAGTGTCCTTCCAGATCAGAAGGCCGAGAAAGTTAAAAAATTAAAAGTTCATGGTTCAGGGTTCATAGTTAGCAGTAGGGCTAAGGAGGGTTCTAAAACAATGAACAATGAACTAACTAACCAACTAACTAAGCGACGTACAGTCGCTTTTGTCGGCGACGGAATTAATGATGCGCCAGCTTTGGCTGCAAGTGACGTAGGCATAGCAATGGGAACAGGAACCGATGTTGCGATTGAGTCTGCTGGGATAACTCTTCTTAATCGCGACATTCGTTCGGTTTTAACGGCTTTGAATCTAAGTCGTGTGACTCTTTCCGTGATCAAACAGAATCTTTTCTGGGCTTTTGGGTATAATGTTATTCTCATTCCGGTTGCAATGGGAGTTCTTTATCCATTCTTCGGTTGGCTTCTTAATCCTGCTCTGGCTGCCTTTGCCATGGCTGCATCCTCAATTTCTGTAGTTACAAATTCTTTGAGGCTTAAAAAAGTAAAAATCTAAGATATAATGTTGAACATGAATTTTAATAGAATCATCAAGTTGGTTGTGGCTATAGTGCTGACCACAGCAGCCGTGTTTATAGCCAGATCGGTAATAATTCAAAGCGACCTAAAAGAGACTAAAAATGCTCCGAGCCAGGAAGTGTCTAAGGAATCAAACTCAGTCGTTGTAATTACTCCATCAAGTCAAAATTTGGGAAAGGTTATTTATGGCGATGTTGCTACCACTACGTTTACTTTGACGAATTCTACGTCAAAACTTTTAAAGATTACCCGCGTTTCAACGTCATGCGGCTGTACAAAAGCTGAAGTTGAAAAGAGAGATTTGGGAGCCAAGGAGACGACGTTAGTAAAGGTATCCTTTGATCCTGCTGTGCACAAGGACGATACAGATATTGGAGAAGTAACTAGGTCTATTTATATCAGCACAGACAATCCGGATTTTCCTCAACTGACAAGTACTATAACTGCAAATGTTATCAAGGAAGCTTCACAGTAAACTTCTAAGCATGGGAGTGCAAAAGATTAATTACTGCTAGTGGGTTTAGATTACAGAGGGTATCTGGTGGTTGACTTGAAGCTATCCTTAACGGTATAGTGAAAACCGTATGGCAACTCTTGACGTTAGCGATTCAGATTTTGAAGAAAAGGTTTTGAAATCACAGATTCCCGTCTTGGTAGACTTTTGGGCAGTTTGGTGCGGACCCTGCAAGATGGCAGAGCCTGTTCTCGAGGAATTGTCTGACGAAAATAAAGACAAACTTGTTATAATGAAATTAAACGTTGACGAGAATCAAGAAAGTACGCTCAAATACCAAGTTATGTCGATTCCTACAACCATTCTTTATAAAGGAAGTCAGGAGGTAGGACGTCAAATTGGTTTTGCAGGAAAAAATGCATATGAAGAATTAATAAAGAAAGGAATTTAGCCCGCCTACACTAAAGTTACGGCGAGGCGAAGGGGGGTGAATTAGTATGGGTCCAGATGATACAACTAAAAAACCAAGTTCTGGGATGCCTATGACTGGGGGAGGTATGAGCTCAGCAGCGGATGATACTGCACCTACTATGCCAACGGCATCTGATGATGATACGGGTATGGCGAGCGCTACCGGACCGGTGTCTACAACAGTAGACGAACCCACACAAATGCCAACAGGGATGCCGGGTGGTATGGGAACAAGTGTTCAGCCTACGGACGAACCGGTAGCACCACTTCCTGGTGGTCAATCTACGTCGGGAGCTATGGGTAGTCCGATGGGTGGAGAACCTACTGAAGAGGTACCGGAAACAACGGTAAAAGAGCCTGAAGAGGATACTGGCCCCGGAGTTCCACCAAAAGGCGGAATGATGGGTGGAGCTATTTAAAGAAATTTCCTTTGGAATATCTTAATTACCCACGCGAAGGGCTTCTGGAATTTTCAAAACTTTTTTTAAAAAGATATTTATGTCTGAGAAACAAGAATTTGCTCCAAAACCAGCCGAAGGAAAGCCATGGGATGTTGCTATTATTGGTTCGGGTCCTGCGGCTTTAACTGCCGCAATCTATACTACGCGTGGTGCTGCTTCAACTTTAATCATTGGGGGCGAGTCCTGGGGAGGACAACTCATGCTGACCACGACCGTTGATAACTTTCCCGGCTTTCCTGATGGGATTCAAGGACCTGATTTAATGAATTTAATAAGAAAGCAGGTAGAACGTTTTGGAGCTGAGTTTGTGCAAAAAAATGTTGACGAAGTCAACCTTGAAAAGGTCCCCTTTGAACTAGTTTCAGCCGGCAAAAAATATTTGGCTAGAACTATTGTTATCGCGACCGGAGCGGATACTAAGTGGCTTGGGGTTCCCGGGGAGGAAAAATTGCGCGGGCGCGGCGTTTCTTCGTGCGCTCCTTGTGATGCACCTTTCTTTAAAGGTAAAAACGTAGCCGTTGTTGGTGGCGGAGATTCTGCGATGGAGGAAGCATTGGTTTTGACCAAATATGCCAATACGGTAACAATTATTCATCGAAGAGATGAATTTAAGGCATCAGCCGTTATGCAGCAAAAGATTTTTGATAAAGAAAAGGAAGATAAAGTTAAAATTTTATGGAATACCGAGATTGTGGAGTTTATCGGGGAACAAAAGTTAGAAAAAATTAAAATTAAGGATAGCAAGACGGGAGAAATTAAAGAGGTGCTGATGGATGGAGTGTTTGTGGCAATAGGTCATATTCCGGCAACGGGAATGTTTAAAGAAAAACTGGAACTTGACGAGAGAGGTTACATAATTAGGATGCCGACGGAGCATCACGAGGATGTGGTTGAAAAAAAGCACTTCCACACAAAAACGAGCACTCCGGGAGTGTTTGTGTCGGGAGACGTTCACGATCATGTTTATAGACAAGCCGTTACCGCAGCAGGCTTTGGCTGTATGGCCGGAATGGACGCACTAAGATATTTAGATAAGGCAGTGCCTACGTGGTAAGTTTAATTTTGTTTAGTAATTCGGTAAGGGTAACGAAACCCGTATCGTAAATCGTCTTACGTCTTACGTAACCGAAACGGGCATCTTAACCCTAACCGCTAGACTATTTATTCGTAGATTGGCATTTTATTTCTTTGCTGGTTGACATATTCATTTCTTTCTTGCAGAATATCTGTTATTGCGTTTCGCGAATACTTTTTGGATGAAGCGAACGCAACAAACTTGTTTATGGTAAAAGTTGGACAAGGTCTTCTAGAAAAACTGGTGCCTATACTTCTTGTTGCTTCTATTGGTCTTGCCTTCGTAGTAGGAGTTTTGTGGCAGAAAGTGAGTAGCCTTGAGGGTGGTAGTACCAGGGTGTCAGGGACTAGCGGAAATACGAATACCCAACCCCAAGCTGGAGGAAACGAGGCCCAAGCTCCAAGTAACCTGGATAATTTGGAGGCGGTTGTAGGAAGTATCCAGATTAATACAGACAAATTTAAATCCTGTTCTGAATCTGGAAAATATAAGGATAGGGTGGAAAGTGACTATCAAGCCGGCATAGCAGCCGGAGTATCCGGTACTCCCGGAAATTTTATTGTTAACGATAAAGGAGAAACTTGGTTTGTTCCCGGAGCATACCCTTTTGACCAAGTTAAAATAGTTGTTGACATAGCAAGAGGAGGGGATGGAACTTTACCGCAGGGTGTCGAGAAGTTGTCAAGCGACAGAGCTTCTAAACTCACGGCCATCAGTGAAAAAGATCATGTACGTGGCAATAGAAGTGCCAAGATCAAGCTGGTTGAATACTCGGATTTCGAATGCCCTTTTTGCCAGAGGTTTCATCTAACTGCTAAACAAGTGCTTGACGAGTATGGAAACGATGTAGCCTGGGTTTACAGGCACTTCCCACTTGACCAACTTCATCCAAAAGCCCGACCAACAGCCGAAGCGTCAGAATGCGTCTATGAGCTTGGAGGAGATGAGGCCTTCTGGAAGTTTACGGACGAAGTGTTTGGAGTATAACTTTATGATTGGTGACTAGCGATTTGTGATTGGTAGAAATTCCAATATTTTGTAACAAATAACCGCAGCCGAGCCCCAGACATTGAAAGACCTGTTAATGCCATACATTGGAAGTTCCACGATTATGTCTACTTCGTCTAAAACTTCCTTGGAGATTCCGTCCGTTTCATTACCGACAACAATTGCAACAGGTAAATTTATTTTTGTAGCAAGTAGCTTGTAGCTGGTAGCTTGGGGATGTTGTTCAACAGCTATTATCTGTATCCCTTTATCCCTTAATCTCTTAATTAACTTAATGACTGATTTCTCTTTCTCCCAAGGCACCCAAGCCTCGGTCCCAACCGCTGCTTTGTGGATCCTTGAAGACGGCGGATATTCCATCTTCCCGCACAAATACATTTTGGTAGCAGCAACAGAATCAGCTAAGCGGAAAAGTGAGCCGATGTTATAAGTATCGATGATGTTATCTAAAACAAAATAAATCGGATTTCTTTTAACTATTGCCAAATCTTCATTGGTTGGTTTTGACTTTCGTAATTCTTTGGCGTTTAGTCTTGGCACAATTAGTATTATATAATACAGGCTTTCTGTGATATAATTAGCCATTGAATCAGCTTATTTTTTCAAATCCATGTGTTCGTTGCGGTAGAGAGAGGGTAGTAAAAAGTGTTAAGAAAGAACGAGTAGACCGTTCACTTGTCGTTACAACAATTACTTCATGCCCTGATCCTGAGTGTCAGAAGAGAGTGAATAGAGGTCTTGCTGTGGAGAAGGAGAAGAGGGAAAAGATGGCTAGCGAATTTCTACAGAGGGAAAAAGAAAGAAAAGAGAAAATTTTAATAAAACTTCGAGAGAAGAGAGAAAGTAAGAGAATACTTCTCAGGAATTAAAGCTGCGAACTGTGGACCAGGTTCGAAATTTCTTCATGACTACAACTGAGTATTATCTTATACCTAATTTTAACATGGCAAGGTAAAACATTATGGAAAATGCTGACGCTACTGTCGTAAATCAAAATACTGTCTCACCTCAGCCGAATGATTCGGTTAATCAGTCGAATGTTTCCATATGCCCAGAAGATCGTTTGCCTGAGGAAACAAAAGGACAGATACAGGAGATATGTAAGAATCCTGAAGTTGAGCAAAAAAGAAGAGTTAATCACCAAGAAGCAATGAGAATGAATACTTATTCCTTGAAAAATGGCAAGTTTTCTAAGAACTTCCCCACTCCTGATTTTTTATTTGAGTATTTTAACTTCCTCGATGACCTTGAGTTCAATAGTTCAGATGAGGTACGACAAGCTATGGTGAAGCTGACAATTGATAACCTGAAACGAGCAACTTTGCAAATGCACATAGAACAGGAGAAAGGAGGTGAACAGGACAGAAATTTATCAAAGTTAATTCGAGAAACATTTACAATGCTACAAGTGTTGCTCAACCCTAACGCTTTGCAAAACCTGATTGGCAATCAGATGAATACTCAAATTAACCTTGGTACTATTAATCATCTTAATGACGATGAACGACAAACAGCACTCAACATCATTAAAAACGCTTTGGCAGGAACTGACGCTCAAGCTGGAAAATAGCCCTCAAGAATTGCATGACTTTTACTTGAGAGAATACCAATGGTTCTTGGAAGACCCAAAAAGACTTGAAGCTTACCAACATAGACCTTTACCTATTTCCGAATGGATTGAAACACCTTATGGAAGTGGTCTTGCTGGGGTAATTCGACCAAAAATCAAACAAACACTGGTTGAAATATTTGAAGACCCAGATAGGTATGATGAAATCGTTATCGTTGGAGGAATTGGAATAGGAAAATCATTTTTGAGTGGTGCAGGCGCAGCATATCTTATTCATCGGTTATTATGTCTTCGAAACCCTAAGAAATACTTTGGCCTAGCTGGGTCAGTTCCTATCGCTATTATGAATATGTCGGTTAATGCCTTGCAAGCTAAGAAGATCGTCTTTGGACAAGTTGTAGACGCTGTAAAAGCACCTTGGTTCAAATTTCAAGGATATCAACCAGACGACAAAATTCATAGTCACTTGAAGCTACCAAAAAATATTGAAGTTATTCCTGGAAACTCACAAGATACTTATTTTGTAGGTTACGACCTGTTTGCTGGAATTCTTGATGAAGGAGCTTGGCATGAGGTTACAGACGAGAAAGATTATGCTGAAGAAGGGTACAACGCTATGCAAAGACGAGTTAAATCTCGTTTTCCGAACAAAGGCAAGTTATTTATTATCACTTCACCAAGATATGTTGACGATTTCGTGGAACGGAAATTCAAGGAAGCCGAAACTAATCCTAGAATTTACGCCAGACGAATCCGCGCTTGGGAGTCCATGCCGAAAGATATGAATACTTCAAGTTACTTCTACTTTGATCCAGATAGAAACGTTATTTATGAGGAAAATGAAATGACCCCCTACTTGTATTCAAAGGTAGAAAATGTTTAACATACTTCAATAAAATTCACTATAATTACCTTAGCGTTGCCATAAAAAAGGGAAATCATGGAATTATTTAGAATATTAAGTCTCACATTACCCTTATTACTACCTGGTATTGTTTTAATAGTTGTACTGAAATTAAAGCTATTTTCTAGCTTAGATATTCCTTTAGATTTTGGTCTGTTGATAAACAACAAGAGACTATTTGGAGAGAATAAAACACTAAAAGGCGTTTTAACAATGATATCTATAGCAGTTTTAGTTTCTTATGTTTTGTATTTAGGGTACAAAGCTGGCTATTCTTCATATATCAGTCCAGTTTTTTCCCAATCCCCAATTTTTATAGGAGTTATTTATTCTTTATCATATATATTAGGTGAGTTAGTTAACAGTTTTATTAAAAGACAAATGAACATATCAGCAGGTAGAATTACACATACAAAATTCAAAAGCTTACAGACGTTCTTTGACCTGACGGATGGAATTATTGTTGTGGTATTTGCATTGCTAGTCTTTACGTCAGCCTCGGTAAACCAAGTATTAACAGCAGGAATTATCGGGATATTCTTGCATTACTGCACTGATTTATTTATGAAGAGACTGAGATTAAAGCATTAGTTTTAGGAGTAGACTACTTGCCAAAGGAATAGTCAGATTATCTGTTCCATAAGAAGAAATTCTTTCCACAAGAGTAACTATTAAAGCTATCGAAACTACAAAAACAAACTGTTCAAATTTAAAGATTACAAGTAGTACAGATAATGTTGAAACAAAAAAGACTACTGACCCATAAGTTAGTTTTTTATTGGAAATATCTCCTATAATTCCAGCTAAGGGGTCTGAGATTGCTAATATCAATACCGAGGCTAGATAATTTGTCATCGAACCGTTGGCTAGTAAATATGCAATCAGTATTCCTAGAGGTAAAAAAATCTCCCCGTATGTTTTCCTTTTAACGTTATGAATGGAAGAAAAAAACTTTACTCCATACGATAAAGAAATTATTACTAAAAAAACTAACACAAAAGTAATAAATACTGGTGGTTCTAATATAGAACCCATTATTGCTCCAAACAAACCAGACAAAATATGAGCTATTCTTCGAGTTAACTCTTTATCAAAGTTATTCCTTCGAGTGATGTATTCGAGAAACAAAAGAATGAGTAAGAAAACGCTAGAATAAATTAGACCTGTTAAATAACTATTCATATCTGGTATATAGAGTATAAAGTGGTTTGTTTGTTTTAAAGTGATTTCTAATTGCTTTTAATCTTTTGATATTGAGTCTGTTTATAAGAAACTTTCCTTTTGATAGTTTAATGGCTTCCCATAGTGAAGACTTCCTAAAACCGATTTTATTTAAAAGGTAATCAGCAAAAGTATAGTTAAAAGTTACAATAGACGATACAGGAGCATGCTTAAAAGCTTCTTGAAGTAGTCTACCAAATACACCTTTTGACCTATGTGATTCAATAACATATCCAGCAGCTAATTCTTGAAACTCTTTGGTGTAAGGAATTCGGAGAAGCCATCCAACTACAGTGGACCCATTAATAGCAACCAATAAGAGACTTTTCTTATAAGCATTTTCAAGTTCATCGATTGGACGAGGAGACAAGTTGGAATCTGTTCTACAGACTTGGTATATCTGATTAAGAAGAGATTCAACATTAGTTTTCTCAATAGTTGTTTTGATTGTTATTTGTGCCATATTTGAAATCCTAAAGCAATTATCAGTAATACGAAGGCTAGAGTTAACCAAAATCCGTATGTACGTGTTTTCTTAACAGGAATTCTGGATATCTGTAGAAGACTTACAGTAACCATTACTGGAATTGCAACGATGGATATAATTTGAGGATAAAATTGTTGTATAAAGAATAATACGATTGCTGTGAGAGATACATGACATACAACAATACCAGCATAATAAAGTTGATTATTCTTAATTACAAACCCTTCAACATTAAACCTGATTAGCCTGAAAGCACCTGTAGCTAGAATTAAAAACCCAACTAATATGCCGAATAAATTAGGAGAGAGATATTTCCAGAAAAGCAAGGCAGAAAATACCAAGTAGTTGAAGAAGTCAAAAGAACCATCCAATTGTCGTCCAAACTCAGATTCATTATGCGTCTTCCTGGCAATAAATCCATCCAGGCAATCTAAGAAAAAGGCAATAATAGCAGATGAAATTGCAAGAAATGGTAAGTTTTGAAGGAGTAGTACCACAGCTATCCAGCCAGCAGCTAAACCAAACATTGATATTATTCCTGGTAATCCTAGATAGTCAAAAACTCCTTTATATTCTGTTTTCATAGAATAGTTATTTCTCCTGTACTACCATTTACAATTACCTTTTCGTTGTTTTTAAGCTTAGAACATGCATCTTCCACAGCTACCACCGCTGGTATTCCAATTTCTCTGGAAACTATTGATGCATGAGAAAGGGCATTACCCCGCTCAACAATCAATGCCGCTGCATTTAAAAATAATAGTGTCCATCCTGGATCGGTATGTTCAGTAACAAGTATTTTTCCTTTAACATTTGCTTTAGGGTCAAAGTCTTTTACAATAATTACTTCTCCCTGAAATACACCTTTAGACACCCCTAAACCAGTCAATCTATCTTTAGCTAAGTTATTGACTGACTCATCGGCCCTGTTTTCTAAGGGAGCTATCAAACCAGAAGAGACAATTCTTCTACCAAGATTCTTTTTGGAAAATCCTGCAAACAAATTTTTTCTTTCTTTGATCTTTGTCTTAAACGAGTTTTCAAAAGAATGTCCTAAAATTATATCTTGAATTTCATTGGTAGTTAGATAAAAAATATCATCTCTATTATCTATTAATCTTGCATCAACAAAACGAGTTCCTAATGCTAAATAAGCATCCCTTGCTAATCCAAATACTTGAGCACGGTAAAATCTAAAGCGTTCACGCTTTGAAATCCCACTTTTAGCTTGATAAAGGACAAATTTAAATAGAGGGTTCAAAAGAAATCTTTTTAAAAATGAATTATCGAAGGAAATTTTCCAATCGGAACGCTTACTTAATTTTTGGTTAAGGTTATTGCTGTCAGAATATCCTTCTGCACTTGAAACAACAAAACTAACAAAAGTAGGCAAGCTTTCGCTCAGTCTAGGATTTTCTAGTTTCAGTTCATCAGGTGAGCGACCACCATATTTTGATAGGTATTTTTCAATTTGTTGGCGAACTTCATCATATTGTTTTTCTTTTAATATTGCTTCAGTAGCTTTTTCTTGATTTCCTTTGTTATCATTCAGCACTCTTTTTACACTATGTGCCAGCACACCTAATTCCCTTATTGGTTCGACACTTGTATGATCGTATATTCCACTTAGTAATTGAATATAAAGATCGTCATTGTCCTTAGGGAAAAATGCTTTCCTGAGTATGCCATGAAATACCATTGTTCTAAAATCATTTAGAATTGGAATTGCCCATTGCTGTAATAAATCTTTTTCGATCTTGGAATATGTATTCAGTATTTCTGAAGCATTCAATTGACTCCATTGAACTGATTTGTAGATTTCATAGCTTGTTAAATAACTCCTTGTAAATTTGTCAGATAATCTGTTAGTTTGAAGAAGTAGCCAGATAAAACGAAGTGCTGTTGTAGCCAAATTTAATCTTGCATTTAGTGACATCTTTGCCTTACTTGTCTGTTGAGCTTGTTTCTTCTTAGCAGGCATTAGCATTGCTTCAAAAAAATCTTTGTTGTACTTATAACCTGGAAGTAAAGCAACAAGTTTATACCAATTACTTATGTTGTAATAGACCCTGCCATCTATATATCCAAGCATATTGTCAAAAACATAAATTTTATCTGAAAGCTCAGAGTCACTTTTTCCCAGAAGCTTTAGGAACTCAGGATATACTTTTGAGTAGAGTCTTCGAATAAATGTGTAAGTTAAAGGCAACGTAATCCCTGGATAACTTTCGGCAATGTTGGTATTATCCCATTCAATTGTATAATCCACTTTACTTGTTGTAACGGGACGAAATTGTAAAATTGCAGCTTCATCATCAGTAATAGACCATTCGATATCTAATGGTTTTCCTTCTTGTCGTTCTAAGATTATTGCGACATCAATAACCTTTGTTATTATTTTTGGAAAGTTAGTAGGCAGTTCTTCAGTGATATTTTTGGTGCTTTTACTTACAGTAAAATTTTTTGTAAGATTTCCTTCTACTGTAGTGTTCTTCCATGAATCTGTGTATGCGAAATCGATTTGATTAAAACCATTTTCTGTAAAAAGAACACCGCTTTTTTTACCATAAAACATTTTTTGAATAATTATGCTTCCTCCCTGGTTAAAATCTGAATATCCCTGAGTTTTTATATATCCCAAGACCCTAAGTGAGTACAAACTCTTTGCACATTCGATACTACATTTCTCAATTGTTTTAACCTTCGTATCCTGATCTAAAAATGTAACGTATTGTCCAGCAAAAGAGCTTGATTGTAAATCTTCCTGTAAAGCTGATGTTCTATAGCTAACTTTCTGAAATTCTAATCTATGCAGTTTTTCTGATAACTGGTTAATAAACTGATGATTTATTTCAAGGATAGTAAATAATCTGTCAAATTCAAATCGATACTGTTCATCGCTAAATTTTCCTTTTAAAAAGGCGACTGCTAGGTTGGTTAGTTGGCTATTTACGCCTCTCCAGTTAACAAAAAAGTTGCTAATTTCTATTACCTCAAAACGAGGAACGAGTGAAGGGAATCTCTCCAAGAGAATAATTAAGTTTCTTGCTTTCTGACCGATAAGCTCTATATTTTTTACCATATAATATTTGCCAAGATCGCAAATCCCAAAAAATTGATTGCTCCTATGGCTATTACGCCAGTATCTGATTTTCTCCCTATAGTGATCCAGACTAGTACTATTAATAGGCTAAAAAGTACAAAAATATAAGACTGTTTTAGAAAAGTTAATCCGAGTCCCACAGTCAAAGACAAACCAATAAGAACTAAGAGTGCGTTACTCCTTCCCCAAACGGTACTATAAGTATCTTTTACTGCTTTTCCTGCCTTATCATATCTTGGTTTAAACTTTCTCAGTACCTCGATGCTCATCGGTGCGAAAGTCAAAATAGCTAAAATAATTAACGTTTGAGAAGTAAAAGTAATTATTTGAGAACTTGTTGCTACAACAAAAAACATTCCGAAAAGTAAGAATATGACTTCATGGATTAAAAAGTATGTTGTGAAATGTTTATCGAGCCATCTTGGAATAAAAAAATCCTTTGCCATAAGAAGGGAGTACAGAAAAACAAATAAGTAAAGTCCAAGTACTTTCTGTCCCACCAAATAGGCAGATATAACCTCAATAGCAAGTGCGAATAAGCCTAGGTATAATACCTGCTTTTTTGAAACAAGCCCTCGTGGAACTGGTCTGTCTGGAAAATATTTCAAGTCATGGTCTGAATCCCTAAATTCATCAATTGCTCTCTGACGCAACAGGAAAAAGAAAAATACACTACTCAACAAGAACAAATTTATAATTGAACCCTGAGTATTGAATGCCCAAATATTCCCACTAGAGGAAAGTCCAAGCGTCAAAGCAGCAAACCCAAATGCAAACATTAGAACAGAAGATACAGGAAATCTTTCTTTAATATACAAAATAATAGCTAACATATTTATCCTTAAAAGTGTAAAATCAGTTATGGGCTTAATCTTGGTCTTTTTATGATTATACAATCAATTGCTCAGATAACTTCGATATCCCGTCCAAAATACTTGATTATCCTTGATATTGTAATTGATAACTTCCTATATTATGTCAAAACTAAGCGGGAAATTCTTGAGGTTTTTATTATCAGGTCAGTTTTACTGTCAACTTACATCATTGCATCAAGAATTTTCAGGCTTTATTTTAATGTTGAGTCAAAGCTACATAAAGAAGTTTTAAATCTAAAGCCAGATAGGTATCTCATTGTAGCTAATCACCGAAGCGCAGTTGATCCCTATCTAATACTCGCAACTCTACCATTCAACTCTTTCAAATCCTTATTACCCATCAGGTTTTTTACAGCTAACATTTATCTTAAAAGATGGTGGCAAAGATTTTTTTTGATGTCCTTTGGTAGTTTCAGAGCATACTCAGTGGAAAGCAAGGTATCTGGTGTCAAAGGTGGCCTTTATCTATCAGACATGGGTCAATCCCTTCTTATATTTCCAGAGGGAAAACGCAATCGGTATAACTCTAAGGTCGAGCCTAAAATTGGTGCTGCTTACTTAGCTCAACGAAGAGATTTTATGATTTTACCTGTATCTATAGATTATGTTAATAAGAAAACTAAAGTAACTTGGGGAAAGCCATTTAGAATAAATGATAGGTTGAGAACTAAGGATTTAAATCAACTGACGAGAATTATCTTTAATCGGGTTTTAAAATTATCAGATCAGAGATGAAATTATATGAAAACAAAAACAATTATTTTGACAGGAGGTACGGGAGTCTTTGGTAAATATCTAATTGAAGATTTATTAAAAGGTAAACCAAGAATAATTTTACTAGTTAGAGCTGATTCTCAAAAACAAGCAAACGACAGAGTTAAAAAGTTATTCAAATCAAATTCCCTCCCTCCTGATAAAGTTACAGTTTTAAACTGTAATCTAACACAGAAGAACTTAGGTTTGAATTCTGAGAACTTCAAAATTCTCAAACAAACTACCACGCATATCCTTCACGCAGCAGCTTCTACGAAATTTACCTTACCTCTAGATGAAGCAAGAAGAAATAATGTTGAAACGACAATGAAACTGTTAGCTTTTGCAAGAAACTGCAAAAATCTTGAAAGGTTTGGGTTTGTAAGCACTGCTTTTGTGGCAGGAAAAAGGTCAGGAATAATTTTAGAAGAGGAATTTGAACATAGTGCTGGATTTTTAAATACATACGAGGAAAGTAAATATGAAGCAGAAATGATTGTAAGGTCAATGATAAATTTACTTCCTATAGTAATATTTAGACCTTCCTTAATTATTACTCCCTATAAAAAATCAGATATTAGCCCTGTTAATGCTCTTACTTTAGGTCTTTTTCTAGCACGTAAGGGATTTCTTCCTATACTTCCTGGTTACAAAGAAAATAAGCTGGATATCATTGGAGGAACAGTAGCTTCTCAAGTTGTGGCTAAAATCTTCTTAAAAGAAGCATTGCATTATTCAACATACCATGTAACTAGCGCTGAAAAGTCTCCTAGCATAGAAAATTTTATTCGTATTGTTGAGCAACAATCAGGTAAAAAGCTACCTATGCGGTTTTGCGGTGACATAGAAAATTACTTATTAGAGCTGAAAAAGATTACTCGATTCAGACCAGATTTAACCGCAATTTATAGAAAGACACAAAGTTTTCTACCTGAATTGGCCTTCCCTAAAATCTATGACAATAGAAACCTGTTAGACGAACTAGAACTTAAATCTTTTAGTCATGAACCAATAAATTTAGTTCAAGCTATTTTGAAATGACTATCAATTTCTGCGATACTGAATGATATGGATATGTTAATTACTTATGTATTATTAGCTTTATTTCTATTACTGGCTGCTCATTTATTAGCTCTTCCTCTTATAAAAAAGAGGCCTGTTTTTATAAAGGGTACAGAAGAAACCCTCTTTTTCATGGCATTATTTGCAATAATAGCTTCTTTAACTCACCCTCTGATATATATCGTTGCTATAGCTATTGGACTTTTAATTTACTATACTAAATCTTGGATTGTATATGGAGTATCACTGGAAAATATTAGTACCGCTCTTGACAAAGCAATATTAGCTACAAGGGCAACAAGCAACAAGACCATTAATGAATATGAAATAGATAACAATATGACAATAAAACTTACTAATTTAGGGATGAGACTATGTTATATTCAGTATAGAAGTAAGGCGTATTCTAAAAAATCAGAGTTAACAAAAGAAATATTTAGAAAGTTTATACAAAATTATTTCATATAATCTTAGTCGAAAGGAGGTGGATATATGGCAAAAGTAAGCGCATCAGTGGTAATTAATAAACCTATTCAAGAAGTATTTAAGTATACAGCTTCTCCTGTAAATGGTCCAGCGTTCATACCTAACTTAAATGAGAATACCAACATTCAGCCAGAGCAACCAGGCTTGGGGCAGACTTTTGACTGGCGTTTTAATATGGCTGGGGTTGATCTAAAAGGTAAAGCTGAGGTAACTGAATATGAGGCGTCTCATAAAGTTACTATTAAAACGACTGGAGACAGCAACACAACTTGGATTTATACTTTCCAAGAAGAAAGTGGTGGAACACAAGTATCTGCTGAGGTTGATTATGAGATTGTAGAAAGTGCTTTGCAAAAAATCGCAAACAGGGTCCTGATTGACAAACTTAATCAGCGAACGGCAGAGCAAATGCTCGAAAACCTTAAAACTATCTTAGAAGGTTAAATAAACGTTTATCTAACAAAAGCGATCTGTATTAACTTCTAGTATGGATCGCTTTTATTAATCAGAGGTTTGTCAACTCGTTCACTGAAACCCCTAAAGCTTTTGCAATCTTCCACATCACAAAAACAGTGGGGTGATATTTACCAAGTTCTAGATGACCCACATAGGTAAGGTGTAATCCTGCTTTCTCAGCCAGTTCTTGCTGAGTCATCTTCTTCTCCTTCCTCACCTCTTTCAATCTCTCACGGAGTTTAGAAGTAAACTCCTCCCTCAATTTTTTATTAGCCCGCTCATCTTGCGGTGTTTTGAATAATATACTCACATCTTAGATTTTCTAGCGTAGACATAGTATTTTATATAGCGTACTCATCTAGTATTTGTTATAATCTGGCTTAACAACATCAAAGATGGGAGGTGATTAAATGAAAAAGTGCAAATCATGCAAGGCTGAAATACCATCAGACGCTAAAAAATGCTCTCATTGTGGTACTGATCAGAGAGGTTGGTTTAGACGACACCTGATACTTACTGGACTTTTAGTGTTATTCATTATCGTCATAGCTGGAGCTATTGCAGGAAGTGGTGGTAGTGATAAAAGTACAAGTCAGTCAACTGCACAGACAACTAGTGCTGAAACAAAACCAGTCGAACCGATGAAGATAACCGCACGAGAATTGGCAGACGACTTTGATAGCAATCAGGTAGCTGCTGAAAGTAAATGGAAGGACAAACGAGTTGAATTCAGTGCTGAGATAACAAATATCACAGATACTGGTCTGTCATTCAGTCGAGTGGCTTCCAAGGAATTCTCGCTTGCTCAGATTAGCTGTCGTATAAAAGATAAAAGCCAACTCTTGTCACTTAAAAATGGTCAGACAGTGACTGTGAAAGGTATTGTAGGCAGTCAAACGATCGGAGTAATTGATGTCAGCGATTGCGAAGTGATCAAATGACAAAGTCTTCAGCAACTATATTTTTAAGCCAGTTGCCCCTCCTGGCTTAAAGTGTTGGCTTCAAAACAATCCAGAAAAGAAGTGTATTGACATACACGCATTAAATGCGTATGATAAATACGCCATGAAATACGCCGAAATTGGAAGATTGATTAAATCAGAACGCGAAAAACGAGGTTGGGAGCAGGCTGATTTGGCATCGATGATATCACGAGGGCAGCAAGCGGTTAGTCGATGGGAAAAGGGTGATTCGCGTCCAAGGCAAGACGACTTGCTTAAACTAGTTGATATTTTTTCGGGAGATCCTGATGAGTGGTTAATCAAGGCAGGTTACCAGGTAGAAGAACCAGACCTATCCCTTGCTCCATTTTTACCACTGAATAATTTGAGCCCTGAAAATTTTGAGCTATTTTCTAGAGATCTTGTTCAAGCACTCAATCCCACTACAGATGTACATCGATATGGTACTCAGGGCCATAAACAGGAGGGTATTGATCTATATGCTAAGTATCCAAATAACGCTGTCCATGATTATCAATGCAAGAGGCATAAGCAATTCGGGCCTGCTGATATTAACGCTACAGTAAAGGCTACTTCATTAATAGCCAAGAAGCACCATCTACTTTTGGCTCGGAGAGCAACTCCTGAATCAAGGAAGGCTATGGATAAGAATAAGGGCTGGGTCCTTTGGGATATAGAAGATATTTCAGCCAAAGTTCGGAGTTTATCTCCAGATGACGCTATCTGTATAGTTGACACCTATTTCCCTGGCTGGCGGAAACGTTTTTTAGGAATTGATGAACCAAGTCCATGGTTATCACCCAAGAAGTTCTTTCTACCTCTTGAAAACAGACTGAAACTTTTCAGTCATGGTTGGAGTTTTGTTGGTCGTGCCAAAGAACTTCAAGCTTTGGACGAATTCCAAAACCAAAACGAACTAAATACAATTCTCTTAAGCGGCCGAGGAGGTATTGGCAAAAGCAGATTACTACGTGCATGGTCAACAAATTTGCCTAAACAAGTAAGAGTTGTATTTATTTCGCAAGGAGCAGATGTATCACCAAAAGATTTCGAATTGCTTCCAAAAGGGCTTGCATATCTGGTGATTGATGATGCGCACGATAGGTCCGATATAATATCGATCTTCAATACAATTTCTCGTTTGCGTCCTGAAATGAAGGTTGTTCTGAGCACTCGCCCTTATGGTATTCCCCGATTGCATGACGAACTTACTCAGTCAGGAAAGATGTATGACCGAGAAAAAACAATTGCCCTGACTGATTTGACTATAGAAGAAGCCAAAAAATTATCAGAGGAGATCCTCTCGGCAGTAGGCGGCAATATTCAATACGCTCAACGTATAGCAGAAATAACAAAGGATTGCCCACTCGCAACAGTTATAGGTAGCCAGTTGGTTGGTAGAGGGCAAATTCAGCCTGAAACACTTAACAACGACGAAGAGTTCAGGGAACAGCTAATGAGAAGCTTCAGAAATGTTGTGGCTGGTCAGATTGGTAGCTCAAATCCCGATGATATTCGAGATCTACTTGATTTAATAGCAACGCTTCAGCCGATAAATACTTCTGCTTCTGAGTTTCAAGAAATCGCTGAAAAATTGCTTGGTAGAAGATTTGACAAGATTATTAGGGACATCAGTGCATTAGAGGAAGCTGGTGTTTTGCTTAGGCGCGGCAGCAAGTTAAGAATTGTTCCAGATCTTCTGGCAGACTATATACGAGCTGATGCTTCATATGATGAAAAGTCAAAGAGTCCTACGGGATATGCAGATAAGGTATTCAGTTTAGCACGAAACGACTTGGCTACAAATTTACTTGTGAATATCAGTCAGCTTGACTGGCGATTTTCAACAAATGGTATTCAGTCAATGCTATTAAATGAGGTTTGGTCAAACCTGAAAGAACAATTTAAAAAAGCAAAAATATACGAGCGGTCCGCAATACTTACTGCATTAGGGAAAGTTTCATATTACCAGCCCAAACAGGCGTTAGATTTTGTCAAACTTGCATTAGAGGAGCCAACTAGTGAAGTGGAAGAGGATTATAAATCCTACTCCTTCTTGGCTCCATCCTACCGAATAGTGACAGAAAAAATACCACCAATATTAAAGTATGCAGCTTACCATCAGGAATTTTTGAACGAAGCTCTGGATTTACTTAAGGACTTAGCAAAAACAGATAAGAGATCACCCAACTCATATCCAGACCATCCTTTACGAATTCTGCAGGATTTGGCTTCAATAGAACCAGGAAAACCTGTTGGTTATAACGAGGCAATAGTGGATCACGTCATCACCTGGTTACAAGAAGAGGTAACTGATAACTTTTCCCCTTTTGATGTTCTTGACGTGTTACTTCAGACAGAGGGTCATTCGTCTGAAGCTAAAGGAATTACCATAACAATGAAAGCTTTCAAGGTCAGGCCAGAAGTGGTGGCTAACTTAAGGAAGCTAGTTGTTAATGCGGCTTTCGATATCGTAGTGAACAAGCCACTGAAAGATAGTTTGCGAGCGATTAAAACCATTAGTGAAGCATTAAGTTACCCTCATGGATTATTGGGCCAAAGTGTTACTGATGCTGATATAGCAGCATGGGAACCAGGAATACTGGATATATTAAAACGACTTGAGGAGGTTGCCTCAAATACCAATATTGACCCTTTTGTTGCAACTGAAATAAGAAGTGCTGTTTCCTGGCACTCGAGCTACAGTAAAACTACTACCAAGGCAGCCGCGAAAAAAGTATTGTCTGCAATTCCCATAAGCACACCTTATGAAGTTTCCCGCGCTGTAGTTGATAGTTGGGGTTGGACATTTGAAAGAGAAGACGACACAGGCAGGAGAGATGAAATCGCCATTATCGATTGGCGCAAGAATTTAGCAAAGGAGCTGGTTAAAACATACAAAGAAAAATTCTCTGCGTTAGTTGAGATGCTGGAAGAACGAATAAAAATCATGAATGAAGCTCTTATGTCTCGTCACCCAGATGCAGGGCCATTCCTGGCTGCTCTTATGGAAGAATCGATAGAATTTACCGAATACCTTGGTAACTATCTATTGTCCAATCCTCAATCGTCTCTTGCCCCTTGGTTTAATGTGGTTATTGTTGTAATTACACCAAAAAATCGGGATACCGCGATTAAGTTTTCTCAAGAGGCAGTGAAGAGTGGAAACAAAACGCTAACTCAATGCGTTGCAGGAGCATTTGGGTGGGGATTATATAACCTCCCTATATCAGATGCAGAAATTGATATCGTTAAGCAACTGACCTTATCCGATGACCCTTGGGTTAGACAAAGAATTGTTAGAGTTGTTAAAAGATTCTCCGATGACCAAAAAGGGATAGCGTTGGATATTTTGCTTGGAATGAGGTTCAATGATTCAAAAGAAATAGCCGATGAAGTACTCGGTGAATTTGAAGAAAAACATGGGAGATTCAAAATTGACGACCTGTCACAAGAGCAAATAATACAAATATTAGACCGACTTGTATCCTGTCCTTCGATTGACGATTACCACATCGGACTATTCCTGAGTAAATTGTCGTTTATCTATCCAGAATCAACTCTAAAAATGATGATGGATCGTATCGAGTACAAAGAAGCAAATCAAAAGCTTGAAAACTATGATGTACTTCCCTTTTCATGGAACCATAGCGCTCCTCTGCGATTTCATGAAACCAGCCAGTATGAACAGTTACTTCGAACAGTCAGGGATTGGTCCACAGTAAAAACAGATAATTGGGTACGCTTCCACTATGGCTCGGATTTATTTAAGTTGGTATCAGCTGGTTTTGATGAAGTGACTCTTAAAGTAGTTGATGAATGGGTTATATCGGCTAATGAGCGTCAGCTTATTGCCGCTACCGCACTTTTAGGTGAAGCTCCAAGAACATTTGTCTGGGACAAATCGGAGTTTGTGATTAAAATTCTTGATCAGGCTGAAAAGTTTGGTCCCACCTGCTACAAGAAGGTTTCATCTTCACTTCATAGTTCGGTACTTCAAGGTGTAAGGCATGGGACACCAGGTCAGCCTTTTCCAGAGGATATTCACCAACGCGATCGTTCTTACGTAATGATGCAAAAATTACCTCCTGGTTTACCAGCTTATAGATTTTATAAAGCATTGTATGAAGAAGCCAAGGTTAATATTGACCAGCATACCATTGAGGATTTAGATCTTAGCGAGGATTAGTTGTAATTCGCAAGACTGAAAATGAAGATTAAGAATAAAAATCGAATTATTTACGATGAACGCTATTACAAATCTCAATTTTTATTGAGAAAACAGGAATTTCAGGACGCTATTTTGAATTTTAAAAGAATCTTTTCTGGTCTTGGTTGTCAGATTCCTGACAAAAGTTTTTCAAGTTTAAGCGAGTTTAGAAAATGGAACAAAGAATTAGCGCGAAAACATATCGAAACTCTGAGAAAGAGTCCGATCACTGAACCATACTTCCCAAAATGGAAAGATGAGATTAATAAAATTCTTAGGCAATTTAATTTAGATGACGGTTATTTTATATTCGTCTGGTTACACATATTTTTAGGGGTGAATAGTTATCAAAGACCTCTTTTTGAAATTTATACTCAGAAGTCGAGCGATAGTGACGAAAATGAATTATTATTGAAAATTTACCCTCATACAAGAAGGGAAGATATTGATATAAACTGGCCAATAATAAAACAGGCCCAAAAAACACTCTTGAATTACAAAGCTAGAGATAAATCGATTTATTTTGAAAAAGACTTAAAAATTTATAATGAATACTTGGAAATAAAGAAATTTCCATTAGGTGAGAGGTTTCAGAAATATGGTGAACGCGATATTTACGAAATTCTGGCAGAAAATAACGATCTTACTTCTAGCGGTATCGAAAAAATTATTAAGCGGATTAAAGATCTCCTTCTTAAATAATTTCCTCAATTATAAGTAACATTTTATCTGTCAGCTTACTTCTAAAAGAAGGTCATTTATAGTCTAAAAGTATCAACAAAAGGTACTGATAGACTATGAAGACAGACGATAGATATTTTAGGTCAACCAATTTTTACCTCTGCGCGTTCCTATTTTCCAAGGGCTTCGAACTTGTAAATGTTGATAAACTGACCGACCCCAGACGAGCAATTTTTGTCTTCCGTGATACTCCTGATCGTGAGTTTTTAGTTCACCAATACAGCTTCGCTAAGGAAGATTCTCCCGACATTCTTGTGGACGTTCGTAAATTAACTCTGGCAATCAAGACGCTAAAAGAAAACCTTTATCAGAACAAATTTTAACCATGTTAAAGAAAAAAGCGATTATTGAATACCAAGAATTAGTAAAGAAAGTCTACAAACTAGACATTTCTTTTGATGAAGCAACAGTTCAGGCAAACAAATTACTGAATTTATTCCGAGCGGTATACAAACCTCTACCGATAAATTGGCAAGAATTACTTAATAAAAAGTATGCAGCAATACCAAGTTAAATTATGAAGGGAGGTGATAAAAAATGGGCAAAATTTTTACTGTAGATGAAGGAGGATTGCCTCTAATTCCTGAAGGCGAATATAAAGCCGTGTTTACTAAATATGAGGAGAAAAAAGCATTGGCTTATGGGGACGCTTTAAGAATTGATTTTGAGATCAAAGAGGGAGACTTTAACGGTACAGTTCTTAACACTCTAGTTTCAGAGAGGCTATCACCAAAGTCGAGATTTGGTAAGTTAGTCAGTGCACTTACAGGACAACCTCTAAAGGCAAAGGACGGAGTTGATTTGGACGAGTTACTAGGAAAACCTTGTTCGATTGTCGTTGGGACCACCGAAGGCAAAGCAGGTTATGGTGACTTTTCTACGATTGTAGAGTTCAAAGAATTATCAGAAGAATGATAATTCTTTTTAACTTTCACTCTAGGCATAAGTCGAATTTATGCCTAGGAATGAGGGCTAAAAATGACTACATCTAATACTAATACAAATCAAATATTGGAGCAAGCGTTACTTCTATCTGAAAAATTGAAATGGAGTATTGTATGTGTTGGTAAAGGTGAAAAAATACCATTAGTCCCCTGGAAAGAACTTCAAACTAGAAGAGCGACACGAAAAGAAATTATTAATTGGTTTACTTCATACCCAGAGGCAAATGTAGGTATAGTTTTGGGTAAAGTTTCGAACTTGATGGTAGTAGATATAGACCCTCGAAATGGAGGTAGCTACGAAGAATTTAAGGACGTAAAAACAGTAAAGGTTAAAACTGGTGGCGGTGGTTGGCATATTTATTTTCAATATGATGAAGGATTTCATAACCTTTCCAGTATAAGATCAGGAATTGATATCAAAACTGAGAAAGGTTATGCGGTTGCACCGCCATCAATTCACCAATCAGGAGACCTGTATAAATGGATAAGTAACCCGTTTGATACCCAGATTATCCCTATACCCGACTCAATAAAAGAATGGTTATTGAATGGCAAGCAAGAAATAAAACAGAACGACAAATCTACCAAAATAGAAGAAATCGTACGTGGGGTCTGTGCAGGTCAACGAAATACTAGTGCAGCCTCCTTAACTGGAAAACTTTTAAGAAGTCTTGAGGAAAAGGAGTGGGAGTCAATTGCTTGGCCTCTTATTAAATCCTGGAACAAAGAAAACAACAATCCGCCATCACCAGAAGAAGAATTACGTACCACTTTTGAAAGTATTAAGAAAAAGGAGTGGCAAAGAGTAGAGGAAGAAGAACAAAAGGGTTCTTTTACAAAACAGTTAATAGAAAAAATTTTAAGCAGCGGAGCTATTTTGTTTAAGGATGAATATGGCGATGGTTATATATCACCTGATGGAACAGGCAGAGAAATAATGAAACTTCGTTCCCGAAGTTTTAAGTTACTAGTATCACGCTGTAGCTGGCAAAACTTTGATGGTCAGCCTGTTCACACTGACGTAATCAGTAATATTACTCAAATGCTTGAAGCAAAAGCATTATTTGAAGGAGAGCAATACAACTTGTTTGTTCGAATAGCAAGGACTGATGAAGCAGTATGGTACGATCTAGGGAATGGTCCAGCTGTAAAAATTAACAAAAATGGATGGGAAGTTGTTTATAGTCCACCAATTCTATTTAAACGATTTTCCCATCAACAGCCACAGATAATACCTCAGAGGGGTGGTAGTGTTACTCAACTAGACAAATTTTTAAACATTAGCAATGAATCAGAAAGGCTGTTGTTTAAGGCTTTCACTATCTCGGCATTTATACCAAATTTCCCCCATCCACTTCTCGTTATACATGGACCTCAAGGTTCAGGAAAAACTACACCATTAAAGCTCCTTAAATCTTTAATTGATCCTTCTGGACTGAAAACGATGTCTGAACCAGATAATAAACGGGAATTTGTCCAATTAGCTTCTCATCACAGCTTTATATTTCTTGATAATTTATCCATGCTTCAAGGATGGTTATCCGATTCCTTAGCAAGAGCCTCAACTGGTGATGGTCTGAGTAAACGGGAGCTTTACAGCGACGATGAGGATATTATTTATTCACTCCAAAGAACTGTAGCATTAAATGGCATTAATTTGGTTGTTAGCAAAGCCGACCTTCTTGATCGTTCTATTTTAATTGGTCTTGAAAGAATTTCTGAAAAAGACAGACGACTTGAAGAAGAATATTGGGCAGAGTTTGAGAGAGAAAAACCATATATCTTAGGAGCAATTTTTGATTGTGTTTCAGAAGCATTACAGGAATATCCAAATATAAATCTCTCCTCACTACCTAGAATGGCTGATTTCACTAAATGGAGTTGTGCAATTACTAAAGGGCTGGGACTTCCTGAGTCAGACTTCTTACAAGCCTATTATCAAAAAATTGGTCAACAAAATGATGAAGCCTTGCAAGCAAGCCCTGTTGCTCAGACTATATTGGAACTGATGTCTGACAGAGATGAATGGCAAGGAACACCTACTGAATTATATGAGGAACTAAATAGACTTGCTTCAAGGTTAAAAATTGATACAAACAGTCGTTATTGGCCCAAAGACCCTCAATGGTTATATAAACGAGTACAACTTGTTCACTCAAATTTAATGGCTGAAAATATAAGAGTAACTCGCGATGAAAAATCTAGACCAAGAATTATTCTTATTGAAAGAGTCAAAAATACTGACGCTAGTGACGGAGTGTCGGAGCAGGCGGCCAATACTCCTGAGAATATGTCACCAGATAATCAACCAAAAGCTAATACTGACGGGGTTACTGTCGAAGAAGTCATGAGGATTTTTTCTCAACCGTCAGTAGAGTCAACGCCGACACTATTTCCCAAAAATCAAGAAGGTGTAAACGAAGAAAGTTATTGAAAAAAAGTTTAAAATTAGTAATAATGAATACGATGAATACATCTAATTTACAACAGGATACAAAATTAAATTACTTTATCTACTGTCGTAAAAGTAGCGATACTGAGGACAAACAGATGCTATCTCTGCCTGCTCAAGTACGAGAATTAACCAAATACGCACAGGATCACAACCTAACCGTTGTTGATGTATACCAGGAGTCAAGAACGGCTTTCAAAGTTGGACGACCTCTATTTAATGAAATGATGCAAAGAATTGATAATGGAGAGGCAAATGGCGTCCTCGTATGGCAAGCCAACCGAGTATCTAGGAATGCTCTAGATGGCGGTCTATTTATCTACTATATGAGTGAAGGTAAAATTGTTGAATTACGCACACCTGGTAAATCATACACAATCCTATCTGATAGATTTCAACTGCAAATTGAATTAATTATGGCTCAAAAGGATTCGGATGATAAAAGTGAAAGCGTCAAGCGTGGTAATAGAGAAAAGTTCTTCCAAAAGAAGGATTGGTTAGGAGTTGCCAAACCAGGATATCTAAATTACATGAACCCAATGACAAAAGAAAAAACCATAATAGATGATCCAGAAAGGTTTGCTCTTATTCAAAAGGCTGGAAGCATGGTAATAAATGGTGAACTTACGCCAATGCAAGCACTTGCCAAACTAAATGATGAGTGGGGATTCAGAACAAGAAGAACAGCCAAGCAAGGTGGTAGACCTATGGGAAAAAGTATGTGGTACAGAATCCTAGGTGACCCTTATTATTATGGATTGATGAAAAGAAAGGAAGGCGAAACCGAGGGTAGACATAACCCTATGTTTACAAAAGAAGACTTTAAATTATTACAAGTACGCTTAGGAAGGACAGGTAATAATACCACTACATTCCATAACTTCCCTTACAAACCAGCAATTAAATGTGGTGAATGTAATGGGAGCATCACAGCAGAAGAAAAATGGCAAATTATCTGCTCAAACTGCAAGGTAAAATTCCACAAAGGAAAACAAAGAGATAGATGTCCAGAATGTAATATTTTGATTGAGGAGATGGTTAAGCCAAAAATTCTTCACTATATTTATTTTCGCTGCACAAAGAAGGTGAACAGAAACTGTTCACAAGGCTCAATAGAATATGATGAACTGGAAAAACAAATAGATGAGGAGATTGAGAAATTTACAATCCCCAAAGAATTTGTGATCTGGGCAATAAAACACCTGAATGAGGAAAACACTCAGGAAGTCACAGACAGAGAAACTATTAAAATTACCCTACAAAACGCAATTGATGACGTAACTAAACAATTAGATGGCCTACTAACACTCAAGATTTCACCAACGAACATTAGTGGCGAACTTCTATCTGATACAGAGTATGCAGCAAAGAAGAAACCATTACTTGCAGGCAAAGAGGATTTATTAGACCAACTCAATAGACTCAGCGAGAGGCAAAACAAATGGATGGAATTATCAGAGCGTACTTTCAATTTTGCGTGTCAGGCTCGTTACTGGTTATCTTTTGGCACACTAATAGAGAAGACTCAGGTACTTGATGCGCTTGGTTCGAACATTGTATTAAGAGATAAGAATTTGCTGATAGAACGGCACAAACCATACTTCTTGATAGAAAAGGGTCTAAATGAAGCAAGAGAAATTGCAAAAAGGTTAGAACCTGCAAAAGAGGTTGATTTATCGGTCCAAATTGCCTATTTGGAACCTGTTAGTTCAGCTTGGCTGCGGAGCAGGGATTCGAACCCCAATTTCCGGGGCCAAAACCCGGCGTGCTACCATTACACCACTCCGCATCGTCGAAGCTCCAAGCTTGTTGAGCTCTACCATTGAGCTACGGGCCCTCGTCGGGACTAACTTCGTTTACCGAGTTTGTCTTCTTGCAAAGCCAAACTCTTTCTTACTACTTCGTTGTCCCTCCTCTCAAAATTTGCTAAAGCAAATTTTGGTTTTGAATTTGACCAAATTGCAAAGTAATTTTGAAAGGAGGAATCGATAAAAAGCCGATGTCACGTTCAGTTAACATGATCGTGACAAAAGCACCTATCGAATTCCGACGCGGCGATCCTACCCGGATTCGCCGTGCAAAGCATGAAATACCTTACTTATGCGCTATCGAATCCGGTGGAGGGAACGAGCGAATGCGAGTGACCCCACCCGGATTCGAACCGGGGTTTACGGGATGAAAACCCGCCGTCCTAGGCCTCTAGACGATGGGGCCAGGATACCGTACGGTACCTGACTTTCCGCTCCACCGTTTCTCCTCTCAAATTTCCTTACGGAATTTTGTAATTTAAATACTTTTAAGTTGCAAAAAAAGAACTAGCCTCAATTTGAGGTTTTGCATATTTTATCATTTCGAGGTTATTTAATCTAGTTCTTATCCCAACCAGTTTTCTTTCAACTTCAGAAGGTAAGCGAAAGCTTTGTTTTTTTTGGCCAACTTCATAATATCTCCCCGCATATGAATTACTCCGGGTAAAACTGAAGCGAAGATTATCAATGCAACAATTGGCAGGAGATATTTGTCTACATCGGGAATCGAACGACCTAAATAGTATCCGGCCAGGGTCATTCCGGCCCCCCAAAGAAGACCTCCGAAAACGTTGTAGCTAATGAATTTTTTATACTCCATATCTGCCATTCCGGCGACAATCGGAACAAAAGTGCGTACGGCCGGGACGAATCTGGCGAGAATCAAAGCTTTGCCGCCGTGCCTTTCATAAAATTTATTCGCTCTTTTGATATATTCCTTTTTGAAGAAAAAGCTTTCACGCCGGCTCAAAAGCCATTTGGCAAATTTTCCTCCCATCCAAAAACCAACCGAATCTCCTCCAATTGCTCCGATCACAATGAGCGGTACAAGAATTTTTATGTCAAGAATTTGCTGGGATGCCAAAAACCCGGCCGTAAAAAGAAGTGAATCTCCCGGAAAAAAGAACCCGAAAAAAAGTCCGCTTTCGGCAAAAATCATAAAAAAGATGCCGAAGTAGCCTATTGTTTTTACAAGCTCTATAAGATCGATCCCAAGAAATTCCATACAAGAGTTAATTTTAGAGAAGTAAGGGGGTTATTACAATAAGTTATTCTTTCTTGTTTCGAGTGCTTTTTCGATAAAGAGGAGTTGGTCTTTAGGAAGTAGAGGAAGAGTGTCAAATGCAAAAAAGGCAGCTTCTGAAACTTCTTTCGAGGGAGTGAACTCTCCCCCCATGAATGTACCCACATATCTGGAAAGTTTTTCTAATATCGTTTAGAATAATAGTCAGTATGTCACGAGGTAGTAATAATTTACCTTTTTATCAACCACCTTCAAGGGCAGCGGCAAGACTAAAAACGCAATCTTTTATTAGTCGATTAAGGCGTAGAATTTTTTTAAGAAAAATCTATGGTAAAAGAAAGCAAGATACTTAACCTCGCGAGAACCTTGTAACATACCATTGACCCTCTTTACTTCTTTGGTATAATACAGTTATAAGCAATGGAAAAAGTTTAACTAGATGGCATTTAATGCTTAATTTGGCAGCCGCCATCTGGCGGCTTTTTTCTTTTTAGATATTTTTGCTCTTTTACAAGTGAAGATTAGTAAGGTTAACAAGCCAAATATGGTTTGTTATTCAAAATATGGTTGGAAGCGATGATCACAGAGAGCACTGAGAAACGATGAATGCACTGAGAATTTTCTCTTTACATTCTATTATTTCTGTGCCTTTTGTGATTACTTTTTGAGGATTTGATCCTGGTCCAGGACGAACGCTAGCGGCGTGCTTTAAGCATGCAAGTGGAACGGTCCGTCGCAAGACGGAAAGTCGCGAACGGCTGAGTAACACGTAGGAACCTACCCTTTGGTGTGGAATACCTCCGAGAAATCGGAGCTAATACCGCATGACCCACGTTCAGTTACATGAACGTGGAAAAGGATATAACTATTCACCGAAGGAGGGGCCTGCGGCCTATCAGCTAGTTGGTGGGGTAACGGCCTACCAAGGCTACGACGGGTAGGGGACGTGAGAGCGTGAACCCCCAGAATGGCACTGAGACACGGGCCATACACCTACGGGTGGCAGCAACTGGGAATCGTGCGCAATGGACGAAAGTCTGACGCCGCGACGCCGCGTGAGGGATGACAGCCTTCGGGTTGTAAACCTCTTTTATTTAGTCCGAGAGGACTTTTTGAATAAGCACCGGCTAACTCCGTGCCAGCAGCAGCGGTAATACGGAGGGTGCAAGCGTTGTCCGAATTTATTGGGCGTAAAGAGTTCGTAGGCGCCCCGCCGCATCTTATTTCAAATACCAGAGCTTAACTTTGGAAAGGGATAAGAGATGGGCGGGGTTGAAGAGCGTGGGGGCTACTGGAACTTACGGTGTAGGAGTGAAATCCGTTGATATCGTAAGGAACACCGAGGGCGAAGGCAAGTAGCTAGGCGCTATTTGACGCTGAGGAACGAAAGCTAGGGGAGCGAAAGGGATTAGAGACCCCTGTAGTCCTAGCCGTAAACGATGCTCGCTAGGGATCCGCCCTACAAAGAACAGGTTCTTTACGTGTTTTTTGTAGGGTAGGTCCCGTAAGCTAACGCGTTAAGCGAGCCGCCTGGGGAGTACGAGCGCAAGCTTAAAACTCAAAGGAATTGACGGGGACCCGCACAACCAGTGGAGCATACGGGGACCCGCACAACCAGTGGAGCATGTGGTTTAATTCGAGACGAACCGAAGAACCTTACCTGGACTTGACATCTTGCCGTTTTATTCTGATAGAAATATCGGGAGATCCTTCGAAAGTTGGATGGTAGGACAGGTGTTGCATGGCTATCGTCAGCTCGTGTCGTGGGATGTTCCCTTCAGTGGGGTAACGAGCGCAACCCTCGCCGTATGTTAAATTGTTCATACGGGACTGGTCGCCTTTGGCGACAGGAAGTGGGGACGACGTTAAGTCAGCATGGCCCTTATGTCCAGGGCAACACACATGCTACAATGAAGCCGACAATGGGTTGCCAAGTGGTAACACGGAGCTAATCCCATCAAACGGCTTCTCAGTGGGGATTGGGGGCTGCAACTCGCCCTCATGAACGCGGAATTGGTAGTAATCGCGAATCAGCTAAGTCGCGGTGAATACGTTCTCGGGTCTTGTACACACCGCCTATAGTAATTATATTTAGGAACAACGCGCCTAGCAGTTGTATCCTCTAGTAGATTAAAATTCTACCTCCGATTTAATCGGAGTAGCCAAAAAAATTTGACAGTCCTTATTGGGCAACTGATAAGGATGGAGGGTCTGAGGCAAATGGCAGGGATAGTAAGTAAGGATGCAAGCGACTTTCGCCGGGCGGTCGGAAGGAAGTTGCTGTAAAAAGTCCACTATTCATGCCGGGAAAAGAGGATATGATAACCTAGGGAGATCCTTATAAGATTGAGGTTAAGGCTTATAGGGAAGTCAGCTTCTTCATATTAGGTAATTGAGCAAGTCTGACTTGCTTGACATTTTCGGGTTATATTTGTAATCTGAAATTATTATTACTGAAGGGAGAAACGTAAGTGTTAGTAACGCCTGATTACATTGTAGGACTCACAGAAGGTGAAGGTTGTTTTCTTGTTAGTTTGAGAAAGGATAATCGGATTGAATTTCGGTTTTTCATAGCACAAGCAATAGGGAATAAACCTCTTCTTGAAGAAATAAAAAAGTTTTTTGTAGTAGGAAGTGTCTACCAAAAATCGAACGTAAAAGGGAAATTGCCAGCATATGTATTTGAAATTTCAAAAAGGGATGACATTTACAAAGTGTTAATTCCCTTTTTTCAAAGATATAAACTTAAGGGGATTAAGGCAAGATCCTTTTCAGTATTTGAGGAAATCGCAAGATTGGTTAAAGGTAGACAAGACAAGAGAAAACTGACTAAGGAAGAACTTGATTATATTACATATTTAAGATCAGGGATGAATAAACATTACGGCTCGCCCGGTGCGGGAAAGCCGCTCGCCGGGTGGGAACGCGCAATAACCTCAATGAAGCGCAATCCGTCAAGTTAGTGAAGTTGGTAGCACCCGAATCCCGATAGTATCGGGGCAAGGTGAGACCAGCGACAAGAATTAAGTCGTAAATGCATTCTGCATTTGTTGCGACCTAGGAAAGTAATTTCCTTGTAAAATCCAGCTGTATCGGTGAAGCCTTTACAACTTAGGAGTAAAGGAATAAAGAACTGGAGAGAATAGTGATTATTCTCTAAATTCTTTTAATCTTATATTCTTAATGTTGATGGTAATACCGAGGGAACCCTTCGACAAAGCTCAGGGCCATAGCCACGAGCGAAGTCGAGTGGGACTCCGTAGAGACTACACGCTGGCTCCGCAAATTTCGAAAGCATATTTATTTGGTCTTTTGCACGATGCCACAGTAAGAAGAACGACCTACCGTATAGCTACCAAGAGCGAATTATTCGCTGGTATTATTCAACAGGGAATAAAGGATCTTGGTAGAAAAGCTTGGATATATAAAGAAGGAAAAAATCGTAATCTTTGGATTATTGAATTTTCCAAAGATCTGTTAAGAAGTTTTAGAATTAAAACAAGAAAAGATAAGCTTGATTTTATACGGGGGTTTTTCGACGCTGAAGGCGGAATGGCAAAGCATTCTCAGGTTAGATTTTACTTGTATTTCTGTCAGAAGAATAAAACAGTTCTTTTGAAGATAAAGAAGTATTTAGCCGAATTGGGAATTGAAAGTGGAGTAATTCACAATCCAAGTAAAAAAGTAGATCCTGATTATTGGAGGTTTTTTATCAGAGCGAAATCATATAAAGACTTTGCTACGATTATTGACTCCAATCATCCGGAAAAACTTTCAATATTGCGGATGAAGATATAGTCCATGCCCCCGCGTACCATTCGGTACACGGCGATGAACCAAATGGTTCGTTGTTCGAAAGACAGGGAATAAACCCCGAAAATTTCCGTTGGAAATAACGGGGCGAGCATGAACAAGGTATCCGTTCTGGAAGGAGCGGATGGATCACCTCCTTTCTAAGGAGTAGTGAAAATTACCCCCCTCTTTTTAAGATCGTTGTTTAGAGGTTAAACAAAACGGGATTTGCAAGATACCGGCAATATAGGTTCTGCTTCCAGCCATATTTTGGATAAGTTGCTTAGAATCCGCGAACGAAAATCGCGGCTTAAAAGCAAACTAGGGAGACTTCGTTAAAAAATTTCCTAAATCTTTATAATTGGTTTGTCTGGGAACTTATCAAAGATTTCTTCATCAATTTTTGGAAGAATGTATTCGGGTTGAGAGGAATTTATTGAACCATTTTCAAAATCCAGGCGTTCCGTAAAGGTTTGGTAGTCAAGCGAAGTTAATTTGGCTATATAAACAAAGCCAAAAGCCCAAGCAATGATAGTATCCTCGGATTGATAATAGATATTATTTGGAGTATGTGCGTCGAAGAGATTAAATCCTAAGGCTGTGGCTATGAGGCCATTTGTTTCTAATTTAGTTTTTTCGTTTATTTCCGTACTTGGTCGAACTATTGTTAATTGATCGTTATAGTTTATTATTGTTGTGGATATGTTTTGATCGGGACTCAAAGAGTCAAAACCGGTCGGCTGAGGGATATAATTTGGTACCAAAGCTATTAAGCTTCTGCCTACTCTTGTTTCCGGAGTCAGAATTCGATCCTCTTTATTACTTTCCGGTGGATAACTAATTCGTAAGCGCCTTTCTGTAAGAGAGATAAAGTGAGAATGAAGTTCAAGTAAATTTCCAATATCCGATACTAATAATGGTGAATAATTCACTAGTTCAATGGGTTGAGTTTCGGGTGAAGATAGCGTCCAGGCTTGGGCTGCCTCGAAATCCAAAAGCTCCGGGTAGAGCAGTTCAACGCTTGATTTTCCCGCTTCACAGCCCGAAATAGCCAAGCTCAGAGCAAAACCAGAGATCGACGCCAAACCTGCTTTAATAAAATCTCTTCTTGATAACGGATTTAGTTTTTCATTTCTCATCCGACTTTAGGTTTGAATATCATTGGAAAGCGCAGAGATAATTTTAGGGTGTAACCCCCTCAGTCTGACTTAGGATTGCTGAATTTTAGCAAAATATCCTATATTAGTAAATTTAAATACACAAAAAACCCCGAGGTAAAACTCGGGGTTTTTTGATGGCAAAATGATACCCAAAAGTGTGGGGGTAAACATCCTGACTTCGCTTCCCCGAATTTAACCTCGGGGCGGCAAAGTTGCTTTAGAGGTTTTTTAGTTTACCCCCACGCCTTTGAATACATTAGCGGTATCTACTTAATTTTTTCTAAATCTTTTCCGGTAAGTTTGGTCTGATTGAGTATTTTTCTTAAGGTTCCTTGAGGAATTGGCTTTGGATGAACTGCAACTTGTGTCCATCTGCCGTCAGGATGTTTTAGTCGGAAATGGGATCCTCTTTTTCCTATCTCTTTAAACCCTAGTCTTCTGAGAAGTATGATAAGTCTTTTGGGTTTAATATTGCGAGGCAGTTTGGACATGCTTCAAGCAAAAGACGCTTTGATTTTTTCCGGCAATTCAACCTTTGTTGAAGTTACAATTTGTTCCTCCAATATGTCGGTTGGAATTTCTTGCCTTTCCTTTGCAAGAACTTCGATCGCCAAAAGAATTCCATCTTTAATGCTTTCCAGAACTTCCTCGACAGAATTTCCATAGTCGGTAACACCCAAAGTTGGGCAAAAGGCGTTGTAGACTTTGTTTCCGTTTGGATATTTTTCAGGTTCAATTATTACTCTATAATTTAAAACTTTCTTTTGCATAACCTGATTATAGCAGATTTCAAGAAAACCATGTTCGTAATCGAATATGGATGAATTGAACCTGGTATATCATCTTCGCTTAGGCGCGGAGCCGTGAACTTAAAGTTCACGGAAGATGCTATATCATTTTTAAATTGTAAAAGTGCGAACATTATTACTTCTTTGCTTGTACAAAGAAGTAATCAAGAAAGTACACCCTAGTGTTTTTCGAGTTGAATTTTCTTCACTCGTAAATGCAAAAAACTTACCTCAAAACACTTTGAGGGGCGAGTTTTTGCCGTACTTGAACTCGCTCATAAAATCCAAAGCTCAAAACACACGGGATTAATTTTATTGTTAATGTGTTAGTAATTTCATCCTGCCACTTTCGGTTTACGCGAATGTGGAGGATTCATCAGTCAGCCTTTGGCTGAAATTACTATTGCGGGGATTTAGGGGGTTCGGATTTTTTATTAGAGAGAGGGCACATTGCTGTGCTTAAAGAAACCTTGGCAGGTTTCCAACTCCTTCAAAAAACTCGAGACCTAAATCCCGCTACCTTCAATTGTTTGGCTTCAATCGCCTTAGTTCTCCCAGAGGAGAAGGCAACTGATTCCTTACAAAAGAAGGACGCCGGTCAGCACGATCAGCTGACTTCGTTTCCGGACCTTTTTGTCCGAAACGGCGTTTTTTTGTTTTTTCATCCTCCGCATGAAGCTTCGGATGATCTCCCGAACCGAGTTAGACTCGGAAACAAAAAGGGGAGAAGGGGGCGGTACCCTTCCACTTTCGAGCTCCTGCTCGAATGTGGGGTGCTGACCGCCCCTTTGGTTGAATTACGGGCAGGGCCCTGGCGACCAATCACTCCTTGGGTTGGGACCACTATTCTTAAAAAAGTGTTGTTCACAGCGCCTTTTGCTGTTCCCTTCACTTATATAGTGGTGCCACCATGAACCGCTTTCGGTTGGTTCGGGAGGAGCGACAGTCGCTGTCGGTTGCGGTGTGCTCGTCGGAGCGGGTTGTGTTGCAGTCGGGGCTGGCTTCGTTGCCGTGGGCGCCGGTTTCGTGCTCGTCGGAGCGGGTTGTGTTGCAGTCGGGGCTGGCTTCGTTGCCGTGGGCGCCGGTTGCGTCTTAGTTGGAACTAGAGTTGCCGTAGGTAACTCAGGATCCCCTTCGGAAGCGAGACTCGTCTCAAACCTGGGTTCGTCGCAAGATGCGCCGTTGCAAACACAGTCTGCAATACGCTCAAGGGCGTCCGCTTGACGCTCCTGAGCCTCAACGATTCTCGCTAGATACTCATCCTGCGAGGATTGGTCCGTAACCGCCGGAGTAGTAGGCCGAAACCAAACTGCCAGTGCTAAAAAGAGCACGGCTCCAACGAGGGCCCAGATAGCCAGATTGGACTTTTTTGCGTCCATTCAAAACCTCCATTGAAGAAATTTCCAGATACCATGCGGCATCTGGTTTGAACTGGATTTGACCGATTGTCAAGCAAAGCTTGACTAATCTCCTTCGTAATCCGCTTATTCAGGGGATTCGAAGTCAACGATTTCGATCTCCTCCAGATCCGATTTCTCGCTTGGCCGACTTGGCCTTAACTAAATGTTTCGGTTTTAATAAGCCGAAGACAAAAAGTAGAGCGCGAGTGCCCTAAGTTGTTTCCTTTGCCGGGTTACTATCCCGATAGTTCGAGGCAACTTGTGCTCGGACTAATGAAGACGGCCATATCACCTACTGGCGCATTGAGGTTTGAGATCCCGACTAGGTCGAGGAAATCCTAAACTCACACGTTTTTGGAGTTGGTGCGCTTCAACAAAGTACCCCAATAATAGAGGGTAGAGAAACGGAAATTAGAATTAAGAAGTAGGATGTAGGATAAAAGAATTAAAAAATAAAGTAATCAAGCTTACATCTTACATCTAGTAACTTACATCTAATTCCCATCTCTGTACCCTCCACTAAAGAGGTTAAACTTCAAAGGAGGTTTATTTTACCCCTAACCCTTATTGTTCCTTGTGAAGGGAACTTTGGAGCCGAGTCAAACTCGGCTTGAGCATTTTTTAGTTGACAAATTTATTGTCTGTGGTAATATTTACTTAGAAAATCCTCGGCGGCAGGTCTTTGAGCCTCACAGCGGAGGATTTTTACTTTTCGGGGAAAACAGACATAAATTCTTTTCTGTCTGTTTTTCTATTTTCTTTGATTTGGACAAAGAACACTTGTTTGTCCTTTGTAACTCCTCTAAATCGATGAAGAATTTCTATTTCCTTACTCACATTTATCATTGATTCAGGTGCATTTCTACATTTTTGAATTAGTTCTAATGCACAGGGAAAAAATTGTAATCTTCTTCGTCTTTCTCTCGGTGGCTTCTGGTAAAGATGTTTCCAGAAGTAAGTAAAGAAAATTTTTTGTTTGCCGAAATAGGCGCTTCTTATATAAGGTTGCCTTTTGGTTTTTCGCTCAACTGCCTTGAAATAATCTTTTGCTTTCTTGATTACTTCCTGGTCGCTAGAACCGGCAAGTTTTTCGGTTTTTACAGGAAAGGGCTTCATTAGTTAAGTCTAGCATTTAATAATCCCGTATTTCCAAAGTTCCCTCCACAAGAGTTTAGATATTCAACCAATTTGTTAAAGAGCCCTTCGACTTCGCTCAGGGTTATAACCTAAGTTGTCGAAGTACTGCCTTAAGAGTTATGTCCTCTAAAGCACCCGCCTGCATTGCTATGCAAAGCATTGCGGGCAGGACTGGCATTAATAGCCAGTGGAAAGTGTTTAGCAATTTTCACTCTCCGAGCCAGAGGCTCTCTGAGCCGGAGGCCAAACACTCTTCACTAACTACTAAAAAATTAATGTGCAACACCCTCCTTATCTTCGCACTCGGCTACTTCATGAACTATTCGTTCACGCCTCGAGATGCGTTTGCTGGAGGGTTGTTATGCTATTAATATGTAAAAGAGTTGTATAACAAAAAAAGCCGCGGCTTTAGAGGCCGCGGCTTTGATACAAACCGTCGACGGTTAATCAAATTTGATTAACCTTTTAATTGGTCAATTCTTACAAAGTAACTAAGTAACGAACTAACCAACTAACTACTTTACCTCTAAAGCTTTACTACAATCACTTCAGATGATTGTAGATTACCCAAGAATATACTAGATAAATCTATCCTAGAGTATTGGCACTATAACATAGAAAGTGATAGAAGTCAAGTTTTTCTGCTTGCAGAAAAAGAAGTAAGATATAGGATTTAAGATGTCAGAAATTGATATAAGATATTAGATGTAAGAAGTAGGTAAAAAGTATGACGGAAGCGAAAAGTATAGAGGATATTGAGGTTTATAAAGAAGCATTACTACTTACTAGGGAAGTGTTTTTATTATGCAGGAATTATAACCTAAAGCATGAATATTCGCTTTGTGATCAAATTAAGCGTGCTTCGATATCAGTTTGCGCGAATATATCAGAAGGCTATGGCAGAAGAACGAAAGCTGATTTTGGTCAATTTCTGTCGATATCACTAGGCTCGTGTAATGAAGTATTGGCACTTCTAGATATTATTGAGATTAATTTTCCAAAAGTCGAAACCAATCCTTTAAAGGAGCGGTACAAGATTCTATGTAAGAGACTTTTCACCTTCAGAAGAAATCTGAGGTGATTCTTATATCCCATATCTAATATCTTACATCTATCGTCGGTACATTGAAGCTAAACAAGAGTTTTCACATCACTTTTCACAAATTCAGATAGTAATGATCTTTGCTAATTAATGTCCTGCTTCTTTATCATAGACTTTAAAGGGGACAAATGGGTAAAATTCAACTTCTTCGATATCAGGATATACGGTAATAAAACGATCGATATAAATTTTGCCACTAGGTTCAGAAATCTTTGGTGTCCGGTGGATGTCTGCCTTATTTCTGCCAGCCTGAACAGCCTCGCGTATATTATATTCCTGCTCTGAAGGTAATACAAAAATGATACTGCCTATTTTGATAATAATAGGTGCGCGTTCGCGTATCTCCCTCGGATCTAATGGGGGGAGGTTTTTTTCCGGTAATATTTTATATAGAAAGTCTATATTTCTTTCAATTTCATTGAGTGTGTCGAAGTCTAACCTAACACCCTGGAATTTAGGAGTACTTTTAATAATATTTGGAAGTTGATTAATTCCTTTAGAATCTGTAAGCCAACCTTTTTTTAGCGTTTTTACACCATAATCTCTTTCAAATATTTCGAAATATTTAAGAATTTCCTTTTCTTCCATTCCGCTTGCAGCCATTCCCAAAAATCCTACAATCCACCCCTGTTCGCCGATCATCGTGTCTATCTCCTTATTCCTATCTGCGGGACTTGCGCTGGTTATCTGATTCACCCCAATAATCCAGGAAGGTAAAAACACTCTCAAGTTTTCTATAGGAACCCTACCTAATAAACGGTTAGTTAAGAAAGCCATATCATTCGCGTGTCCTCTGAGAAATTCTTGTTTGGAATTGAAAGTGTTAATAGTAGTTGCTTTTGCAGAAAATGGATCCTCCTTTGGTTTTGGAAAATGAAGTCCGACTGTTGATTCTGTAAATTTTATCGGGGTGTTGAGTGGCATTGTTGCAAGATATGTAAGAAATTCTCTTGTGCCATACCTTCTCGCAAATGCATGACCTACATCAGTATTTTCATCAGGCCCTTCCAAAGAAACCGCAGCAATCCTTTTAATGGTTGAGGGTGTTAGATCCCGGAGTGTAAGTATGCGGGTTTCACTGCCGTTGATAATTTCTTCGTAATGAAAATTATTAGCTTCTCTATCTTTAATATCGCTCATGAAGATTAATTACTTGTCTTCAAAAACTGTCCTTTCAGATTCGTCTTGGCTAAGTTCAAGTTCTGGCTTAACTCCTACATCTGACATCTTATTTCCTATATCTATTTTGACTTTCTTGGCATATCTTTCCCTTGAAACCCGGATGACTTTATCTTTATTCTGATTTCGGGAGACCGGAAGGGGGAGGGTGTTGGCCAGGAAAGGTCTTGTCGCAACACCGTCGACCGTGAGTTTTAGCGCAATCTGGAAATTCTGCAAATTGACCAAATCGTTTTGGGAAAAGACTTCGGCGTATTCTTTATGAATTATTTGAGCATCCTCGGCGCCAACTGCAAAAGAAATTAAAGTTCCGACATTTCCCAAAATTGCTTTTTGGACGTACTCAGGAACTTGAGCCATGTATTGATTGGCAAGGGTCAGTGCCAGTCCGAATTTTCGGGCCTCGGAGAGTATTTTTATGAATGAGTCGGTCGCAAAATTTTGGAACTCGTCAACATAAAGGTAAAAGGGGATACGTTTTTCTTTGGGAATGTTGACTCGTCGCATTGATGCTAACTGAAACTTTGTGATAAGCATTGCACCGAGTAGTGACGAGTTATCCTCACCAAGGCGTCCCTGGGAAAGGTTAGCGATAAGAATTTTTTGGCCGTTGATTATTTCATCAAGAGAAATTGTTGATTTAGGCGTGCCAATGATGCGCCTTATCAATGGAGAAGTGACGAATTGTCCGACTTTATTTTGAATGGGTGCAATTGCTTCTTTCTGAAGTCTTTCCGGCATTTTATCAAATTCTTCTTTCCAAAAGTGTATAAGCGAAGGATCATTTAATTTGGCAACAATTTTATTACGGTAAGATTGGTTTGCCAGCATTTTTAAAACGTCGGCCAAAGTCGAATTGGGGATTTCGGTCAGAGTTAAAAATGAGTTTCTTAAAATGTATTCCATTCTGGCAGACCAAACATTTTCCCAAATTTTGGTAAAAATGCTCATTAAACCTGATGCGACGAGTTCCGCCTCCTCGCGATTGGTGACTTCCAAAGGGTTTAAAACAATAGGGAAGTCTCGGTCGGCCGGGTTAAAGTAAATTGTGTCATTGATTCTTGATGCAGGAATGTAGTCCAAAATATCGTCGCAAAGGTCTCCGTGCGGATCAATTACGGCAACGCCTCTGCCTTTTTTAAAATCGTCAATCGCCATATTGGCAATCATGGTCGATTTTCCGGTCCCGGTCTTTCCGACTGTCCAGATGTGACGGAGTCTGTCGGGAGTCTTTATGCCGAAAATTGTTTCTTTGTTTTTATAAAGGGTTTTAGCAAAAAAATTAATTTTTCTTTTTTCTTCATCAGTAAGCGCTTCAGAAACGGGAAGCTTTTCGGGAGGCTCTGAAAGTACGGATGTTCCCCAGGTAATTCCCGGAACCTTTATTTTTTCGCTAGGTAAGTGCCATAAAGTTGCCAGTTCAATAATATTTAAGACCTGCTTATCCGATACGCGTCTGTTTTTTAGGGCGTTTAGTTCCTTTATTTTATTAAAGCGATTGGGTGTTATAGTCGAAAAAGAATTTGCGTCGGCACGGGCTACGACTCCGAAGGTTGAAGTGATCTCTTTCAGGGTTTTATTCGTATTGCCTGCTATTCTTAAAGTAGCCCTGAACCCTGGGTAAGAAATTTTCTCCTTAATAATACTTGCGTCCGTTCTTTGGGAATAAGTTCCATCAGCATTTTTAGTACCTTTTTCGGCAAAGAGTGCTCCCTGTGTCTGCCAGCCAGGTGTTATCGACTCCAGCGCTATTTGAATTATTACGATTTCATCCGGCCCTCCTTTTGAAAGAACAGAAAGAATTGATGACAAGGGATCCACATCTTGGAAGTTAGCGTAAGTTTGTATCGGATAAAAACTTCCTTTCGTAAGTTTAAGGTAAAGAATCTCAAGCTTTTGATTTTCCAAAGGGTCGTCAACTTTTTTGATAATTGCTAAGGGGTAATTTGAGCGGATTTGGGATTCGATAAAAGTGACAAGTGACAAGTGACAAGTGACTAGAAAAAAAATCTGTTGATTTATAAGTGCAATTTCCAGAGCAAAAGCCGGAGGTTTTTTGCCTAGAAGCTTGTTTAAACTGGATACATAATTTATCTGAGTCAAAGCTGCCAGGAAAGTTTTGGCAGCTTCAGGCGTGACTTCTGTATTTCGAGGAAGCTTCAAGGAAAGGGTTATCAATCCGTCCATGATTATTATTATAACTTAGGAAATCAGAAAATAATTATTGATTTATAAATGTTACACCTTATTTATTAAATGTTCATTCTTTACTCGTCTAAAGAATGAACCAAGAAAGGACGCCCTAGTGTTTTTCGAGTTGAATTTTCTTCGCCCGTAAATGCAAAAAGCTTACCTTCAAACACTTGAAGGGGCGAGTTTTTGCAACTCATTGAACTCGCTTATCAAATCCAAAGCTCAAAACACACGGGATTTAGATTGAGAAATATCGGGATTTGTGATAAATTAATCGTGTTTGGGTGCGTAGTTCACTGGTAAAACAGCACGTCAGGCGTCCCAGGCAAGTCAGACTTGCCGCTTTCCTGATGACAAACGAAGTTTGACATATCGAAAACTTGCATACGGGGGCACGTAGTTCACTGGTAGAACGCTTACCTGATAAGTAAGAAGTAGATAGTTCGATTCTATCCGTGCCCACAAAAAAGAGTGACCGCAAGAGTACGCATGTTTTCGCTATGGCAGCTGAAAGCTAACATGTCGTAACTGTGTTGCGTCATAAGTAAGAGGTCTTTGGTTCGATCCCAGGACGGCCCACTCGTTTTTTCCCCGTTGACGCGGTATGGCGCATTGTAATATAATTCTTTTTACTTTTTTAGGCAGTTTACTTAATGAGAATCCAAAAGATAATTTTAATCCATAACACGCAGGCATTGTGTGGGTTTTGAACGGGAATATTGGGTTCATTAGGTAATCCCGCCTTAAAGCGGGATTTTTTCGTTTTACAACTTTAAAATTTAAAAATAGCAAAACGACCCTCCTGCGAATGCTCCTCGAGCCGTGAACGAATAGTTCTAGCCCGAAGGGCGTAAAGGTGAGAGGTAAGTTGCGGAGGGTTTGGTTTATCGAAGGTATTAAGGGCCTGAAGTTTAACTGGTTTGAACACCTCATTTGCAATGAGGAGGTAGGCGGTTCGACCCCGCCCAGGTCCACCCGTTTAGTAGTTAGTTAATGGCAGTTGGTTATTAGTCTTTTCTAATCACTAATCACTATTAACTAATAACTATTTTATATTCGCACTTTGAAATCTGAAGACCATGAAGTGAGCTAATGCTTAACTTCATGAGGAAAGTAAGGCCACTCGTGTGCAGCACGAGTGCGCGGAATCACGCAGATATTTACGCCGAAGAACGCGGAATTAAATAGCTTAAATTTTACTAAAGTTAGCAGAAGCTATTTTCGGCGTCTTTCAGCGTATTTATTCAGCGTCTTTCAGCGTGCTCATGCTGTGCATGAGGTATAAGTCTGATATTAACGCAGACAGTGAATGCCTTGGTGCAAGTTGCCGAAGAAGGACGCACATGGTAGCGATATTCGTCGGGGAGGAGCCACGATCCTTTGATCCGGCGGTGTCCGAATGGGGAAACCCTACCAACTTCATAGTTGGTAACTCCACAGCCAAAGTTCCGATTTAATCGGAACATAACTGTGGTAGAGGGAACCGTCCAAACTGAAACATCTAAGTAGGGCGAGGAAGAGAAATCAATCGATATTCCGTCAGTAGCGGAGAGCGAAAGCGGAAAAGCCCAAACCCTTGTGCGCTGCACACAGGTAGTTATTAGTTATTGGTTCATGGTTCGTAGTTAAGAAAAATTACTATGAACTATGAACTAACTAACCAACTAACTATTTGCGCGCAGCGTGCGAGGGGGTTGTAGGAGCCCAACGTGGGAGTTGACTTAATAGCAGAACCATCTGGAATGATAGACCACAGAGAGTGAAAGTCTCGTATGCAAAATTAAGTTGACCTCTAGGGAATTCCTGAGTATCCCGATGTAAACTCTTCGGGAGAAGCTGGGGGAACCATCCTCCAAGGCTAAATACGACTTGCAACCGATAGTGAACTAGTACCGTGAGGGAAAGGCGAAAAGAAGGGCGGGACGCCCAGTGAAATAGAACCTGAAACTGTTTGCGGACAAACCGTAAGAGCTCGTGCTTCGCACTCGCTTGGTTAGTTAGTTCATAGTTCGGAGTTCATGGTAAAGAAATTCACTATGAACCATGAACCAATAACTAATAACTAATCGAACGAACGCGGAGCGTGAGTGATTGCGTGCCTATTGAAGAATGAGCCGGCGAGTTGTCGTTTGGTGCAGCTTAACCCCGCACCTAAGTAGCATAAATATTACCTGATTTGAGTTCTATCTTATTTCAACGCTAAATTTTCTATGGATAGTTTGAGTTTATTGAAATTAGGATTCATATTTTGGAAAATCAGATGCTATTTAGGTGCGGGGGGAGGCATAGGGAAACCAAGTTTTAATAGAGCGTTTAGTACCAAGCGGCAGACCCGAAACCGGGTGATCTATCCATGAGCAGGGTGAACCCCGCAGAAGTGCGGGAGGAGGCCCGAACCGGTTGATGTTGCAATATCATCGGATGACTTGTGGATAGCGGTAAAATGCCAAACGAACCCGGAGATAGCTGGTTCTCCCCGAAAGGTCTATAGGGACCGTGGTACGTCAGGTGTTATCGGTGGTAGAGCTACTGAATGGGATAGCGAGGGTAACCGAGTTATTTCAACCAAACTCCGAATAACGATGTACACTAACGTGCTAAACAGTCGCATCGGGCTAAGCTGATGCGGCGAAAGGGAAACATCCCAGACTCTCAGCTAAGGCCTCTAAATTGCAGCTAAGTTTTAAAGGAAGTTCGCGTCCTTAGACACCCAGGAGGTTGGCTTAGAAGCAGCCACCCTTTAAAGATAGCGTAACAGCTCACTGGTTGAGGTTGTGGGCGCCGAAAATTTATCGAGGATAAGCTGTATGCCGAAGCTGGAGATTTCGTGCGTAGCACGAAGGATTTTAGGAATGTAGGATAAAAGTGATAAGTCAAGGTTAAGATTTTAATGTTGTATTCTGATTGGTCACTAGAATCCTATTATCTTAGTATCTTTCGCGCTATGCGCGATATGGTAGGGGAGCGTTCCATATACGGTGAAGTCGTTTTGTAAAAAACGGTGGAGTGTATGGAAGTGAGAATGCCGGTATGAGTAGCGTACTACTCCGGTGAGAATCCGGAGCACCGAATGCCCGAGGATTCCGCCCAGACGTTCGTCGAGGGCGGGTTAATCGGTACCTAAGGGAAGGCCGAAAGGCGTACCCGATGGATAACTGGTCAAAATTCCAGTATTTATTTTGAATCGCCCACTTGTCCGTAGGACAAGTGCGCAGAAATATGCGGAAGTTAGATATACGCAGAATGACGCAGAATTTTCAGCGTTTTTCAGCGTAAATTTCAGCATTATTCAGCGTACTCGTCCTGCGGACGAGAACTGGGGGTTGACTGGATAGGATGGTTGGAGCCCCATAACGATTTGGGGTGTAAGTTATAAGATAGTGTCAGCAGGAAAATCCGCTAATACGTTTAATCGAATAACGATGCAGAGTCTTGTGCAAACAGGACAATTTCATCCCATTCAATCTACAAGAAAAGGCTCGCAGTGAGATTCAAAGTAAGCCGTACCGCAAACCGACACAGGTGGGCTGGTCGAGAAGACTAAGGTGAGCGAGAGAAAGAGGTTCAAGGAACTCGGCAAAAAATCTGGACGTAAGTTCGCAAGATGTCCTGTCGCCGCAAGGCGACTACAACAAAAGAGTGCTAACCGACTGTTTATCAAAAACACAGGTCCGTGCAAAAGCGTAAGCTGAAGTATACGGGCTGACGCCTGCCCAGTGCCGGTAAGTTAAGAGGATGGGTGGTCCGATGTTACATCGGACTGCTCTGAATTCAAGCTCCGGTAAACGGCGGCTTTAACTATAAGAGTCCTACGGTGGAAAATTCGCCGCCGTAGTAAAATCTGACTATATGCTGGAAAATCCGGTGTATCCCGTGCTACTCTTGAAATAGAGTAAAAAAGCAACAGGTGCGGATAATCAGCAGGAAAGGTTCTTAAAGAAAAATTTAAGAAAATCCTCAGAGACTATACGTCAGACTCCAGTTAGATAATTTTGTATCTGATGGAGATGATATAGTCCGATCCTTATAGCGATATAAGGTTTTGCAAAAAAGCGTGCAAATATAAAACAAGCGTTAGTTTGTTGTTTTTTTGACTAATCACTAGTCACTAATTACTAATAACTATTTTTGAGCGAAGTTCCTTGTCGTGTAAGTTACGACCTGCACGAAAGGCGTCACGAGTTAGCAACTGTCTCGAGCCTCTACTCGGCGAAATTGCGTTGGCTGTGAAGACGCGGCCTACTTCCACCAGGACAAAAAGAGTTATTGGTTCATGGTTCGTAGTTAAGAAAAATTACTATGAACTACGAACTAACTAACCAACTAACTATTTGCGCGCAGCGCATGCTCAATCGTGTAATACCTCCCTTTGGAACGTGGCAAGACTTACCTAAGTCGCCTGAACACGGCGACAGGGAAAGTGCTAGGTGGGCAGTTTTACTGGGGCGGTACCTTGCCAAAAGGTAACGCAAGGGTACAAAGGTCGGCTTAGTACGGATGGACATCGTACTGAATGTATAAAGGCATAAGCCGGCTTGACTGCGACAGTGACGGCTGGAGCAGGAACGAAAGTTGGTCTTAGTGATCCCCCAAACCAGTGTGGAATGGTTGGGGCTTAACGGATAAAAGCTACCCCGGGGATAACAGAGTAGTCGCACCCGAGAGTCCATATCGACGGTGCGGTTCGCTACCTCAACATTGACATCGGGGTCCTCCGATAGTGATATTGGAGTGCTGTTTTTTAAGTTCCCCAGAACTTAAAAGAAAATTCGACTCATAACGGTGAAACCCTACTTGAATTTGGGTAACTTTCGGGTTATTCTATTTTAAGGGGTAATACCGTGGGAAGTTTACATTTTTGTCGGAAAACTCGGAATACTCGGAGAACCAGAACTTCAGAGTATCGGAATACCAGAGAACCTGATAACATCATAATATGATTCGGGATGTTACGGACCTTGAAGTATACCGATTATCTCTGAAACTTCTAAAAAAGTTATATTTGTTTCTTCGAAAAGTTCCAAGATCAGAATATGATACTGTTCGCCAATGTAAAAGAGCAGGAAAAGGAATCCCGGCACATATTGCTGAAGGATTTGCAAAAAGATCTTCAGAAGCTGAATTTAAGCGATATTTGAAGATAGCAATTGGTACAAGTGATGAGATTATTTCTCACTTGCGGACTGTTGCAATTGCAGTACCAAGACTTGCTCAAGAAGCAAAAGAGCTTGCGGAAGAATACAAAATTCTTTCAAAAAGACTAAATAGGCTTCATACAATTTGGCGTTCTGGTAATTTCTGATGTTCCGACGTATACAACTATCTGATTCTCAGACATTCTGAGTTATCAGAGTTTTCTGAAATGTATAACCCCGTATCGACTTGTCCGAGTTAACATCGGACAGATGGAAATTTTTGGCGTTATGCCAAAATCATAGTTTTCATAACACGTCGACACCCCGCAAAGTTGTGCGGGATGAAGGTATAGTCAAGCCACTACGTAAGTAGATGGATTTAAGGCGATGTCGGCTCACCGCATCCTGGGGGGGGAGCACCTCCCAAGGGTTGGTCTGTTCGCCCATTAAAGCGGTACGTGAGCTGGGTTCAGAACGTCGTAAGACAGTTCGGACTCTATCCGGTGGAAGCGTTCGAGTCTTGAAGGGAGCTCTCCTCAGTACGAGAGGACCAGGAGGGAGGAATCCCTGGTGTGCCGGTTGTGGCATCAGCCGCAACGCCGGGTAGCTACATTCCTAAGGGATAACCGCTGAAAGCATCTAAGTGGGAAGCCCACCCTAAGATTAGGACTCGTTATTAGATCCCAGAAAGAATATCTGGTTGATAGACTGGAAGTGGAAGGGCAGCAATGCCTTAAGCTTACCAGTACTAATCGATCGATTTCAGACTTTCTTACATCCTTATGGAGTAGGCTATAAGCTCACTTCATGGTCTTCAGATTGTATTTAGAGAAAGATTTTGGTCTGGTGATGATAGCGGTGTGGAACTACCTGATTCCATTCCGAACTCAGAAGTCAAACGCACCTGCGGCGATGATAGTATATCGGCAACGGTATGCGAAAATAGCGCGTCGCCAGATCAAAGTTTTTCTCTAATAAACCTTATAAGATTTATATTATTAGAAAGGTGGTCCCGATTAAATCGGGACTAAACCCCGATTGAATCGGGGTGGTTGTGCCAAGTGGCGAAACAAAAAAAAGTATCAAAAGTAGCACGAGTATATAAGCTTTCACCCCGTAAAGCGCAAGCGCAAAGGGGCAAGCAAGATAGAAATAAAAAAACTTCAGAGCCAAGTTCAATGGACGAACTTCTTTCTCTTTATGGAGTACCTAAATTCTCTTTTTCGGTCGGGGATATGATCAAGGGTAAGATTATTCGGATCGAGCCGCAAAGAGTTGTTATAGATATTGGGGGTAAATCAGAAGGATTGGTTGCTGAAAAAGCTTTTAAGGAAGCAGAAGAATTTGTTAAAACCCTTAAAATTGGTGATGAAATAGAAGCAAGAGTTCTGGTTACGGAAACAAGAGACGGTAACACAATTTTGTCGCTAAGGCATGCGAGGGAGGAGGCTTCATGGAAGAGAATTCAGGAAATAGAGGAAAAACAGACGCCAATATTGGTTGAAGGAAAGGGAGTGACTTCTTCCGGAATGACTGTTGATATAGAGGGAATGACGGGATTTATCCCTGCTTCCCAACTGGGTAAAGAGGTTTCGGAAAATCCGCAAAAATTGATTGGTCAGAGATTCGAAGCAGTTGTCATCGATTTTGATAGGGCTGTTAAAAAGATAATTCTTTCCGAAAAAGAAGTCTCCGAAAAAGAGGAACTGGCAAGATCAAGGGAGGCGATTAAAAATATTAAAGAAGGAGCAGTTTATGAAGGCGAGGTTACTACTATTTTCGATTTCGGGGTTTTCGTTAAAATAGAATGGGGCAGCGGTAAAACAAAGATTCCCCTTGAAGGTTTGGTGCATATTTCCGAACTTTCTTGGGAAAAAGTTAGTTCCCCTGACGATGTAGTTTCTCAGGGCGATAAAGTTAAAGTTAAAATTGTTGCCAAGAGGAACGGCAAACTTGCTTTTTCAATAAAACAAGCTCTGGAGGATCCTTGGGAAAAGGTCGAGAAGAAATATAAAAAGGACAAAAGAGTAAGAGCAGATATTACTCGAGTTACGGATTTTGGAGTGTTTGTTCAATTAGAACCCGGTATAGAAGGTCTTATTCATATCACCAAGATTCCACCCGGTAAAAAACTGGTTAAAGGTGATAAAGTTGATGTTTATGTTGAGGATATTGACAAGGAAAATCGGAAAATTGCGTTAGGACTTGTTTTAACCGAAAAGCCGGTGGGGTATAAGTAAGTGATTAGTGAATAGTTATTGGTGATTGGATATAATGCTTCTTGATGGTTAAATCTCACTCACAATTTATATGCCAACAGTGTGGCTACTCACAGGTTGGTTGGTCAGGTAAATGTCCGGAGTGCGGAAGCTGGAATAGTCTGGTTGAGACCATAGCGCAAAGGTCAAGCAACAAAGAACAAAGGAAATCGGGAAAGACAGCAGAACCTATTTCTTTAGCTTCAGTTTCCTCAAAGGCGACTTCAAGAATTTCAACTAAAATTACTGAACTGGATAGAGTTTTGGGGGGAGGATTAGTTCCAGGCCAAGTTACCTTAATTGCGGGGGAACCGGGGATTGGGAAAAGTACGCTCCTTTTACAAGTAGCTGATATGTTATCGAAGGAGCATGATGGAAGTTCGAAGTTGGGCGATGAGGTTGGAAGCAAGAAGTCCGAAGTACGAACTTCTAATTTCAATCTTCGATCTTCGGTATTCTATGTTTCAGGTGAGGAGTCGGTTAGTCAAATAAAGATTAGGGCAGATAGGTTGGGGGTTAAGAGTAAGAGTATTCAACTATTGGAGGAAACGGATATAGATGCAGTTATCGAAGAAGTATCACAAGTACCACAAGTACCAAAAGTACCACGGGAAGAAAAACAAAAAAAAGTCCGTGATACTTTTGATACATTTGATACCCATGGTACTTTTCTCATTGTCGATTCTATTCAGACGATGACTACATCCGATTTATCCGGGATGGCCGGGTCTGTGGGCCAAGTAAGGGAGTGTGCTTACAGGCTTGTGAGGTTTGCAAAGGAAAATAATATTCCTGTCTTTTTAGTTGGTCACGTTACTAAACAAGGTTCAGTTGCGGGTCCTGCAGTACTTATGCACATTGTCGATACGGTTTTGTGGTTTGAAGGGGATAAGACCTTGACAACAAGAATGTTAAGGGCTGTCAAGAATCGTTTTGGTCCGACTGACGAGGTGGGTATTTTTGAGATGGAAGAGAAGGGTTTAATATCGGTAGATGATCCTGAAAAATTATTTCTAACGGCCTATAAGAAAGCCACTCCCGGCAGCGCGCTTACTTCAATCCTCCAAGGAACAAGGCCGCTGTTAACCGAAATTCAGAGTTTGGTTGTTCCAACTAAAATGGCTTTTCCTAAAAGAATAGCCCAGGGGATTGATATAAGGCGCTTTGAACTTCTTTTGGCAGTTTTACAGCGTCGCTCAAGCCTTCCTCTTTATGAATTTGACTGCTTTGTAAATGTGGCAGGAGGAATTTCTGTTAAAAATGATCCGTCTGCGGATTTAGCAGTTTGTCTTTCAGTTGCTTCAGCTTATTTTGACAAACCGCTTCCCAAGGGTTCGATTGCAATCGGCGAAGTCGGGCTTTTGGGAGATGTTAGGGAGGTCGTCGCACAGGAAAAAAGAGTCAAAGAAGCAAGAAGGTTGGGTTATAGAACGATTATTTCTAGTAAAGAAATAAGATATTTAGGAGAAGCTATTAGGAAATACCTTCGGTAACAAGTTACTTTGTCAGTCAGTTACTTCGTTACTTCAAAAGAGATTAACTTAGAGTTTGTTTTGAATTGCAAAGTAACTAAGTAACGAATCACAAATTAACGATTTGCACAACTTATCCACATAATATTTTTTCACCGAATAACTAACGAATAACAGTTTCGGATATTGTTAAAATGAAACTATGGGTTGAATTGTGTTAAATAGTAATTAGATTATAGGGTTTGACAGAGTTGACAGATGGTGCTAGACTAAAGTTACATAAAAATCGCATGTTTTATTGTTCCCTTGCGGGACGGGTGGATTGTAGGGCAGGCGATCTACCCGCTCCTTGAGGGTTCAATAAATGCGATTTTTTGTTGGGAAAATCAGGACGGGTGGCCCCGAATGAATCTTACCTCCTCCCGAAAACTCCGTATTCGCGTCGGAGGAGCGATCATGCGGGGTATAAAGTGTAGGCGAAGTCCCGCACAATCCTCTAAGGATCTGTGCGGGAGCAGGCGCACTATCCACACCATAAAGTTGGAATTGTGCGTTTTTTTAGGCCAAAAAAACCGAGTCCGACTCGGCAACGCTTGTCTTTAGGGTCCTCCTAATCTAAGCATTCGGCTTTTCAGAACTGTTCGTTCACACCTCATGCTGCAATTTTAGGAGGACAGGGACGAGCACCGTCTGGTACTCGTCAGAGCAGGCTATAAAAAGACAAGTTACTAATCCAGACTATTATCTTCGTCAAGTGTTTGTCAAGTACCTCTTGTCACTAAACGTTTAAATTCTCGTTCTTTGAAAGTCCTATAAGAGGATAAAGATATGCTTGTATATGGAAACTTGACAGGCTTATAACTCTAACATATAATTGGGCAACGAATCTGCTCCTTAATGTAAATGAAAAATAAGTTTTTTAAACAAGGCGTGATTATAGCTCTTCTTTTTGCCGCTTCAGTATTTTTGGGAAATTTTTTTGGCTATAACATTTTTGCCGAAAGTTCGGTAACTCCGCCAAGTTTTCCTGCCTGCTCCGAGAAAATATTTACTTCAGACGGTGATTGGGCTCATTATGATTCCGGGATCCATGGGATTCCTGGAGTAGGTAATTTTGAGGGGAGTGATGACGTTTACTCTTTATCATCTGGGAATTTTCTCCAATGCTTTTGTCCGACAACAGGCAGTGATGGAACTCAGACGAATTGGTGGAATATTGAGAGGTCGGGTTTGACACAAGATCAGATAAATCAGTTTGTCTCAGCTGGTTGGGTTAGCGAAAACGGGAGTGGATGGAATCTTTTTAATGAACCATACTTAGCCAAGAACTCAAGTTTCAGTTGTGCCCAACCTACGCCTACGCCTCCACCTCCGGGAGGAGGAGGCGGTCCACCCGGTGCTCCACCTGTTTGTGTAGGAAGTGATTTAGGTCCATTTGCGCCAACCCTTACTGAAGTTAGAAGAATTGACTCAGATTCGGTTCATGCCTGCTGGACTGCTCCGACCCCAAACGCCAATGATTACATAGTTTATTACGGAATGAGTCGCGACAATTTAGTTTGGAATACAAAAGTAGTTGATAGTCAGTGTGTAGATATTCATGAATTACCAAGCGGGCATGTTTTTCTCAAGGTTGCTGCAACTGATAATTGTGTTGTAGGGCCTTACAGTAAAACTTCCGAGCAACAACCACAAGTATTAGGAGTAACTGTTGCTAAAGGCTTGCCTGAAACAGGTGCATCGGTATTGGGACTTTTAGGACTTATTCCAGTAGGGTATTATATATATAAACGCTTCAGATTGATTTAGGTAACTTAAGTAACTTAGGAAACTTAAGATGAAACCCAGAGGTTTGATTTATCAAAACGGACGCTCCGGTACACACGGTGAGATCATACTATTTATTCCTGTCTTAATCCGACTGGCGTTTCATTTTATTAGAGGAGTTGGAGCAGGTTTAATTGCTTTTTCTTTTTTGATTTTTGCCTTTTCCTTCGGACCCGTAATAAAACAGGAAGTCTATTACAAACTTGGGGAAGCGGGTCTAATTAGGAAGCAGGATAATAACACTACTTCTGATTTTTCTTTACAAATTGCGGAGGCTGAAAAGATTCTAGCTGTACAAAAGGAAGCACAAAGTTATGGAGTAAATTCTTACTTTTCGGTTGTCGTTCCCTCAATTGACGCGAAAGCCAATGTGATTGCGAATGTGGACGCGGGTAATAAGAATGAATATCTTGATGCCTTAAAGAAAGGAGTTGCTCATGCTAAAGGTACATATTTTCCGGGACAGGACGGTACAATATTTCTTTTTTCGCATTCAACCGATTCTCCTTTAAATTTTGCCCGTTATAACGCGATATTTTATCTTTTAAAAAAACTTGAAAAAGGAGATAAAATTATCGTTTATTTTGCCGACAAACGCTATGAATACGAGGTTAGCGATAAACAATTAGCTGAGCCGGGTGATGCGTCATGGTTGGTGCCTAAAAAAGAAGGGGAAGAACTGATACTTATGACTTGTGATCCTCCGGGCACTACTTGGAACAGATTGCTTGTAGTAGCGCGTCCTGTTTCTTAATTTCTTATATGTTAAATTTTGAATATTCATTCTTTGCCCGTCCAAAGTACTGGTTGATACTTCTTTGCTTGCCCAAAGAAGTATCAAGAAAGTGTAGCCTAATGAAAATTTCCAGTTGACAAACGAGATATCTGCGGGCTACAATACAGTTGTTCCTCGGAAATTTCCATACTTCCGGATTATTCAAATGTATTTTACATGCGTTTGATTTGAGATAAATAAGCTCGAGATTTATTATTTAGTTTTTAATATGCCTCTTAGAAAAAAGTCTTACAATAAAGATTCTGGCGTGGATTCTCTGCCTAACGAAAGTGTACCAAGCAATATGGAAGATACTTCGATGATAACAAATGAGAAGCAAAAATCATTGGTGGTTGATGACAGAGTACTTCCTGATTCGGGTTTACCAACAGAATACATCGAGGGAGTTTTGGACATAGCTCAGGAGGGCTCGGGACTTCTTCGCCCCAACTTTCATCCGTCTGATAATGATATTTATATTTCGGCCAGTCAGATCAGAAGATTTAGTTTAAAAATTGGCGATATTGTTGGAGGTCAGGCCAGGCATCCCAAAGAAAACGAGCGCTACTGGGGACTTTTGAAAGTGGAAAAGGTAAATGCAGATCCCGCTGAAGAACTTATACAAAGACCCACTTTTGATGATTTACTGGCAGTATACCCCAACGAGCACATTCTTCTTTCAACGGAAAAGGAAATATTGACAACACGGGTAATTGACCTTATTGCACCAATCGGTTTTGGCCAAAGGGGTTTAATAGTTTCTCCACCCAAAGCAGGTAAAACTTGGTTAATCAAAGATATTATTGCGGGGATAGCCAAAAATTACATAGCAGGTAGAAGGCGGGGGGTAAAAGGTAAAAGGAAAACAGAGGTACATTTAATGGCGGTACTTATCGGGGAGCGACCGGAGGAGGTAACGGATATTGTAAGACATATGAAGGATGTGACCGAAGGGGCAGGTGAGGTGGCCGCCAGTAATTTCGACGAAGCGGCGGATGCACAGACTGCCGTTGGGGAGCTTGGTTTGGAGCGTGCAAAAAGACTGGTCGAGAAAGGATACGACGTTGTAATAGTTCTTGACTCCATAACCAGAATGGCGCGTGCTTATAACTTGGCCCTACCAACATCAGGCAGAACTCTTTCCGGTGGTTTTGATCCGGCCGCACTCTTTCCGGCTAAAAAATTTTTTGGAGCTGCAAGAAAAATTGAGGACAACGGTTCTTTGACAATTATCGGTACATGCCTTGTTGATACAGGATCACGGATGGATGACCTTATTTATGAAGAGTTCAAGGGTACCGGTAATATGGAGCTGCATTTGGACAGACGCCTTGCCGATAAAAGAATTTTCCCGGCAATTAACATAACCAGATCAGGTACAAGACAGGAAGAGCTTCTTTACGGTAAAGATGCTTTGCAACAAATTTATACTCTAAGACGAATGCTTGACATGGTAAGCGAGGACGAAAGAACCGAGATGCTTCTAGAAAGGCTTAGAAAAACTGAGACCAATGAAGAGTTTTTAGAAAGTTTAAAAACCGCTTAAATATTCCCACTTATTAGTTCAGTAGCTTCCTGAAGAATTTTATAATATTTATGTTTATCGCGTTCAAAATAATCTAATATAACGTGACTTACAAATATTCCGGCCGGAATATTTCGATCAGAAAAACTGATAGTTTTGCCAGCAACCTCTATATTTTCCGGTGCATTGTAACCCAGTCTGTGTAATATGACTGCTCTGTGAGTTTGCGGAAGTCCAATAATTCTATTTTTAAGTTCCGAAAACGGTATTTGAGATACTATATCTGAGAATCTTTTAGTAATAGAGGAGAAAGGTTCCGGAGTTTCATCTTCATCCAATCGATGATTTTTTATGGTTTGTCTTAACTCATCAATATTTTCTGAGTCAATATTGTCAGGATTACTATCAAGATATACTTGAAGATTGGAACGAGCTTGGTGAAGGTCAAAATTCTTATTTTGGGTATGAGGAAGAGGGCCTGTTGTTAGCATTTCTCCCGGAAGAACAATTCTTCCCTGATAATCACCCAACTCCATCCATCTGGGATCAGGCGTTTCTTCATCAAGTGGACGGGGCTCGTCTCTTCTTAAGTCGTATGAGTGAGTTATTCTTTCCTTCCATTGTGTAGGTTGGGCATATTTCAAGGTGCTCCAAATTAGCCTTGTTAAGCCGGTCGGGGAGTGAGAACTTACTGCCTTATTAATATCTTCTCTTAACCCATTTATATCGAGATATTCTTCCACGGGCCCCATTTCTTCAGTTATTTGTCGATTTAATGCTCTTCTTTCTGAAGCTGTTAGTTGAGGCACTTCAGCCTCTGCTTCCGTTTCCAGTTCTTCGAAATCTTCAAAGTAGATTACTTCTTCCTCGGTTATTGGCCACCTATCTTCAGATGTTTCCTCAGAATCTTGATCAGCCACGATACCATGCCTTATTTGCCACTCAAGCTTTCTCTCGTGATATGCTTTCTTGTAATAGTCAGCATAAGCAGCCTTTTTCTGATCTTCCCGAGATTGCCATTCATGTTTTAGACTTTCAAAAGGAAACCTGAACCAAAATACCTCGATTACGGCGTCCAGTGGTTGTGCTCCGACTCGGTTCCAAGGAGTATGCATAGCTACAGCAAGATACGATTTTTCCGCAACCAACAACCTTCCTAATGTATGTCTAATTGAACTTACTGAGATTATATGTGGTTTTTCGTCAGGTGTAAGAGATTGAGAAAAGTCTATGTCTGCCCTTAATTCATTTAGTAGATTTTCATCTTTTTGTCCGGGGTTTTTCCTGAACTCGGAGATTATAGCTCTTACTTTCTCTCTTCCGACTCTTCTTGCCAATCGTCTTATGGAGTTTACAGTCTGAATTGAATCTTCAAGATGACTGCCCAAGATAAATTCTGCTCTTAAATCTGCGAAATTCATCATCTCAAAAAAATTTCGAGTTTTACCTTTGTATTTTCTTTGACCCTCGTCCATTGCATGAGGTATTTCAGGGTCTCTAAGGTCGGTCATCTCATAAGGTTCTCCTTGTAATCCTTTTTTTCCTTTGTAAATTTCTACAATCTCGTGATTATCACCATCTTGAGTTCTTTCGGTCATTCATACCTCCTTTGAGGCAGGAAGTTATCAAGTTAACTATTATAGCAGTAACAGTATTTTTTTTAATCTATCTTAGCCTCTTCTGGGTAATAAAGTTCCTCTTCCAATTCATTTGACCTTTGAGTATCCACGTGTTATCTTCGTGAGTGTTACTAAATATAAAGTATGTTACGATTACCATTTTTCCATAAAAAGACTATGGGTCCGAAAGAAAAGGAACCTTACCTGAATGGCCTTTCTAATAGTCAGGCAAAGGAATACAGGATTCTTACTTTTTTTGAGGAAGTCTTGCCTAGATTAAACGAAATCTTCTCTGAATTTAAACATTTTATCTTCGAACTTACGAATTATCTGGAGAGGATTCTTCATCTGTCTTTTCTGAGATTTGAGTCGGGAAAAAGTTTGTTTGCTGCCATCTTGTACCGACAAAGAGGCAAATACGCTAAGCGTTTTGTTCATTCCGGGATGGCTGGTCTTGCTGCCTTGGGAGTAATGATTGCACCGGTTGTTGCACAGGAATTTCCGGGGAGGACTTTGGATCCATGGGATATTCCCTCCCCGTCATCGGTACTTTCGGCATCTGTTGAGGAAACCGGGATCTCAACCGATATTTCTTCAAAGCCCAGAGACAAAATTATTGAATACGAAGTACAAGAAGGAGATACTATTTCAGGCGTTGCAGATAAATTCGGCATTTCGCAAGACACAATACTTTGGCAAAATAATTTATCCGTTAGTGATCGCATAAAACCGGGTCAGGCATTGGAGATATTGCCTGTTGCGGGAATTTCATATAAAGTCGCTAAGGGTGATACTGTATATTCTATTGCTAAAAAGTTTGACTCCTCCCCACAGGCAATTGTTGATTTTCCTTTTAATACATTTGTAAACGATGAAACCTTTGAACTGGCAGTAGGACAGTCAATAATAGTTCCAGACGGAATAAAGCCAGATGAAAGGCCTGTAGCTCCACGTACCCGAAGAATCACCCCAGACGCCGGTACCGTTGTTGCTTCAGGCGCGTTTGTATGGCCGGCGAGCGGGCAAATTTCACAAAACTTTGTTTGGTACCACAAGGGAATTGATATTGCAAATAGGGGAGCACCGGATATACTTGCGGCTGATGCCGGAAAAGTTGTTACTGCGGGTTGGCCGGATAATTATGGTTATGGGAATAGGGTTATAGTAGATCACGGCAATGGTTACAGGACTCTTTATGGCCATCTTTCAAGGGTATATGTTACTCCCGGACAAACCGTTGCAAGGGGCGCTGCGATCGGTAAAATGGGTTCAACCGGCCGTTCAACCGGAATTCATCTTCATTTTGAAGTTACCAAGGAAGGTGCATTTCTTAATCCGCTATCAGTACTTCGATAACTTCTGATATAATTTCTTTACTTGGGCTCGTAGTTCACCTGGTAGAACACTCGGTTCGCATCCGAGAGGTAGGCGGTTCGAGTCCGCCCGAGTCCACACCCTGTACGGCGGGCATACGAGTGGGATATGAGTTTCCGCCAAAGGCGGACCCTCCTGAAATCGCAGCACGAGAGGTGTTCGAACAGAAGAGAAACTCAAGTGCTCAGATTAGGAGGGCAATTCCCAGTCAGTCCACAATTACTATGGAATCGGCGAGATGATTTTTGATGGCGAGAAAAGAATGATTAAAAGGGTAATCAATAAGATAAAAATTACTATTAAAGAAATTGTGATAATTCCAAATCTTTTGTTTGCCATAAGAAAAGGTGGTTTTGTAATAGCCTGATGAGTCGATGGGGGTTCAAGAATTGAATTTGGTATTGTGCTTTTTTCAATAGGAGTTGTAGGTAATTGGAGCAAGCTTCCCGATTCAGCTTGAACTCTCGATGCATTACTTAACAATAAATCATATTTTGATATTCTCTGAGATTTGAAATAACGAGGCACGACAAGCTTTGGCCGAGTTACTTCTTTGGTCATAGCTACTTCTCCTGTTTCTATTTTTGTAGTTTTCGAAAGCGGTTTACTTTTAAGACTTTCTTCGGACAGTTCACCTCTTTCATATTTTCTGCCAAAGAGATTGTCCAACTCTTCCTTCTCAAAATACCTATGGCCTCCGGGTGAGCGAAAGGTTTTGACTTTACCTTTTTTCTCCCAACGCCTGAGGGTATCAACGGAGACTCCTAAATAGTTTGCTGCTTCACCGATAGCAAATAAGTTTCTTTTATTTTGCATAGATTCACTAATGTTCTTTTACTATGAATTTGACGAAACCGCAAGCCCCGCTAGAGAGACTCTACATCTCATTTCAAATCCTTGAAATGAGATGCTACCAAGTCTAACTTGGTCAAGCTTCGCTTACAAGCTGTCGCCTAGAGCGACCTCAAATCCAATCGAGTCTGACTCGATAGGTTTTTGAAATAGCTTCTAACATCCTATTGACTGTTATCCAACTTTGGTTTTTAATTATAGTACATAGAGTTTAGAATTATTATAAAAAGTTGTAAAAATAGGCTCAGTTAGGTACTAAAAGACTGATAAAAGTTAAAGAACGTTACGATTTCTTTTTACAATTTTGTAACACCACCTGCCAATGAAACATCTTAACAACGAAAACGAAAAACGCAAGCGTTTTTACACTGTCAAAGAAGCAGCCAGAATTCTAGGTTTTTCGACAAATACAATATACAAATATTTGGACGAGGGAAGTCTTAGAGGAAGAAGACTCGGTGGCCATGGTCGCTTTAAAATTCCGTACTCCGAAATAGCTCCTTATTTATCTTCCGATTCAATCAGGACTACTACGATAGAGCCACATGTGGCCAAGAAAGTCGGGAATGGGTTGACATTCTTTGAGTTACTGTCGAGAGCTTTTGTTGGACTTGGTAGCGTGTACGTCTTGTGGATTTTCGGAATAGCTTTTTTAAATTTAACTAAACCTTCTCCAATAGCCGATATTGCGACAGCTACCTGGGGCTATTCCGAGAGAACGTTTTCGGGATTCGGCAATCTGACAACCAAGTTAGCAAGCGTTGCGGTCCCTAAGTTTCTGTCGAAAACTCCTGCAGAGCAGGATACTGGTACAAATCTGATCGAAGAAGATTTACCCAGTGCCGATCCCTCGGAGGTCTTGAAAGAGGAGGAAGATAAGGCAAAATTAGTCTTGATCAACGTTCCCATTGGCACCCGCGTAAACGTCAGAGAGGAGGCAACGTCATCTTCTAAAGTTATTGCCCAGATCGAAATTTCTGAGGAAGCAAGTAAAATCTCTGAAGAAGGGGATTGGACAAAACTTAATATAAGAGGGCTCATCAAAGGTTGGGTAAACAACCAATTGCTTGAGGAGGATTTATCTATGATTGCGGATACTCAAGTATTAGGCAGAGGATCCGACTTTAAAGGAAATAAAGTTGTAATAACCGAGACGGGAACGGGTTGGCTGAGAGTAAGGAGTGCGCCGGGTGGAGATGAAATCGGGAAGGTTTACCCAGGAGAAAGTTATACCTTACTTGACAAAATTGGCGACTGGTTTTTAATCGAAGGTGAAGAGGGAAAAAGCCTGCCTGCAGACGGGCAGGGTTGGATATCTTCTCAGTTTGCCACGATTCAATCTGAAGAATGATCAAAACCTCACTTCTTTTCTTCCTCGCCCTCCGTAGCTTTAGCAGAGGAGGGTTCTTTCTTAGATCTAAAAGCTTTTTTGAATTCTCTGAACGACTCTCCCAAGCCCCTGCCCATTTCAGGAAGCTTCTTTCCTCCGAATAGGATTAAGATAACTATAGCAATGACCGCTATTTCAGTGGGTCCTACGGTACTTAGCATAAAAGATCACCCCCTCAAAGCTTATGTGTTTTGAGAAATACTCGATTTAATATTAACGTAAGTTCAAAGAGTATTACAAGAGGAGAAACCAAGATGATATCTGAAATAATGTCCGGAGGGGGAAGAAATATTACAAATAGAGAGGCAATAATATAGGCAATAGACCTCTGTTTTATAAAAAACTTGTACTTTACTAACCCCAGCTGCATAAGTACCGTCATTACAATGGGAAAAAGGAATGCAGCTCCCATAAGAAGTCCTGTGGTAAGAGTTTTCGATAAGAGATTTTCCACATCCAGCACATTGCCGATTTGAAGTTTTATGGATGTTTTATAAAAAATTTGAAGTACGTACTTCATCATGGTTATCCCATATATAAATCCTCCTGCAAAAAGAAGTATTGCCAAAGGCAGGGTTGCTACTATTTTTCTATATTCCTTGGGCTCGAGGGCCGGTTTTAGAAAACTCAAAAGCTGGTAGATAAGTACCGGAAGTGTGACAAAGACACCAATGATCAAACCGGAATTAATGGCCAATGTAAAGAATTGAAACGGACTGGTAAATACGATATTGATGCCGTTGAGACTAAAGAAGTTTAGAATTATTGAAATAATTTTTTCATAGAAGATAAACCCAACAATCGAGGAAATGATAAAGAGTGATACAACGAACAATAATCTTTTTCTAATTTCAAGTAGATAGGGAAAGTATTTATCTGTAGTAGTATCGTGAGTTGCGGCTGGCATTATTTTTGATTCTCATCACTTTCTGGATTTTCAATTTCTTTTTTGATCTTTTTGAATTCTCTTGCGCCCTCTCCGAGTCCCCGGGCCAGTTCTTTTAGTTTGTTGGCCCCAAAAAGCCAAAGCACAATTACGGCTATAACTACTAATTCTGGACTGCCTATGTTAGACATATGCTACTTTTCTTCAGTTTTGGAGGCATTACGAAATTCTTTAATCGCCTCTCCAATTCCTTTCATAAATTCTGGAATTTTTCTACTCCCGAAAAGTAAGACCAAAACTACCGCGATAATAATAAGTTCGGTTGTTCCAATATTTTTAAACATATCTACTCGTCACCCCCTATGCTAGATAATATCCTCTCTTGCTCGTGTTTGCAACCCTAATAAATAACTGCTTAAATCAATATTTGAGCTGAGAAGTGAGATATTGATTTTAGATTTCTAAAAGTGCGAAGTTGGGGATGAGAAGTGTGAAGTGGGAAATGAGATGTTCTTGAACTTGAAATGAGATAACTTGATTTCTGGATATCTAGAAATCAAGGCCTCACACTTCACCCTCAATTATTCGCACCTCTCACTTCCCATTTCTCTACTTAAAGTTCTGCCAATTATCTTTCAGATTTGTTAATTTTTTTCCAAGTACGTCATATCTATTTATCAGCTCTTCACCTTTAGCTTTTGTTACGTAAGATAGTCGAAGCGACATTTCTATATGAACAATCATCTCATTTGCTTCACCTATACAATCCTTTAAGTACTTTTGAAATGTTTTGAGAGACGATCGTTTGGCATATCCTTCAGCGATTAATGGGGCAATTGCTCGCGATGCTCGTCTCATTTGATCTACTAAAAGAAATTGCTCATGCTTAGGAAAACTTCTGATTAGTCTCTCTATTTCTATTGCAAGATCAGTAGCTTCTTTGTAAACCTCAAGCTCCCGAAAAGATTTAATCATATTTTCAAACTATCACATTTCTCACTTCATTATCAAAATTATCACATTTCGCACTTCTCACATCAAATTTTGGTATATACCCGGTCTTTGATGCGGATGGCAAGTGCACCGTCAACAACTATTATCCGCGAGTCATAGCGCTTGGGATCAAAGTTGACGAACTTGACGATGACAGAGTACTTGAGACTCTTTGTAATGGTTTTTGAATCTGTTTTGGGTGTTGTTTTTGACATTCTACATTAAGGTGTAAATACGACCTTTAAGTCTAATGGCTAACTTACCGTCAACAATAACTAATCGTGGTCGAAGCTTCTCGCCACCCACAATCTTATCAGGATCAAAATCTATAAAGGAGACAACAACCGCATATTCGAGATTTTTTGTAACTACTTTAGAGAGTGGTTCCTGGCCGGCTACAACATAGATTAAAGCTTTACTAATAGTTTTAGTGGGAGATACTGCCGGGGAAGGTGAAGCTGATGCGGAAGGTGCACTTGGAGCGGGAGACGGACTGGCCGAGGGTGAGACAGAAGCTGAACCGCTTTCTCCACCTGCGGAAGGACTGGCTGACGGCGATAGTGATCCGGAAGGACTTTCGCTGGCTGATGGGCTAAGAGACTGGGATGGTGAGACCGAAAGGCTGATGCTTTCTGACGGTGAGAAAGATGCCGATGGTGATAATGATGCAGACGGTGAGACAGAAAGACTTCCTGATCCAGAAGGACTAAATGAAGCACTTGGTGAGACAGATGCAGATGGCGAGACCGAAGGACTTACACTCGCTGATGGACTCAAAGATGCCGATGGGGAGAGAGATGCAGAGGGTGAGATGGACGGTGAGGCAGATGCAGATGGGCTAATAGATGCGCTTGGAGATAGAGAGGCAGATACGGATGCGCTAGGTGAGATTGACGCACTTCCGGCTAGTGAAGGGCTTACCGAAGCGCTGGGAGAAACGGATTGCGACACTGATGCAGATGGAGAAAGAGATGCAGAAGGACTAACAGATGCCGACGGTGACACCGATGCGGAAGGACTGACGCTTGCTGAAGGGCTAACCGATGCGCTAGGCGAGACAGAGGCGGAGGGACTAATAGACGCACTTGGACTAACCGACGGAGATACAGATGCGCTGGGGCTAACTGAAGGCGATACCGATGCAGAAGGACTCAAAGAAGCCGAAGGAGAAAGAGAAGGAGAAACAGAAGCAGACGGTGATACCGATGGACTAAGACTTGTAGAAGGAGAGAGTGATGCAGAAGGTGAGACTGATTCTGACGGACTAACAGAAGCACTGGGTGAGACAGAGGCTGATGGACTTAAAGAAGCCGAAGGTGAGACTGATGCTGAAGGAGAAAGAGATGCACTTGGACTCACAGACGGTGACACAGAGGCTGAGGGTGAAACGGAAGGACTTAGACTTGCCGAAGGGCTAATAGATTCACTTGGACTGACAGAAGCAGAGGGAGAAACGGACGCTGACGGTGAGACCGATGCGGAGGGAGAAATCGAAGCAGAAGGTGAAACAGAGGCTGAAGGTGAGACAGATGCAGATGGGCTAACAGATAATGAAACAGACGAACTTTCTGCTGGAGACGGGCTAACTGATGCACTAGGGCTAATACTCGCAGACGGTGAGACTGATGCGCTGGGTGAGACAGAGGCCGATGGACTAAGTGATGCCGATGGTGACAAAGAGGCAGAAGGACTGACAGATTCACTTGGTGACACCGATGCAGATGGTGAAACAGAAGGAGAAACACTGGCAGATGGCGATACAGATGGACTTTCACTCGCAGAAGGAGAAAGAGATGCAGAAGGGGAAACGGAAGCAGACGGGCTGACACTTGCTGATGGACTGACGGATGCAGAAGGTGAGAGAGAGGCGGATGGCGATACCGATGCGCTAGGTGATACAGATTCCGATGGTGAAAGAGAGGCCGAAGGAGAAACAGAAGGGCTAATAGATGCAGATGGTGAAACAGAAGGAGAAAGAGAAGCCGAAGGACTGACAGATTCCGATGGGGAAATAGAGGCGCTTGGTGATACCGATGCGGATGGAGATAGGGATGCAGATGGACTGACTGATGCACTAGGCGAGAGAGATGCAGAAGGAGAAAGTGACGCAGATGGAGAAACGGACGGAGAAATGCTAGCAGAAGGAGAGACAGATGGAGATTCGCTTGCCGATGGACTAAGTGAAGCGCTAGGACTAACTGATGCACTGGGCGAAACAGAGGCTGATGGAGAAACACTTGCTGATGGGCTAAGAGAAGCACTTGGACTAACCGACGCACTTGGACTAACCGACGGAGATACAGATGCACTGGGACTAACAGAAGGTGATTCTGACGCCGATGGACTCAAAGAAGCCGAAGGGCTCAAGCTAGCCGAAGGGGAAACTGAAGCAGATGGCGAAAGAGAAGCAGAAGGTGAAAGTGAAGCACTTGGGCTAACCGATGCAGAGGGTGATACCGACGCCGATGGACTTAAAGAGGCGGAAGGAGAGACAGAGGCTGATGGACTGACACTAGCCGATGGTGATACCGATTCCGATGGGCTGAGACTAGCTGATGGACTGACTGATTCACTGGGACTAACAGAAGCAGAAGGAGAAACCGACTCACTTGGTGACAATGAGGCAGATGGTGAAACAGAAGGACTCTCACTGGCAGATGGGGATAGTGACGCCGAAGGGCTGACTGAAGCAGAAGGAGAAACAGATGCGCTTGGTGAAAGTGAAGCACTCGGACTCAAAGAAGCTGAAGGACTAAGTGATGCACTAGGCGACAATGAGGCTGATGGGGAAAGAGATGCGGATGGAGACAAACTTGCACTAGGCGACAATGAGGCTGATGGGGAAAGAGATGCCGAAGGTGAAAGAGATGCAGAGGGCGACACAGATGCACTTGGAGAAAGTGATGCGGAAGGTGACAAAGAAGCCGAACCCCCTACAAAACTAAAGTTATTGGAAAACTCAATCCAGCCCGGTTCTGTGGTTACGTTGGCGCTATTTTCGGTTAGATCAGTTGAGCCGATATTACCGTAATGAAGCGTGCCAGTGTATTCAGTAGTAGCCGTACTTGTGGACCGATATCCGATTTCGGCTACAATCCGGTCGCCGGCCAGGGCGTTGACAGTAGTGGAAACTGCGACATTTGTTCGTCCCCTGCCAACCGCGGTGTTATTCCATTCCGTGATTCCAATACTATCGATAAGAATGGCAGCAGTACCTCGCAGACTATCAGTGTCGCCTTGAGTTATAAAGATATGCAGGTGGGTGAAAGCGTCCATACCTGGATTGCTTTCCACGACACCAAACACCCAGCTGATAGTGTTGGTTGTTGCCGTGAAGGTGGTGTCAGAAGCTAAGGGATCAGAAATCCAGCGGCCCAAAAGTGCATCATGCTCCGAGCTGGTGCTGGATTCGGCTACTGCGGAAGTAGCCGCGTTTCCAGCTTTGCTGCCTAATTCGCCAGCCAAGGTCGCGCTGGAGTCATCCCAAGCACCGCGTTTGGTGGTGGGAGTAAATCCTGGGGTTGCGTTTGATATGTAAACTCGGGTTGCCATAGCAGGTTATTCAAAGGCTTTTTTTACTTGGCTGAAATCAAGCTGTGGATAGTCGGCGAGAAACCGGCTTTCGGCAGCAATTAATTCCGCCATGTTTTTATATGGATTGTCCTCTCTTTCTCTTTCAGAAATGAAACTCGCCCGCTTCTCCCATGAACCAAACCACTGGTGCCAGAGGATATTTTTATCCCCGTCTCTGATTAAGTTTCCCAGACCGTATTTGGTTGTGGTGTAAGGGCGTAGATAATAGTGTTTGGACATTAGCTCACAAAAGGTATAGTGGTCTTCGTTATTTTGGTTTTTAGGGGTTGGCGTAAATGGTGGGAAGTGAGGCCAGGAAGGATTATTGGCCCGAGCTTTGGCTCGGCTAAAAATAATGAAAGTGAGGTCGGTGTAGCCGGGGGCGAAGCGAAACCAACGATCTTTGGTGGCGTGGCGGATGCGCTCCTCTATGCCCACCAAGTCAAAATCTTTCAACTTGGCAGCCAGATAGTCGATCTTGGCGAAAAGTACCGTATCGCAGTCTGACAGGACTATGGTGTCGTGTTTTGCGGTTTCGAACAGGAAAGCAATGGCCTGGAAATAATCTCTGTTGTTATCAAAATAACGTCCGCCAAACCGCTCTACTATTTTTCTGGCACTTTCATCGGGGGCAGATATGACAATATCGGCATGAAGGTGAAATTTCCTGATTGATGCTAGGTGTAGTTCTAGCCATTTTGTACCGCTTAAGTAAGGAGTAACAAAGCTGATGTTTTTAGTCTTGCTCATGGTTTGATGCATTCCAAGTTCAGAGAAATTAAAATGCCTTTTTCCGGGGTAGGGAAGAAGAGGGCTTGGGAACAGTCAGGATAATTAGCACGACTGGTCTGACTGGAGTCCCAGTGGTGGATTTTAGTAAATCCCGCATTTTTCAAAAGCGACTTGAGATATTCATAGTCGTAGATATTGGTCAGATAAGTGGGTTTACCGTTAATTTTATCCAGGGCATAGAAGTATCCCAGCAGTTTTTCTAACTGGCCGTATTTTTGATAAATGGCGGAAAGGGCGGCGAAATCTCGATCAGCCAAGCGCAGTTTACCTCCTGGAACTAATACTCTTTTCCACTCGGCCAAGACTTCTTTCACCTGTTCTCGGTCAAAGTAGGCGAGGACATGACTGGCATAAATCACTTCGACGCTATTGTCGTCAAAGATGGACAAGTCGGAAGCATCTTGGCGGTAGTCAAGGTGAGGATGGTCATCTATATCAATATGTATAAATCCAGGTAAGATGATATGGCCGCAGCCGAGGTGTAGTTTCATTTTTTCTCCTTTTTAAAAGTTTCTTTAAGTTCGATCCAGTTACCTTCAAAATCACGGATAAAAATGTTATCCCAGCCTTTGGGATTATGGTAAATGTGAGTTTGAAAGCTATGCTTTTTGAGGAATTCCTGACGGTTCCTAACCCAAAGACAAATGTGGTTTAATCCAAATCTCTGAAAAGGCAGTTTATTCTTAGCAACTGGTGTGTCAAAAACATGACACTCGACAATTATTTGATCCTTTTGATAGCGCAAACATCTAGCACCACCGCCAATTGCGAACAAAGCTAGAGTCATTTCGGAAGTCAGGTGCGACTCCCAGATCTTCTTAAACCCCAACGTCTTGACCCAGAAGCTTTCGAACTTCTGTAGGTCGTTAGTGACCCAGCCGACATGATTAATCTTCATATTTTCCCGACCGCCTTTCTAATGACCTGGCAGATAAATTCAACATCTTTTTTACGCAAGAAATGGTGGGTGGGCAACATTAAATATTTATTTTCCAGCTCATCCATATTCAGACAGTTTTTAACTCGGCCACCAAAGATGGCAAAGCGGTCATTTCGACAATCTAACACGCTGTTTTCAATTCCATACTTGGTCAATGATTGTCTTAATTTATCTCTCTTTCCAGTCAAGATAATGCAAAGCGAAAGACCGCCGATATAGGTTACCCCGGGTATATCTGCCAGACCTTCCCTGTAAGTATCTGCGAGATCTTGGTAATGTTTTATAGTCTTATCCAACGTTTTTAAGGCGGCTATGCCCATGGCTGCTGCAATATCGGTTGTCTGATAGCGATAGCCGATTTCGGGAATTCCCTTAGCCCATCTGTCGTAAGAATCAGATTTTTCAGCACCAAACCACCTTAATCTTTTAGCCCGATCAACCAGGCTGGATTCTTTAATTGTCAGTATGCCTCCGGTTGCCGTGTTCAAAAGTTTTACCGCCTGAAAGCTAAAGCAGGTAAAGTCACTTATACTTCCAATCTTTTGACCTTTGTATGCGACGCCAGTCGCATAGGCCGCGTCTTCAATGACAGGAAGATTGTGCTTGTGGGCCAGCAACTGAATCTCATCCATGTCGCAAGGTACACCCCCATAGTGGACGACCACAATGGCGCGAGTTTTAGAGGTGATTTTTCGGGTGATGTCTTGAGGGTCAATATTTAGAGAATCTTTCTTAACATCCGCAAAAACTATTTTGGCTTTTTGATACAAAAGAGGAATGTTAGTTGCTGGAAAGGTGAATATGGGAGTAATAACCTCATCGCCCTGGCCAATTCCAGCTAGAATGTAGGCTAAGTGCAGGGCATCGGTACACGAACCAACAGCTACGGCTTTATTGGGAGAAGAGATCTTTTTTTCCCATAATCTTTCAAACGCCGTAACTTGTGGGCCTTGGCCAATCCAGCGGGTGTTTAACGTACGTTTCACCGCCTCTTTGACACCTCTCGGAATATAAGGATAGAAAAGAGGAATCCTATATTTTTGCATTGTATTGCACCAACAATAATTTAGCGCCGTATTGTATTACGACTATTTTCACTTTAGTTAAATTTTTTGGTTAAATCAATGACTAATTTTGAAAGTGGAGGAGTGTATTAAATAAGCGCTTGTGGTCTATATGAGGGAAAAAGAATCCTTTTTAGTCTTAAACCTTTTTTTTGAGCCAGTTCTAGGGTTTGTAAAATAATTTTTACTCCAGTCAGATTCACACCTTGTTTTTGGCTCAAGTATTTCGGCGTGAACCTGCGGTTCTGTGGGGAGTAATAAGGCCACTTTTCTCATACAACATCAAGGTTCGGGGGTGAAGCTTAAGAAGGTTTGCTGCAACCGATATTGTTAGAATTGGATCCTCTGAGCTCATGGTAGTTAATTGTAGTAATAATAAAGTAAAACTTGATAATACTAATGTCAAGATGGAAAAACAACTAAGATTGATGATTTTTTGAGGAATACTCTTTTTTATCTTATAGTTAGTTTAGTAGTTTATTTTATAATATTCACTAACATATAATTACTAATATTCCCAGTAATTAACTGTTATAATTTATCATATAATCTTACTTAAATAAATGAGAATTTATAAAGCATGATAAGGTAACTTATAGTTGATGTCAAACAAAGTCCCTCGATTGAGAAAAGAGTATGTCAATAGTCCTATTTTGTGATTTAATATTAAGTTAAGCAAAATAAGTGTTTTGGCCTTAGTTTAGGATTATATTCCGAACAATTAATTTGTGCTTAAGCTTCAGTTGTTTAAAATCTTGCTTTTGAGGCTGAAAACAAGAAAGAAAATATAAATATATCCTATATTAAGTAATTAGCTTCAATATAATAATATTAACGAAATCGAGACCTATAGACTTCTGTAAATGATAATCAACGAACTATTATTTGTTTTAAGCTAAACTACCTGGTTCGCCATTCTTTTAATTAAACCAAGCTTATCGTATTATTATAGTCAAGCAGACTAATTAAATGTTAATAACTTGTAAATAACTTTGAAAATGTTGTAAATACAGTTTCATTTGACCATCAAACGATAAATGCTTATAACTTTTACCAAAATTAATGTATAAGCTAAGGTTTTGAAGACGTTAGAAAATCAGATTTGACAAAATTCAAGGGGTTTGTTCGATTATAAACGATAATATAAGCAAAATAAGCAGTATTATACAATTGACCTATATTATAGATGGAAAATACCTAATGTGTTTAACAAATCAGTATAAAATTAAGTTATTCTGGAAACTCAAAATAATTGAATATAGAAAGTATATGATCTGTGTTACTAAAGGTTAAAATATTATTTATTATCTTTAGATAATGTTTATTTAATGATAACTTAATTCATCTTATATTGTAAATAGACTAGTTCATTTCTATATGTATAAAAGAGACATATATTAAATATAAAGATTAATCTGTCCTACATTTAATACTGACGAAATTCCTACGTTATTAATATTATCCTTTAGTTAAGGTTCAATTTAGCAAATGGTGATAGATAAATGTCGTAATATTTAATTATCGATAAAATTAATATCACAAATACTTACTTGTATTGAACCGAAAAATTAACATAATTTACTGAATAAATTAATTGTTCTTAAAATTAAGTTATTTAAAAAATACAATTTTAGGAAAAATATTACAACTAAGCTTTTAAACAACCTATAATTAGCATTTAGCCTCAAAAGTTAATTTTAATAAAAATAAAGGAAATATTATATAAGTTTCGAGAAAGCCAAGCGCTAACATCCCGGGGAGGACGTCATAGTAGCAGGTTATGACTAATAATATTTGCTTAAAAAGAGTATTGCAATATTATTGTCAGCCAATTCCAATTTGATTAAGAATGTGTTCAGAGTAAAAACTAATAGCTTTCCAAGAGGCTATAGCAAATAGTTAAGAAAAACGCTAGCAAAGAATATAACTTATTGAAAAAAGTATTAAAAACTTGTAAAAACACTTTTAAAAAGTTGTAAAAACAAGCTCGAATAATCAAAAATTTAGTTAATATTTTTGATCAAATTAACTGTCTTTCCCCAGCCGGGGATTTCCGAATCGCTTTCAATCCAGCCTTTAAGAAGATTCTGGTTTCGAAATTCGCCTTTCTTCCACCTTTGACCGGTGACATTGCCTGCATGGCGGATATCTATGTTGGGGTATAAAGATTTCCAGGTTTCCATCTTAAACACGTTTTTCCAATTGATACGGTTGTGAGTCATTGGTTCAAAGCCCATTCTGCGACTAAAGCCTTCTTTTTCTATCTTTTCGTAGCGCTCGCGAAAATGAGTGAGAAGTGCTTCACGATAGCCTGCAAGGCCTGAGAGCTGGTTGACGTCATAGTGCAGCGCGTGCCCGTCAGTGGTTCTCAAAAACCAAACATTTTGGTTATAGTAAAATGTGTTTTTATCCGGTGGAGTAAAGTCAAAATGGGTTGGGTGATAAAGGACATCGTGTTCGCAGAAAAATATGATTTGAGCGGTACTATGCTCAAGTGCAGCGACAATTTGTTTAAACATCGCCGGATAGCCCTTTTTCAAGGAAGGGAAGTGAATATTTTTAACACCAAAATCCATTTTCTTTAGGGTTGCACTGACAATCGGGATACCTTTTTCCTGACTGATCGAAAGAAGCTGATCCCGGACAGTAGTCGCAATTTTCTCATCAAGTGTACAATCGCTATAATAAATAAGACCCTTGGTTGGCCCATCATTCTCTATGCTGCTAGCCACCGGTTCGGTGGCCTCTGGCATACCAACCTGATCAGCAGCATCGTAGACGATACCTTGTATTGTACCGTTCTCGCCGGGTTCATCCCGGTACCAGTCCGCAAGTATTCGGACGCTACGGGATTTCACCTCATATTGAGGCTCACTTTCTGCTGGTTTGACATCTGTTTTATTGGAAAATCTGAAAGTATTTGCTTTGAGTTTTTTTAGGTCTTCCTCAGTCCAGCCTTTGACCGGCCAGAATCTCTCGACTAGCCAAGAAAGCGGACGAACTTGCTTAGGCCAGTTGTTGTTAAAAAAAAGATCACGGGCATAAGACTTGGCCTTTTCTTGGTCTTTCCCCGAAATAGGATAGGGAAATCCGAAGTCTCCTCCTTGGGTGCGGAACATATGCGCATACCAGGTTTTTTTATTGACCATCACGCTTCCGCCTGAAAGCCAGGTTTTGACCGCGACCTCAATTCCCTGCGAACCCCAACCACCAAAATTCTCATCACAAACACCAAGCTCCCAATATTTGTCCCGGGTAAGCATCCAGCATGATCCCTGAAGCGACATTGTTTCGGTAATTTCACCCTGTCCTTCGGGACGCTTGGCCCAGTCGCCGAAATATTGAAAGTGGGGTGTTGAGTCGAAACAGTAAGAAACGCTGTTAGGACTTCTCTTGGGTTGCCAGAGAATGTCCCTGACCGTTTCTTTTCCACACTCCTTGCAAGGACCGCTTGGTCCCTGGTACCGGCGGTGGCCATCAGGACAAACCCAGTCAAAAGCATGAAGGTTTTTCATGATAGGTACCATCGTCCAATTGTCGTGCCCTTTTATAGCCTCCAGCATTTTTATATCAAACCCCTTATCAAAAGCACAATGTGCATCACACTTCATCACATATTTTGCCTTTGACAATTTAGCCGCCTGATTTGTTGCGGCTCTTTGCCCTATGCTTTGGGGATTATATATTACGGTTACCCTTTCATGCTGGGGGATAGGAGGGTCTGCCCAGCTTCCATCCAGGACGGCAATAATTTCAGTATCGCCTTCGATATTTTCTAGAATATCTTCTATGGTGCGAGTCAAAAACATTTCGTTTCTAGCTGGAATCAAGATAGAAAGGTCAGCCATATCTGTTTCAGATTATAATTTATTTTTATTAATTTTTTCGACAAGTTCGGGTGTCCAACCGGGGACCGGCCAAAATTTCTCAATAAGCCAGGAAAGCGGGAGTGTTTGACCGTGCCATCCTTTCTTTTTCCACTTGTCAACCGCAGCAAGTGCTTTTGGTTGGTCATCCCTACTCAAACTATATCCTCGTCCATAGTCGCTACTTTTGTGCCAGTGAGCATACCAGGTTTTTTTGTTGACCATAACAGATCCTCCCGACAACCAGCACTTTAAACCAATTTCCTGAAATTCGTTCCAAAAAGTTCCATAAGTTTTTTCATCCATAAGTTCAAGCTCTGAAAAATATTTTTTAGCCATAAACCAGACGCTTCCTTGATTACTCATAGTTTCATCAATAAGAACCTCCTTAAGTGCCGGATCTTTATTTTTCTCGGTCCAGGTAACACCGTGCAGGTCCTGAGATAAATACATATAATCGATAGGATACTTGGGGTTGTCAATTAAATCCCATTTTTCCGGGTCGAGTGCGTATCTCCTGGGAACAACTACCCAATTATCTTCACAGTCGGCTTTTAAAACTGTATCATAACCCTTCGCAAACATACAATGTGCATCAGTTTTCATTAAGAATTTGCCTTTTGCCAATTCTGCTCCTGCATTGATTGCTGCCCGCATTCCAAGGGGCTTTCCGCGGTGAATAATTTTTAGGCGGTCATCTCCAATTAATTGGGGGCTAGGCCAGTATCCGTCAAGGATGACGATAACTTCGATGTCACCAATGGCCTTAGTCAATAAATCGGTAATAGTTTTTTGAACAAACACCTCATTGCGGGCCGGTATGATTATACTCAAGTCATAAGTCGCCATAAATTCTAACTATATTTAACTTAAATTGAAGTGAAAAGCAACCAATAGAAAAAGTTTATTTTGCAGAAATTTTTGCTTGGAGTTCTCTCTCAACCCTTTCTGCTAAAAAAATTTTCATCAATGACTGGTAGGGAACATCGCGGGAATTGGCAATTTCTTTTATTCTCATTAGTAAGTATGCCGGAAGCCTTAAAGATATTGTTTCGGTTGTTGGTTTTAATTTGGACAAATCTAACTTTATGGGATGCTCCATATCGAAATAATCAGTTGCATCATGGGTGTCCCAAAAATCCCTTTCCTCATCCTCGTTTTTAAAATTGGGTATAGGTTTAATCTTATTATTTTTTAGGTTTGTATTTTTGCTTTTCTTTTTCATAAACTTTCCTTTCTCTTCTGCTTTGATCTCTTACGGAAATAACCCTTATCTGTGCGTCTCTGACAGTAAAAAATACTGACAATTTTCTTTTTGAATTTGTTAGTCCAAAGGCTACAAACCTCTTTTCTTTTTCAGAATGTTTCAGGTCAGGAAATATCTGTAATTGATGATTCTGAAATACTTCTTCAGCTTCTTTGTAATGGACTTTATGTTTTTGCCAATTTTTGTCGATATTACCTTTGTTCCATTCAAAAGATAATGGAACAGGTAATTTCATACATTCTTAAGTATATGATGGTAATATACAATTGTCAAGAGCTGTTCATCTGTTCCTGATGGACTATTTCCTCGAAACTTCTCCTTCTTCTGTCGGATTTCTCAATGGCGGGGTATCCGACGGTTATGATCACGATGGGCTTAAGATTATCTGGAATTTTTAGTAAACTTCTAATTTTGCCTTCTCTAAAAGCGCCGACCCAGGCAGAGGACATTCCCGCATCGACAATTGCAAGCTGTAGATATGATGCAAAAATGGTTGCATCTTGGATTGCATACAAATTTCTTCCTCGGTCTCCATAACGGCTGGCCGATTTCTCTGGGTCAGCACAAACTACAAAGCTTATAGGAGCGTCGTAAGCTAATTTTTGCTTGGTAATATACACCTTGTAAGACTGCAAGTTTCCAGCAGAAGGGGCCAATTTAGCCAGCTCGATTATATTCCTAATAATATTTTCAGGTACCGGAGTTGGCCGGTACTGCCTTATTGAAAACCTTTTCATAATTGCCTCTTTAAGTTCCATGTTTTTTGTAGAAATACCAGCAGGGCTGGCGATCGTCTCGACTTTCTACGTTATAATTCAAATCCGTCAGATGCAAACTAATATTGTGTTTTTTAACATATTCGTCCACTGCATCTATTACTCCGCGGTTTTTGCTGTAGGGGAATACATAGTAGTCATGTCCCGACACTATGCCGCCGACCTTAACTTTTTTTACCCATACTTTTAAATCTTGCCTGACTGATTCGTATTTATGATCTGCGTCAATAAAAACGAAGTCGAGTGACTCTTCGGCAACGTCTTTTGCGGCTTCCACACTGGATTTTCTAATGAGCGTAGTTTTATACGGAGCCAATTTTTGTTTGGCTGTCTGAAAGATCCTTTCTTTTCGCCAGATATCAATACACAAAAGGTCCAGTCCGGATATATTCTGGCAGAGAATTTCGGAATATCGACCGCTGGAAACTCCAATTTCGGCGCCTTTCTTAAACCCTAACCTGTCAAAATATTTGGCTAGTTCGATTCGATTCTTCATACTTTTACCCACATCCAGGATCTAGTTGAGTCTCTTACAATACCATTTTCTTTTGACTTTAATCCCAAGATGAACCATGGTCTAATATTTTTTTCTTTGGTAAATCTCTGTGTTGCATCTATAACGTTACAAACAAAATCCTTTCTTCCTCTTCTTGCGGGTTGTATATAATCGTGCCCCGATAAGATGCCTCCGACTTTAAGCTTTTTGTACCACTCAGTTATGTCTTGGCTAATAAACGGCTCGCTGTGATTAGCATCTATATATACAAAATCCAAGGAATTATCATCAAAACTCTTGACTGCATTCATACTTAGGTCTTTTATTGCTTGGTAGTTTGGATAAGGGGCAATAACTCGTTGAAATTTTGCATATAATGCATCTAGAGTTGTTTGGCTCAGATAATCGACCCCAACTTTGTGGGCTACCCATGGATCAATACCATATAATTTCATTTGTGGGTTGGCTTTTGCCAGAATTACTCCATATTCCCCAGCAGCTACGCCAACCTCTACACCTGATTTAAAATTGAGCTCGTGCAACCAATCTGGTAAATTATTTCTACCAACATTGCGAATTTCAATTGGCATTGGGGTATCAGAACCAAAAGTAAGATTGAACTTATTAAGAATATAGTTAAGAGTATCCATCCTGTTAGAAGCAGATCGCGATCAAACGATAGCAATCTACCTTAATATTTTTTGTTTATACTTATCATGATAAGTATATTCTCCTTAATGTATTTGCGAACACGGCTTCTAACGGGAACTATATTCTGTTTCGAAAAGACATTCAGGACCCAAAGGATTATCCGGACCTTTGTATCTGTCTACACTGGAATTGTAAATCGAAAGGGCTTTGGCAACGTTTTTCCGGTTAAAGGGAATCCAGTCTTCTCCCCGGATTCCCTGACTATACCTTTTTTTGCAGCGCTTCATATGAAGGGCGGAGAAGCCGTTGTACTTAACATGGTGAGCGTTTATTACCTCCCACTTACCTCCGTGTTCGAAGTGATAAAGATCGGGATTGTTATTAAATACAGCCTCGTCCAAACCATGATTTCTTGGTTTTTGCAGACTGATTTTATCGCAGTTGGGTCCGGCAACATTTAAAATATAGCGTCCGTAGTAGCGAGTTATTTCCGGCTCATTTTTTATACTTTCAGCTATTTCGGCAAATGTTGATAAACAAATGACGTCGCCTTCGGTTTTGGCTATCCATGCATAGTTGCATTTGGAGAGTGCCCAATTTGAAAAATAGACGAATGAATAAATTGAGTTTGGCGAATCAGTTGCAAAGTCGGGATGGTCTATAAAATGAGAAGCAACCGGATATTTAAATACTTTTATTTTTGAATGTTTTGAGGCGAGATTCTCGGCAATTCTAAGCGTATCGTCTTCTGAAGGTTGTACCGCCAGTACAACTTCGTTGAGCCATTTTAGGTGGGAAAGGATTGATGCTTCCATAAATTCAGATTCGTTTCGCAGTCTGAAGCAGCCTGAAATACCCATTCGTTGTTTCGTTTTCCACGCCACCTCATCAATAGAGTATTCAGATCTAAATTCCGGTTCAAGTACGTTGTATTCCATTAGGTTAAACGTTTGAGTACGTTTGAATCATAAATTGCGTCTTCAAAATCCAAAAACCATTTAGCCGTCCAAGAAGTATCTACCGATCCCGGATGTGTTGGGAGTCCTCCGTCATCTTTAATTATTCCTATTAGGCTATCAAAAAGTTGTTTTGCAAGTTCGTCTTTTATATTAAGTTTAGTTAGGAGCAGGCCGATTTGAGCCGTCGCGTTATGACATGCATAAAATGGCGGAGCAGGTTCCCAGTCAGGCCTAACCCAATAGCTGATAAAACCAGAATCGGTAATTGCAGGCTTTATATTTTCCAAAATTGAAGTTACCATTTCTTTTTCTCCCAAAGTTAGTAGTCCCTCAAGTGCATAAGTTATATAGTGAGTTCTGTCGGAGGCATTTCCGAAAGGCCACTTGGGCTCGCGGGAAGTAAGCCATTTAGGTGTAATTCCTAAAAGTCCGTTGACTCTCAGAGAGTAATTACGAAATTCCTGACGGTCTGGTTGACTATAGATTCTTCCTTCCGAGTCTAAACAATTGTCCATTATCCATTTTTTTGCTTTGGCGGCGGAGTTACTGAATCTTTTATCAAAAAAATAAGCCGAGGCAACTTCAAGACCCTCCATACAGGCAGCAGTATCAAAACTTCGTAGCTTTCCGTCCTCACTCCTAAATCCGCCATGTGCATCCTGGATTGTGACCAGCCACTCACCCAAATATTTGGCCAAGCTGATGCTGTCGTGGGAAAGCAGGGTCGGGATTAAATAACCGCTTACTTCAGGGTAAGCGATATGTCCGGGCCACGCGGCAACCCCTGCGTCTTTTATATGATTGCGTTCGATCCAATCCAGAACCAAAGAAACTTTGCTACCTTTTTGTTGTCGAGGTTGAAAGTCTTTATGTGCGAGTAGACAGTGGAAAACCGCAAGATTCCAGTCAGGATGGAGTAATCTATTTTCCATGGAAAAATCCCGACCTCCTGCTATTTCCAGATTAGCTTTTTTAACCTCTCTAACGAAAAGGTCAAGGCTCACGCCTTTATAGACTCCGACGGGTTTTGAAGGATTTGCAATTACGTCGAAAGTTATCACAATCAGGCCGCCTGGTTTGAGAAGTCTTTTAAATTCGGTTAAAGCAGCCTGTATATCCACTCCTTCCTCGAAAACACTTAGGCAAAAGATTCGATCAAGCGAAGCAGGTTCTATTTCATTAATATGTTTCGTGATATCTGCAATAACGAGTTCTATGTTGGGTTCATTAATCACCAAATTTTTTGCTTCACTGCGCGCATCAACCGCATAAACCTTTTCGGCTTTTGTTGCCAGCATGTTTTTAAACGGTCGGAGGGTATATCCACAGCCCATATCAGCCACTACAATACCCGGCTTAATGAATTCAAAAGCCCAAGGATACTCATATTGTCTTGACCACCAGCTTTTGTGAATTGCCAAACCAGCTACCTGATTAGTAAGAAAATCCGTTACTTTGAAATAACCGTTGATAAACATATTTTGCCCGCTCGCTAGCGCCATTTAGGATAAACATATTTATTGCGCATGATTTTATTCCAGTTTTCTCCGTACTTGAAAATCATCACTTCTTCCATATTTTTTGTTGCTAATGAGCGACGTTTACGGGAAGACAAGTGCATTCGATTCATCTTGTATGCGGTGTCTGTTACCTTTTTCGCACAAATCCCGTCGTAGACCCAAAGGGATTTGCCTTGACTCCTGGCGATGTAACTTGTTTCCAAATCGCTTCCCCAGGCCATGTACATTTTTGGGTCAAACCTTCCGATTTTGTTAAACCAGTCAGCTCGGTACAATGTTGAGATATTATCAAGCATCCAAGTGCGACGGGGCTTTCCGGTTCCGCGGTCATACAAATGTTTCCAGCCGGTGGTTGAGTCTTTGGTTAGAGAATGTGCAATTGCAACGGCTTTAGGATTTTTTACCAAGAATTTAACAAGTGGGGATAAGATGTCAGCCTTCCCGTTGGGAAATGAGGTGGAAGTAATCAAGATCCAATAGGCAAAAAACTTCAAGGAATGTTTTATTTCAAGATAGTCTGCAACCGATAATCCAAGTAGCCAGCCGGCTGTTGTCTGAAGATTTTCGCTAACTTTAATACTTGTGTATTTTGACGGGGGAGTAATGTCTGAACCGTTGTCAATAACAATTAGCTTATGCGGATATTTAATAAATTTTTCTATATAGTCTCCCAAGGCATCTGCGGCTTCGGGCATGTTGTAGTTAGGAAGAATTATAGCAACCGGTTTATGCGTTCCAATAACTCTCATATAATTTTTTGGCATTACCAAAGTATTCCAGATCAAATCTATATGAATTGGGATCGGTTAGCCCAAACCTCTTCCTTTTTCCGTTAAGTGATCCTCTGTATTCGAAAGAGATTAGGGGAAGTTTTGTAGAAAACTTTTCTACTTTTGCGTTTGGAATACCAAATTCAATATCGAATTTTCCCGGCTCACCCCAGTGATGATCGTCACGAGGTTTGGTTGGATACATCTTGAAGCGAGCGGAGAGGTTTTCTATGAGGGCTTTGGTTGGGGAAATATGACAAAACATTCCAGAAAGCTCTTCTTTCGGATGCCAGAAAAGTTTATCTCCACCGATCCAGGTATTCGTGTTCCAGGCAAAGGCTTTGTGGCCGCTCGGACGATGTAAGAAATGCTCAGCTACATATAAAGTATCGTCATCGATATGTACGATATAGGGAGTTTTTACCTCGACGGCGCCGATAAGCATCTGTTTAAAAAAGTTGTAGCAAGATTTACCAATTTCACCTACGCAAATGTTTTGGCCGAAGTTTATTGGTTCTTGGGAAACGCTAATAATTGGGTACGACCCTTTTGTTATTTTGAGGAGGTTATGTCTTACTTTCTCGGCAGTTGCCTCCGGTACTACATTAGCTGTGCAGTAAAGTAGTGTTATGTCATTCATGTTTTGTATGCGGGTTATGGTATGGCTAATTTCCAAAATTCACTACATATTTTTTTCCAGCTGAATTTTTTTTTAACATATGCTTTTTCAGATTCGCTGACAGGTTTAGCACCTTTTTGGAATAATTTAATCAGATTGTCTGTTCTTTGGTTATCTTCGGGGATAAACTCGGCGAATTCATTAAACCATTTCCGGTAGTGTGGTTTGTCAAAACAAATCGGCCTTGCTCCGCAAAGCAGTCCTTCGATGACAGGCAGCTCAAAGCCCTCTATTCTTCTTAAACCCGAAACAAACTCGCATTGGCTATAGTACTTGGTTAAAGTTACGTCGTCCATACCATTACTGTAGAAAATCTCTTTACTACTTTCACCGCTACCTAATTGGAATACGGGTTTGTTTACTGCCCTTGCCGCAGCCAGTATTTCATTTTTGCATTCTCTGTTCCATCTTTTGCCCGTACCTGTACCGGCAATAATGAATCCGCGTTCGGCTTTAGTTTCTTTGAAAATATCAGCATCAACTCCCAGCGGTGCCCAGTAAAATTTAAAGTTTGATCTGTTTCCGTCTTGTTGACAAAGTTCTGGCAGATTGTAGTAACTCCAGGTAATTGCAGCTTTTTCCCAAATAGGAAGCCAGTCTTCAGTTTTGGGATTGGGGGTACTTCGTATTGAAAGCTGTATGATAGCAAATTTTTTATTTTTCGAGATTAACCGATTGGTATAGTCTCTCATTGTCCGTCTATGGCCGTAAGCACAGACAACTATAAGATCCGCACCATCGCTTTCCTCTACGACCGTAAGATTAGACGGTGTATATTTCTTCAGCGCGTTTGTGATTCTTGAGATTGCACTATCCGGCAGAAAATTTTCGATATAGATCCTCATTTAATTTTTCTTCCTTAAAACCAAATGATAACTTTTTCGTTCATTGCGAATCCACTGGTTGTCAAAATGAGATTCCTTCTTTTTATCGCGAATTAAATTTGCCTTATTAAATTTTCCCAGCCACCAGTCTAAATCCTTATGAATCCGGTGCATATCAATATTATATTTCGGATTAATAGATGTCTTATTGGAAATACTGGCTATAAACATTCCATTAGTTTTTAGGTGGTTGGTAATGTTTTTTAGCAGTTGATTAAGTCTCGACTTAGGAATGTGTTCCATGACTTCCCAGGCCGTGATAACGTCAAATTGATAAGGCTTTTCATCGCCTAAATGTAGTATAAAGGATTTGGTAATATCGCAAGTAAATAGGTATTCAGGGATTGTAGCCCACTCTGCCCAGCCTGCCTTCCGATAGCGATCTGTTCCTTCCAGTCCAACTGCCAGACGGCCTTCATCAGTACAATCTTTGATAAAACCACCCCCGCCGCAGCCCAGATCTAATACTGAGGCAGACTTGGGTAGGCGAGCATTGAAGTTGATATTGCGGGAATTATATTTGACATGCTTTTTTGGCATTGGATAGCGATACTCGTATGAATCATATTTGACATGCTTTTTTGGCATTGGATAGCGATACTCGTATGAATCCAGAGCAAGAGGATGGCTTGTTTGTAAGAAGAAATTCATTTTTTTTGATTATATTACCTTGAGCATTGTACCTTCCTTGATCATCTTGACCCCATCATTCCATCTACCTAGAGCGATTTTTACTCTTGCGCGAAGTCCGTTTTCTGTGTACCTGGCAGTATTGATATATAGTCGCTCTAATGAAGTGTCCCTGGAAATGTAGCGGTAGTGAAGTAGTAGTATCTTTGCCCAGGAATGACTAGCACCTTTTGGAAGGTAAGTAATATGCTTTCCCATATTAAACCTTACATTAATTTCCGGGTTAAAGATGATCATTTTGTCATATAGATGGGTTCTAACCCCGAAGCAGCATTCTTCATAAATCTGCCCTTTTGTTGTGGGAAAGTTTTCCGAATACATTGTCATTCCTGAGGCCTTTATTGCTTTTATACCCCTTTCTTGTTGTTGCGATAATACGCCGATAATATCTTTGTTGTAGAGAATTTCGTCACCGTCCGGGCACATTACCCAGTTTGCAATGCCCCGGCTGTATTTTTTGTAAAACTTGAGGAAGCAGGCATTATGGTATTTACTAAAATCTCCCTTGAAATTATAACTCAATAACGTGACTTTGGGATTTTTCTTTGCAATCTCAATTGTTTTGTCTGTGCTGCCGTCATCAATGATAAATATCCTGTCTGCAAAAGTTGAGTAGTGACGAAGAAAGTAGGGCAGAAGTGCTTCTTCATTTTTCATCACACTATAGACGTGTATTATCGTTGACATATTGCTATGGCTACACCTTTATCATCAGGCTTCTTACATGGATATATGATTCCCAGGTCGTTTTTTTGGATAAACATCTCGATGTTTGAGAAATGCTTTTTTAAGGCTTCGGAAAATTCGTTCAGTCTATATTCGAATAAATGGAACTTGCTTCTTGCAAATGAATTTTTTATCGGTGAACTTATAACCAGTATTTCCCCATGATGACTGCACCATGCCAGGAAAGCGTCGGGTTTTTCCAGGTGTTCGATTGTTTCAAATGAAACTACAACGTCCGCCACCGGTAGATCCGGCATGTTGTAGGCGTCAGCTGCGAAAAATTTTACTTTAAGTTTTTTTGAGTAGTATTCTTTTGCATATTCAATGGTCTCCTGGGAGTTATCGTATCCAGAGTACTCTCCGGCTTTGAGCAACAAGCTGCCATAGCCTACACCACAAGCAATGTCATATACTCTCTTGTTGTAGGTAAAGACAGAAGCCCATTTGTAACGTTCAATGTGCTTGATATCGATACCTTCAATTGTGCCGGGAGTAGCCGGAATTTGGCGCTCGCCGGTATATTTCAAATCCATATTATTTACTTAGAATCGCCCATATGACAAAGGGTTTCTTGGGATCATTGTTGTTAAGTTCAGCTTCAAGCTCAGGCTCGGGGATATTGGCAAGAAGCATACTGGTTCGATTATAAATTGCGTGCCAGTAGTTGACTTTAGCACTTCCCCAGCTTTGGATATCACGATACGGAAAGTACGGCTTGGCTAAATCGTTTATGATCCTTGGAGTCATTCGCCAGTAGTCATGCGGGCTGGGATGGATTCCTATCAAGAAGGGGACCGTAATAATGGCCATACGTTTTGTGTGTTCGCCGATAAGGCGTATTGCTTCCCATGGTTTTGAAGTATGTTCCAAAACCTGGTCCGCAATTATCACATCCCAATTGCGTTCGAAGGATGATTCTCGGGTTATATCATATTGCGGGTAATTACGGACTTCCCATTTAACTTGCGGGAGCATATCTTGAATTATGCCGTTGGTTCCGCCGAATTCTACGCCTTCTCCTTTAACGGTTTCTGAAGCAAGTTTTTCACTAATGTGAGAATACATTACAGTTCTCCAATAGTCGTTTCCAATGAGACGGCCAATGGTGTATTTTCGGTATTTCATTTTTCTCTATCGTTATAATTTGTATGTGATAGCAATTTCATTATATGGTGTCGGTTTTCTGTCGAACGTACATCCAACAATCGGTTATTCTTCCTCTTTTGTGGAGAATAAACCAAGGATTAATTTTTGATACGTCCATATATGCATTGACGGCCTCCCGTACCTGGTACTTGTCGTTATAATCGTGTCCGTAAACAATACCACCCGGTTTGACTATCCTTGACCAGTGGATAATGTCGTTAACCACATATTCAAAATGATGATCGCCGTCGATAAAAACAAAATCGAGACTGTTGGGTTCAAATCTTTTAACAGCTTCCATACTGGTCATCTTAAATAAGTCACAATTGTAACTGGCCAGTCTTGATTTGGCCGTTTCAAAAAAACTGTCTACTTCATCCTGATCTTTTTGGCCTTGGTAATAAGGCTTGGCTGTCCAAGGGTCAACGCAGTAAAGCTTCAGTTGAGGATTAGCTTTACAGATAATTTCAGCATATATTCCATGTTCTGTACCGATTTCTGCGCCGGTTTTAAAGTCAAGTTCCCGAAAGATTTCTACTATCCCATATCGGCTAAGACCCAAAGTAATTGAATTTGGTTGGTTGGTATCAATATTGAATTTTTTTATGAGATATTCTAAAGTCGAATTCACTTTTTCTCCTCCTTCCATTTAGTCCAAAGCTCTTGATAATTTTCAGGCCAGGTGGGAACAGGCCAAAATCTGTCTATTAACCAGGATAGGGGATGAACAGCCTCTTTCCAACTATCTTTCATCCAGTATTCAGCAATTGATAAGTAAGCGTTTATGATTTGTCTTATTGATATACCCCATCCTCTGGGTCTTTGTCCACCTTTGTGCATGTGAGCATACCAACAATTTTTATTGACCATAAGGCGTCCATCCCACGGCCCTAACCAAGTTTTCAGGCTTAGTTCAATATCTTCACCGCTCGAGGGGTCAATCCAACCTTCTTTTACACCGCCGAGAGTTTCGACGAAAAATTTCCTTGCGATAAAGAAGGACGAGCCGTGCAACTTCATATTCTCGTCGATGGAAGCATCAAGTTTTTCTCTCGTCCTTTCTATCCAGTGGCCTCCTGCTCGGAATCGAAACATCTGTGTATCAGTTAACGGACAGGGCAGATAGAAGTAGTCATAGAACTTCTCATCTTGCCACTTCCACTCCTCGGCGTTTAGAGTGCGGAATCGGGGAGTTACTATCCAGTTATCTTCCATGTCAGAAGCAAGTACCTCGTCTATACCTTCGCTAACCATGCAATGCGAATCTAATTTGAGAAG
>Ga0075722_103_pt1 | contig 103689 bp, 97 predicted proteins | sample RifGroB1_FD_67783 | JGI IMG/M metagenome (GOLD analysis project Ga0075722, IMG submission 67783) | Microgenomates (Woesebacteria) bacterium GW2011_GWB1_39_10b
CTGGGTTTACATAAAGACTTTTTAATAAATGAAAAAAAATATTTTAACAATAGACCGAATTAAACATATCGCCCAACTGGCAAACCTGTCGTTAGACGACAAAGAACTCCAGACTTACACACAACAATTAGCCTCTGTCTTAAATTATATGGAAATACTTCAGGATGTGGATACAAAAAATATCACTCCGACTTATCAAGTTTTAGACGGGACTACAAATGTTTATCGCGAAGATGTTGTCGGAAAAAGTTTTAGCCAAAAAGAGGCAATTTCTCAAGGCAAAAGAATATATGAAGGATTCTTCACTACAAGAAACGTATTTGAGGAGGCAAGAATTGGAGAAAGTACTCCCGTGCCTTCGCAAAGAAAAGTAATAGATAAATATAATGCTATTCTTACTAAGGCTGATCCCAAAGGGGTGGTTGGTCATAAGGATTTGTTTATGACTAAGGGGATAGAGACTACAGCAGGGTCCAGAGTCTTAGAAGGATATATACCACAGTATAATTCTACCGTTGTTGCTAATTTTGAAAAAGCCGGCTTTAAAACCAAATACAAATTAAACCAGGATGCATGGGGCCATGGATCCAGCGGGGAAAATTCAGATTTTGGACCCACAAAAAATCCATGGAACATAAAGAAAGTTGCGGGCGGATCTTCAAGCGGAAGCGCTGTGGTTGTCGCAACCGGAAAAGTTGAATTAGCTACGGCTACTGATACCTGTGGTTCAATCCGCATGCCCTCTTCGTTCTGCGGAGTCTGCGGCATAAAACCCACTTATGGGGCAATAAGCAGGTATGGAGTCATCGCTTTTGCAAGCAGTTTGGACTGCCCGGGCATTCTGGCTAACTCCGTAAATAGTCTGCAAAAATACTTTGATCTTTTTAGCGCTAAAGATTCTCGTGATGCTACTAGTCAAAGTGAAAGTCGAGAAAAAAAGAAGGGTCAACTAAAAAGAGTCATCGGCATTCCTAAAGAGTTTTTGGGTGACGGGATTGACAGCGAAGTGAAGAAATTTTTTCTTGAAGCTACAGAAATTTTTAAGAAAGCCAACTACAAGGTTCTTGATGTGTCTCTACCACACACTAAATACGGTATAGCTGCGTATTACATTCTTGCTCCTACCGAAACTGCCAGTAATTTAGCAAGGTATGATGGGGTTCGTTACGGAAATGACAGGAATTACTTTGGCCCGGAAGCAAAAAGAAGAATTATGCTCGGGACTTTTGTGTCATCTTCTGGTTATACGGCTAGATACTATGAAAAAGCCGCTCGTGTTAGGACGCTAATCATTAGAGACCTTGAAAAAGCTTACCAGAAAGTAGATGCAATTTTGGCTCCTGTTTCCCCGATACCCCCTTTTAATATTGGCCAAAAAGCCGGTGATCCATTGCAACTTTATCTGATGGATATTTATGCCGCTCCGGCCAGCCTCTCCGGCACTCCGTCTTTGGCAATACCCTGTGGTTTTAGTAAGGGTAAACTACCCGTCGGGATGCAAATAATGGGACCAAGATGGTCGGAAGATATGCTTTTTGATATCGGAAAAACCTATCAGGATAAAACAAAATGGCATGAATTTAGGCCCGAAAATTAAGATAACTTATGAGTAATTTTGTTGAAACAGTAGGAATGGAAACTCATGTGGAATTAAGAACCCGCTCCAAAATGTTCTGTGGTTGTCCGGCTGATCATTTCGGTAAAAAACCAAATACCCAAACATGTCCCGTCTGCCTGGGTTTACCGGGTGCACTTCCGGTTCCAAATAAGAAAGCTATTGAGTGGAGCATACTTATAGGCCTTGCCTTAAACTGCAAAATTAATAAACTAAGTAAGTTTGACAGGAAACACTATTTTTATCCCGACTTACCTAAGGGTTATCAAATCAGTCAATACGACGAACCCATTGCGATTAATGGTTTCTTAGACACTTCTTTTGGTAGGGTAGGAATTGAAAGAGTTCATATCGAAGAAGATACCGGAAAACTTCAGCACAAAAAGATAAACGGAGAGAATTTGACCCTGGTTGATTTTAACAGAAGCGGTGTTCCTCTTATCGAAATAGTTACAAAACCCGACATTCACTCCGGTGTCCAAGCTAAGGAGTTCGGACAAAAGCTGCAACAAGTAATTAGAACGCTTGGGGTTTCTGACTGCGATATGGAAAAGGGGTCAATGAGATTGGAAGCAAATATTTCCTGGGGACTTAATTGGAGTTACAAAGTTGAAGTAAAAAATTTAAACTCTTTCAGATTTGTCGACAAGGCTATCGAATTTGAGTTGAAACGCCAGAAGCAAATTTTAGACAAAGGTGAAACTCCTAGACAGGAAACACGCGGCTGGAGTGAAGGCAATAACGAAACAATATCACAGAGGTTTAAGGAGACAGCTTCAGACTACAGATACTTCCCTGAACCTGATATTCCCCCGATGGAATTTAGCGACGATTTTATAAAAAAACTCAAAAGAAAAATCCCAAGACTGCCCGACGAAATTGCCAAGGAATTTATCGAAAAATACAAAGTCAGAAAATCCTATGCTCAGATTTTAACCGGTAGTAAAAGTTTAACGGAGTACGCATATATAGTTTTTAATCTGGCTCTAAAAAAGAAAATAGAACCTGATAGAATGGCTGGAATTATTGTCAATCAGAAAGTAGATATATCAAAAGTACCCCCTGAATCTTTACTTAAAAAAATCAAAATTAAAGAGGAAGGCAAGGTGACAGAAGAGTCCGAGCTTGCAATTTTAGTCGAAAAAGCCATTAAAGAATTACCAAAAGCAGCTGATGATTATAAAAAGGGTAAGGTTAATGCTATTTCAGTAATTATAGGAAAAGTAATGAGCTTATCCAAAGGCCACGCAGATCCCATTAAAGTTAAAGAAATTCTCCATAAAAAATTACTTTAAAACATTGTAAAATGAATTATGAGCGAAGAACTAACTCCTAATGAGCCAATGGGTTTTAGTGAAGAACAAATAAATGAACGGCAGGAAAAGCATAGTTTGATGGACCCCAGAGAAAAAGCTATTATGGATTTAGAAAAGGATGAACTAATAAGAAAACTAAAATTAGCGGTTGAAATTGATGACTTAACCGGACTTCTAAATAGAAGAGGTTTTAATAGATATCTGGAATTTTATGAAGCCCACAGCGAGAGAACAAACGAAGAATTATCTGTTATGTTAATTGATTTGGATAGACTTAAAGAAATTAACGACTCGTATGGTCATGCTACAGGTGATAAAGTTATTCAAGCAATAGCTAATACTTTAAAGATTGGTACAAGAGATGCTGATATTGTGGCACACATATCGGGAGATGAATTCGAAATTCTATTACCAGCTACAAATACTGATGAGGCCGAGAGTGTCGCAGAACGATTAAAGGAGTCACTACTGGAAATAATTAATAATTCTTTATTATGGGAGATACCAGAAGAAGTTCCTATAAACATGAGCATAGGTTATGCACAACGTAACAAAGATGAGGATATTAGTAAAACTTTAGAAAGAGCTGAAACGAAAATGTATGAAGTTAAAAGGTCAAAAGGTGCTGATAGAAAATAAATAATTATGAAAAATAAATTCGTTCACCTACATGTTCACAGCGAATACTCTCTTCTTGACGGCTTGTCGAGAATAGATTTAATGTTTTCGCACATCAAGACCTTGGGAATGGACGCTCTCGCAATAACAGACCACGGAGTAATGTACGGATGTATAGAATTTTATAAAAAAGCGCTTAAAGAAGGCATAAAGCCAATCATCGGAATGGAAGGGTATATTACGAATGTTAATTTAAAAGAAAGACCGGAGAGGTCAAAACTAAAAAATTACCATCTTCTCCTATTGGCTAAAGATAACGAGGGTTATCAAAACCTGATGAAACTTACTTCAATAGCCCATCTTGAAGGTTATTATTATAGACCAAGATTTGACAGAGAAACGCTTATTAAATATTCAAAAGGCCTTATTTGTACATCTGCCTGTCCCTTAGGAGAAATAGGCCAAGCATTAATTGCGGATGACTTTAAGAAGGCTAAAGAAACGGCAACAACGTTTTTGGATATTTTCGGCAAAGATTATTACTTAGAAGTTCAAAGACACGAACCTGAAAAATACATAGAGACTTCGGAAAATGAAGAAATTAAAACTTTCCTGAAACAACAGGTAGAATCTGAAAAAGCGGTTAACCAAGGAATAATCCGATTAAGCCGTGAATTGGGAATACCGATCGTTGCAACAAATGACGCTCATTATGTAAAAAAAGAAGAAAGCATGGCTCAAGACGCTCTAGTTTGTATTGCAACCGGGAAAAACGTCAGCGACCTCAAGAGACTACGCTACATTGATTCGCCAACTTTTTATCTGAAATCTACAGAAGAAATGACCAGCCTTTTCCCCGATTTGCCCGAAGCTCTACAAAATTCACAAAAAATTGCCGATAAGTGTAGCCTTACAATTACTTTGGACAAATGGTATTTTCCCGAATTCGAACTCTCCGAAGCTAAAACCCCTGATAAAGAGCTCGTTGAAAAAAGCTGGCAAGGTCTGGAAAAAAGGTTAGAAAAAATTACTCCCGAGATAAGGGAACGCCTCAACTACGAACTCTCAATAATAAAACAAAAGGGTTACTCGACATACTTTTTAATTGTAGCCGACATTGCCGATTGGTGTAATACCAATATGATAATAACAAATACAAGAGGATCTACTGCAGGAAGCCTGGTTGCTTATGCATTGGGCATTATTAATATTAACCCAATTGACTACGACCTTCCTTTTGAGAGATTTCTTACTCCCTGGAGACCGTCTCCGCCCGACATTGATTTTGACATAGCAGATAACAGACGGGAAGAAGTAATTACCTATATGACAGAAAAATACGGCAAGGAAAAAGTGGCACAAATCTGTACTTTCGGACGGATGCTGGCAAGAGGATCTGTTAGAGACATCGCCCGGGTTTTAGGCTACCCCTACTCAACAGGCGACAGAATATCAAAACTTATTCCAATCGGGTCTCAGGGTTTTCCGATGACAATAGATAAAGCGCTTAGTACTTCACCTGATTTAAAGCAAATGTACGAGAGTGATAAAGACGCCAAGAAAATTATAGATCTTGCCAGGCAGGTTGAGGGAAACGCAAGGCATATTTCAGTACACGCAGCCGGCGTAGTCATAGCTCCCGACGATATCATTAAATTTACGCCAATCCAACTCGATCCAGAAGGAAAAAAGGTAATAACACAATACGATATGGATTCACTCGACCCTAACGTATCGCCAAACGAAGCGGTCGGCCTTTTAAAATTTGACCTTTTGGGCCTGCGAAATCTCTCAATTTTAGGTGAAGCCATTGAGGTCGTTAAAAGAAACTACGCCATAGATATTAACATACTAAATATACCTTTAAACGATAAAAAAACTTTTGAAATGCTCTCGAAGGGTGATACCATGGGCGTCTTTCAACTAGCAGGTAGCGGCATGACCAGATATCTCAAAGACCTGAAACCCACGCGTGTTGAAGACCTGATGGCAATGGTTGCGTTATATAGACCCGGGCCCATGGTCCAAATTCCTGAATATATTGAAAGAAAAAACAATCCCGAAAAAATTATCTATTTTGACGAAAGAATGAAAGAGTATCTCGGTAAATCCTACGGCCTTTTGGTCTATCAGGACGACGTATTCCAAACAGCAATAAAAATTGCCGGTTACACCTGGGAAGAATCCGATAAATTCAGAAAAGCGGTAGGTAAAAAAATTCCCCAGGAAATGGAAAAACAAAAAACTAAATTTATTGAAGGAGCGGTCAATAACGGGTTGACAAAAGATAAAGCAGGGGAGCTTTTTAAATTGATTGAACCTTTCTCGGGCTACGGCTTTAACAAAGCACATGCTGCTTCCTACGGAATGGTAGCCTATTGGACGGCATATATGAAAGCTAATTATACTGTTGAATTTATGAATGCACTCCTGACGGCTGAAGCAAAAGATCCCGAAAAAGTCTCGGCGGCGGTTAACGAATGCAAAAGAATGAAGATTAAAGTTTTACCTCCCGATATAAACGAGAGCGACGTAGGCTTTAAAATCATTAAGGATTCGGAATCGCTGGAATCAAAAGCAATCAGGTTTGGATTTGACGCCATCAAAAATGTGGGTAAAGCCGCAATTATGGCAATTCTTGAAGAGAGGTCGAAAGACGCATTTAATTCTTTCGCAGATTTTCTATCCCGGGTTGACCCACGGCGCGTAAACAAAAAAGTTCTCGAATCACTCATAAAAGTTGGCGCGCTTTCCTCTTTCGGCTCACGCGCTTCTCTTTTAGCCTCAATGGAAGGAATCAGAAATAGGGTTTCAAAGCCAAAAGGTCCTGAAAATCAGGAAGGACTTTTTAGCCAAGACGACTTCAAAAAAACTACGGAGAGCGATTTTTCGGAAATAAATCTTAACTTAGACGAATTTTCCGAGGACGAGCTCCAAAGCCTTGAGAGACAACTATTGGGATTTTCCCTTTCGGCCCGGCCAATAAATGAAGTTTTAGGCACTTTAGAGAACCTGGCTACCCATAAAATCCAAGACATTTTTACTGAAGAAACCTTAGAGCAAAATGTAAAAATTGCAGCGATAGTGACCGACGTCAGAATCATTATTACAAAAAAAACAGGTCAGGAAATGGCATTTGTAAAAGTAAGAGACGATACGGGTACACTTGAACTCGTCGTATTTCCTAAAACCTTCAAGGATACAAGAAATTCCTTGATTGACAATAAGGCCATATTAGTAACAGGAAGAGTCGATTTTAAAGACGAAGAACCTGCTATTATTGTCAGCGAAATTAATACCAAAGACAGTTTAAGCTCAGAAAGCGGTCGGTTATTCATTACGGTACCTAAAGAATCCTCCACCGACAATCTCATAAATTTAAAAAAAATACTTCTTAATAACCCGGGTAACCAAAATGTAAGTTTGGTTTTTGAGGGAAAAGTAAAACGTACGGTTGATCTTAATATAAAAATATCCTGGAGCCAAAATCTTTCTCATAAAATTACGGACATTTTTGAGTTTAATCGTAAACTCGACTAGTTTTCAATGTATTAATGGTGTAAAATACCAAAAATTAGTTAATTATATGACACTAACTATAATCCATAAAGATACCTCCTTTGGTCCTGGAGACAAAATTAAAGTTGTTCAAAAAATAAAAGAGGGCGAAAAAAACCGCTTACAAATATTTGAAGGAATGGTAATTGCCTTATCGGGTCGAGACGAAAATAAAAGTTTTTCCGTCAGAAGAATTGGTGCAGGACAAATCGGCGTTGAAAGAATTTTTCCGCTTTACTCTCCCACAATTGAGAAAATAGAAGTTATAAAAAAGGGTACAAAAGGCATAAGGCGCGGAAAACTATACTATACAAGGGGTATTTCCAAGCGTGAAATTGATCTAATTTATAAAAGAGCAGCAAGAAGGGAAAATAGTAAGGAAGTAACTAAGAAATCCCAAAAAAAATAAAAAACTTTCCAATGAAAGGCAAAAGACTGTCCGGAGATATCGGTGAGGAATATGCGGTCGGATTACTAAAAGAACATAATTATAAAATCCTCGAAAGAAACTTCAGAACCAAGGTGGGAGAAATAGATATAATTGCGGAAGATCGCGATACTTTGGTTTTTGTCGAAGTCAAGACCAGGTGGAGTAAGAAATACGGCAAGCCCGAAGAAGCCGTAAATAAAAGAAAGCTTTATAGAATTAAACGTGCCGGAGACTATTATCTTTTAACTCATAAAAATGTCTTTAATAAACAAAGAATCGACGTTGTAGCAATCGAGGTAAATAACAAAAAAGTAAGCAGTGCAAAAATTATCAAGGTAGTATAGTGCAAATCATGTATAATTAAATATGGCTGAAAAGAAAAAGGCTAAAAGAGTAAACACCTTCTTCAGACAAACTCCAAGAGAATTCAAGTCTGCTCATCAAGCTCAAATATTTTCCCACATAAATAGAAACCTTCCCTATAAAATCTACCAATTTTCAAAAAGTCAGTTCGAGATCAATTTAATAAAATTAAAAAGGCAATACAACAAAATAAAAACGACTCTTCCGAAATATTCTAAAAAAATTCGCTAGCTAAGGGACAATGCAGAAATAGCTTCCAATAGTGGCAACTTCGCTGAGTTTAAAATTTTTTGTTAAAAAGGAAGAGTGGGTCCCGCCGTCAAGGTTTATTGCGTTGACGATATCCAACTTTGCATTCTGTCTAATTTCTTCAATAATTCCGGGTAATTCGGACAACGTCGGTCCTAAAAGAGGATTAGCTTTTGTGTAAAAAACTAAAAAAATAGCCTTTTGATCTTTTGTCGTAGCAACGACTATCCTTCTTGCTAATTCGTCTTTAGAAAGAGTTAGACTAACGGGTTTTTGGTTTTTAAACAAAATCGGTCCGGCCTGAACGGCAATCGAGGGACTCTTTGGAGAAACACTTTCTATGTATGCTTTTTCTTGCAAATCTATATAAAAATAGCCATTCAAAAGCGAATTCTCTTTGGCGATTTCTAATACCCTGCCGTCTATAACAAAAAGGCCGATAGGCTTATCATTTTTATCGTAAAACCCTCCGTTTATAAGATGGGCGCAGTTATTTTTTGTTGAAGCTTCATCGGACGAAAGTTTTTCTACCAGGTTTAAAAAAAGCTTGATTTTACCGATATCTCTAACCGTTACCCAAACAGTCTGATAGCTAGAATTAAAGGATTCCGTTAGGCTTGGAGTTGGCGAAAAAGATTCTTCTGCCTGTTCTTCTTTCTGGGGAGTCTTAATTTTTTTGTCAATTCCCTTTGATTTATAAAAAAATATTAAAACTACCAAAAAAGCCAAAATTGGTAGTAGAATAAAGAGTATTCTTTTCATAATAATATTTTAACCTAAAAATGGCCAGACTTACATACGACGAGCTGATAAAAAAACATTTAACAATCCTGAAAAGTCTAAAAACTAAGTCCGGCTTATTTTTGGCTTCAAAAAAAGGCTTGTCAACTGGCTACGACAAAAGTTGGTTGAGAGACAATTTTTACGAAACAATTGCTTTTGAAGTTATAGGCGACTGGAACACAGTCGAAAAAACGTATAGAGCAATTTTGAACGTTTTTCTCAGACACGAAGATAAAATAGACTGGGCCATTAAAGAAAAACCAAAAGAAGCCCACAAACGAATACACGCGCGATTCCATCCTGAAACTTTTGACGAATTTTGGGAAGAGTGGGGTAATAAACAAAATGACGCTATAGGCTGCATTCTTTTTCGGCTGGGAGAACTGGAAATTAACCAGAAAAGATCAATCTTAAAAACGCCCGAACATACCCGAATCATAAATAAGCTGGTAAAATATCTGGAATCTATTGAATATTGGAGCGATCCCGATTCCGGAATTTGGGAAGAGGAAGAGGAGCTACATGCAAGCTCCGTCGGAGCGTGTGTAGCTGGACTGAAATCAGTATCCAAAATGGCACAAATTGAAGTCCCTTTATGGCTAATCCGAAAAGGAGAAGATTCACTAAAATTACTTCTTCCCAGAGAAAGCGAGCATAAATTTACGGATTTGTCACTACTTTCACTTATATGGCCTTACGATGTAGTTACAGACGAGCAAAGGGGTAAAATACTTGAGAACGTCGAGTATCACCTTGCTAAAGAAAGGGGAGTGGTCAGGTACAAGGGAGACCATTACTACAACAGAAATCCCGACGGGATTTCTGAAGAGGCCGAGTGGACTTTCGGATTATCATGGCTTGCCATAATCTACGAAAAAATGGGAAATAAAGAAAAAGTAGAGGAGTTGATTAAAAATCTCATTACAATTGATACCCCCGAGGGCATGCCTGAACTCTATTTTTCAAATTCCGCTGACTATAACGAAAATACGCCTCTTGGCTGGAGCGAGTCTCTATTTATCGTAGCCCTTTATGAAATGGAGCGTTTAGAAGAAAAAACCATTGGCTAAAAAAGTGTTATTATAGATTAGGAGTGGAAAGAGGGTGAAGAAAAATGAACGATATTAGCGTAAAAAAGCGTGACGGAAGGCTTGAAGCATGGAGTTTTGACAAACTGGTTACCGCAATAGGTAAAGCCGGTGTTCCATTCGAAGCCGCTCAAAAAATTGCCGGTAATATAGAAAGTTGGGCAAAAACTGCTGCCCAGAAAGGAGTAGTTGCATCCACGGAAATTAGAGATAAGGTTATTGAATTTCTAAAAGAGGAATTTCCAAGTCAGGCCGATAACTTCCAGTCTTACAAGAAAGAGTAGATTAAGTATATTTTTTTATTTTTTCAACTATCTGATTAAGGTCGGTATTTGCTTTGATTACATAATCTGTGGCCCCAATTTTTAGCGCCTCGTCTTTCTCCGTTTCCAAATTGGTAATGACGACTACGGGAATATTTTTAAGATTCGTATCTTCTTTGAGCTTTTTGAGAAAATCAAATCCGTTCATTTTTCCCGGTAGCATTATGTCAAGTAAAATAATATTCGGTTTTTCACCTTTAACCAAGTTCCAACCCTGTGTAGCTTCCAAAGCCAATAGTACTTCAAATCCTGCGCTTTCTATTTTTGACGAGTAAATCCTCTGAAGGTCAAGGTCGTCCTCGATGAGAATAACTCTTTTTGCCATACTAGGATAAATATATACCTTTTAATAAATATTTTCAAAAAAAGTCATTTTCTTGTATTGTATATACTCCGAATAATGCTGTAATATTTATCTATGACCGAGAAGGTTATCGGGTATATGTATATCTTAACAGGAACGGTCTTAATGGCATTGGCCTTGGTTTCCATCTATATGGTTTTTACCAACAAAGGCAAGCCTGTTGACATTTTCAATCTTCCCGGAATATCCATTGATTTATCCAGTGTCGCACCCGACGTTCCACAAGGCCAACAAGATAAGGAAACAGCCGTTGAAACCGGCTTGAAAACCGATCTCGTTGCTCCTGAAATAATTAACTCTCCTCTAAATATAATCGCCCACGTTATATTTATGGGGTTTATATTAAATGTTGGATTTAAGATAGCTTCTTTAGGCGTTCAGTTTGTTCGGCCTATCAAGGTAAATTTACGAACACAAGAAAAATCCGTTCTCGAACCCTAATCTTCTTTCCCCCGGGACGGAGGCCTTCCTATCTCAAGAAAGACCTCCGAACCCAACAACTATCCCCCTTTAAATAAAGTTTATTTCGGTGGCGGCGGAACCAAACAACTTACAACTGTCGCATTACCTGCGGCATCTATTGCTGTTATCAGAGCGTCACCCAAAAGCGTAATGTGGGTTAGAATTGCCCCTGCTTGACCATTACTACTTCCCATTGCTTTCGAGGAAGCGGGTCCGCCCGGTGCTTCGGTAATCTTAACCTTATCTCCTGGTAAGAATGGTCCGAAAGGACCGCTACCGAATGCGTCAGAAACCCAAATCGTTACACCCGGCAAGTTATCGGCAGCAAAAAGCTCATAGAATCCGTCTTCATTATCTCCACCTCTTGGACCAGGCAATGTAGTCTTACCTGCAGGAGGAACGGTTGCTCCATGAGGATTAACCGTTTCGGTACAGGCAGCCTTTGGAGGCGTCTCATCTTTCGGCTCAGGCAATGGACAAGTGCCCTCTTCCACTTCAAAGGCTTCGTAAAGGACATTAAATGCGTCCTTTGCCAATACAGCTTCTTTTGGCGCATATGTTACAGGATCGCAAGTTAAGTCCTCAACCCGTCCGGCAGTTGTAGCGAAATTGGAAATAAAATCTCCTGTTGTTTTATCAACTCTTCTTATCTCATTATTACCGTTTCTACCAATGTAGAGTGAGTTAGCAGAACCAACTACAACCCCGCTTACTGAACAGTCAGAATTACCCGCTGCGTTTTCGGGTGTTACTTTACCAATGTATGTCCCGTCTGAGGCGAAGTGATAAACATTGCAGTGGACATCCGGTGTGTACCAGACAGTATCGTCGTTGCCATCATAGGCTAACCCGTCAACCAAAGTAATTCCTGGTAATTTACCAAAAAGATCGAACGGATCAACTTCTGCTACTGGTGCGTTTACCGACGGACTAAACTGCAAAGTTGCTGTTGCATTTCCGTCGACAGTCGGGTCAACGATGTCTATGAGATAGACGTTATCGTCGTAAGCTCCCCAGACCTTGTTCCTTGTCGGATCCCAGGCTAAAGCGCTGATGTTGACGGCGTTACCGCCGGCATCAAGCACAGTCTGTGTGGACACCAATGTCGCAGGATCAGGCGGAAGACCCGGTACGACGTCGGGCGCAGGAGGAGTATAGATTTGGAGCTGATTTCCAGCACAACCTACTGCGAATCCACCCTCCATGGTCATATAATATGTGCCTGTAAAGGTTCCTGCCACGGAACAATTATCGTTTCCGGGAAGACCTACTGTATCGAGTAAATCACCAACCAAAGCGAATACTAGACCTGCAAAAAGTAAAGTGCCGGCAAGTCCAGCAGTTGCTCCTGCAATTATTTTTTTGATCATAATTTTCACCCCCTTTCTCTTAGATTTTTATGAAGCAATCACTTTTACACGGTATATAGTCCGATTAAATATTTCAGTTAGAAAACTAACTTATTATTTGTTAAATTTCTAACAAAGCGTATACTTTAAAAAATGGAGAATTACGTACCTGGAAAGTTAAGGAGCTTTTTCTCAAAATATAAAACTATATCCTATAAAAAAAATCAAACAATCCTTCGTCCCGAAGACAAACCCCAAGGCGTTTACTATATAAAGGAAGGGTTTGTTAAATTAAATACAATTTTCGAAAACGGCAGAGAACTCACTTTGAACATTTTTAAACCCGGAACCTATTTCCCCATGATGTGGGTTATAGCTGGAATTCCAAATTCTTACTTTTTCCAAGCTCAAACTGATACGATTATTCACAGAGCCCCAAAAAGTGTAGTTCTGACTTATCTTAAAGAAAATCCGGACGTTCTTTTTGAACTGACTCGAAGAATATTGGTAGGTTTGGACGGGGTACTCGCAAATATCGAATACATGCTATGCGGAAACGCACATAAAAGAGTAATCGGCGCTATTTATCTTTCTGCAAAAAGGTTTGGAGAACGCGTGCAGGATGGAAAAATTGCAATAAATCTGCCTTTAACGCATCAAGATATCGCAAATATCGCAGGAATTTCCAGAGAAACGGCCAGCCTTGCCCTAATGAAATTAGTTAATAAAAAGATTATCTCTTGTGAACATCACACTTTTATTATAAATAGCATGAAAAAACTAGAGAAAGAAGGTTTAATTATAAGTAAAGAAAAACAACAAGCTTACGCAGCTTGAATTTACTGATATTATTCTTCAGACAAACTTAGAGCTTTTATTACTTCATCTGCCGATTTAAATCCGCCTTCTGGCTCTTCCGGAAGATTTGCCTTAAACCACTCTTTATCCTCATCAGAAAAATCGGAAAGATTGTCGCACTCCGCAAGAAGCTCTTCTTTAGTCGCCGGGTAACTTTGGTGTGTTTTTAAATGGTCAATTGCTCCTTTTACATTTTTCATATTTATTCACCACCCTTCGCCTCGCCATAGCTTTGAAATCATAGGCGGGTCTTTTTTTACGAATTATTAAGTATTAACATCTAAAAATATAAAATCAAGAGGAAGTTTGTCGCAGAAATAAGGCGCTAGAGCTCGCAGGAAGTATTTGATTCTCCGTTGACACAGGTATCCGTACTTGAACCTCCATGAAGAGTGTCCGTATCGGCTCCGCCATCCAAAAAGTCCATACCGCTTCCTCCCTGTAGGTTATCATTCCCTTCTTCTCCATATAAATTATCATTTCCGCTTTCTCCTTTTATAGTATCGTTACCAATTCCTCCCCAAATGTTGTCATTCCCGCTTCCGCCTTCAATATTATCGTTTCCTTCCTCGCCGTAAATTACGTCATTTCCTGCTCCGCCGTCTACATTGTCGTTTCCTGTACCTGCCTTTATCAGATCATCATTACCGCCACCGTCAAGGTTATCATTTCCCTCATTTCCGAAAAGAACATCATTATTATCACTCCCGTCAAGATGGTCATTACCTGGGCCTCCTATAATGCAATCATTTCCGTCACTCCCGTCAAGCCTAGGGTCGTTACCCTCGCCTCCGAGGATTATATCGTTGCCTTTACCTCCAAAAACTATATCGTTACCGCCTTTTAGAATGAATAACTCAGATTCCTTGTTACCAATAATGAAGTCATTGCCCTCTGTTCCTTCAACAACCCTGGTAATTCCTGATTCCAAAAATGAACAGTCTTCAGGGATTTCTATTTCGGGTTGTTCTGTTTGCCATTTTATATCAAACATGACCATGGCATTTTGGTACTCATTTCCTGCATTCTCCGGGAATTTTACTTTGACTCTGAAACTTTTGTCGCTTCCGGCAGGGAAGTTGCCAAGGTTAAACAGGGGAGCGTCAAAAAGAGCCTGAAGTTTGCCTTGAAAGATAACGGTTGAGGGAAGTTCTGTTACTTCTACATCCAATATGTTAGCAAAATCTTTTTCCTCGTCAGTTTTGATAAAATCCATAGTAACCGACTCATCCTCAGTTGATGCATTTTTGACATTAAAGTCCTTTGTTTTAGAGTCACCCGGGAGCATATTGGTGACAACAAACATGGGTGGATCAGGAAGAGGACCCTCAGGATCATAGGTTAAAATCAAAGGGTCGCCCTCCCCATAAGCATATCTTGTAATTTGGGAATTTTTATACACAAGAAATGTTCCCACTAAAACAAACGGCAGAAGAAGAATTGCACTAATCCTTCTTATTCCCATGGCTCTGATTTTTCTAATCTTTATCATAATGTTTCTATGTATTAATACATGAATACAAATGTATAGCGTAATTTATGGCCAAGGTGATGTCGGATTTATATTAGTATTATCATCTGTTGGAACTGTAAAAACTGACCAAGCGTTACCACCATCTGTATTTCTTCCAACAGAACTACCAACCGATGGCAAGAACTGAAAATATGAGATTCCATCTTTTAAATTACTACCAGAATCAAATAAATAAATTTTGTCGCCACTATTTCCGAGTCTGTTTGAACTATTGTAAACAGTGTACCAGTCGCCATTTAATAAAGTTGTGGAAGCTGGAACAGTGTGAAAAATACCGGTTGTATCACGGAGAGTCCATCCACTTATGTCAACACTGCTGCCCGTTTTGTTATAAAGTTCAACCCAATCATTACCCAGTCCGGTACCGCCATCGTGGACGATGAATTCATTAATAACTACATCCTGATTTTGAGGTATTGCAAAACCTGCTATTGATGGTTTTCTTTCAGAAAAATCAATTGCATTAAATACTCCGCCGGTTTTTTGGCCTAAAACTTCCCTTTCAAACGAGAAGTTAAGACCGGCACTTGCTGATGCAGGGTCAGGACCATAGAAAACCTCATCTACGATATCAAGATTGCTATCTAATAATTTAAATGCTCCAGATTCTGTTGCAATATTTATTGTCCCACCTAGTTGGACTTGAACAACATCACTAAGGAGCGGTCCGTAACATTGGTCGTTCCATGTTGCGCTTGATTTGGACAATAATGCGAATTTTCCGGGGGCGAGGGGAGTTACAGAATTAATTATTTGAATTGTGTTTCCTTCTCCATCTCTTAAACTCCAATCCTGGAGATTAACCGTGAAATCAAAACCGTTCCATATCTCAATCCATTGTTTATTTTGAGGTACAGTGCAATTTGTTTTGTACAATACTTCATTTATTACTAATGTTTGTGCAATGGGGGGACTCCAATCACCTGCCTGAAATAAATTTCCTATTGAAATTTCTATGTCGGAGAAGAAGGACGAGGCGAGACCGGTAAAAACAAGTGCTGCACCGAAAATCGGAACTATTGCACTAGCTTTAGGCAGACCGTTGTTTTTAGCCTTGAGGGTCGTACCCTTTAAGTCGTACTTAAGGGTACGACCCTTACGACGAAATAGCTTTCTTTTCATGATAGATAATGTTTTAAAGATTTCCTTTAATAAACCCTTTAACTCTTCGTAAATAACAATTGTCGCCGGAACTATGACCAAAAGCAAAAAGCCGTAGGGCTGTTTGGCAAAGTCGGCAACGTAGCCCAAATAGGGGAGTGTCAAAACGACCTTACCTACTATCTGTTCACTGGTTATACTTCCTGAATCAAAATCCTCGTTGGCGTCTCCGGCAGTTAAATAGACTGGATCAGAATTGATACCGTCAGGATAGTTTTTGACTTGAATTCTGTGAGTTATGATATTTTTCGAACCCTTTGTATAGGAAATTATTTCTCCCTGATTATAGATTTCTTCCTTTTTAGTTATGACAATGCTTCCGGTTTTAATAGCAGGTTCCATTGAACCCGACTGGACGATAAAGGCTTTAGGGAGCTTAATATCCCGATATTCAAATGTATTCAAAATCGGATATTGATTACGTTGCAATATCGGTAAATTAAACTTAAATAAATCTAATAGAAGATATGTTGCTAATGCTGAAAAAATGAAGAAGACTATACAAAGAAACCCGATTAAAGTATTTTGTATAAACTTACTTATTTTCATAAATATATAATCTTTTCATCAATACCCGATGTTACAAGCTAAACAACATCGGATGTTGATTATGCTATTGCGGCTTGTTCGAGTAAATTTCCTCTCAAAGTAATAGACGGCTCGCCTTCTTGATATACCATATAAAATCTCCCACGCTTCGGTCTATATCTTCTGTACCTGATACGGATTTTTCTCCAGCCGGGCAGCGGCTAGAAAAATATTTAAGGCGCATCCGTATCGTCGTACCTGATCAGCTTTGTCTCAAATAAGTACCTTGTAGGCTGCCATCCGGTCATCGGCCCGGTTAATTCCAGACCGCTATTATAATCACTTGCCAATACTAGCCAGATTTTTGCTCCGGTCGGATAGTTGGCATCAGATGGATGCGGTAAATCAAAACCTAAGTTGACATTACCTGCGATAGTAAGATCACCGCTTCCATTTGAAATACCAGTACCTAGAAATGCTCCCGGATTATCTCCCTCCCAAGGATCTGCATAATAAATCAAGCTGTATTTTGTATTTGCCTCCAGTCCTTGTGCAATAAGCGTAGAGCTGAAGTCAAATGTTGGACCGTCGCCCGCCCATGTTAATGTCGCAGACCTATTATCTTCTATTACTGTCCAGACATCTGGAATTTTATTTTCCAGCACAAGCCTCTTTTCAGGAAGAGGACAAACGAAGTTAGGATTATTTCTGTATTGCTCTACATAAAACCTTATATCGGCGGTAAGAGCATCAGTTTGTGAAACGTTATTTACAGGCGCTCCGTTACAACTCAAGGCGTTTCCCGGACCAACCGCCATTGTCCCGTAACACCAGTAAACACCTATACAGCTTTTCCCCGGATCTAGCTTTCCAAGGTAATAACTTCTCCCATCCAATACATCGCTTGCAGGACCTTCGGCATTAGAAAACAATGGAAGTTCCCCTTCTTGCCATACGTTATCGCAAGAATTTTGCTCTGGACCGTTATCGGCCCAAGTGAAAAAGCGAAGTTCGGAAGATAATTCTCCGTAAAAAGGACCGTCGCTAACATCCCCATCTTCGCTTTCCGGCTCGGTCAGACCCAGATCATCATCCTGCATGTTTTCGACAATTACGCAAGCGTGTGCGGGATTACTGGAAAGGTCTAAGCTTATTGTGTTTTCGCCATAATCTCCGGGTTTCAAGTCAAAGAAGTTGAAAAACTTTTCGTTTGTTAAATCAACCGGACCCCAAGTGCCACACTGTTCTGATCTTTCTCCATTATATGTACACTCGCTATCTATCTTTAAATCAATAGCTCCAGCGGTTAAAACGTTTCCGGTCGAAGTCTCGGTGTCGGAGAAAAAGGACTGTGTTACAGCAACAACAACTAAACCAATTACACCAATAGTAAATAAACTCAATAGAGCTTTTTTCATAATTTTAAATATATTCACCTCCTTCCGGTTTGATAGCTCTTATGAGCATCAAACGGAATCACGTTAGATGACCCAAGTTAGATAACTTTGTATCTAACGGGTCTATCTAACCGTGACCCTAATTTGATTACTCCTTATGAGCATCTTATAGAGTTTCACTCGGAAAGGAGCTAATTTTGCTTAGTATCTTTTGCAAAAAAGTCCCCTAGCTTGGGTGGGCAAGAGAGTTCCGAGTCGAAACTCATTTATCTCTTTGACCCCACCCTAAAACGCTAGAGAAAAAAACTAATCAGATGTTTGTGTTGGCGTAGGCCAAACAGGTTCGTAATCTTTACTACACAAAAACTCATCATTATGTCTTGCCTGTTCTGCATAAAATTGTAAATCACCAACAACACTGTCAGTTTGAGCAGCGTTATCAACTAGTGTCCCATCACAAAGCCAACCGGTTCCCCTTTCGACTGGAGTTCCGTTGATAGGAGCTCCCTGCACATCATGAGAATCTTTGGGTTCAGGAGTTAATTCTCCAAAACACCACACTTTACCTATATAGAAAGTTGTATCGCCAGGGATAGGATTTCCTGCACCAAGTACACCGCCTTGGGTATCAGCAAGAGCGATTTGTCCTTGAGTACCTAGTCCTTCGAGAGGCCCCAATAAAAAGACTTTTTCATCCTCACATTCACCCGTTCCCTCTGGACAAGCTTCAAATACGTTATCTCCATCGTCAACCCAGAAAGCGAAATTTAGGTCTTCATCAAGCTCTCCGTTTCCATTTGGATTAACGCAAGCAACTAATTCATCTGTTTGTTCAGGATCTGTACAGGAATTGTCTTGATCTTCCGTAATACGGGCTGAGGCACAAACCCAAGCATCATTACTTCCGACGTGAACGGATATTGTGTCTTCGCCATAATCTCCCGGTTTAAGGTCTACAAAGTCAAAAAACTTCTCAACTGTTAAGTCGGTAAGCTGCCATGACGTATTAGAGCTTGCTGCCAGTACACCTTTACATTCTGCTGGAGGATTACCGTCTCCGTCAGGAATAGTACAGTCTATTGCATAGCTTTCGTTATCAATCTGTAGATCAATGTCTCCGGCTACGAATGTATTGCCGACTGATGTCTCGGTATCACTGAAAAATGCTCGGGTTGCGAGGACTCCTGCTACTGATACGACACCAATTACAAATAAACTTAATAAAATTTTCTTCATCTTTTTCACCAACAATCTAATCCAGAGGCTTTTTTAGTAAAAGCTTGGCTATTAAGGGTTTTTACCCCTTATAGAACCATTTAAAATATTAATTGGTTATGCAAAAGGTAAAAGTAATTTCGTAAGGGTTTAATCCAGAGTACGAAATTCACCCGTTTCAAAATTGAAAATAACATTTCCTTTACCGCCACTGTAATCAATAGGGTAAACCCCTCCCCATTCAATCTGTCTTACAATATCTGTAAGAATTGCTCCGTACTTTTGCAAATCTTTATTTTCCGGATGTTTATATAAATATGGAGCCATTGAAAATAATTCTCGCCTCCACATTTCCCGTTTTTCTACTGAAGTTTGGTGTTCTTCGCTATCCAATCTCATTATGTAATTAATCGCAAAGATCAAGTCCGGAAAGAATTGTCTGTAAGCCTGAGTAATCTGATGCGGAATAATAATGACCAGCTCCAGCAGTTGCTATATCGTTTGTTAGATAAGTAGCATCAACATCGCTGCCAACTCCAACCACAAAGATTTCTACCCCGGCTGCTTTTGCTACATCAGCTGCATTTTTTGCATCTACGTCAGGTGGGGGATCACCGTCTAGTGGTCTATTAGGATTACCGTCTGTGATGACAATCATCTTGTCAAGGGAGACACCATCGGCTCTGTCATGTCCATCGCCTGGATTATCCAACTCCGTTTTTGCAAGGTCAATGCCTTCTTTAAGGTTCGTCCAGCCACCTGAAATCATTGCGTCAATTGCTGCCTTGAGACTAGTGGGATCGCTCGTCAAGTGATGATTTAAAGTTCCTGTTGTTGCAAAACTTGATTTTCCTGCGTGATTTCCGTCCAAAGCCAGTGTCAAAGAATCAACGAAATCCTTAGCAGCAGTTTTTAATTGCACAAGCTCCGTAGAACTAATACTTCCCGATCTATCGAGAACGAGCATTACATCTGCCTTATTACAGGCGAGCGGGGGAGTGGGTGTTAATGTCGGGGTTGGAGTACCTGACGGTTTTTCACCTGAACAAGTAAAATTGGGATTATTTCTTGATTGATAAGCGCTAAATTCAAAATCGACCAAAACCTGGTCTGTTTGGGTTTCGTTATTCAGCTCAGCCCCGTCGCATTTTATTCCCGAATCAACTTCCGGACTTACACCGGTATTATCGGGAAGAGGAGTAATAGTCATTTCGCCGAAGCACCAGGCTTTGCCGATGTAGTAAGTTTTACTACCCACAAGCGGTCCCGCTAAACCCAAAACTCCTCCCAATGCATCTGCGAGGTTTATAATCTTTCCGTCAAAAACATTGCCAACCAAATCCTGTTGCCTTATTATTCCTTCTTCTTCATCTTTCTCTAAAACATTATCTCCGTCGTCAACCCAGAAGATAAAAGAAAGATGGGACCCTAATTCTCCGTCTTTTTTATCATCGTCGGGATCATCACAGGTTGGATCGTCTTTTAATTCTGGTTCGTTACAAGTCTCGTCGTCATCCTCGGTATGGGTTATTTTCATACAAGCCCAGGCGTCGTTATCGTCAACCCGCAAAGAAATTGTATCTTCACCCCAGTCACCCGGTTTTAAATCCTGAAAATTAAAAAAAAGGTGCCCTGGAAGATCATCGGGTTCCCACGATGCGTCGGGATAGGGTTTACCGTTGTAATAACTGGTATTGTCTATTTTTAGATCAAGTTCTCCTGCCTGAAGTATATTATCTTTTGACGTTTCGGTGTCAGAAAAAAAGGAGCCTGTTATACTCACCGCTAAAGCAGCTACTAATCCTAAAGTTATGACAGAAATTAAAATTCTCTTCATCAAACTATAATATGGGACAATAATCTCGGGGCAGGAGACGTATATAACTGAAAGAAAAAATGTATATTTAGACTAACATCACATTTTTGCCCTGTCAACTGATACTTAATAAATAAAACAACATCATTTTTTAAGTTATATAATTGACCTTACTAAATGTAGGCGACCATCACATGAATTTGCCTCTTTTGCTACGAAGTTATACAATTATCTTATGACATATATTTGGGATTATGATGCGAAAAAACTCGCAAAGTCTGAACATGGACGAATAATGCTTTTGGAACGTGCGATCAATTATGGACCGGAGAAAGGAGAAAAAATAGAACTTTCTAAGGTCAAGAAATATTGGGATAGGTTAAAACTTTTCCCTCGTAAAAAACGCCTTTTTAACCTTCTAATATGGGGGAAGTAACAATACTGACACCAGAGCAGAAAAGTATTTTCGTAAAAATCGCCGCTAACTCTTTTCTTACCAACAACTTTTACTTTTCAGGAGGAACGGCACTTAGTGAAGTCTATCTCAAACATCGTGAAAGTCTTGATTTGGATTTCTTCGCAGATAAAAGGTTTGACAATCAAATGCTATTTTCCTTTCTTTTAGAATGGGGAAAGCAGTTAAAGTTTACTATTCAACCACAACGGGCAGAAGACACTTTTATTTACCTCTTGAATTTTGACGGCGGCAAGAAATTAAAATTAGACTTCGCATATTATCCATACAAAAGATTAGAACCAGGGACTAGCTATAAAAAAGTAACGGTAGACAGTCTACTAGATATCGCTGTTAATAAACTGCTGCTCATGAACCAGCGTAGCGAAGTCAAAGATTACGTTGATCTTTACTTTTTACTTGATGAATATACTGTGTGGGACCTAATTGAGGGGGTAAAAGTGAAATTCCGGACTGAACGCGATCCTTTAACTTTAGCTGCCGATTTTCTGGCAGTTGAGGAGTTTGAATACTTACCCAAAATGCTAAAACCATTAACTCTCAATGAACTGAAGAAGTTTTTTAAAAAACGGGCGAAGAAACTGGCTAAAGACTTGGTTATCTAGATTTTCTCATTATTAAATAATCTATCATATACATAGAAATTCAGCGGTCTGCTGGAATACGTATTTGAAATTTCTTCTAAATAACCTCATAATAGCCCCAAAATTATGCGTTATAGCACTTACGAATATCTTCGCGACTCATACGGGTTTATGGACACGTTTTTTTCTTTTTGGAATAAACTAAAACCGAAAATAAAAAAAATCATTATTCGCGCCATCGACTTTGAATACGATTTTTATATTGAAAGAGTATTCGAAAATCTAATCCCGGCGTTTTTTATTGTTTATCTTGGAATAATTGCAGTATTTACACTCACCAAGTATTCCGAAAAAGCTAGCGGCGTCAGAATTTCTTCAATTACCACAAATTCAATGTCGCCGGGAATTGATCCCGGAAGCATAGTGGTTTCGTTACCTTCTCTATCTTACTCGAAAGAGGACATTATAACCTATAAAGAAGTAAACCCTAAAACAAGCCTTGTCAGCGGAAAAGCGGTTACCCATCGAATTATTGATAAAGTCAATGAGAAAGACGCAAGTTATTTTATAACCAAAGGGGATGCGAATTCCCAACCCGATCCGGTAAGAGTGAAAAGAAGTGAAATCTTGGGTAAAGTTGTATTAATCATCCCCTTTATGGGTTATTTCGACGTCGCCCTAAAAACGCTCCCCGGATTTCTGATTTTTATAGCTGCGCCTTCAATTTACCTAATTAAAAATGAAGTTGACTATTTAAAGGAAGTTAACCGCAAGGGTACTTAAGTCTATTTCGCATTCTCCTCCCATTCCCTCATCAGTTCCCCCCACATCCTCGTAAGTACAAATTATTTTCCCGCCGTCTGCCGAGAATCCTACAATCTCGTAACGCCTAACTGTTCCCTCGCTAACGCTATCTTTGGTTAAGTTTGTTTCTACCTCATCGGTCGGGGAAAATAGATAAATATTGGCAGGGGTCGTTTTTGAAGAAGAGTTGACATACATAATTTTTTGGGAGTCGGGAACCCAGACACAATTCTGCCTATTGGGACTTACTTCAGACACCTCACTTCCGTCTATATCGGCAATATATAAAGCAGGTTCCGGCGCAGGCGGCCAGGACTCAAAGCAAATTTTTGTTTCATCGGGAGAGACTACAACTTTTGCAAATCCTGTTATGCCTGTAGAATCGTAATTTTCTTTATCAACCAGAATAGTTGTTTCTCCGCCGGGAATTTCCCTAACCACACTGCCGTTTTTAATTTTAACCTGATCGGGGGAGAAGGACGGGGTCGGAGTGGAGGTCGGAGTTAAGTTTGAGTTAATATTTTCGCTTGTCTCGCCTTTTTTGATTTTCTGATTTTGACTATAAAGATATACGACTCCTCCATATATAGCCGCAACAATAATTAAAGATAATATGACAAAAATCCTAAACCCCAAGCCGGTTTTTAGAGATGGCGGAGTAAAGTGCGACGACGGCTCAGGAGACTGCGGCGGTTCGGTGTCCATTTTAGGCATTGGACTAGGTTGCTCTTGGTGAACTGTCGTTTCACCTTTTTGCGGCGTCATTTTTGGCTCTTGGTCTTCCATTAAATAAATATACAATAATAATCAGGTCGCTATCAACTACTGGACTTGTTAAAACTTTTTTTGCTAATATATTTTAAGTATGAGCGCACTTGAATTTTTCTTCGTTCTTTACTTTATATGTACTGCCTTTATTTATGCAATACAAAGAAGGGGAGCTATTCCTTTTACGCTACCGGGAGACATTTATATCCACATCGGCCAAAAAAGAATCTATATTCCCTTGGGAAGCTCTTTAATCGCATCCATAATACTTTTTTTAATACTTAACCGGTTTAGAAGATAATAGCGAACATGGAACATAAACTCCCAGAGCTACCTTACGCTTACAATGCGCTTGAACCTTATATTGACGAGCGGACAATGAAAATACATCATACGAAACATCATCAAGCCTATATCAACAACCTGAACTTGGCTCTTGAAAAATATCCCAAACTATTCAAGTTCGATGTTCACTCTCTAATCAGTAATCTCCCCAGGCTTCCCGGCAATATTCGTAACGCAGTAAGAAATAGCGGCGGCGGTCATTCAAACCACAGCCTATTTTGGAAAATTATGCGTCCAGCCCAGAGGGCTTCCCGCCCGGAGGGACTCCTAAAAAAAGTCCTATCTAATAATTTCGGTTCTTTCGATTCATTCAGGGAAAAATTTAGCCAAACTGCTTTGGCAAGATTCGGAAGCGGTTGGGCTTGGTTGAGTGTAACCGGCTCTGAATTAGTAATTGAAGATACGGAGAATCAAGATTCACCCTTGTCAAGAAAAAGGATCCCTATTCTGGGATTGGATGTTTGGGAACACGCTTACTATCTTAAGTATCAGAATAGGCGTGCTGATTATATAGAAGCTTGGTGGAATATCGTGAATTGGGACCAGGTAGAAATAAATTTACGTAGTGCTCTGAAGTAGGCAAATTGAGTATTTACTTTTATTAATTAATGTCTACCATAAAATAATGGCTAAGAAGTTAGAGGCTAAAATAAATAATAAATCGAAGGGGCGGATAGAATCCCTTAAGAAAAACCTTAAGAAGTCAAAGTCAAAAAGATACCTCTTAATATTGTTAATTCTTGTTGTGGTAGGCCTCGGACTTTATCTTGGCAAGAGTTTATTTATTGCAGCCCTTGTTTCCGGACGTCCGATTACGCGTTTCGAGCTGGTTAGAGAGCTCGAAAAGGGGGCGGGTAAACAGACACTTGAAAGCTTGATCACTAAAGAGCTCATAAGTCAGAAGGCTCAAAAAGAGGGCGTCACGGTTTCAGACGAAGATGTTAAAAAAGAAATAGAAAATATTTCTAAAATGATTGAGTCCCAAGGTTCAACTTTGGACGCTGCTCTTTCCATTCAGGGCCAAACGAGAGAAGACTTGGAAGAAAATGTAAAAATCCAAAAAACAGTAGAGAAATTATTACAAGAGGAAGTGGTAATTTCTGACGAAGATACTTTAAAATATTTTGAAGAAAACAAAAGCCTTTACGGCGAGGAAGCCGTTTTTGAGGATCTTAAAGACGATATAAGAGAGCAATTGAAACAGGAAAAGCTTTCTACTGCCTTTCAGGAATGGATGACTAAACTAAAAAATGAGTCACAAATAATCTACTTCGTGAATTTCTAAATTTAGATATGTTTTGGCAAAATTTTCTAACTTCAAATTCCGGGTACGGTTTGCCGACAATCCTTTTAATAATCGTTCTTGCTTGGCTTTTCTTCTGGAAAGGTTACGCATTGTGGCGCGCGGCCAGAAACGGCCAAAAATACTGGTTTATAGCACTTCTTCTGGTCAGTACAGTGGGAATTCTTGAAATAGTATATCTTTCCTTTTTCCAAAAACCTCCCCAGTCTCCCTTTAAAGGGCTTCTTAAAAGGCTTAAATTTAAAGGAAAAAAGTGAAGTCTTCTAGCGAAACGTGGGATTTTCTGGTACTGGAGTAATTTTTCTTTAAAGTTGCTATAATTAGTTTAATGTTAATACTCGGAATAGATCCCGGTACGGCGACAACAGGCTACGGACTGGTCGAGTCGGATGGGAACGGAAAAACAAATGTAGTTGGTTGGGGGCTTATTGAAACGGATAAAAACGCATTTTACGAAAAACGACTGGAAGTAATTTACAAAGAAACTCTTTCCTTAATTAAAAGAACCTCACCCGATCTTTTTGCTATGGAAAAAATCTTTTTCGCGACTAATGCAAAAACCGCAATAGCCGTGGGACAGGCTCAGGGAGTACTACTTCTGGCTGCCTCAAAAACTAAAATTAGGGTGGTTGAATATGCTCCAGGAACGATAAAGAAAGTGATTGCCGGTAGCGGCCGAGCCAAAAAGAAAGACATCCAAAAAGCAGTAAGAAAAATTCTGGGTAACAGAGTCAAAAGCAAAGCTCATAAAAAAACTCATTTTGATAACGCAGCTGATGCACTGGCGGTTGCACTAACTCATGCGCTGTCCATAGAGAGAAGGTGATAGAAAATGGCTGATTTTAAAGTCGGAAAAGTGACTCATTTTTACGATAAAATTGGCGTTGCAATTGTAGAACTTGACGCAGACTTGGGGGTCGGCGATAAAATTAAATTCGTCAGAGGAGGTGAAGATATATTCGAGCAAGACGTTTCTTCAATCCAAATCGAGCACAACCAGATAGAAAACGCCAAAAAAGGAGACGTCGTCGGATTAAAGGTTGGTCAGGAACTTAAAGAAGGCGCGGAAGTTTATAAAATAACTTAACGCGACACGAATAATAGCTTAATATTTACATGGCTAAATGGTTAGGTTGTTAATAATTAGTCAGAATTACCATACCATATAACCGTTTAGTAATTATAATGTATGCGAAGAAAAAAATGGGTAAATGTGGAGTGGAAATCAGCTCCCGATATCAAAAAAAGGGTACTTCATTTAAAGAAATCACTTAATCTAGAGTGGGTAAAAACTTCTTCGCTATATTGCTTCCGTTCGCTAAATTCTTCATCAAGGGCTTATGCAAGAATCTGGGGTCTGTCAAAAATTTGGCAACTTGCCCTTAAGCAAAAGCCGGCATATATAATTGAGGTTTTAAGTGAAAAATTTGATAATTTATCTGAGCGCGAAAAAGATAGAATATTACTTCACGAAATAGCCCATATTCCCAAAAATTTTTCAGGAAGTTTACTGCCGCATATAAGAAGGCGCGGCAAGAGAAATTTCCACGACAGGGTAGAGGAACTTTTCGCTCATTATCAACGTTCAACTGTTTTAGAACGACCGTTTAAAAATCGTTGAATTAAATTACTCTAATGAAAATAATTGTTCTCCACGGCGATAATACATTGGAAAGTTATGAACGACTTTTAACTTTCATTAAGGAAGCAAAGAAAAGGGGTTGGGATGTCAAAAGAATTACGTCAGCCCGAAGCATTCCAGAAGCTTTGGTTGTTGATTCATTATTTGAAAAAGAAAAGCTGGTTGTCGTCGAAAATATCACTTTTTTAGGGGCGGTCGTTAGAAAATTTATGAAGCTAAAAGCCGATAAATTAGATACAACTTTAATTATATATCACCCCGGAACCATTACGGAAACATTTATCAACTCATTACCTAAAGTAGATAAAGTCGAAGAATTCAAACTTCCAAAATTAATCTGGTCGTTTTTGGATTCTTTTTATCCAAGAAATGCAAGAAATTCACTTCTGCTTCTTCATGAAATTGTAAAAACGCAACCTTTAGAATTTGTTTTTTCCCTTTTGGCAAAGCAGGTTAGAGACTTATATTGGATAAAAGTAGACTCCAAAAGTATGACATATCCGGAGTGGAGAATCGTTAAACTCAAAGTCCAAGCAAATAAATTCACTAATCTCCAATTAACTAATCTTATTTCTTTATTGGCGGAAGCAGATGTAAGATCCAAAACTTCTCAAGGAAACTTAAGTGATTTACTTGATTTTATTATTGCAACCAAATTAGAATAAATTTGATGACAAGAGGATTATTCGGCACAAGCGGAATTAGAGGCGATTCGGAAAAACTTTTTACTAACCAGTTTTGCTTTGACATCGGCAGAACTTTCGCAAAATTTCTAACTCAAAACGGAGAAGAAGGCGCGGTTGCAACTGGAATGGATCCAAGAGGTTCAAGTCCCCGTATTAAAGAGGCTATTGAAGCTGGACTAACTAACGAGGGAAGAGAAGTTTATGACCAGGGAGCCACTTCTGTTCCTTCTATGTGCTTTGTACTTCTTGTAAGTGATTATTACTCATCTTCAATTATGGTTTCTGGAAGTCATATTCAAGCAAATTTAAATGGTATTAAATTTTTTGCTTTTAACGAAGAAATTCTAAAAAAGCACGAGAAAGAAATCGAAAGTATTTATGCTTCTTTAAAAGACAAAGTTATATTTAAGGAAGGTGAAGAATACGAAATCCATAACGAAAATCGCGCAAAAGACGAATATCTAGAAATGTTGGTTAAATTAGCAAACGGGAGTTTCCCTAACTGGAAAGTAGTTGTGGACGCAGGCGATGGAGCACAATCTGACACGATGCCATATGTACTAAAAAGGCTCGGAATTAATGTCATTGAGCAAAATACAACTATACAGGGAGAGTTTTACGCAAGAGACACGGAGCATAAACCTGACATGATGGGATTGATAATGACGGTTAAAAAAGAGAAAGCGGATTTTGGCATAGGCTACGACGCTGATGGCGACAGGGTAGTTTTTGTTGACGAAAATTCTGAATTTATACCCGGGGATTATTCCGCAACTTTGATTGCAAAATATATAAAAGGCGATTCCGTAGTCACGCCAATAAGTACTTCACAAGTTGTTGACCATTTAGAAAAAAAGGTTTATCGCACTAAAGTAGGAGCACCTTATGTTATAGAAAAGATGAAAACGACAGGTAGCGCCATTGGATTTGAACCAAACGGTGGATGTATTTTCCCTGAAATATTAATGACAAGAGATGGTGGTTCGACAACGATTAAACTTTTAAACATATTGAAAAAGAAAAACAAATCCTTAAGTAAACTTATTTCGGAGTTACCTAAGTTTTACTCTTTTAAGGATAAAATTCAATATAAATGGGAACAGCAAGACGTTATTTTAAAGGAAGCTAAATCAAGATTTAAAGCAATCAAGATAGATGAAAGAGATGGATTAAAAATGTGGCTCGACCAAACAACATGGATTCTTTTCCGTTCTTCCCAAAATGCACCCGAGTTCAGGATTTTTACCGAAAGTGATTCAGAAACTAAAGCAGAATCTCTTTTCCAAAAAGGCACCAGTTTGGTTAAAGATATTATTAAAAGAGACTGATTTCTAATAATGCTTTCTAAACAAAATTTAATTGATTTTCTTGAATTTTCTACAAAATTAGCAAAAGAAGCGGGAAAAATACTTCTTAAAGAGCAAAAGAAAGTCAGGATTGTTAAATATAAAGATCGAAAAGACATAGTAACTTCTACGGATTTGGCTTCGGAAAAATTTGTGATCAACGAGATAACCAGAAATTTTCCTGATCATAGTATCCTGTCCGAAGAAAAAGGTGAAATAAACAAACTTTCTGACTTTCGCTGGATTATTGACCCTTTGGACGGCACAAAAGAATATATACGAGGCATTCCTCTTTGGAATTTCTCAATGGCCTTGGAATATAAAAACGAGCTCCTTGTTTCGGTTGTTTATAGGCCCTTCGAAGAAAGTCTATTTAGTGCCGCAAAAGGTACTGGAAGTTTTTTAAACGGAAAAAGTATAAAAGTATCTTCAATCCAAAAACTGGAGGATTCCTTTATATTTTGCTATCTTCCCTTATACCATCGTAATAGAGAAAACTATGAGAACGCTTACAAAAGGCTATCAGAAATCGGTAAAAAGACATATAGACTGAGGTCTTTGTCCGATGAAAATACAGGCCTTTGCTGGCTTGCCCAAGGGGGAATAGAAGCATACGTAAACTTAAGTAATCCTCCAAAATGGCATGACTTTGCACCCGGCTTATTTGTAGCCCAAGAAGCAGGTGCGTTAATAACTGACTCGAGAGGTAAGAGTTTGAACAGAAATTTTTTTAATGGCATTATTGCCTCAAATAACCACAGGATTCTGGATCGAATAATAGACATAGTATCATAAACAACTTAGGATCTTCACTAATTTACAACATCGGTTACTCTGACGTGGTATTATTAATATTACGATCAACTTTTAAATAACGATCGTAGTAAAAAAGTTGAGTGGGAAAACTTTTGAGGTTGAGGGATTATATTCTAATTAGCGCTGCTTTTTCCGGTGAATTATTCGATGAAGTTCGCCTGGTAGGAGGATTTTTGCCTTCGGCAATGCAAAATCGATACGGGTTTATACCTTCCAGATATAAGAAAACCAGCTACTTGACAGAGGTTTCGGATATGCTTTCCGTCGGGGATATAGAAAGAAAAGTTGATGAACACGGTAGAGCGTACCTTATACTTACCTCTTCCGGTAATAAAAAATTAAAAAGGAAATTTAGGCTGCATTATAAAAATCAAAAATGGGATGGATATTTCATGATTGCAGTATTTGATATTCCGGAAAAACAAAGAAAGGCGAGGGATCTGCTAAGAACAAAGCTTATCGAGTTAGGTTTTGGAATGATGCAAAAATCTGTATGGATAAACCCTTACCATTTTGAAGAGGATTTACGGGAGTTCCTCGAACTTCACGGTTTGGGTGATAGTGTTTTTGTGCTTTCTGCAAAAAAGATTTTAGCCGGGAAAATTATGCCTTTAGTTGAAAAAATATGGGATTTAAAAAAGATAAATAAAAATTACGAAAAAGTAGTAAATAAAATAAAGGTTGCATCGCGAGCCAAAAATTACAAAAGAAAAAAACTTATTACCAGTGCTATTCAAATATACGTGGAAACTTTATCAACCGACCCACATCTTCCTAAGGATCTATTACCCAAACACTGGTCAAGGGAAAACGCACTCAGACTTATAAATAAAACGCTTTAGATAGATTTACGATCAACTAAAATTAAACGATCGTGTCATAATAGTTGAATATTTTATATTAAGTAAGAATCATTTAAATTTAATAGTTCACCCTATAAATAAACAAAGCTCATGTATCTTTTAAACTACTAAACTAACTTTTTATCTTGAAATTTTAGGAATAAATGGCTAGTATGAATTATGTCCAAGGCAAAGTTACTTGACCAAAAATATAAATTAGTTGCAGATACTATTCGCGCTTATCCGCTTCAACTAAAGCAAGCTTGGGAAGAAATTGATACTTTATATATCCCGGAAGATTATAAAAACGTTGACAATGTCGTCGTCAGCGGCATGGGAGGTAGCGCTCTTGGCGCAAGAATCATAGACTCTTTCATCGTAGATAAAATAAGACTCCCTATTGAAATTTATACAGAGTATCATCTTCCAAACTACGTCAATAAAAATACGCTTGTCATATCCTATTCCTACTCAGGTAATACGGAAGAAACTCTTAACGCCACATTCGACGCCTTGAAGAGAAATGCCAAAATTCTTTGTATAACAACAGGAGGAAAACTCTCCGAACTAGCCAAAAAAGATAATATTCCTGCCTATATCTTTAACCCAATAAATAATCCCTCAAAAGAACCCCGAATGTCTTTGGGCTATTCTATCGGCTCCTATTTTTCCTTATTTCATAAGTTAGGATTCATTTCAATCGATAGAGAAGATATTGATGAGGCCATTAACTCTATGTACGAATTCTTAACGGAGTTTCATGAAAATATCGATACAGATAAAAATCTGTCTTATAAACTTGCAGCTAGTCTTAAAAACTATGTTCCGGTAATAATTGCTTCCGAGCATTTATACGGCATAGCCCATGCTATAAAAAATCAATTTAACGAAAATTCAAAGACTTTTTCGACACTCTTTGATATTCCAGAGCTTAACCACCATTTATTGGAAGGCCTTAAAAACCCTGCTAAAATTAAAGGGGGCCTTAAATTCCTTTTTTTTAACTCGAGTCTTTATTCGGAAAAAGTCCAAAAAAGATATAAAATAACATCTGAAGTCGTAAACAAAAATGGTTATGACTACCTTCTCTATAGCCCCCGTTCGGATACAAGGTTAAAACAGCTATTTGAAGTATTTATTCTCGGATCTTTTATTTCATATTACCTGGCAAAATTATATAATGAAGATCCTTTAGAAATCCCTTGGGTAGATTATTTCAAAGAAAGGTTGTCTAGGTAATAATTCATTCTCGATATGCTTCTTGATTTATAACTAAGGTTTTGTGATATAGTGGTTTAGTATAATGCTAATCTGCGAATTTATGCGAATGCTGCGAATGGATACGAATAAATAGTCTAGCGGTTAGGGTTAGGATGCCTGTTTCGGTTACGTAAGACGTAAGACGATTTTTACGATACGGGTTTCGTTACCGCTACCTACTTACGAAATAATATTTGCACCTATTAGTATGCATTGGCATTATTCGAATTATTAGTATCATTATTTATTATGGCTGCCCAACAACCCTTAATTAAATTCTTCAAAGACATTGATAAAGACGATATTCCTTCAGTCGGGGGCAAAGGAGCAAATCTTGGCGAGATGACACAAGCAAGTTTTCCTGTACCTCCTGGTTTTGCAATAACTGTTTCCGCATATGATGCCTTTTTGGAAAAAAACCAAATTTCCAAAAAAATTAACGATCTCATAGAAAAAACTGACATCAATGAAGCCGAACAACTTCAAGAAGCCTCAAAAAGAATCGAAAAAATTATTACAACGAGTCTAATTCCAGAAGAAGTTTCCCGCGATGTTATTCAAGCTTATAAGAAGCTGTCGGGGATATTTAAATCGGCTCTGGTTGCCGTTCGATCTTCGGCAACTGCCGAGGACTTACCAGGCGCCTCATTCGCCGGCCAACAGGCAACCTTTTTGAATGTAAAGGGTGACGCAAATCTTTTAGTCGCAGTCAGAGACTGCTGGGCGTCACTTTTTACAGCACGGGCAATTTTTTATCGTGAACAGAATAAAATCTCTCATTCAAAAGTAAAAATTTCAGTCATTGTCCAAAAGATGATTCAGTCAGAAGTCTCCGGAGTAATGTTTTCAATAGATCCGGTTACAAGTGATAAGGATAGAATCGTAATTGAATCCGTTTGGGGACTGGGAGAAATGATTGTCCAAGGGTCTGTTGTTCCAGACAGGTATGTCGTTCAAAAAGACACCTTTTCAATTCTCTCAAAAGAGATTTCTGATCAGAAGATTCAGCTAATTAAAAAGGGTGGAAAAAACATAGAAAGCGGTGTTCCGGAAAGATTAAGCGACAAACCCAAACTAAATGACAATGAAATCATCAAATTGGCCAAACTCGCCGAGCGCCTGCAAAAGCATTATTATTTTCCTCAAGATATAGAGTGGGCCAAAGATGGTCAAAACCTATATATCGTTCAAACAAGACCGGTTACTGCGCTAGGAAAAGCGGGAGAAACAAAAGTAACCATCGATATAACCGACGATAAAAAAATAAAAATAGCGGAAGTTCCCGTATTAACAGGAGTAGGAGCAAGCCCCGGCATAGGAACAGGCCCCGTCAAAGTTCTCTCTAGCCCAAAAGAAATTAATAAAGTTAAAAACAAAGATGTATTGGTCGCTCCGATGACTTCACCGGATTATGTACCTGCAATGAAAAAGGCCTCGGCAATTATAACCGACGAGGGCGGGATGACTTCTCACGCCGCCATCGTTTCAAGAGAATTAGGAATACCCTGCGTTGTCGGAACCAAAGAGGCAACCAAGCGATTGAAAGATGAAACAGTAGTCACTGTTGACGGAGAAAGAGGACTTATTTACCTCGGGGGGAAGATAAAAATAGAAAAAAAAGAGGTAGTTGAAGAGGAAATTAAAGGCAAAACCGCAACAAAACTCTACATCAACCTGGCAGAAAAAGAGCTGGCGGTAGAGATGTCTAAATTAAACGTTGACGGAGTCGGGCTTTTACGGGCCGAATTTATGATTGCAAACATTGGGATTCACCCCAAAGAAGCAATAAAGAAAAAAACCCAGGGTCATTTTGTAGAGAAACTCGCAAACGATCTGGAAACGTTTTGTAAAGCATTTTATCCCAGACCAGTAGTCTATAGAGCCACTGATTTCAAGACCAATGAATATCGGTCTCTTCCCGGTGGAGCTAATTGGGAACCGATCGAACCCAATCCTATGCTTGGATTTCGAGGTGCTTTCAGATACATCGCCAGTCCAGACGTTTTTAACTTAGAACTCACGGCTATAAAAAAAGTTCGGGATAAATATAAAAATCTTTGGTTAATGGTCCCTTTTGTCCGATCACCCGAAGAATTATCACAGGTAAGAAGACTTGTGGCTGCCGAAGGACTTTTTGCCTCAACCACTTTTAAATTCTGGATGATGGTCGAAATTCCAACTAATGTAATCTTGATCGAAGAATTTATTAAGGTAGGAATTGACGGAGTGTCGATAGGCTCAAATGACCTGACAATGCTTTTGACGGGAACCGATCGTGATAACGCCGAAGTAGCCAGCGCCTTTAACGAAAGATCTCCGGTTGTCAATTGGTCCTTAAGGCGCGTAATTAAAAAATGCAACAAGCATGGCGTAACCTCCTCAATCTGCGGACAAGCACCATCTGAGTACGAAGATTTGGTTAAAAAATTGGTTAAATACGGAATAACTTCTATCTCGGTGAATCCTGACGCGGTCAATACAACCCGAAAAGTAATAATGGAAGCAGAAAAAGAGGTGGTTGATAAGCTCTAAATTAGTAGTTAATATAAAATAAAGTTATGGCTAAAATTCAAAAAGTTTGGGCAAGACAAATCCTTGACTCCCGCGGCATTCCGACTGTTGAGGCTGCCTGTCAGCTAGATACTGGAGAAACTGCGGTAGCTTCAGTTCCAAGCGGAACTTCAACAGGAACCCATGAAGCCCTCGAACTCAGGGACAACGACGCACAAAAATATCTAGGGAAGGGAGTCAGTAAGGCCGTTGCCAATGTAAATGACGTATTAGGCCCCGGTGTGTGGGGTTCAGACGCAACAGATCAGGAAAGAGTTGATTCTCGACTCATCGAGCTTGACGGAACTCCCAATAAATCAAAATACGGGGCAAACGCGATTCTTTCAGTCTCGACTGCCGTAACTAAAGCGGCAAGCCTTGCAACAAAACAACCGCTTTATTTATGGATAAACACTCTGGCAAAAAGGGTGGGCATCAAAGGTGAAGTTCGAATTCCGTCTTCAGTTTTTGTACTTATTGAAGGCGGGCTTCACGGAGCCGGCAATTTAGATTTTCAGGAATTTCATCTTATCCCTGCAACCTCAAAGTCCTTTTCGGATTCTCTAAGGAGCGCCGTTGAGATATTTCTAATATTGGGAAGAGACCTGGAAAGAAGGGGTGCGATTCATTCTTTCGGAGAAGAGGGCGGCTACGCACCCAATCTATTTACCAACGCCGACGCCTTGGAAGTTTTATACGAAGCCGTCAAACAAACGCCTTATCAAATCGGGCGTGATGTATTTTTCGGACTTGATGTAGCGGCAAACGTTTTTTATAAAAACGGAGAGTATACAATTCGTGACAAATCCGCACCCCTTACAGACGACGGACTCTTAGAATACTACAAATACATAAATAGTCAGTATCACTTGGCCGAAATCGAGGATCCTTTTCATGAGGACGCATGGGAATCGTGGAAAAAATTATCAGAAAGTTTTAAAGATCAACTGGTCGTAGTTGGCGACGACCTTCTCACAACCAATTTCGAAAGGGTCGAAAAAGGAATAAGCGAGGGCTCCTGTAATGCCATACTAGTCAAACCCAATCAAGTCGGAACAATAACTGAAACTTTAAAGGTCGTAAAAATTTCTCAGGAAGCTAATTGGAAAATTATTACATCCCACAGGGGCGGAGAAACCAATGACTGGTTTATAGCAGATTTTGCCGTCGGAATCGGGTCTGACTATGCAAAATTTGGTGCACCGAACCGAGGCGAACGCGTAGTCAAATACAATAGGCTTTTGTCAATTGAGGCTGAACTCCTGCAACAAAAGGCACAATGAATTCTTCCCAACGATGTAAATTTGTAGTACTCGCTATACTTGACGGCTGGGGCATAGCGCCTGACTCTCCCGGTAATGCGATAACCAAAGCAAATACCCCTAATTTCGATAAATTCTGGGCATCTTACCCGCATGCCGAGCTCGAAGCGTCAGGGGAATCTGTGGGACTTCCTCGGGCTGAGGATGGAAATACCGAGACCGGTCATTTAAATCTTGGAGCGGGAAGAATTGTTTATCAGGATCTGGAAAGAATTAATATGGCCATCGCCGATGGTAGTTTTTTCGAAAATAAAATTCTGACTAACGCAATCGAACACGCCAAAAAATTTTCATCAAACCTCCATTTTATGGGACTTCTCGGCGCCGGTGGTGTTCATTCCAATATTGAACACCTCTTTGCTCTAATCCGCTTAACGCGTACTTTAAAATTTGACAGGCTTTACCTACATCTTTTTACCGACGGCAGAGATTCGCCGCCAACCGCCGCTAAAACTTATCTCATGCGTTTAAGGGAAGTTCTGAAAAAGGAAGCGGTAGGCAAAATAGCCACCATAACGGGAAGGTATTGGGCAATGGATCGTGATCAGCGTTGGGATAGAACCGCCAAAGCCTATTTTGCCCTAATGAAAGGAGAAGGTAACCTTGTCAAAGAACCTGAAGAAGCAATCGACATATCATACTCGGAAGGAAAAACCGACGAATTCATAGATCCTTCGGTAATAACGAATAAAGATGGAAAGCCTCTTAGCGTAATTTCTGATAACGACGCGGTCGTTTTTTTTAATTTCAGAATAGATAGGCCCAGACAGCTAACAAAAACCTTCGTATTTAAAGATTTTAGTAAAGCAAATATAGTTTTTGATTACGACCCTTACCTGGTTAAATACCAAAAAACGCATATTAGTCAAGAGTCCCCCAAATCTCAAGAACCGTTTGATAGAGGCGTATTACCTAAAAACCTATATTTTGTAACAATGACGGAATACGGTAAACCGATCACGGATGCGGGAGCAAAACCCGCATTTCCTCCGGAGATCATCGACATGCCCATATCGGGAGTCATTGCGACCTCAAGTTTAAGACAACTTAAAGCCACCGAGAGTGAAAAAGAAAGATTTGTCACATTTTATTTTAACGGCATAAGGGAAAAAGAATATCCCCTTGAAGAAAGAGTAATCATACCCTCACCAAAAGTTCCGACATACGATCAGAAGCCGGAAATGAGCGCTTACGAACTCACAGAAACACTTCTAAAGAAATTGTCTATTTCCGATTATAAATTTGTAGTTGTCAACTTTCCCAACCCCGACATGGTGGGGCATACAGGAAATATCGGAGCAACCGTAAAAGCTGTTGAGGTCGTGGACGAATGTATCGGAAAACTTAGCAATTTTATTTTGGGATATGGAGGGGCTTTAATTATTACATCTGACCACGGTAACGCCGAAGAACTAATAAACCGTGACACTAACGAAATAGACACCGAACATTCAACAAGCCGGGTCCCCTTCATCGCAATCTCGCATCAACTTCTGGGTAAATCCTACAAGCTTCGTACCGGAATACTCGCCGACGTCGCACCCACCATACTTAATCTTTTAGGTTTACCAACTCCAACGAGCATGACCGGGAGTAACCTACTTTCCGACTTAAGAGATTTTTAGTTTTTGTAGTACTTTCTGATAAGACCCACAACCTTACCCTGAATTTTTACGTTTTTTACAAAAATGGGGCTCATCTTGGCGTTGGCTGGTTCCAGCCTAATTCTTGTCGTTTCCCTGAAAAATCTCTTGAGTGTAGCCATACCGTTATCAAGTAGCGCTACCACAATATCTCCATTTACCGCATCCTCTGCCTGCTCGATAACTACATAGTCGCCATCACGAATTTGTTCCTCTATCATCGATTCTCCTTTTACTTGAAGTATATAAGTACGTTTTTTTCCTGAAACAAAATTAGATGGTATCGCAAAACTTGCATTAGGGTCGGTATATGGCTCAATCGGTGCTCCGGCTGCGATATAACCTAAAATTGGCACTTCAATACCTTCCTGTGAATATTCGCTATCAACGTTGACCAACTCTATCGAACGGCTTTTACCGGGCTTTCTTCTTATTAACTTTTTATTTTCTAAGGAAGTAAGATGCTCGTGTACGGTCGCCAAAGAAGAAACGCCCAAAGCATTCGCAATTATTTTAAGAGTAGGGGCAGAACCGGTAGATTGTATATACTGTCTGATAAAATCTAAAATCTGACGCTGTCTTTGATAAATTACCGGTGCCATAAATTAGTTATTAGTAATTAGTCATTAGCTATTAGTTATCTTTGTATTTTATTTGTACAAACTTTACCCGAAGATGTCAAGCCCCAATTTGATAATTTCGCATCAAATGGGGCGCAGACCCCGTACTCACGCTCTTGCGACGCGAACACGTAGTTTTCGGGAGCAAGTAAGTGTAGTACTGGGGTCAAGTGGCAATTTATGGTAATATTTCGGAATATGAATAAATTTAAACTTAAGTCAAACTATAAACCCATCCCAGATCAGGAAAAGGCAATAGACTCTCTTTGTGAGGGAGTTAAAAACGGAATTGACTACCAAGTCCTTCTGGGAGTGACTGGTTCGGGAAAGACGTTCACCATCGCCAACGTTATCGAGCGCCTGCAAAAGCCTGCGCTCATCATTTCTCACAATAAAACTCTGGCAGCACAGCTCTATCAGGAATTTCGTGATTTTTTTCCTGAAAATGCGGTTTCTTTTTTTGTTTCATACTATGACTATTACCAACCAGAGGCTTACATCCCTTCAACCGACACATATATTGAAAAAGATGCTGATATTAACGAGCTCATCGATAAGCTGCGTCTCGCAGCTACCACAAATCTTTTAACTCGACACGACACCATAGTCGTTGCATCGGTCTCTTGCATATACAATATCGGTTCTCCCCGAGAATACGGACATTTTGTCTTTGAAATTTCACAAGGAGTAAAAATTGGGAGGGATCAGATTATCAATAGACTCATTGATCTGCAATACGAAAGAGGCGACTTCGGATTCCATCGGGGTACCTTCCGGGTGATGGGGGACACCATTGACATTTACCCTTCCTATCAGGACGAGGGAGTGCGACTCGAAATTGGGCAAGATGTCATAAAAAATGTAAAATTTATTGACCCCGTGTCTGGCTCCAAAAAGGAAAATGGAAAAGGAAAAATAGAAAAATTCGTTCTTTATCCTGCAAAACACTATGTAACAGATCCTACAAAAAATAAGGACGTTTTTACCAAAATTGAACATGATTTGGCCGAAAGAGTCGCTTATTTTAAAAAGAAAGGCAAAGAGCTTGAAGCATACAGACTCCAAAATAAAGTTAAATATGATCTTGAAATGATTGCGGAAGTCGGATATGTAAAAGGTATTGAAAACTATTCAAGATATTTTGACGGTAGAAGTCCGGGGGACCCGCCGTATTCGCTTCTGGATTATTTCAATGAACCTTACAAAAACGGCTGGCTTACTTTTATAGACGAAAGCCATATAACTTTTCCCCAAATAAGGGGAATGTACAACGGCGACATGGCCAGAAAAGAAGTTTTAATTGATTATGGATTTCGTCTCCCGGCAGCATTTGACAATCGCCCCCTAAAATTCGAAGAATTCATGCGCAGAATTCCAGGTTTTATCGCAACCAGCGCGACCCCTTCGGAGTGGGAAATGGGAATGGCAAAACAAGCTTACGGTCAAGAGACTACGGTCTACAGAAAAAAATCAAATAGAGCATCAGACACTAGTCTATTTGCCGCAGACGGCATAGTCGAGCAACTTCTTCGCCCCACAGGTATACCCGACCCGGAAATTGAAATAAGGTCAATTAAAACCCAGGTAAAAGATGTAATTGAAGAAATAAAAAAAGTTAGTAAGAAAAAGCAACGTGTACTCGTTACAACCTTAACAAAAAGAACGGCTGAGGATTTAAGCCAGTATTTAATTGAACAGGGTCTAAATGTTCATTACCTTCATTCCGATGTGGCGACACTTGAAAGAAGTGATATTTTAGATGATTTAAGGCGAGGAAAGTACGACGTTTTAGTAGGCGTGAACTTATTAAGAGAGGGTCTTGATCTTCCGGAAGTTTCATTAGTCGCAATTTTAGACGCAGACAAAGAAGGATTTCTACGGAGCGAAGTTTCTCTGATACAAACGATGGGACGGGCTGCAAGGCATATAGAAGGGAAGGTTATTCTTTACGCAGAGAAGGTAACCGGCTCGATGCAAAGGGCGATAGCCGAAGTCGAAAGAAGGCGTGATTATCAAATCAAAATGAACAAAGAATACGGCATTAAACCAACTTCGATCACCAAACCAATAAGGAAAAGGCTCGTTGAAGAAGAGGAAGAATCAACACTTGATAAGCTTTTCGAAAAGACTGAAAAAACTTATTCCAGGCTTCCCGACATAGATTTAGACTCGCTAACACCGATGGATAGAAAAAGGTTGGTTATAAAACTTCGCCGCGAAATGTCCCTCGCTGCACAAGATTTGAATTTCGAACTAGCGGCTGAAATTCGTGATAAAATCAAAGAGTTGGAATTTCAAAGCTGAGAAGGTCTATTCCGAAAAATTGGCTTAAAAATCCTAATAGTGCCCAGGTTATAAAAACAATAAAAACCCCAATAAACGCATTGACTATCTGACGCCTTGATTCTTCCGATTTTTCCCTATTTCCGCCCGAGATAATAAGCTTTATTCCTCCAAATAAAAGATTAAAAACAAAAAGGACAGAGGCAACGATTAAAACAATATGAACAAAGGCGGCAATTAAACCCAAAATCGAGATTTCATTAAGGGGAGTAAATTGTCCTCTTGGTAAAAGGTCAAGCGGTTGCATGATATAATCCATTGTACCACGGCTTACTCCGCGGTTATAGTCAATGGAAAATACAATCAGAATCAGGGGGGCACGCCAACATAATCTCAAGAATATCGATGTTGACATCCCGAAAAATAAACTCGTTATTTTTACGGGTGTATCGGGTAGTGGCAAGAGTTCTTTGGCTTTTGACACGATTTATGCCGAGGGCCAAAGGCGTTATGTCGAATCTCTTTCTACCTATGCAAGGCAATTTCTCGGCATAATGGAAAAGCCGGACGTAGACGCAATCGAAGGGCTGTCCCCGGCAATCTCGATCGACCAAAAAACAACTTCCAAAAATCCGCGGTCAACGGTCGGAACCGTAACCGAAATCTACGATTATTTAAGACTTCTATTTGCACGAATCGGCCATCCTCACTGTCCGATATGCGGCAGGGAAATATCAAGACAGTCACTTGACGAAATCACAAATTCAGTTTTAGCGCTCTTGGAAAATATTGCAAAAGAAAAAAAGGTTGCGAGATTCATGATTTCATCCCCAATAGTTATCGACAAAAAGGGCGAATTTTCATCGCTTTTTGACAATCTCAAAGCAAAGGGGTTTAGGCAAGTCAGAATAGACGGGTATATCAAAGACGTCTCCGAGAATCTGGTTCTCATAAAAACCAACAAGCATACAATCGAAGCGGTTGTAGATAAAATTTCCCTTAGCTTAGGCGATTTTAAAGACAAAATTTTCAATGAAAATCTGAAAACTCGAATTACGGACTCCATGGAAAAATCTTTAAAACTTTCGGAGGGCCTTGTTAAAGTAAGCGAGATTTTGGATAAATCACTGGAAATGCCGGAAACGCCAAAAAGCTTTAATGACCCGTGCCCCAGTTGTAACGGTATAGGAAAGATTCTCAAAGTCGACGCAGAAAGCGTTTTCTCAAAAGAAATTTCCATAACCGAAGGAGGCATCCTACCCTTTTCAAACATTTTTGAACACAACACCTGGTACTCAAGACTTATTCTGACGGTTTGCCAAGAACATGGAATCGACCCCAGAATTCCTATTAAGAACATTAGCCAAGAACAGAAAAACCTGATCCTTTTCGGAAGAGGAAATCGTGAATATAGAGTCGAAGGCACAAACAGGTTTGGCCGCTCCACTTTTATTTACGAACAATTCCCGGGAATAATAGCCGAACTTGAAAGCCGTCACGCGTCAACAGAATCAGACTATGTAAGGAGCGAGATTGAGAAATACATGCGTGAAACTCCATGCACCGAGTGCAAAGGAGCAAGGTTAAAAAAGGAAGCGCTTGCCGTAACTATTGACAATTTATCTATTTCCGATGCTTCGTCACTTTCGGTTAAAGAGGCTTTGGAATGGATTGATAATTTAATTGATAAAACCATTCTTAGCTCTCGAGAGCAGGAAATTGGACAGCTCATTTTAAAAGAGATAAAAGAAAGGCTAAATTTTCTTCTATCTGTAGGTCTAGAATACCTCACGCTCAATCGTTCTGCAGGTTCTTTGTCAGGAGGAGAAGCACAAAGAATCCGCCTTGCAAGCCAAATCGGTTCTGGTCTAACCGGAGTTTTATATGTACTCGATGAGCCGACAATCGGCCTTCACCAGAAAGACAACAATAGACTTATCGACACTTTGAAAAAACTAAGAGACTTGGGTAATACGGTAATAGTCGTTGAACATGACGCGCAAACAATAAAATCTGCTGACTATGTTATCGACTTTGGACCTGGCGCAGGAAAACTCGGCGGAGAAGCCGTCGCAATCGGCACTCCGGAAAACATCACTAAAAATCCCAAATCTATAACCGGCCAGTTTTTGAGCGGAAGAAGAAAGATAGAAGCCGGAAAATGGAACACCGGAGCAGGAAGTCAGATTTCAAATTCCGATCTTCAAAATCTACCCTCGATCTTCAATCATCAAAACTCATCCCTTATACTAAAAGGCTGTTCTCAATACAATCTAAAAAATATCGATGTAGCTTTTCCTTTGGGTAAGTTTGTGGTAATAACCGGAGTTTCCGGCAGTGGAAAATCTACGCTTCTTGTTGAAACGCTTTACACGGTGCTTGAGAAAAATTTAAATTCCAGGTTTAGGGGAGACGTCGGTCTTCATAAAGGCATTGAAGGCCTGGAAAAAGTCGATAAAGTAATACTCATCGATCAATCTCCAATCGGAAGAACGCCGAGAAGTAATCCGGCAACTTACACAAAGGTCTTTGATTTAATAAGAGAAGTTTTTTCCCAAACCCGCGAATCCCGAACCCTCGGTTTTAAAAAAGGAAGATTTTCTTTTAATGTCAAAGGCGGGCGTTGTGAAGCTTGTGAGGGTCAGGGGCAAATAAAAATAGAAATGCAGTTCATGAGCGACATATGGGTAACTTGTGACGTCTGCCAGGGAAAACGATATAATAGCCAAACCCTGGAAGTAAGTTACAGGGGTAAGAATATCGCCGACGTACTTGATTTAACCGTTTCCGAGGCTCTTGAATTTTTCCATTCACATGCGAGAATTATTTCAAAACTGCAAACGCTTGAGGACGTGGGCCTTGGTTATATTGAACTTGGACAATCGGCGACAACTCTTTCAGGGGGTGAAGCCCAAAGAGTAAAATTGGCCTCCGAATTGACTAAAAAAGCAACAGGGAAAACTGTTTATATCCTTGACGAACCTACAACAGGACTTCATTTCGCAGATGTAGAGAAACTCCTCGGAGTCCTAAAACTCTTGGTCGCAAAAGGTAACAGCGTCTTTACCATCGAACACAATCTTGACGTAATAGCTTCAGCTGATTGGATAATTGACCTTGGTCCCGAAGGAGGAGAGGCGGGCGGTTATATCGTATCTCAAGGGAGTTTAGACGACGTCAAAAGGGAAGCAAAATCATATACCGGTGCATTCCTCAAGAACGCTTAAAACTGTTATACTTTCCTAATGTTTAAGAGAGTTCTCTTTTTTCTAATTTTCCTTTTTTTATTCTCTCAATCACAAAAAATTGCTTATGCAATAAATGACTTTTCGGTCACGACATTTGCAGAATACAAGGTGGAGGAGACTGGAAAAACTCAAGTTACCAATACCATAACCATAAAAAATTCAACATCCCAACTATTGGCCAAAAGTTATACTCTGAACATTTCAGGCGGAAAACCAAAAAATATAAAGGCTTTCGAGGAGGGAAAAAAGCTTTCTGTATTTCAGTTGACTGATGCGGACAGCACAAAACTAAGGGTCGATTTTGAAGATACTCTTCCCGGGATAGGAAAGACTCGAACTTTTATAATAACCTACGAAGAAGACTCACTTGCAACCAAAACGGGCGACGTCTGGGAGGTCTTTATCCCCAAGTTGGCAAATCCGCAATCCTTCACTACATATAAAGTTTTACTATCGACTCCAAAATCTTTTGGAGAGGAAGCCTATATTGCCCCCGACGCAAGAGAGGTGAAAGAGGAAAACGATAGAAAAATTTTTATTTTCCAAAAAGAAGATTTGACAAGCGGAATTTCGGTCGGTTTTGGTAAATATCAGGTATTTTCATTCACTCTAAACTATCACCTGGAGAACACTTCAAATAAAAAAACGCAATTGGAAATTGCCATACCACCCGACACGTCAACTCAAAAGATGTTTTACGAGAGTATTGACCCCAAACCGGTAAATATTTATCAAGATAGTGGCGGCAACTGGATTACGGTCTTTTCCTTCTCACCCCGCCAGAAAAAGCTGGTTAAAGTTAAAGGCTTTGTCCAAATCTTTTCAAAACCTAGGAAGTTTATTCAACCCACGTCAAGCACTCTTCTCGAAAACACCAAGTCCCAAGACGTATGGCAAACGGAAGATCCCGGGATCTATGAACTCGCAAAGACTTTAAAAACTCCCGAAGAGATATATAAATACGTAACCGAAACTCTTGTCTATGACTTTGAAAGAGTGAAACCCGAAGCAGAAAGGTATGGGGCTAAAAAGGCACTCGCCAACCCAAGAAACGCGATCTGTACCGAGTTTACGGACCTTTTCATAGCTCTTGCCCGAGCCAACGGAATTCCTGCAAGAGAAATTAACGGCTATGCTTACTCTGAAAATCCAAAAATTCAACCCCTCTCGTTCGTATCCGACGTCCTCCACGCCTGGCCAGAATATTGGGATGCATCGCGCGCCACATGGATACCGGTTGACCCGACTTGGGGCTCGACAAGCGGAGTAGATTATTTCAATAAACTTGATCTCAGACATTTCGCATTTGTCATCCACGGCAAAAATGCCTTTACTCCCTATTCTGCCGGCTCCTACAAGCTCGGAGATGATCCTCAAAAAGACGTTTTCGTTTCATTCGGTGAACTTCCGAATAAAAGAACGTCGAGTGTTACTATTCAAGCCTCTTTTCCTAAAAACTTTTTTCTTTTTTCTAAAAATGTAAAAATCACGATTTCTAATCCCGGCCCGGTAGCCGTTTATGACCTCATTCCTCAAATAATTTTTGATGATAAGGTGGTGAGTTCAAACTACATACCCCAACTCCCTCCTTTTGCAAATTTTGAGACTTCTTTTAAAATTCCTTACGGACTCCTTGCCAAAAAAGCGCCTACGCTAGTTTCGATCAATGCATATAGATCAGAGATTTTTATCCCTACAAATAAAAATCAGAGTATAATTTCACAGATTCTGACTTTGGCTTTCCTTTTAATAATAATAATCATTTTTACTTATATTAGACTTACGCACATTAGAATTTTTGAAATTTTACTAAAGCAAAAATTCAAACTATCAAATGTTAGATTCCTTAAAAAAAATAAAGGTTAATAAAAATAGCATAAACTACCCTGCCATGCGCTTCGCTTCAGGCAGGGTATTCCTTCGGACAAGTTTGCTCGCTGCTTCGCTTCATCCCCGCCCTAGCAGGCAAGGTCTTCGCGAAGTTCGAATAAAAGTAATACCTCAAAATCCGGGTGTATATATATTTTGGAATAAAGAGGAAAGACCAATATACATCGGCAAAGCTCTGAATTTAAAAAATCGAGTCGCTTCGTATTTCCTTACAAATTTGTCTTCGAAAACCGCAAGAATGATTCGAGAGGCAAAATACTGCTCAATTATTAAGGTTTCTTCAGAACTAGAAGCGCTTCTACTTGAAGCAAATCTAGTCAGAAAACTACAACCGATTTATAATAGTCAGCTCAAAGACGACAAACACCCTCTATATATAAAAATAACCAAAGAAAAATACCCCCAAGTACTGACTGCTAGAAAAGCTGACTTGAAAGACGGGACCTTTTTCTTCGGTCCATATCCGTCATCAAGAAACGTCAAAAGCGTTTTAAAAATGTTACGCCCTCTTTTCCCCTATGCCGAGCACAAAATCGGTAATAAAGAATGTCTTTATAGTCAAATTGGGTTATGCTATCCCTGTCCAAACTACATCGAAAATATTAAAGACGAAAAACTTAAAAAAGGCCATATGGCTATCTACAAAAAAAATATAGGAGCGATTAGAAAAATTCTTTCGGGTGGCCTTCATTATATTAGGAAATCACTTAAAAAAGAAATGGAGATTTATTCTAAAAAAGAGGATTTCGAAAATGCAAAAGTTGTTCGCGATCAGATACAGAAACTTGATTATATTACTCAACCAATTACACCGATCAACGAATTTTTGAAAAATCCCAATTTCATCGAAGATATCAGGCGTAATGAGATAAATTCTCTTGAAACAATTTTATACCAATATATTAGCCTTCCCAGAAAAATTCGGCGTATTGAATGTTACGATATAGCCCACTTAGCCGGTTCAAGTCCGACGGCTTCAATGACTACTTTCGTAATGGGTGAACCGGAAAAATCCCTTTACAGACATTTCAGAATTAGTCAGACAGAAGGGAATGATTTATCGTCATTAAGAGAAACCATCAAAAGAAGGAGTAAATATTTTGATGCGTCTTCAGGAGGGTGGGGAATGCCGGATTTAATTTTGGTTGACGGCGGAAAAACTCAGGTAAGAGTTTTTTGGGAAGAACTGAAAAAATACGAAATTCCTGTTCTCGGACTTGCCAAAAGATTTGAAACTCTGGTAATCCCTCAATTCAAAGACAATCGACTTTCTTTTATCCAACTAAGGCTTCCTAATATTCCCGCTAAAAATCTTTTGCAAAGAATCCGCGACGAAGCCCACCGCTTCGCCCGCCGTTACCATCACAAGTTAGTGCAAAGAGAATTGTTGCTCGTTTGAACCCGATATTCCCATTCAGACAAAATCCGATTTTGATTACGTTTTAACATCGGGGTGAGTTAGTCAAGAGTTAAATGTTTAATTTTATCTAATCTCTTCTGGTAGTCAGCTTGATTCGCTATAAATTTCCAGTAAATATCTTTCTCTTTAAAAAGTGAGAGGACTATATCTTTTGAGCAAAAACCATTTTTTGCAACTCCTAAATATTCTGCTAGCGAAGACCAAGGATAACTTTTAAGTTCTTTCAGATCTTTGACCACAAACGATGTATGTGGGTTAAGGTGGATATACCTGCTAATGTGCATTAATTGTTCATCGTCTTCTATTAGGACTGCCTTAAACTGACTTTGAATTAGGGCTCCGGTACGGTCGAATCTTTTATTAACATATTTTGTATAACTTATCTGAAAATTTCTAATAAAATTATTAATGCCACCGTCTTTTAACTGTTTAAGCAAAAAATGATAGTGGTTGGGCATCAAAGTATAAGAGATAATATGAACACCTTTTTCTACACTTCTGATACTTTCTTTTAACAAGTTTTTAATGTTATCTGTAAGCTTAATATACTTTGAATACGGAAGTGGTGGTTTGTAGAAACGATAGTATTTAATAGTGTCCAAAGCTCTCAGATAATTTCTTTTCGTAAAAAATATGGGTTGCTTATTAATTCCTCGATTAAACACATGATAAATTTGATCTGTAACTATTGGGGTTTTTCTAATCGGCATAAAAACATTATAACATGTTTCCCGATATTCCAATTTAAACAACATCGGATGTTGATTATGTCTTGTTTTCAGTCTTAACCCATTGATATACTTATGGATATACTTAAAATAATATGAAACGCATACTCCGCCACTATGTTATCGACACTTTCTCTCTTTGGGCCATATCGAAAGTTGCCTCGGGAATGATATTTGAAAAAGGGATATTTACTTTACTAGTCGCAGGGGCCGCACTAACAGGAACGTTTCTTCTCGCAAAACCCATTATCAACCTCCTACTACTTCCCCTTAATCTTGTAACCTTCGGTCTTTTCAGATGGGTTTCGTCCGCTGTCGTTTTATATATAGTGACTTTAATTATCAAAGATTTTAAAATTATTGCCTTTATTTTCGCAGGAGTCTCAAGTAAGTGGATAGACATTCCCGCCCTCAATTTCCACGAATTTTTAGCATTTGTAGGTTTCTCTTTTATCCTCTCTCTTATTAATTCCTTCATTTATTGGTTGGTTAAATGATTTAATATATAATACTGTTATATGAGTTCAATTTTACTAATATTCCAAATATTTCTTTCGATTAGTCTTTGCGTTCTCATTCTTCTTCAGTCTCGTGGAACGGGATTTGCACGAGGGGGGGGCGGATCTACCCCTTCCTTTACCAGAAGAGGCCTTGAAAAGGTAGTATTCAGATTGACCTTTATCCTATCCGGTCTCTTTCTGATTTTCTCAATTCTTTCGGTAACCCTATAAAAATTTATTTTATGGCAAGCTTTCGCTTTTCTCTTAGACTGGTTTTTGCCTATCTTTCTCGCTTCAAAGGTCTAATTTTTCTTGGAATAATCATGGGCATTGCCATATTTTTTCTAGCCAGACTAATTAGCTTAACAATGCTCAAGGGGAAAACAGAAAGGATTGGCGTAATGGGTCGCTACCATTCAGACAATTTACCCGAAGAGATATTAGACTTGGTCAGCGATGGTCTGACCAAGACCGGGGAAGAGGGCATAATCGAACCCAGCCTGGCCTCTTCATGGGAAACACCCGATAAAGGGAAAACTTGGATTTTCCATCTTAAAAAAGACACGCTTTGGCAGGACGGAAAAACGGTCGAGAGCCAAAGCCTGCTTTACGAGTTTTCCGATGTAGAAATCGAAAAACCAGACGCGTCAACAATCATTTTTAAACTCAAAGAACCTTACGTGCCTTTCCCCGCAGCGGTCTCAAAACCAACTTTTAGAAAAGGCCTACTTGGAGTAGGAGAATGGAAAGTCGAAAATATTTTGGTTTCAGGAAGCTTTGTAGAAACAATCACTCTTGTTAACGCTGCTAAAGACAAAAAAATATTCAAGTTTTATCCGACTATCGAAAGAACCAAACTCGCATATAAACTGGGAGAGGTGGATAATCTTCAGGGCTTATTGCATCCACAACCGTTTGATACTTGGAAAAATGCAGAAGTTGTTACAAGCTCTGATAAAAATCAGGCCGTCGTACTTTTTTTTAACACCCAAGACTCATTACTTTCTGAAAAGGCAATAAGACAAGCCTTAACCTATGCAATCAATAAAGAAAGTTTCGGGGAAAGGTCTCTAGGCCCAATCTCACCTAACTCATGGGCTTTTAATCCCCAAGTAAAAGAGTACTCGTATGATCCCAATAGGGCTCAGGAGCTCATAGATGAACTGGAGTTAGAAGCAAAGAAAAATTTAGAAATAAAATTAGTAAGTGCTGCACACTTACTGCCAACCGCCGAACAAATATCAAAAAACTGGGAAGAAGTTGGGGTTAAATCTCTGGTACAGGTATCATCAATCATACCCAGCGAATTTCAGGCCTACTTAACGATTCTTGATATGCCCAAAGATCCCGACCAATACCCTCTATGGCATTCGACTCAGAGCGCAACAAACATTACCAAATACACTAATCCCAGAATCGATAAACTTTTAGAGGATGGAAGAAAGGAACTGAATATCGAGGAAAGGAAAAAAATATATTTTGATTTTCAGCGCTTTTTGTTAGAAGACGCCCCGGCAGCTTTTTTATATCACCCAACATATTTTACTGTAGGCAGGAAATAGTGCGAAATTACCCGAATGGCATCCGAATTATCCAAAATAGTTAAAACTCTAATCTCTAAGCACCAAATTCTAAACAATATCAAAATTCAAAAGTATAATTCTTTAAATAAGTTTAGTACATTTGATTTTGAAAAATTTAAATTTGTTTAGGATTTAGATATTAGAATTTAGGAATTTAATTATTCCGGTATTTCAACCACTTCTTCTTTTTTCTCCCTCAAAAATGAGGTCCACTCTTCAAAAACTTCGATTATGTTCTTCAAAGGTATTTCTATTAAAAAATCCAAAAGTATCGTAAAAAAGTTGAGCTTTGCAAGACCCCGGGAAAGATAAAATCCAAAATTTAAAAAGGGGAGAGTAAAGTAGCTGGTTAAATGACCTAAAAACCCTTCGTCCTCGCTTCCAACTCTCAGTTGACTTGCGTTAAATCTCACCCTGAATGCAAAAAGCATGACCAAAGATAAAAACATAAAGAAGATCAAAATGCCGAAGATGCTGAAGTTAAGTATTGTCAATACATAGGTAATACCGCCGAAAACCGTGATAAAAATAAAAGAGTATAAAATTCCGAATAAAGTAGAAAGGACTGTATTTCGTTTAAGCTTTCTGAGCGAGAAAATCTGTTTCACTTTATCACGTTCTTTGTATAAAACCGACGAAAGTCTTGTTACGATACTTTCTGTATTTTTGGCACCCGGTACCTGGATAGAAAAGCCGATAAGCCACATCATTGAAGGCGGGATTATCATGTTAATTGCCAGTGGGATATAACGGACGTCCCCGTACATAAAAACTTCATAAGGGATTTCAATGAGCATCGCAAAGACGACCTTTGTCAAAAAAATATAGATTATGCTTCTTATAATTCCAGTACTCACGCGCTTTGCCATCTGCTTATATTTCGTATCGCACTCATTTCTTACCCTTTCTTCAAATTTGGCTTTATTATTGATTAATTCCCTAAGCTTTAACTTTTCTTTTGATGCAATTTCTCTAAAAACGTCAAATGCAGCAGCGTTTCTTTGTATTTTCCTATAAAGAGCGAGTCTTCCGGTAAAATTTAGGTGCCCCTCTATTTCAGAATAGATATCAGAAAATTTGAGTATAAACTTATTTATTTCACTCCTCTCGGCGTTTTGCCAATCGGGCTCCTCTTTTAAAAGCAAATGATACCTCATTATTGAGTCATCCGATTTGGTGAAAGCTCTATGGATTGCCAGGTAAATTTGAATTTGCTTATCGTGTTCATCCAGTCCCGGCTCTTCCCAATTAAAAGTGTCAATAAACCAGTCATACATTAATTGCACATACAGCTCCCGATAAGAAGGATCAACTATATCCTCAATCTCGCTCGATGCTACTCCCCAAATCCAATTTCTGACTTTGGTTTCTGAAATTCCTGAGGGAAGATCGTCAAGATTTCTCAAAAAATAAATGTATTTATCGACCGTCCTCTCAACAACATCAATGATACTTTTGGGTACGGCGTTATTGGGAAGATAGCGAGCCCAGATTAGCTCTTTCAGCAGAGATTCGGCCACCCGACGGTTTTTTACATCGGTTCTGACACTCTCTTCCTGCCAAACCAATCTTTTTAAAATCCTCTCAATGGCATTTCTTCTTAAAACGTGTTCGCCTTTATATTCAACCGTCGTTCGAATACGCTCATAAAGCCTTGCCAAGCCTCCCAATACCTCGCTGACCTGAACAGTGGGTTCGCCGTCTTTTTTCAGAACGGAAAGTTTTTTCTCAAACGTAGAAAGGAACTTTTCAATGAAATTCGATAGTCCGGATTCGGAATCGGGAGTTGACGAATCTTTATTTGAAATATCTCTATTACTGTCCAATTCGGCTTTCTCGACTTGTAAATCCTGATTTTCGTATATGGTTACCACGTGATTTCGTTCAATTATATCACCAAACAGTTCAGTCCCAATTAACGAAACCGGTGGGGTTTACATCAATAAAGATATACTGCTATACTTAACTAGGCTTGGAAATGAACATAAATGGACATTAAGGTTGTCAAAAGAAACGGAAAATTAGAAGCATATAACCCCGAAAAAATAATAAGGGTACTAAAAGCGGCTGGCCTTGATCAAGTAGCTAGCCTAAAGCTAACAGAAAGAATTAGCACATGGCTTCTGGAAAGGGAAAAGCCCCAAGTAACCTCACTCCAAATTAGAGACAGAGTAATAGTTGAAATTCAGAAAGTTGATAAGGAAGTCGCAAAAAAATTTATCTCCTACGAAAAATATAAAGATAAACACTTTAGCGTAAACTACTGAACTTTTTAGCTCGTCATATATTTCCTGACGAGCGCAGCCATATCCTCCAACTTTAGTTGACCTTTGACAACATATTCGTTGGCTCCAAGGGCAAGAGCTTGTTTCTTCTCTTCTTCCAGCATTAAGTTTGACCAAACTATAACAGGTACGTTTTTACCTTTTGGAGTAACCCTTATTTTTTGTAAAAACTCAATTCCCGAAACTCTGGGAAGCATGATGTCGGTTATTATTAGGTCGATTTTTTCTTTGACAAAAACAGCAAAAGCTTCCTCTCCGTCGACTGCATTTAGCACCTTAAAACCTTCAGAAACCAGTTTCTGGGTATACATTTTCATCAAAACCTGATCATCCTCGACAATTAAAATTGTGAAATTACTTTGAGTATCAGAATTGGCAGTTTGATTATCTTGAGAAGGTTTTTGTGTCGTAGGTGTTTGACTTTGCATTGTTATAATAAATATTAGCAAAATATTTCCGTAAATGTAATAATCGCGTATAAATGCAGCCAAGTATAAGAAGATGTTTTAATTGCAATCTCAAAACTCACCAAATGTATTGGATTAACGGCCCTGAATGTCCCGTTTGGCACGAAGTGGCTGGATTTTCAGAAAGTATGCACGGCGGACTTAAACCGAAAATGATAGAAAATTTGAGAAAAGTGTACATAAATCTTAAAAGGCTCAATGAAGAAATCAACCCTGAAGGTACAATTAACAACGAACGCGGATTGTAGCCTGTAGATAAACCTTACAATCTTGTATCCCTGAGTCGTCTAAAGGACTTATTCTTGAACAAAGAAATCGAATTTAGCGTTTCGCTTGAAGCTATTGAAAAGCAGTTTTATTATATTATTTATATAAAAGTCTATCCATTTTTCGTAACTTCTTAAAAACTACATTGACCCACACTTGCGTATGGAACTTGAGGAATGTTCATTTGAACATTTGTGTTTTTTCCATAACCCATTAGAGAGCTTCCTATAATGTGGGTGGGATGACTTTTGTATCCCGACGGTGAAGTCATTGTTACAGTCATTTCTATAAGTTCGTTTAAAAGAGAGGTGTAAGAGAATTTTCCACCGCCGTCTGTATTTGTCGTACCATAAGTACTATAGTCTGAAATTTTGGTGATCCTCACGGGAACATCTACAATTCCACTTTCTGAACTGTCCATAAAACCGCTACAATTATTATCCGAGAATACATAACCCCAGATGGTAATCCAGGTGCCAGATGGAGCAGAAATGTTTTTTATACAGGCGTTAGTAAAAGTGTTATCAGAGAGTTTTAGTTGTAATCGTACAGTTTTACTATTGCCGCTAGTTAAATTTGTAGTTACTTGGGCATTTGAAGAGCTAAAATCATGATCCCATTGTCCGTCGTTATTCAAATCCCATCTTGCCTCTTTCATGTACCTTCCACCGGAGGAGGTAAGACTATATGTAAGTACAACCTCGTTTGGATTTGATCCGGCAAGTGTGATTACATCGCATACTCCGTTGTAAGATTGTGTAGTTGGAACGGGTGTATTTGTAGACGTTATTTTTGGTTTACTCAAAGGAGTCGGCTTTTGGTCCGAGGTTGGACTCAAAGCGGGTGTTTGATTTTCTTCTGTTGGAATGGTCTCAGAAACTTGTTGACTTTGATTCCTTTCTGTAGTTTTTTTATAGATTGAATATCCTACTCCTCCTAAACCAATAATAAAAATTGCTATTATTACAAATAAATGTGCAAAACCTTTTTGTCTCACACTTCAGTATTTCACTATTTAATGGGTAAGTCAAACAACATTTGAGGCTAATTGGGGTAGCCTACCGAACGATGTTCGGACTTATTATAACAACATGTCACTTAAAGAAATTGAGTTTCATAAAAACTCGTATGTTGCTGTATTATAATTCTACAATTACTGAAATCGGTAGATGATCGGAACCCTTAGAATCCTCAACTTTATAAGAATGAGTTTTTATATCTTTCGTAGTAAATATATAATCTAGTCGAATATCTATTTCTTGAGGATTACATATCATACAACCTTGGGGATAAACACTCCATGTTGGTTGGTCTTTTGAATCCGTATCTACCAACTGGGTTTTCACTCTTTGTATGGTTATACTTTCTGGAGTTGCATTAAAATCTCCCATTAACACTGACATCTCAGATGGTATGTGTTTCATAATTTCTTCAGCTTGCTCCAGTTGAGCGACTGAGTCCTTCTGGTGGGTGTGGGTGAGGTGCGTGCTAAACACATGCAATATCTTATCTCCGATTTTAATATCAGCTTGAGCAGCAGTATACATGCCTTCTTCTGACAATATATATTTTTGGGTAGATACTATCTCATATTTGGTGAAGACCGCTGGTCCATCGCTAACTTTCGCTCCCCAGTCCTTCTCAGTGGGTGAAAATATATTATTGTAACCTAACGAGTTCATATACTTAATCGTTTCTCTCGATGGGTCATCTTCTCTTACTTCTTGAAGGCCGATAACATCTGCGTGGGAGTTTCTAAGAAATTCTTTTATTTGATCAAAGTAGCTGTCAATCCAAATATTCCAGGAAAGAATCTTTACCTGCATAAAAGTATTATATTTTGGTTCGAGCGCGATTTTAAGTAGGAATAATTCAATATATTTGCTTGAGGCTAGAAAACTTGGGTGGTGTACGGGAGTCGAACCCGCTAAAACTGCCTCCACAAAGCAGCGCCTAAACCGTTCGGCACACACCACCTTGAATAATTACACCTTGTATTTTATCAAATCCCAGGTGTATTGACAAAGCAACCCCAAATGTTTCACAATGGTAAAAGCATGGCTGATAAAACCAAAGCGACAAAACCAAAAATAAAAGTAGAGGAGATAAGTGAAGAACCGGAAGAAGTTGAAACTCAACTTCCAGCGAAAGAATCTACGGAAAGTATAGCTGAAACAAAACCAAGAGATGAGGAAGAAACCAAGCTTCGAGCATCAACTTCTCAGGATACTCCGAAAATAACGTCATTTAGTCAGCTTGATTCTCAAAAATCGTCTGATATCGCTTCAGGAGCAGAGGGTGCCGCCAAGTCCAGTGAAAGCGTTCTAACTCCGGAGCCTCAAAAGGAAAAGGAAGATCTGTCTGAATCTGAAACACCTACTCAAGAAATGACCGAGGAAAAAGGAAAGGGGAAAGAGGATGTATCCTCCGACGAAATAAAAGAGTGGCTCAAAGAAGTCAGACCGGATACGACAAAAGAGGTAGAGAAAAAAGGCGGACCAAATACAAAGTTTATAGTTTTTACTCTAATCATTCTTCTTATCTTGGGAGCTTTGGTAGGAGGAATTTTCTATTATAAACAATCGGTTAGCGAGGAATCTATTAGTGAAACTCCTGAAAAGGAGGAAACTTCAACGCCCAGCCCGACTCAGGAGCCGGAGACAGAGGTTGATATAAGCACTCTAACTCTCAGCGTTCTTAACGGCTCCGGAACAGCAGGGGTAGCGGGGAAGGCAAAAGATTTGCTCACAGAAAGTGGTTTTATGGAAGATAAAATAACAACCGGAAATGCCCAGTCATACGACTATACCGCTACTTCTATCAGTCTAAAAAAAGATTTGTCCGAAAAAGTCTTTGATGAAATAAGGAGTGCTCTTTCAGATACTTATGACGTCGTTAAATCCGATACTACTCTTGAAGAAGACTCCACTTACGACGTAATCATTATAGTCGGAAAAGAAAAGTAACTTCCTTCTCTTCGCACAGCTGGGGGCGTTATAAGCAGAGCTTGTCCCTTAATGCTAGTGGAGCGGGATAGGGGAGTCGAACCCCTCTTCTTTGCTTGGAAAGCAAATGTTGAACCGCTCAACTAATCCCGCCTACGCTGAAGCTTCGGCGGGCAGGCCCGCTTAAGCTTACAACTTTTTAACAAATAATATTGAGTCGGAGTGCCCGGATTCGAACCGGGGACCTCGCGCTCCCAAAGCGCGCGCTCTGCCAACTGAGCCACACTCCGTGGTGCCGAAAGGGGGACTCGAACCCCCACGTCCCATCGGGACAAGGGCTCTTAAGGCCCTCGCGTCTACCAATTCCGCCACCTCGGCTCGTCGAAATATACTTCACTTATCACAATACGCTTACGCTTATTGCTTATCGTTTCGTAATTTCTCCTCTCAAAATTCCTACGGAATTTTGTTTAAATAATTACGAATACATGTATATTTTACTATTTATTCACAATAGCTTCAATAAAGGATAAGAATATTGGATGTGGGGATAGGGGACGGCTCAAATATTCCGGGTGGAATTGAGTCCCGACAAAAAAGGGATGTTCTTTCAACTCAATTGCTTCAACTAGCTTTCCGTCCGGTGAAGTCCCTGAAAAAACAAATCCTTTCTTTTCATACAGCCTTTTGTATTTATTATTAAACTCGTATCTGTGGCGGTGACGCTCGAAGATTAGTGATTCGTGACCTGCCCGTCCGGCAGGCGGGTTAGTGATTGGTGATTTGTTTTTAAACAGGGGATTGGGTTGGTACCAAGGTCTGAATTTTCCTCCGCCAAATTTTTTATAAGCTTTTTCAAGTAGTGTGCCTTTTCTAATTACGCAGGGCCAAGCGCCAAGGCGAATCGTTCCGCCATATTGTTTTTTATTCAAATAATCTCGTTGATTAGGCATTATATGAATAACAGGATGAGGAGTCCTTGGATCCACCTCTGAAGAATTTGCTTTTTTAAGTCCGACGGCATTTCTGCCAAACTCAATTGATGCCATTTGCATGCCAAAACAAAGACCAAGGTAGGGAAGTTTATTTTCCCGAGCATATTTTGCAGCTTTAATTTTCCCCTCGACTCCACGCCTTCCCCACCCTTGAGGAACCACTATCGCATCCATTCCCCCCAAACGATCCTTAATCTCAGAATCTGTTAAGTCTTCCAAACTTTCCGAATCAATCCAAGAAAACCGCGGTTGTACATTAAAATGTAATCCTGCATGTTTTAGACTCTCAACAACACAAACGTAACTGTTTTCTTGGATTTTTCCAGCATTATTTCCCAATCCCGAAGATCTTCTCTTTTTGCTTTCAAACCCAATTGTTTAATAATTATTTCATCTAACTTTTGTTTTCTTAAAACAATCGGGATTTCATAAATACTATTAACGTCAGGGTTTGAAATAATATTTTCTACTAAAACACCGGATGCTAGAGCTATTTTTTCTTTCCTTTTTTGGTCGATTTCTTTTTCTGCACGCCCAACTATAATATCAGGCGTTAAACCTAAACTATTTAAAATCTGAACCGACTGTTGAATTGGTTTTGATTTTAGCTCTCCGATTGAAGGAGGAACAGGAAGATAGCCTACATGAATCAAAATGACATCCATGGGGCTTTTCAATTTAATTCTTCGAACAGCTTCAAAAAACAAAAGTCCTTCATACTCTCCAACGGTTCCGCCCAATTCGATTAAAACTACGTCGGCGTTATGGACTCGCCCTGCTGCAATCCATCTTAAAATTATTTCAGGAGGTATTTGATGATAAGGCTCTACGCACTTACCTCCGTACTCGAGAGCTCTTTCCTTGTCCAAAACAATCCTGTAAACCTGACCGTTTGTCAAATAATTTTCCCTGGTTAAAATTTCATTGATAAAGCGTTCATAATGACCCAAGTCTTGATCCGTTTCAACTCCGTCGTGGGTAACAAAGACTTCACCGTGCTCAATAGGGTTCATAGTACCAGCATCAATATTCAGGTACATATCACACTTCATGGCAGTAACTTTTATTCCGCGGGATTTAAGAAGGAGGCCAATTGAAGCCGTAGTTACTCCCTTACCGAGACCAGATAGTACACCACCGGAGACAATAATAAACTTCACTTTATGTTATATAACACATTACAGGTAACTTATGTCAATAACTAAAAGAGAGATTAATTTCTTGAATTATATAAAAAATCGGGACTAGGAGTATGTTTGGGTGCCGGCTTACCTTCCTCTGCAGTATTATTGTCTGGATCTAAGTAAATTCGAAAATTGCCTTCAGTGCCTCTGGGGGGAATCGAACCCTCATTCCCTGTTCCGAAGACAGGTGCTCTATCCGTTGAGCTACAGAGGCAATTTTCTCATCAGTATTGCTTATTTTTTCAACTCTTGAATTATATTATACTGAATTTAGATAAGTTTTGGCAAAGAAGTAAGGGTCACAGTTGGATAAGCATAGCTTGGCACCGCTTTGCGTTGTAGGCGAAGCTATCCAACATGGTCCCATTAGATACTCCTAAGTGAGCTATCCCATAGGAGGGGGTGAGAATATGAAACGCTATCAGAAATTTTTAGGTTTCTGGCTAATTAACTCGGCAATTTTGTACTTGGCAAATCTTTTTTTACCCAACGCAGTTAGCATCGGAAATAGCATCTTTGCGCCATATCAGGCAATCGTCTTTAGCGGGTTTATCTGGAACTTAGTGCTATGGCATACCGAAGCTTTCTTAAAAGACTTGGAGTATCCGTATAAAGAAAACGTGCCAATGATGCTGGCATATTTGGTCATGAATTTTGCAACTGTTTGGTTAATTGCCAGATTTGCCTTTATAACCGGTGTCGGCATTGCAAGCTATCTGTACGTTGCCGGAATTGCAGTTATTGCTAATTTTGTCCAATACAAAGCTTGGCAGTACATGGATAAGAGAAAATAACCAAAAGCTTATTTAGCTTCTAACTTTGAGTGGGAGGAAGTCTTCTTTGATATAATTCCAAACATGGTGCACTTAACCAATTCCGAAAATACTCATATGAATATCAAGCGGATCGAGAAAGAGATTCGTGATACTCCCTATCACAAAGGCACAGAGCACCATATTGGCAGGCTTCGCGCAAAGCTTGCAAAGCTAAAAGACGGTCTTCGGGTTGAGTCTGTAAAAAAGGGTGGCGGAGGCGGATACGCCGTTAAAAAACAAGGTGATGCAGCCGTAATCTTAATCGGCCCCCCCTCAGCGGGAAAATCAACTCTTATTAACAAATTGACAAACGCCCAAAGCAAGGTTGCTCCCTACGCTTTTACGACGGTAAACGTTATTCCCGGAATGATGATTTACAAAAACGCTCGAATTCAGATACTTGATGTTCCTGGGCTTATCGAGGGGGCTGAAGAAGGGAGGGGGAGAGGTAGGGAAGTTTTATCGGTAGCTCGGGGGGCAGACTTAATAATACTTATGACCGATGTTGACCGCCCTGAAGCAACTGAAAGAATTAAAAAAACTTTGGAGGAAAACGGCATACGCCTCAACATTGTGCGACCAAATGTAATTATAGACAAGAAAGTTTCAGGAGGATTAACTCTCCATTCAAACATCAAGCAAGACCTTACTAAAGAAACTATTAAATCTATTGCACAAGAGTTGGGAATTAAAAACGCCGAAATAACCATCAATGAAAAGCTGACAATAGAAAGGCTAATTGACGCTTTTTCTCTAAACCGCGTATACGTACCCTCAATTTCTATTATTAATAAAGCTGACTTAAACAACAAAGTAACGGGTGCCAAGCTAATCCACCCTGCCTTTCCGACAGGCAGGCCGCCGGGTGTATTTGAGGCTGCAACCGTTACTCCACTATTTATCAGCGCTGAAAAAGGAACCGGTCTTACCGAGTTGAAAGAAAAAATGTGGCTATCACTTAATTTCTTGAGGGGCTATCTGGTACGACCGGACGAAGACCCTGATTTTGATAACCCGATTATAATGAAAGTGGGTTCTACATTGTACGACGTTGGGGAGAAATTAGGGGAAGATTTTGTTAAAGAAAAAATAAAGGCAAAAATTTGGGGGGCGGGTTCAAAATTTCCAGGTCAAGAGGTTTCACTTTCGACTAAGCTAGCCGAAGGCATGCAAGTTAGGTTTATTTAGCTTGCACAAATGGTGCCCCTGGAGGGAATCGAACTCTCATCTACTCCTTAGAAGGGAGCCGCTCTATCCATTGAGCTACAGGGGCAATAATATCTCTGTATTTTATCAAAAATTTATTAACTTTTCATTTCGTAGTTGACAAGTACATCTAAATAATCGATATTTTTAAGCGTATTAATATGCAAATAGCGAATGGAAAAAATGGCTACGAAATACCCGAAAAAGTAGGCATTATCTATAGTGACGTCAAAAGGGAGTATTTCCCGACAGAGATGCAGTTCATTACCGAAAAAGGCGCCGATAAAGACGCGAGAGTTATATCTAAATATTTAGAAAAACTGAAGATTAAACCAATTTTATATCCCGGAAATTCCGGTCTTCCCCAAAAACTAAAAAAAGATAAGCCTAACGCGGTAATAAATCTTGTCGATTCCGTCAAGGGCTATGAATATTTGTCCTCATCCATCCCGGGAGTTTTGGAACTTCTCGAAATTCCTTACACTGGTGCGGATATTTTGGGAATGTCCCTGGACACCAATAAATTTGTCATAAAAAAACTGCTTCAACAAAATGGAGTTCCCGTGCCTAATTATCAGCTTTTTAATTCTTCGTCCGATTTTCTTGACCCTACGCTTCGTTATCCTTTAATTTCAAAGCTGAATGAAATTCACGGCGCGGTGGAAATAACTCAAGACGCTATATCCGAAAACGAAAGACATCTGAGAGAAAGAATAAAGTTTTTGATTCAAACTTATAAACAACCCGTTTTGGTTGAAGAATTTATAGTTGGCAGAGAGTTTACGGCTATACTTTTGGAGGGATTAAATAAAAAAGTTTATTTGGCCGAGAAAGTGTTTGAGGGAGCGGACAGAAAATATATATTTATGACATTTGAGGATCAGTGGTTAAGTAAAAAACTGACAAACATACATTATCAAAAATACGACGAACCTCTTTTAAGGGCTTATGTCAGAAAGGCATTCGATATAACCAAAATGATGGACTACGGGAAGTTTGACATCAGGATGGACTCGTCGGGCAGATATTTTTTTATCGATTCCAACACCAACCCCGCATTCGGTCCGAAGGAAACGGATTGCGCCTTGGCTTATATTCTGGATTTATACGGCATTTCTTTTCAGGAAATTCTCCGAAGGCTTCTTATCAATACCGTTCGTGATGCAAAGGGCAAAGAAAGGCTTCCGATTCCTTCTTAATTCTGAGCGGGAGACGGGATTTGAACCCGCGACCTCTTCCTTGGCAAGGAAGCGTACTACCACTGTACTACTCCCGCAGAAACCTGCCTTTCAAGTGTGCTGCGGTCTGGAATCGAACCAGAATCTGATCTTCTTCAGAGACCCGCCGTGACCACCTTGGCTACCGCAGCATATACTCGTAAGTTCTCATTCTATGACAATTAGCACAAACAATATCACATTTTTCAATTTCTGCTTTAATTTTATTTAGAGACCAATTCGCCGTAACAGCACGAGCTATATCAACGATCTTATCACCCCCATCACGATGATCAAAATCCATCACATAACTTGGAAGTTTATTTCCGCAGTCTGCGCATGGCCTGTTCTTGGCATTTATTATGAAATCGCGTTTCTCTCTATAGTACCTCCGTCGTCTAATATTTGCTAAAGGCAACTGCCTATCTCTATTCTCTGTATAATACTTTCTACCCCTGACTTTCATGCAGGATTTACACTTCTCATAATACTTTCCAGCTCTCAGACCTGTTTTTCTCTTGTAAAACTGAAATAAAACTTTTTTCTTTTTACATTTAGAGCATATCTTCACACGTTAAGTTTACATGTTGCCTGATAAATTGTAATTGTTCTTCAGGCGCCCGCCGTGACCACCTTGGCTATCTCAGCTTAAAAATACTTATTCACTAGTAGTTGCTTCTTTTTCAGATTGTTGTTCAAATTCTATTACAGCTAAAGGCTTATCGTTTTCATCAAATTCACTACTCACTAATGGGTCTCCTGGCATACCTCGTGCAATATCTAAAACTTTTTGCACAATATCGTCTCGAGAACCCTCTGTTGTTCTATGACCTTTATCACCTGGTACTCTTTCCATTAATTATCACCTCCGTTCAACCTCAACAATATTTGTGAGACAACCACCTTGGCTATCTCGGCAAGGAAATTAATCCCCAAAAAGGAAATCTTATCTTAGGGCATATTATAGCAAACTTACCAGAGTAGTGGTAATGTTAAGAAATGAATTATGTAGGTTTATTCTTCATAGGAAGATTTCTCTTCTATAGCTTAATTCCTGTCGAAAAACTCAATTTTACCGATGCACAAAACATATTGAGACCGTTAGATATCTTTTTCCCAGTAATCGGACTTGAAATAGCGGCAAACTTGCTAAAAGAAGGAACAAAACTGGAAAGAATTAAAAAGCTGTTCCTATTGCCACCATTATATTTTTTAATCCCTTTATTTGTTTTGCTCATATCGGGTATTTATTCTTCACCGACTGAAATTTTTGATTTAATAATACTTATCTTTGAGGTAATATTTCTACTTTATACTGTAATTTTTTCTTTCACTATAGCAATAGATTTCCCAATAAGTGGTAAGAAAATATCAGAGCTACATGTGTTTGCCTTGACCACGATCGGCTTGGGAGTTTTGACCTTTCAGATGAAACAAGAAAATCTTTTTTTTAACTTAGCTCATACTATTCCATTTTTATGGGCTTCTGCTAGATTTAAAGCTAAGTAATCTTGTAGGGGGTAATTAAATTCTATCTTAACTTAATATAAGCTTTGGACCAACCATCCTGGCTACCTCGGTCCGTCGAAATGGACTTCGTTTATAGTAATCCGTTTTCGCTTACCCCTTAACACTCCGCCATTTCTCCTTTCAAAATTACTTCGTAATATTGTTGTTGTATTATACAAAATCTCAAAGAGATTTTGAGAGGAGAAGCCATCTGAAAAAAGCGTAGTTTTCATTTAATTGAAAACGTAGCGCTTAAGATGAGCTTCGACGAGTGGTCGCTGAGGGATTCGAACCCCCGACCTTCTCGATGTAAACGAGACGCTCTAACCAACTGAGCCAAGCGACCTTTCCTGTGCGAGGAAGTTTCCTAAGATTGAACCAATCCTCAGGAATTTCCAGGCTCTTATCTTTGCTTATCCTAATTTTAATAATCAGTTTGATTATTAATTTCTATATCCTTTTTCTGAAACCAACCGTAGTGGTTAGACTTCTAGCTGAACAAGTGTTGATTCTAATATCCCGTTTTTACGACTTAGAGCCTATTGTTTTCTGATTTTTTCTGTTTATATTTTGTCAGAATTGGGTCTTTGACGAAGTTAAACGCTTCTTCAATATCCACTTCTAACTGGTTTGCCAACCTACATAAGCCGAAAAACAAATCACCAATTCCGTCTTTAAATATCACTCTTTTATCTCGAATACACTTAATTCTATCATCTTGAGATTTGTACCTAAGATGTTGCGACATTTCTATAAGTTCTTCGTGTAAGTGGTCAAACTTGTCAATGTTTGGAAAATCTTCCCACCCATTATCTTTTGTAAACTTTTTAACTAACTTCTGCGCTTCTTTGATTGTTGATACTTTTATCTTCTTCATAATCTATACTGTATCAACTTATATCATCTTTGTCATGTGTGCGGGAGAGAGGACTTGAACCTCCACGTCTTGCGACACATGCACCTCAAGCATGCCTGTATACCAATTTCAGCACTCCCGCATTGTGCTGAGAGAGGGATTTGAACCCTCACGCTCGTAATGAGCACACGCTTCTGAAGCGTGCCTGTCTGCCAATTCCAGCATCTCAGCGCGTCGCTCATTATATCAAAATAAAGCTATCTTTAGTAGCTGGAACAATACATGTAGAATATTTAAATATGCTAAGAAAAAGTTTAATCATTTTACTTACATTCATATTTAGTATTCTATTTTTCCCTAAACAAACAAAAGCTATCGAAAACCCCCTAGCCGCTCCTAACAATCTCTTTGGAATTCATATTTTGGACGAAAATGACCTTGAGGATGCCGCTAACTTAGTTAACTCGCAAGGAGATTGGGGATACGTAACCTTGGTCATAAGAGCCGACGAAAGAGATACAGAAAGATGGCAAAAAGTATTTGACAAGATGCGTAGACTTCACCTCATCCCAATTGTCAGAATTGCAACAAAACAACTTGACGGGGGATGGGAAAAACCCAATTTTGACGAAATAGACGGCTGGGTTTCTTTTTTAAATTCCTTAAATTGGGTCATAAAAAATAGATATCTTGTTGTCGGAAACGAACCCAATCACAGTAAAGAGTGGGGTAACCAAATTAGTCCTGAAGAATATGCCGATTATTTGGAAACTTTATCCAAAAAATTAAAATCCCGAAACCAGGACTTTTTTATTCTCCCCGCCGGTTTCGACGCCTCGGCACCAAAAAGTAAAGAAACGATGAACGAGGCTGAATTTCTTAAAAAAATGGTAGAACATAAATCACAAATATTTGAAAATCTTGACGGCTGGACCTCACATTCATACCCAAACCCTAACTTTTCAGGATCTCAAGACGACGTAGGCCGCGGAACAGTTCTCACATTTGAGTGGGAATTAAAATTTCTTAAAAGTATCGGCTTGACCAAAACTTTGCCTGTTTTTATCACTGAAACCGGCTGGGCACACGACATGGATGCAAAAGCAAATGGTTATAAAGATACAGAAACGATCACGAATAACCTTAAGGGCGCGTTAGAACTTGCCTGGAATGACGAAAGGATTGTTGCGGTTACGCCCTTCATCCTAAACTATCAAACACCGCCTTTTGACATATTTTCCTGGAAGAATAAGGACGGAGGCTTTTATGAATTTTACTATGAAATGCAAAAATTGCCCAAAAAGCAAGGAAAACCAGTACAAATTGTTTCGGTTGACGTCCTGTCAATCATTTTTCCTCCCATTTTTCCAAACAACGGAAAAATGGTCGGGGGAATAGCGCTAATAAAAAACAAAGGTCAAACCATTTGGACCGGGAACGAAAAAATAAGATCAAGAAAATTTAATCTGGACATCGAACTTGAACCAAAAGTAATATTTTCAGATATTGAACCAGGAGAGACTTCAATCGCAGTTTTTTCTACAGTATTAGCAAATTAACCTTAAATTTGCTAAAATTGAATCTGTAAACAGAGCAATTAACTCTTACAATGCGACAGCAGTGCCAAGCTTTGCTTACAATTTTGAAATATTAGGGCCTGTAGCTCAACGGTAGAGCAACACCCTCTTAAGGTGATGGTTGAAGGTTCGAGTCCTTCCAGGCTCACCAAAAAGGAAATCGAGTCGGAAGTAGGAATAGCGCTGGCTGCGCCCGCCTCCGCAGACAGCGCTGCAAAGGGGAAATTCAAATTCGCCGAGAGCCGCCGATTCATTAAAAAGAAGTTCGAGCCGACTTTTTTTGCCATGACTCTCAAATCATGGCAATTATTTTCAGCGCGCGCGATTTTTTGCGCCTGCAAGGCACAATTTACGAATTCTCTCATAGGTTCGAGCCAAATACTTCCGTTTTTCTCAACCTGCGATTTTTTCTCTTCTAACTTAAGTTTTTCATCAAACAATTCATTCTTCTTTTGTTTGTAAATTTCAGGTTCGATAACCTGATCGAGATAACCATCAAGAAGTCTGTTTAGTTTTATTTCTGATTCTTGGATTTGTTCGCCTATCTGCTTTTCTTCAACTTCGACGGCTAGTCTGTCTTTTACCTCTGTTGCTGTAATCCACTTTTCAAAATATGGTTCCCAGTTTTCGTGCAAGCCGCAATCACGAACAATTTTCCTTATTTGTGGTTCAAGTTCCAACTCTGAAACATATTTTTGCGTACAAGGCTTGAGCTTTTTAGTGCAGCGATAGTAAATAAAAGTTTGACTAGTACAATTTTTGTATTTTTTGATGTGTTGCTCTGCTGTGATTGCGGCGCCGCATTCGCCGCAGGTCGCAAGACCTGCAAAGGCGAAATTGTGGCCTTTTTGTCTTGGTCGTTCAATTTTCTCAACCTGCTTTTGCACTTCACCAAACAGCTTTTTGCTGATAAAGGTTTTATGAGAACCTTGATAATATTCTCCGGCGTATTTCAAAACGCCGAGGTAGAATCTGTTGGAAAGCATATTTTTAACCTGATCTACTTTTACAGGTTCACCATCTAGCTTGTAAATGCCAAATTTATGCATGAGTTTGGATATTTCTACAAACGATTTTCCACCTTCAGCAAAAAGCTGAAATGCTTTTTTGACGATTTTTGATTTTTCTTCGTCAATATCTATTCCCCTCGTTTTTGGATTATTGATGTAACCGTATGGCGCTTTGCTTGGCCAAACCCCATTTCGTAATTTTTGGCGATTACCTCGCTTTACATTTTCGCTTAAATTGTCCACATAATATTTTGATTGGCCAAAGGCGATTGAAAGCATAAACTTTCCTTGTGGTGTGCTTTCAAACCAAAACGAGGGGAATTTTAAATCAAGGAGTTTGCCGGTGTCTAAAAGATAAATTATTTTTTCTAGCAAGTCTATCGGGATGCCATGAAAGAATGGCGTTAGCCATTCCTTTCTCGATTTTCTTTAAAACTTCCGCAAATTGTTCTCTTCCGGGAACTTTAGCTGTTTTTGCTTCGGTGATAAATTCAGTTACGGTTAGGTTTTCTCTCTTAGCAAACTCCTTGAGTTCTGCAATCTGAGCTTCAATAGACAAAACCTGTTTGTCTTTTTCGTCTGTAGATTTCCTACAATAAGCAATATATTTGATCATGGTTTTGTTTCTCCTAAATTTTTGCGTTTTTCCTCATTCTTTTTTACGGCGGCTCTCGGCGAATTTGAATTTCCCCTTTGCAGCGCTGTCTGCGGAGGCGGGCGCAGCCAGCGCTATTCCTACTTCCGACTCGATTTCCTTTTTGTTATTTCAAGTCAGTCTGTTAGCTCGCCGCTCCGCGGCTCGCAAGGTGAGCGCGGCGCCCCCACCCGCCGCGCTTCCGAAAAAGTCGCTCGAACATTCCGTCAAAGACGGAACAAAAGAAAAACGCAAAAATTTTAAAGAACATTTATATAACTTAAATGGCCGCCCTGGTGAGCTCAAATCCGTGAGGACTTGTCCAAGACGGCCATTAAAAATCCCCACGATATTTTGAGCTCAACATAACTATAGCAGATTATTTTGTATAAATACAAGGAAAAACTGTTATAATAAGCTTGTGAAAAATAACAATTATCAAATATTCGAACTTGCCATAAGTAAGGCTAAGACCGATCCAAAATTCTCTAAGGATCTTGTGAATTATTTTAAGTATTTAGTATTGAAGAACTGCCCAGAAAAAAGGTTGAATGAGTTAAACTCGATTTTTAAGCATGGTAACCTTCAAACCCTTTTTGACTTTGCGAAAGATGTTGTTCCGGATTGCAGTGAAATTATCACAAATTATGTAAGAGTATACAAATGAACGAAATAACGGAAATTCCCAAAATTGAACCAGTGCCCCTGCGGGGAAAAGAACTTGAGAGAACTCTTTCTCAGCTATCTGCTGATAGGGGTCTTGAACCTCATATTGTAGAGAGATTTTTAATAACCGATTTAGAAAAAACCCAAGGCCTCTCTAGTGCGGACAAGTGGATACCGGCTAGTATGATGGCGGCCCATCTTGTTTCTTTGGCCACAGTTAATTACGCTGGTGATACTCTTCCCGCTCTCGGCACATTACCACCTGCAATCCACGAACTTCTGCAAGCTGTACACAATTTAACTGTAAATGCTGCTAATTCGCCCGCTCTTAGAGATCACCTCCCTTATCTTTTTCTCGAGGGCTCAGTTTTTTATGGAGCAGTAAAAACAGTCCCCAACTGGCTGAAACTGCGTGATAAAAAGGCAACAGCTAGAGAACAACAGACTATCGTTAGACAGAAAACTGAAAGCGGCGAAATGAAATTTAAAATGGCTCAAGGCCATACTGCTGCGTTTGTAGGGAAAGGAGATTGGTTGGCCGACAGACTTCAAGAAGCAAAACCAGATGATCAGGTAATGCAATATGCCCAATTAAAAATTGATAGCGGTGTATGGCAAATTATTCAAAAATTGGACAGACAAGAAGAAGTTTTTGAAACTTTGGACAGAGGAGACTTTCAAAGTGCGGGCGAAGTACTTATTTTGCCAGTCAAAGATGAGGATATGTTTTTGCCTGGAGATGAGGGGCACGATATGAGCCTAGACGAAATTGAAAGCTTGGTTAGTGTTTTGGACGCGTATTGTAAGTCTCGGAATATTGAGTCTAAAAGGATTTTGATTGTTGGTAGAAAAGCCCTCAAAGAAAGTTATGTAACGAGAACTGGCGATGGCGAAATTGAAACTAACTCCGAGACCCTAGAGGAACGAGTTAAAATAATGACGCAAAAAAGAGGCGAGACAGAAATAATTGACCCAACAGAAATTGTTATGCGTAGGATAATGAAGTTGGCTGATGGTAGAAAGCTAACCCTTGCCGGTACTACAGCAAGCGATGAAAGATATGGATTAAGATTTTTTCAAGCTCTTGAAGAGATGGGTGGCTACGAACCCGGAACCGGCGAAGAGATCAGAGTACTGTATAATATCACCGATATACCAACAGAGATGCACGTAGGTGACAACGACATAGCAGTTATACTCGATCCTTCTAAAAAGCAATCATTAGTGAATAGGGGTGTTCCAGAAGAGAATATAATTGTTGTGCCTGATATTGTACTTGATGTGTTAGATAAAAAGGTTGAAGAGTAATTGCGATTGCGGGGCAATCGCAAAAATCGCGCGCGCAAAAAATAACGGAAGCGCGGCGGGTGGGGGCGCCGCGCTCACCTTGCGAGCCGCGGAGCGGCGAGCTAACAGACTGACTTGAAATAAGTTCGAATTTTGTCAAAAACGATTTGAATTCAGGAAAAGGTTGGAGGTCCTAATCCTCCGCGGCTCACAGACAAATTCCAAATCCAAAAAAAACGTGTTATACTCGATACTATGAAAACTAACATATTAAAATACAATGTAATAATTAAAAAGGAAGATAAATATTTTGTTGCATACGTACCAACCTTAGGAATTTCAGACTTTGGGAAAAGTCTTGAAGAGGCAAAAAAAAATGTCAAGGCAGCCATTACTGTTCATGTTGAAGGCCTGATTAAAACTAAAAGTGAAGTTCCTCCGCCTGATAACGAAGATTTTTATATAAGCCAAGCGGAAATTACAATAAACAAAAACCCCAAGTTCGCATATTAATATGCCCAAGCTAGTCCCTCTAAAACCTCGTGAGGTAGAGAGAATACTTTTTAAAGAAGGTTTTAATTTAAACATTAGTAAAAGCAGTCACAGACAATACTTTAATCCCAAAACCAAAGCTCATGCAACAGTTCCATTTCACTCAAGGACTATAGCTCTAGGTACGCTCAGAAGTATCATTAGACAATCGCAATTATCATCTGATTTATTCCGAAGGTAATTTCCTCGCTACCGTAAAAAGTCGGCTCGAACACTCTTGAGCCGAGTCGAAGAAACAAACCTGCCTACCGGCGGGCAGGGAAAAACACCGCGTCAAACGCGGCATTCACGTTTGTCTGTGACGCAAAAATTTTACCAGATCGAAGCTAAAAATTCATCATAACACATCGCAAATGATTAACTTGACATGCCAATACTATTTGTGGCATTCTGACAGGAGAATATACCTCAAAAAAACATGCAAAATTCTTCAAACGAAACCGGTTCGTTTTGGAAAAAGATTGTTTTAACTCTGGTTTTCTTTACATTTACGCCGGTTACACTTTTTGCAAGTGTCTTAGCCCTCACGGCAATTTATGACTCCGAAATTGACACTAAATACACACACACTAATCTTATCGAGGTACCTAAGCCTGGTATACAAGTATATGCATCACTTCCCGACACACTACCTTCTATCTCGGGGGAAGTAACCGCGGAAGATGCCAGGTCCGAAATCATAAGAGAATACTTAGACGCATACAATTCACCACTTATGTCTTACGCCGATTTTATCGTTCAAACGGCCGACAAGTATGGTCTCGACTTCCGACTGCTTACCGCCATAGCCCAAAAAGAATCAGGCCTTTGTAGAGTAATACCCGAAGGCAGCAATAATTGCTGGGGTTGGGGAATTCATAGCGAAGGAACACTTGGATTTGATTCATACGAGGAAGCTATAGAAACGGTTTCTAAAGGTCTAAAGGAAAATTACATCGATCTTGGGTATGTTAGCGTTGAAGAAATAATGGCAAAATATGCTCACCCTTCCTCAACTACCTGGGCTGAAGGAGTTTCCTTCTATATGAATCAGATGCGCTAATAAAATTTATCCTGCTTTACATCCTCTGCTAAAATCCTATATATCACCCTATATGCCGGCCGCATACGATACATACGACTACCCTTCCTACTGGGAAGGACGCGAATACGAACACTGTGCAGAAATATTGGCGATAAAATCCTTTTTAAAAAAAATTCCAAAAATCGACTCAATTCTTGAAATCGGAACAGGTTATGGAAGACTGACACCGAGTTATATTTACCGTGGAAAACGTGTAATTTTATCTGACCCCTCGGGAAAACTTCTGAAAATCGCAAGAAGTAGTTTTAAAGGCAAAAAAGTTAAATTTATCCATTCATGCCTTGAAAACCTGCCCACAAAACTGAAAAGTAAATCAATAGACCTCGCCATCCTTGTAAGAGTGCTTCACCACATCGAAAATCCAGACGAAGCTTTCAGTGTTATAAAAAAATTAATCAAAAAAAACGGGTACTTTATAGTTGAATTCGCCAATAAAAGACACCTCAAAGCTATAATTTCAGAATTTTTCCATGGAAATTTCACCTTCTGGTTGGATATATTTCCCAAAGACGTTTCAGGAAAAAAAGCCAAAAAGAGTAATATTCCTTTCAAAAACTATCACCCCGATACTATTCGGGAAATGCTAGAAAAGTTTGGATTCACTATTTTAGAAGAAAGAAGTGTTTCAAACGTAAGAAGTCCGTTTCTAAAAAAATATTTATCCAAAGAAACCCTTCTATTTTTGGAAAAATACCTTCAAAGACTCCTTGCTAAAATTAGTCTTGGACCCTCTATCTTCATCTTAGCTAAAAAACAATAGAGCTACACAAATAAAAATTCGCGTAATCCGCGTCATATTTCGCATCATTCGCATCGAGCTAAACAATTAGATAAAAAAAGGGGATATCCATAAACCCTATAGTTACGTCAGACAAGACTTATATCGTGTATCTTGACAATCTTACAAAAGTTCATAACTTCTTGAACTTATGCCAGGAAAGTCACCATACAGTTGACATTCCTATAGTATTATGTTATAGTACTTCCACGTTCTGAGGCAAACCGAGTCTGACTCGGATGAGCGTCAGAATTATTCGACAGGGTACCGTCAGGTACCCTGTTTTTTTTGGGAAACATTTATGAGAAAAATTATTTTCTTATCTATCCTAATATTTAAACTTTTATATGCTGATCTCACTTCGGCTGATACCAACGTGAGTGAATCGGCTAAAGTTTTTGTGGCCAACAGAAATTACGACGTTGATTACCGAACCAAATTTCTTAAAAGTTTTCTTGAAAGTCACAACTCTCCGTTTGTAGATCATGCAGACAAATTTATTATGTATGCGGATATTTATCAAATAGATTGGAGACTCGTACCTGCTATTTCGGGAGTAGAATCAACTTTCGGTAAACATATCCCTAAAAATTCATACAATGCTTACGGTTGGGCTAACGGAAATTACAAATTTAAGTCTTGGGAGGAATCTATAGAAGTAGTAACAAGAACACTAAGAGAAAAATATTATGATAAAGGTGCGACAAATATTTCAAAAATTGCGCGTCGCTACGCACCCCCTTCTTCCAGCTGGAGCTGGAAGGTGAAGTATTTTATGGATAAAATTGACCACATTCCAGTCGAATTTGATTTGTAAAGCTGATATAATTCTGATAGCGCCAGGGTGCTGGAATTGGCAGACAGGCACGGCTTAGGACCGTGTGCTCTTACCGAGCGTGCAGGTTCAAGTCCTGTCCCTGGCACATTTTAGGGGTTCGCTTGCCCCGTACATTCGCCCTTTCGAGGCGAGGACGTAGACCTCGCGAGAAAGTAGGAACTATTCGGGGAGTCCTCTCGAGGGCACTTATATGAAAAGGGTTATAGCCATAATTTTACTTATTTCACTTCTATTTTTTATCTATTTTTACTTTTCAACAAAAACTTCCCAGAAACAAGACTCCAATAAAACGGAAGTACTTACAAATGAAAAGGGAGCGCCATTAATGGCAACCGGAAACTGTAATCAAGATACCGATTGTTTCCCCTCTGGATGCTCTTCACAAATATGTGCAAATCATGAGGTCATTACAACCTGTGAAGTTGTCGAAATCCCGGAAAAGGAAACATATTCCTGCGGCTGCGTCGAAAACCGCTGCGTCTGGTACAGAGATCGTAAAAATTGAAAGTTTGCTGTAAACTTAGGATATGAGTTATCAACCTGTCCATATTCATAGGAGGGTGGTTAATAGGAATTTTCATCTAGTTCTTCTATTCCTGCCTTCATTAATTTTTACTCTAATAATCTTTATATATCTTCTCAGTATACGAATTGAACACGTCCAAATAGCCTCAACCAATGAGCCTAAGGTTTTGGGAGACGAAACAAAAGGTACACCCCTTGACAAATGATATTATGTCCTGCAAAATTATTTAGATGAGAAAAGTAATCCTTCTTATCTTTTTTCTTTTTATAGCAGCATTTGTTCCTGTTTATTCTTTTGCCCAAACCTTAACACCCTCTTCGGTCGGACAACAAAAGCGCCTAGAAGTACAGGAAAAATTGGAAGAAAAGAAAGCTCAGCGCGAAGTAAAACTTGAAGAAAGGCAGCTTATCCGAGAAGAAAAAAGAGCTACTCGCGAGGCAAGACTGTCAGAAAAGCGCATAGAAAGAATAAGACATTTCTGGCAACTTCTAAGAAGAAGGCTTTTGGCAGCCGTTGAAAGACTTGAAAGATTAATCGGACGAATTGAATCAAGATTGGCAATAATCGGGGGAGCAAATGAGGATTTGGTCCTGGATGATGTCCTCATCCAAGTAGCTGATGCAAAAGAAATGCTAGCTGGCGTAATTACTAATATTGAAGCAGCGGATGTGGAAGTTGAAACGGCTTTGGCATCACAAGAACCCAAAATGGCATTTGAAATAGTTCGATCTCTGGTGAAGGAAATCAAGACAGATCTCATGGCCATTCATAGAATTTTAGTACACGTAATTGGCGATATAAAAGGCTTAAGAGTCGGCCAAGGTGGTGCGGCAGAAGAAATCCCGACGCCTACTTCGGCTGTTACACCAACTGAAATACCGATTACAGAAACACCAACTCCAACAGTTGAAGTTACACCTACAGTTGAACCAACAGGAGGTGTTTAAAATATGCAACTTGTTTCACGAAAAAACTTTTTAATATTCTTAGCGGCGATTTTGGTAGTAGCCCTTGGTTTTATGGCTTTAACACTTGCAAAACAGCAAAAGCTACCAACAACCAATACCTATCAGAGAGAGATTACGAAGATGCAATCCCAGTCAGACTCCGATAGAGTTAATGATATCGAAAATGATTTGAACGAAACTGATTTTTCCGACGTAGATAAAGAGCTTCAGGATATTGATAAGGAGCTTAATAGTTACTAAACTTCAGTCATATATAATGTCAAAAAAGCTGATAATTGTTGGCATAGCAGTAATAATCAGTGGACTATTTCTAGTTTTATTCAAAGATAGGTTATTAAACTCCGAACTAAATTCAAAATCTCCGATTACACAAATTGATTTCAAAGATTCAAGGCCACAAATAAGAGTAGGTAATGCTGATATTTTCATCGATATAGCGGATGATAACGAAGAAAAGGCTAAAGGTTTGTCCGGTCGCAAAAGTTTAAAAGATAACGAAGGAATGCTTTTTGTTTTTGAAAATACATCTTATCCTTCCTTCTGGATGAAAGACATGCTAATTCCCATCGATATCATCTGGATTGTCGATGAAAAGATTGTAAAAATTGATTCAAACGTCCCCGCTCCTTCTCCCGGAGCGCCCGACCAAGAGCTACCTTTATATCAACCGCCCACAGGAATAGATTATGTTTTGGAAGTCAACGCAGGGTTTAGCGAAAAAAATGAAATAAAGGTAGAGGACAATGTCGACCTTACACAGATATAATGATGCTAATAAATTCGAATAATGCCAATGCATACATATAGATACAAATGGTTTTGGATTTAGGCAATGGTCTTGCAGTCTACATAATTTGTATTTATTCGTAGCATTCGCACGCATTCGTATATTGGCATTACGTTAGTGTAAATTCTTCCAATTCCTTTACCCCTCCAAATGCGATTCTATCAGGAACCGCATCGGACACGGCAATCATTCTTGCAGGAGTAATGATGAAATCTCCCCAACGTTCATTGATTTTATCTATTGAACTAACCAGTTTTTCCTTTTTAACAACATCCTCGAAAAGCTCTAACTGTGTTTCGCTTGACTTTATTAGATTAAAGCAGGAAACTGCAATATCGCGCACGGGTTTTACCTGTGAAAAGCCATGGAGTATTTTAAAAGCCTTTTTATAAATATCGCGCGTGTCAAAAATTACACTTTCCAAAGTAACCCCTTTGTGCCAAAAACTTCCGTCTCGGTAACTGATTGCAAGATGAATTCCTCTCGCTTTATAGCCGGCGCGTCTTAAGCGCGCACTCATCTTTGTAACTAATTTGGATAAAATCGGGGAAAGTTCTTCGGGAGTTGATAATGCCTTAGGTAGAGCATAAGAATTTCCGTAACTTCGTCGCCCGAAAACCACGTTGTCGATCTCCCAACCTCGAATCCGCATAAACCAGTAATAACCGTTTATCGACTCAAAAGCCGCTTTCAATTTCCACAAAGGCGCTTGATAAAAATCGGTAACCGTGTAAATTCCCATATTATTAAGCCTAATCGCGTTTCGGATCTTTATATATGGAAGGTCGGTAAGTTTAAGTTTAGAGTAACAGTTTAAGAAGTTATCTTTATTAATCTCATCCAAACCGTCGGGTTTGTGAAGAGACGAGGCAAGTTTTGCCAAAAATCTATTGGGGGCAATACCAATCGAAACCGTCAACCATTCTCCGATTTCTTCTCTTATTCTTCTTTTAATGTCTCGTGCTTTCTCATGCATCGGAGAACCAGAAAAGTTCCGAAAATCTAATACAAACTCATCTATACTTTTCGGGGTAACGTCATAAGTGTAATCCGCCAACAATTTACGCAGAGCAAGGTGTACATTCCTGTACTTCCATGGATCAGGCGGCAATATTATCAAATCAGGATATAACACCTTGCCGTCTTTCACCCGCATTCCGGTTTTTATACCGTACCTTTTTGCCTCTATAGACGGGGCAACGATACATCCACTGGGAGTGGTGTAAGCCGCGACCGCAATTGGCTTCCCCCTTAAATGCGGATTTGCCTGCTGCTCAATGGTTGCAAAACAGGAATTAAGATCAATATGAATAATGGTTGATTGTTTAGAATTGAAGAACAGTTGAGTTGTGGTTTCATGTTTAAGCATAATCAGACTAAAATTGTTACATTGTTAGATGGCTAAATGGTTAAAGATATAACCATATAACTATTTAGCAATTTAACCATTCAACTTGGCATTCCATCCGAAATTTCCTCCAATCTCCAATGCAAGTTATCGGTATTAAAAACCAAACGAAAAAATAGGCTTTTACTGGCAACCGAAAAAACGTGGAAAAGGGTACGACCCGATCGATATGTATGATGAAGTCCGATTTTAACGATAGGGTAGAGTCGGCCATTCCAAACCAACCACTTGGGAAAAACCCGCTTACTTTTGCCGTCGAAAGAAAGACTAACTGATACTGGTGTGCTAATTCTTCCCACCATATTTTTAAAAATCCCAAATCCAAATTTCTAAATCCTAAATAATATTAAGTTCAAATGCTAAATACCAAATGCCAAATCAATGTTAAATGACTAAATAACAAACTGGTAAAAAGGAGACTTTTGGCCTTTAGATTTTGACATTTAATATTCACTTGTCATTTGTCATTTGTAATTTGTAATTTGTAATTTTTAAAATTGTTCAGGATTTCGGATTTAGTGCTTAGGATTTATTCCCTTTATATTCCAAATATTACCCGAATCTTTACTTTAGTTATAATCCCGAAAAATATACAAATCAAGAGGCAAAATGATTAAAAGGGACGTATTAAGATGCAGTTGACACCTTGGATTTTTTATTTCTACTATAAAAGTAATAATTTTTAAAAACATGCCCAGAAAGTATCTTATACTCCCAATTTTACTTTCTTTTTTCCTTCTCATAGCTTTATCTTATAAACACGTAACAACCGTCCGCTCTGCCGCAACCCATGTTGTAATTTCGGAAGTACAAATTGCAGGAACAAATACCAACGATGATTTTATTGAACTTTACAATCCCACAGACAGTAACTTTGACCTAAATGGCCACAGATTGGTTAAGCGCTCGTCTTCAGGCACGTCAGATACCTCTATAAAAGCTTGGGATTCCGAAACAATTATACCTCCTCACGGATTTTATCTTTGGGCCAATAGCGGTTGGACACCTCCAGTTACTCCTGACACCGTAACGGCTGCAACACTGGCTGCCGATAATGGAATAGCCCTTCGTCAAGGGGCGGAAGATTCCGGAACAATTATAGACGGTGTTGCTTTGGGATCCGCCACAAACGCTTTTGTCGAAACCTCACCTTTTCCGACAAATCCAACCGCAAATCAAAGTATTGAAAGAAAACCTGGAGAGAGCAATTCCACAGGAGGTAATGGTGAAGATACCGATAATAATGCTAATGATTTTGCTATTCGCGCAACCAGCGAACCGCAAAATACAGGTTCAACCGCTGAAACGCCGTCTGAACCTTCCGCATCGCCTACAGAGGAAGTTACTCCAACCGAAGAAATTTCGCCAACCGAAACATTAACCCCGACAGAGGAGGTTACTCTTACTCCCACCGAAGAGCCTACTCCTACACCGACAGAAGAAGCGACCCCAACCCCGACAGAGGAGGTTACGCCAACAGAGGAGCCTACGCCTACACTCGAACCAACTCCAACTCCTACACCCGAACCTACTCCTGAATCATTTGTAATCGGCGTTTTTCGATTCCCCGGTAAAACAAGTGTATGCACTTTGCAGTTCTTACCGCTCAAGATTGGCTTTCTCAGAATTCGTATTCCCAGAATCTTCTGCTCCTAAACTTAAATATAATTATTCCTTGCCAAATACACTAATATTGCCCTAAACTATCTTGATGAGTACACTTTCTCCCCTTAATAAACAGGAACTACCCGCCCCCTGGCCCTTGAGAAAGTTGATAGGGCCAAGTTTTATTATCTTGGGAGTCGGGCTTGGAAGCGGAGAACTTATTCTCTGGCCGTATCTTACTTCAAATTTCGGGCTGGGAATTATTTGGGCGGCTATACTGGGAATTACATTCCAGTTTTTTATTAATATGGAAATTGAAAGGTACACTCTGGTAACGGGTGAGAGCATTTTTGTCGGTCTGACCCGAAAGTTCGGGAAATTCACTCCCTACTGGTTTACGGCAACAACTCTAATCCCTTGGCTCTGGCCGGGCATAATGGCCTCTTCGGCAAAGTTAATATCATCGGCAATGGGCATAATGTATTCAAAGTACGTTGGCATAATATTACTTCTTATTCTGGGCGGACTCTTTAGTCTGGGACATATAGTCTATAAAACTCAGGAAAAGATTCAAAAAGCGATAATACTTATTGGTATTCCATTTGTCTTTCTGATAACACTTTACTTTGCAAAATCGCCCGACTGGACTGCGCTTTCCAAGGGAATTTTCGGTCTGGGAGAAGGATTTTGGTTTTTACCCGCAGGCCTACCTGTTGCAACTTTTCTGGGAGCACTTGCATATGCTGGTGCCGGAGGTAATTTAAATCTTGCCCAATCCTTATATGTCAAAGAAAAAGGTTACGGAATGGCCAAATACGCGGGGCACATAACCAATATTCTGTCGGGTAAAAAGGAAGATGTTAGACTAGAGGGGGCGACGTTTGAATCAAATAGCGAAAATGTCCGACAATTTAAAACTTGGTGGAAACGAATAAACCTCGAGCACGCAATTGTTTTTTGGATAACCGGCGCTTTTACAATGATTCTTCTCTCACTTTTGGCTTACGCAACCGTTTACAAAGACCCCGGGGTCGAAACGAGTATTAATTTTGTCATAAGAGAAGGGGGTGTCATCGCGAGCAGAACTTTTCCTTTTTTGGGAACATTTTTCTTACTGATGGCCGCAGTCATGCTTTTCGGAACACAGTTTAGTGTTTACGGTTCTAACGCAAGGATCTCTAGCGAAAATTTAGTCATAATCGACAAAAATAAATTTACGACCGATAAGCTACCGAAATTTTTCTATGGATTTTTGTGGCTGCAAATATTTGCCGGAATTATTATTTTTGCCTTAGGCTTCACGGAACCGCTCGCGTTGGTCGTGACAGGGGCAGTTCTAAACGCAATTTCAATGTTTATCTATTCGGGACTTATCCTCTGGACAAACATGACGCTACTTGAGAAACCTTTGAGACCGTCGCTTTTTAGAGTAATTGCCGTTGGCTGTGCATTCCTTTTCTACGGCGGCTTTTCGACCTTCACGATTATTTTAAATCTTCAAAAATTTTTTGCACTTTAGTGTACAATTCAGACTATGAAAAAGCCCCTAGTTACTCTGATTCTTGTGGGAGTATCTTTTTTGGCAGGATACTATCTTCGTGACAGACTTAAACTATCTGACAACATTCCAATATCTCTTACCGACAGGCAAAAATCAAAACCCTTAGAGAAATACACCATTGAAAACCTTGCTAAAACCGAAATCAAACCCGGCAAACTTGAAATTAAGGAGATTTTAAAGGAAGAGACTGAATATTCATCCTATCTATTTGAATTCGAATTTAACCCAAATCTCGACGGCAAAACTCTAAAAAAGGTAACCGGACAAATTAATGTCCCTTCCGAGTCGGGGGCTAAAAGATTTCCCATAATAATTATGCTTCGGGGTTATATCGACCAACAACTTTTTAAAACAGGTGACGGTACAAGAAACGCATCAGGGTTTTTCGCCGAACGAGGATTTATTACCTTTGCGCCGGACTTTCTGGGGTATGGAGGTTCCGATGAAGAAACTGCAAACATCTTTGAAACCCGCTTCCAAACTTATGTTACTGTCTTGAGTCTTCTCGAAACAATTAACCATTTGCCAAATAGCCCAAATATTATAAAAATATCCGACACTATTTCAAATCCTTACGAAGTAACGAACAAACTAACTAACCAATTAACTATTTACCTGTGGGGTCATTCAAACGGCGGTCAAATCGCGTTGACTGTTTTGGAAATAACCGGAGCCGATTACCCAACAACGCTCTGGGCACCCGTTTCCAAACCTTTTCCATATTCAGTACTTTACTACACAGACGAGTCTATCGATCGAGGAAAATTGATAAGGCGAGAGCTTTCTGAATTCGAAAAAGACTACGACGTCGAACTTTACTCTCTTACAAACTATTTGGATAAAATTATAGCACCGCTTCAAATTCAGCAGGGGATTGAGGATGATGCCGTCCCTGTTACTTGGAGTAACGAACTGGTCGATAAACTTAAATCTCTTGATAAAGATGTTATATTTAATAAATATCCTGCGACCGACCACAATATGCACCCTAGCTGGGATAGCGTTATCCAAAGAGATCTAGAATTTTTTAATAAGTACCAAGATTGAAACCAATGGTTGACAATAATATTTACAAACCTCATTATTAAAATATTCTAGACGTTAGCCATTAAGCCATTTCAGATACCGACATCTTATGAAGTTAATTATCACTTTAGCTTTAAATATATTTACTTTGCTTATTGTTTCATATTTAGTTCCGGGTTTCACATTTGAAACATTTTGGGACACTATCGTAACCGCAGTTGTAATCGGCGTCGTTAACACATTTATAAAACCGGTCTTACAAATAATCTTTATTCCTCTTTCCATAATTACTTTCGGGATTACCGCATTCCTTATTAATGTGGTACTTTTGTGGGGAGTAAGCTTTGTAGTTCCCGGATTTACAATCGAAAACTTTATGACGGCAGTAATAGCCTCAATTGTACTTTCGCTGGTCAGTTTGTTTCTCCATAAACTTGCCCAAGAAAAGAAAAGCAAATAAATTTTGCTTCAAAGTTGTATAATATTACTCGTCGAAGGATGAAAACATTTATCAAATCCAAGTCAGCGCCAAACGCCGCGGGACCAAAATACAGAACCCCCGATCACTTCAAGGGAAGCCTGTTTAGTGGAGGCAAAAGCAAATTTTCTTCCCCACAACAAAAATTTAACCCCGCTCAGTTTAGAACCCAGCATAAAGGATAGTCTTCTGAAAAATCCTAATTTTCAATTTCTAAATCCAAAACAAATTCAAAACTCAAATACACAAGCCCAAATCACATTATTGGAAGTGTTCATGATTTATTATTTGAATTTTTAACATTGAAATTTGTTTAGAATTTAGGATTTAGTGCTTAGGATTTTAATCCTTTTAGGTTATAATACTCCCATGCCAGCAAAAAAAACTAATCCTAAAACCAATACAGACTCTGTGATTGCTCGCTCCGATAACGGAACTATTCAGATAACCTTTACTATTCCTTTTGAAAACGTCAAAAAATCACGGGATGAAGCCGCAAAAGAGTTCGGGAAAGATCTCGAAGTTCCCGGATTCAGGAAAGGCAATGCGCCGGTTGACAAGGTGATCGAGCACGTTCCTCAAAATACGCTCTTGGAGAAAACTCTCTCGAAAATTCTTCCAAAATTATTGGCTGATGCAATAAACGTTCATAAAATTAAACCCGCGATTTACCCTAAATTTGAACTTGTCAAAGCCCAAGAAGGCGAAGATTGGCAGGTTAGGGCTGTTACCTGCGAAATTCCTAAAATAGAACTCGGCGATTACAAAAAAGATATCACGGGTATAAATCGTGCTAAATCGCTTTGGGTCCCCGGGAAAGTTAAAGAAGAAAAAGAGCCCAGTCGGGAAGAGAAAGAGCAACAAATTTTGAAAACGCTTATTGAAAAAATAAATTTAAAGGTTCCCAAAGTTCTTATTGAGGAAGAAGTAAATAGCCGCTTAGCAAAGCTTTTAGAAAGACTGGAAAAGTTGGGTCTGTCTTTAGAAAGCTATCTCGCTTCAATTAATAAAACTTCCCAAACTTTACGCCAGGAATACGAAAAACAATCTCAGGATGCAATTTCAATCGACCTTATCCTAAGTGAAGTAGCTCAAAAGGAAAATCTAACTATTGAGACCAAAGATATTGACGCGGCGATTAATGCTGCTCAGGCCGATCCAAAACTTGCAAAAGAACTTGACACTCCCGACAGGAGAAAGTTTATCGAGGCAATATTAAGACGCAGAAAAGCACTTGATTATTTGACCTCGTTGATGTAAAATTGCGCCAACTAAATATGGACATAAACGGTAAAAATAAAGGCCAAAAATTACCAAGGCAACCAAACCCACTTGAAGCTTTTAAAGACGATTTAAAAGACATTGGTGCGGAAACTGCCAAAAAGATGCGCAGTGAAGCCGCCAAACTTCCGGGAGATTTCATGGAACAGCTTCTTGGCATAAGATCTGGCCCCAAAAACTTTTCGGGCGAAATTGTTCCGGGTGAGGCAATTGAATTTAGTGAAATCCTGTCGGGCCGCTACGAAGAAGTCAAGAAAGCCAAAAAACAAGTTTCTTTTGAAAGAAGGCTTCTCGAAGAAGAGCGGGTACAGGTTGAGAAAAAGACTAATGAACTAAGAATGCAATTAACCGCAATTCGTGAAGAAATTCTCTTTTTAGCCCAAAAAACAGAAGATTTGGCAGAAGAAACCCAAGTTGCCGCATTTCAGGCACCTGTGGAGCCGGGAATATACCATGTCATTTTCTTTGAAAAACTCCTTGAGTTTGTTAAATCTTTTAGACGAAAAATTGAGGAAGCAAGTATTTGGTTACATGCGGTAAATAGACGCGCAGCCAGGAAAAACGTCTGGGGTGCAAATTATAAAAAATCGGGAGCAAAATACCTTCTTTCAGGTGAACACTATCTACAAAGGTCAGCGGGCTGACCTTAGTTAGTTCGTTAGTTTGTTACTTCGTTCATCGCGATAAACTAACTAACAATGAACGATGAACCATAAACTTTTAGACCCCCTAATCGATCTACTTAAAATCCCTTCCATTTCTACCCAGAAGGAACATAAGAAAGATATGGAAAAGGCACGGAAATATCTCGTGGATTTATTTAAATCAATGGGTTTTAAAACCAAAATTCTAAAAGGCAAAAAACACGACGCGGTTTTCGCACGACTCATCACTAAGCCCTCTTATCCTACTATCCTAATTTATGGCCACTATGACGTTCAACCCCCCGATCCTCTAAACGAGTGGAAATCTCCGCCCTTCCAACCAACCATAAAAGGAGACGACATTTATGCTAGGGGAAGCGCCGATAACAAAGGCCAGCACATGATTCACATAATGGCTGTAAGAAAATTGCTGGAAAATTTAAACCACTCCAGGAGTGTGATTCAATCTACTAACAAAAATAAGGATCACACTCCTGGAGTGAATAAAGCTACAAAATTACTCCCTAACTTTAAATTCATAATCGAGGGTGAAGAAGAAATAGGTTCCCCAAGTATCGATTCACTTGCTGCAAAATATTCTGAAAATCTTCTGAAGTGTAATTATTTAATGGTTTCCGACACCGGAATGAGAATTGGCCAACCCAGCATAGATATAGGTTTAAGAGGTCTGGTATATACAGAGATTTCTCTTCAAACCGCAAAACACGATCTTCATTCAGGCGAATGTGGTGGAATTGCCGAAAATCCGGCAATTTTACTTGCTAAAGTAATCAATCAAATGAAAGACGATAAGGGACACGTTTTAATCCCGGGCTTTTATAAAGAGGTTCGAAAATTGACTAAAAAGGAATTGCAGGAGATTAAGAAGGTTGAAAAATCAAAAGAGGAAGAGATAAAAGACGCTGAACTTTTTGGGATTGGCGGGGGAGAAGCAAAGTATACATTGGGTCAGAGAAAGTGGGCACAACCGACTCTCGACGTAAACGGCATCTGGGGTGGCTACCAGGGTGAGGGGAGTAAAACAATCATTCCTGCTAAAGCATCCGCAAAAATAAGTATGAGACTCGTTCCAGACCAAGACAATGACAAGATTTATTCTGCCTTTGAAAAATATGTTAAGACTTTAATTCCAAAATGGGTAAAGCTTGAAGTCATAAGACACGCCGATTGTCTGCCTTACCTCGCGCCAACAAACCATCCGGTTTTTGATTTAATGAAGGCTAGTCTAAGAAAGGTATATGGAAAAGATCCAATATTTAAAAGAGTTAGCGGTTCAATCGGATTTGTTCCGATTATGGCAAAGGAACTCAAAGTTCCGGTAATAATGGTTGGCTTTGCTTTACCGGGAGCAAAAATTCACGGCCCCAACGAGCACTTCAGTCTATCAAATTACTTTAAAGGAATTGAGGTAATGGAAGATTTTTATTTGAGTCTTGACAAAGTCAAGCGTAATTAAATAAAATATCACAAATTCATGAGAAATTATTCTCTCACCATTGTTAACTTTGTCCTCTTTATTGAGGACTAGTCAACGTGGTGAGGGAATTAAACAAAAATTAAGAACTAAAAAATAAAAATTAGAACAACCTCTCACCACGAGAGGTTTTTTAGTTGGGTAAAATGATAAAAGATAGTGAACCATTAAATTTAGATTTCGAACAACGAGAAAGAAATTTACAGGAAGTATTAGTCCATGCAGTGGAAGAAAATATACAGGAAATGCAAGCTCTGACAGGGCAAGCTGATGAAATTCTAGAAAGAACCAGTTATCGATTTACTAATACCGCTACTCCTATTTTTCCTTACAGTTTAATTCCAATGGTGATTAGCGATGAAAGACAAGAACAATATACACAACAAGATTACCTTATTGACAGGGCTATTTGGAAAATTCTAAGAAGTCCACTGACTTATGAGTCATCGATTATTCTCAGCGGATTTAATCCCTTCGAACAAAGATTAGTCTTAGAAGACTTGGAAGAAAGAACCGCAAATGGGCTGGATAGGAGGATGTTTAGACGAATCGACAGACTAGGAGGTAAATATAATTTACTTTTAGGTCCGACAGACGAAAGACAAATCATTGAAGAGAATTCAAATTCCCCTGATGGTGGGGCTTACCAGTATGGTTTAGCCTTAGCCTTTAATGAGGTTGTCTTACCTGCTATACGGAGGTGGAGTGGAACAAATCTCCCAGATATTCCTCTCGTATGGGATAACCTTATTGAAGAAATGCAACGCGTAGCAATAATATATGGTAGAGATGGTATCAAAGATGTCGCATTAGTCTATTTGGAAGAAGGTAACCATATAGCTAAAGACAGCGAAATGCCTATCCTTGCAACATATCTTCGAGGAAAAGGACTGAATGTGGATTTTATCAATCAACACAATGCTTCTGGTGTGCAACTCTACCAATATGACGCAATTTACAGAGCATTTGATACCTCTCATAAACTCAGTGAAAGTGGTTTAAATGGTTTTGTGGATAACCTTAGAGGTCTCCCAATTGTAGGAAAACCTAGTGAAGTTTTGTTTGGCGCCAAAACAGCAATGGGTATTCTTTCAAGGGCAGCAAGAACAAAAGACTCAAGACTGACAGAAGAAGAAAATGTTGCAATCAATAAAGCGCTTGGTTGGAAAGATGTAATACACCCTACATATTCCCCAACTGTTATTACTCCCGATGGAACAGAATTATTTTGGAAAGACTTTTTAAATAAACATGGTCAGCAAGTATATATGAAGCAGAATATTGGCGGTTCTGGCTATGATATCTTACGTGTTGGCGGAAATGGAATTCAAACTGTAGATCAGTTGGTTGCGGAAGTTGAAAAAGCTTTTGATCGTTCTGCTTTAGAAATCGAAGGGATGGTAGCAACACCTAAAAGACCTTTCGCTCTAAAAGATAATGGAAGTATCCATTTTATCAATGGAAGTTCTGATTATACCGAATATTACGTTGGCGGAAAGCCTACAAAAACAGGTTTTGGTAGGTTTAATGTAATAGAAGGGCTTCAAGAAGATGATCCCCGAATTCTAAAAAACGTCACCCAAGGAGCTAAATTTTCTCCACTTTTGGTCGTGCCTCAAATTTAGAATTTGATACATATATATAATTATGGTAAAAAAAATTGAAAATGCTTTGATCGTTTCTCTAAATCGCGGCAGGGGAAGCGGTCTCACCTTTGCTCAACATGTTGATACTATTCACGAAAGTTTAAACGCATCCGCCCATATTGTGTCGTCTGAATTGCCAAAACAGATTATCAACGCTCCTTATAATTTCCATCAAGTTAATTTAGGAGGAAAACCTATACCTGTTCACGAATTTCTTCCTACTTGTCATTCCCAAATTGAAGCCAATAAGCTTTCCGCCGTCGAAGCCGAAGAATATATCAATGATTATCGGCAAGTAGTAGAAAAGGTGGTAACAACGTATAAACCAGAAATAATGATCCTTCACCATGCTAATTTATCTACAGTTGCCGCAGCCGAGTCCGCTAAGAAATCGAAAACCCCATATGTAGTTTATGTGCACGGAACATGTATGGATGGATATATTGATAATGAGAACCGTGACCCAACTCTATGGAATAGAATTTTGGCTTCCCTTGAGAAGGCAAACTTTCTTATAACTGCTTCTCAGTATGTTCGAAATAGTTTGGTTTTACCCCATATCAATTATCCTGAAAATAAAGTTGTAGTGATCCCTCCGCATCTTGATGATAATTTCGATAGACTTTCGGGCGAAATGAATATTATCGAATCTGAAGAGCAACAGAAGTCAGTGGTATATGTTGGATCAATGATAGAGTCCAAAGGACCACAAGTGTTAGCTGAAGCAAGCGCATGGTATTCTGATTTAGCTCAAACTATTTTTATCGGTGACGGTGCTCTTGCTCTATTAATAGAAGCTAAAGGTAAAAACGTATCAGTCAAGGGTTTTATCTCAGAACAAGAAAAAGTTGATATACTGAAATCCGCAAGTGTCGTTGTCGTACCCTCCCAGAAAAATGAGCATTTTGGTATAACTGTTATAGAAGGAATGGCTAGCTGTGGGGTTGTGATTGTTCCAAACTATGGAGGAATATCTGAAATTCTGGAAGACGGCAGAACGGGTATAAAAATCGACTGTAAAAATTCTGTCCACCTTGGTAAAGCTGTAAAAACTTTACTTGAGGATGAAGAATTAAGGTTAAGAATTAGAAAAAATGCCAAAACTAGTGTAAGAAAAAACTTCTCGAAAGGACCTATCCAAACAAAAATAAGAACGGTTTTGGAAAATTCTTTACTGAATATATGAAAATTAAAAAAGAAATAAAACACGCTTCCACTAGCCTACTGAAAGAGCTTGTAAACGTCTCAAGCTATACATTCGATAGCGTAGGAGTGAACAAATGCGGCGCGATTGTTAAAGATTTTTTAATAAACAACTTTCCTGAAAATAAAGTCCACATAAAAATATTAAAATCTAGCAATAAGAGTAATAAAGGCAATTCAATGATTTGTAATATGGGTAGTACACGCAAACCCAATCTCTTACTTTCTGGGCACTTAGATACTGTCCATAAGAATCATTACTCAAATTTTTCAGAAAAAGATGTAAAATTCTACGGTCCAGGAATAAACGACATGAAAGGAGGAATAGTTGTACTTCTTTTTGGTTTATTAGAATACTATAAAAAAACCAAAACCGTTCCCCACTGCACCTTAGTATTTACACCGGACGAGGAAGATGGGTCTAAAGAATTTTCAAGCGAACTTGGGAAAATATATAAAAACCATAAAATAGGGTTGGTTTTTGAGGGCGGAGGTTTAAATAACGAAATTTGTTACCAAAGAAAAGGTGTATGTCAATTTCGCTTAACTGTTAAGGGTAAGGCAGGACATGCTGGTTATTTTGTTAATAAATACCCGAACGCAATTGAAGAAATGGCTTATAAGATTTTAGAAATAAGAATATTAAGCTCTCTTTATAAAGATACGAGTGTAAACATCGGCAAAATAGACGGTGGTTTAAGGCCAAATATAATTGCAGATAAGTGCACTATCGAAATAGACTGTAGATTCACTTATTTAAAAGAACTTAACAGAATAAGGAGCCTATTAAAACATATAACAAGTAAATCTCGCATAAAAGGAAGTAAAGCAAACTTAGAAGAAACAGCATATTTACCACCCATGGTTCCAGCGAAAAATGGGTTAATTTTGCTTAAAGAAATTAAGAAACTAGCCAACGATATGGAGTTTCCTATTATTTTAGAAAAAAGAGGTGGCGGATCCGATGGAAACTTCATGGCAGACAGGGGTATGGCAGTGATTGACGGACTTGGGGCGTGTGGTGCTGAAGCACATACGAGGAATGAGTACATTATTAAAGATTTCCTTTGGAAGAGAATTCTACTATGTCAAAAAATAATTGAGATGGCAGTGAATTACAATTTCTGATTTAAAAAAATCAAAGATATCATGTAACCGACAGGCTCGTATGAACCGTAACAAGGAAAGGTATACAACACCGATAACGATTGGGTGACTATTAAAAAAGTTTAGAGCAGTAGTACAATATTTTAAAAACCTTCTTACTCTCACTTAATTAGCCGTATTCTGTGGACCCGAGGTCTCGAACCTCCCAGAACCACGCGGTACGGGACTAATCCAGCACTGAATGGTGCTGGGCCCAACCTCCTGATAGTATGTCAGGCACCTAACAATTTAGACATGAGCATCCAACCGAAAAATGTGCTATACTGTCACTTAGATAGCCGTCAACAAAAAATTTCTTCTTCTTAATCTTCAGCAATTTGTTAAAGCTATTATTAGAGAAATTATTATGAAACCATCAAACACGACTGAAGTCGGCACAAAACTAATAGACGGGGGAGTTGTTTATATAGTATATAAAATATTAAAAGAAAAACTGCAAGATAAGGAAGAAAGAATAATCCACTACAAACCATATTTCAAAAATGTTTACAATAGTACGCTCGTATGTTCTATTCCCGAAAGCAGTATTTTAAATACCGACCTCAGGATACCCGCGTCAAAAAAAGAAATAAAAGAACTTCTCTTTTATTTATCTGTCAAGTTGAGAAAAAACAAAGAATTAGATCTTGACGATGCATCCGCCATTTTAAGCTTGAATAATATAAGTGACGCTGCATACGTAATCAGAAAATTTTGGAAAGAAAGTCTAAAAAAAGGAGTTGATTTTAAAAAATCCAAAAAAGATCTTCTCAAAAAAGCAATAAATATGATTATTGAGGAAGTTGCTCTGGTAACCAAAACATCACCTGACAGTGCCAGAGAAAATATTACCACAGCGCTTAACAGACACTAAAAACTTCATGTGGGTGATCACCCGACGGGTGGGGTCCGGGTGCTAGCATCTTCATCGATTATTAACCCATCCTGGATAAGCACTATATATAGTTTCTCTCGCTTTTATGGTTTTGTCGTCAAAGACAATCCCCGTCAAAAGCTTCGGATGTGAAGGCGGAATTCTTCCTGTTACCTCATCCTCAAATCCCAAAACAAATTGTCTGGCAACCTTTACGATGGGTAATTCTAAGTCCGCGACGACTTCACAAGCTGAATTTGCAATTATTAATCTTTTCACCGCAACAATCTTTGCTGCATTTCCAAGCATCAATAGTGATGTCTCGCCACTTTCAAAGTCAGTTAATCCGAACGTTCCGACTTGTGTTTCCACACCCATTCTCGGCGCCATATACGCAACTGCATAATCAAGAGTGGTTCCTCCGAGTCTATTGACTTCCATTGGGGGATAAATCATTAAATTTCCTCTCACAGTACTAATTTCTTCTCCGGCCCCATCGGCAAATATTGCACCTTTAGCCTTTACCATATCTGAGGTATCTAATCTGCTAAAGTCAACCAACTCAACTTTACCTGTTTCAGGATTTAGCCAAAAAGGGGCCAAAAAGAGACACTCGTGAATCGGTATGCCCAATTTTTCCTGCATAATTTCTTTTCTATAACCGATTAGTGTTCCACGTGGATAGTTGGCGGCTTCTTTAGCCCAAATTCGCCCATGTCTTTGTAAATCAAGATAGGCAACCACATTTGCTCCTTCTGTATATGTTTCTTCTGGATGATAAAATGGCCAATTCCACTCTTCTATTACCATTTCAGTCTGAAAGCCTTTTGGAGGATTGACTCCTGCATTACTATTTCCCCTGAAGATAGCGGGGCGGACATAGGCTCTTGAAGGTCTCCCGTTCGATGAGAGAAGTTGTGACCCCAAAACTTTACCTAAATCAACAATTGCCTGGCCAAAATTGTTCATAGACATTGGAAGATTGAAGTGATGAGTTTCAACCGACCTTGTAGCTCTTGTCAATCTTGGTCCAAAGAGTATGAGATTACCTCCTACTATTCTGGGTTGGCCATTTACATCATTTTCCACTATAGGTTCAAGACTTAATCCCTCAAATACACGCTGTCCGTAATCATCATATGGAACCGAGACTCCTTTTTTATTCAAGGGGTGTTGTGGAGGAACAAAAATTGGCTTACCTAATTGATGTGAATATCTAAATACCAATTTTGCTGCAGGAAATCTCTCAAGAAATTCTGATTGTTCTTTAAGATCGTCTGACGATGGTGAATCATACTTTCGCAATTCCTCTTCGGGTGGTATATATCGGTATATCCTTTCAGAAAGGGTTTCTTGAGTCTCTTCTAGTTTTACTATATCGCCCCCTTGAATTAAACCCATGGTGCAAGAATATTATAGTAATTTGATTGAAAATCACAAGGAGATTTGTTTGATAATTTTAATTTGTGGACCGGAAGGGACTTGAACCCTTAACCTCCTGACTGCCAGCCAGGCGCGCTAACCAATTGTGCCACCGGCCCTAATTTACGTACCCGGCTAATTTTACACTGATCTACTAAATTAACCTCAATTGTGGACGACGTTGGGATTGAACCAACGACCTGTCGCCCAAGGCGACCGCTCTACTAAATTAACCTCAATTGTGGACGATAACCTCAATTGTGGACGACGTTGGGATTGAACCAACGACCTCTTCGATGTCAACGAAGCGCTCTACCACTGAGCTAGTCGTCCATCTACTAACTCTGCTTGATTAAGATTTTTAATAATTCCCTTCCTTTTCCAGTTTTAAAAAACAGTTCTCGTTTATACGCCTCCACCCTAGTTTTATATTCTTCCTTATAAATCAAATTAAATGGTTTTGTTAACCTCGTATATTTGCTTTTCCCAAGATTATGTTCATTAAGCCGCCTTTCAAGATTACTAGTAGATCCCGTATAGAATCTGCCATTTGTCAAACTCTTAAGGACGTAGACAAAATACATTTTAGAACCTGTGACCTGTCGCCCAAGGCGACGGCTCTACCACTGAGCTAGTCGTCCGCTCGAAGTATTATACAAAAACACTCTAGAATTTGCTAATATGTATTTGTGTTCAAAAGAATTAAAAAATATCACGAGGAAAACGCCGAAACTCAAAATGCCGTTAAAACTTCATTTGAATCTCTGAAAAAACTGAAGATTGCTTATATTCCGTATAACGAACTTCTCAAAGAAGGCTTTTTTGCCGGCATAGGCTGGGCTTTGGGAGTAACTGTTGGTTTTGTAATTATTTCCTCTCTACTTGTAATTATCCTGAATTTATTGGGTGGTCTTCCCCTGATCGGTAGTTGGACGGCGAATATTATTGAAGAGACCCAGTTGCAGCTTCTTAAAAGAAACCCTATAATTCGTTAAACATAAAATGAAGTCCCAAAAAAACCTCGATAACCTAAGGCACTCAACAAGCCATCTTTTAGCGGCAGCTTTATTGGAAATTTATCCCGATTCAAAACCGACTCTTGGACCACCCATAGAAGACGGGTTTTATTATGATTTTGATAACCTGAAAATATCCGAAGAAGATCTTCCCAAAATTGAGGAAAAGATGAGGGAAATATTGCCGTCATGGAAAAATTTTGAACGACATGAACTAAAAGCCGATGATGCAAAAAAGGAGTACCCCAAAAATCCTTACAAGCACGAAATGATTGAAGAGTTTTCGGAAAAAGGTAAAAAGAAAGTTAGTTTTTATAAATCCGGAGATTATTGGGACCTGTGTCGCGGGGGACACGTTGAGCATCCGGACAAAGAACTTCAGCATTTCAAACTCCTCTCCATCGCTGGTGCCTACTGGCGAGGTTCTGAAAAAAATCCCATGCTTACCCGAATTTACGGAACCGTTTTCCCAACCCAAAAAGAACTCGACGAATATCTTAAAAATCTTGAACTAGAAAAAGAAAGAGACCACAGAAAAATTGGCAAGGAATTAGATTTATTTGTCTTTTCTGATCTAGTCGGAGCAGGTTTACCACTATTTACCGAAAAGGGAGCAGCAATCAGGCGAGAACTTGAAAGGTTTGTCCAGGATGAAGAAATTAAAAGAGGATACAAGCACGTTATCACGCCACCCCTTGCTAAAACCGACCTCTACAAAACTTCGGGTCATTATCCGTATTATAAGGATACAATGTATCCGCCAATGGTGGTTGACGAGGATGAGCTGATTTTGCGTCCAATGACTTGCCCTCACCACTTTATGCTATATAAATCGCGCCCCAGAAGCTATAAAGAACTTCCTTTAAGGATAGCGGAGTTGGCCTCGCAGTTTAGATATGAAAAAAGCGGCGAATTATCTGGATTAATGAGAGTACGGATGTTTTGTCTTGCCGATGCGCATATTGTTAGCAGGGTTAACCAAGCAGAGGTTGTAATTAAAGAGGTACTGGAACTAATCGATTACATTTCAGAAGCTTTAGGATTGGAAAAAGGCAAAGATTACAGATATAGGCTTTCCCTCGGGGATAGAAACGACGATAAAAAATATTACAAAGATGACAAGGCTTGGGACAAAGCGGAAGAAACACTCCGAAAGGTACTTAAAGAAACAAAGTCTCCCTTTTTTGAAGCCGAAGGCGAAGCTGCTTTTTATGGTCCGAAAATTGATGTTCAGATGAAAAAAATTTCAGGAAAGGAAGAAACAGCTTTTACAGTACAGTACGATTTTGTAATGCCAAAAAGATTTGACTTAACCTATGTAAATGAAAAAGGAGCAGAAGAACAACCAATTGTAATCCACCGCTCATCAATCGGTGCAATCGAAAGAGTTATGGCTTTATTAATAGAAAAATTCAATGGTAATTTTCCAACTTGGCTAACTCCGATTCAAGTGAAAGTTCTTCCGATATCGACTCGTCATATAAAGTATGCGGAAGAAATTGTTAGTAAGCTGAAGGAGGGGGGAATCAGGGTTGAACTTGATGACAGAAATGCAACTTTGCCTGCAAAAATCCGAGATTCACAGATGGAAAAAGTTTCCTATATGCTGGTTGTGGGGGATAAAGAGCAGGAAAAAGTAAGCGTAAGAGTAAGAGTAAGATCCGGGGAAGATCATGGAATGCTAAAGTTGGAGGAATTTATAAAAGATATTAGAAAAGAAATCGACGAGAAAATCATAAACTGAAGCTTGATAGATAAAGCTTAATAATATAAAATAAACCTAATCTAAACTTGAAAACCGGTCTTTTTAACTGGCGATTAAATAATCAAATAAGAGCACCCGAGGTTAGGGTTATTGGTGCGGATGGTAAACAGCTTGGGATTCTTAAAACTAATGAGGCTCTTTCAAAGGCTCATGAGGCGGGTTTAGATTTAGTAGAAATTGCCCCAAACGCTAAACCTCCTGTTACAAAAATCGTAGAATTGGGAAAATTTCGTTATCAGGAAGAAAAGAGGTTGCAAAAACTAAAGAAAAAGGCCAAATCAAGCGAGCTTAAAGAGGTGAGGTTTTCGCCTTTTATTGCCAATCACGATTATCAAACAAGACTCGATAAAGTAAGGGAGTTTTTAGACGAAAGCAACAAGGTAAAAATAGTCGTAGTCTTTATGGGAAAACAGATGGGAAGTACAAATTTCGGATATACTCTCTTAAAAAGAATAAAAGGCGATCTGGGAAATAGAATCGCAATAGACATGGAACCGAAGTTTTTCGGAAGACACCTGGCCATGGTTATTTCTCCCATAAAGAAAGGTAAGGTAATAAATGATGCTAATGATTCGAATAATGCCAATGCATACTAATAGATACGAATTGTTTGGATTTAGACAAAAGCGTCAAAATCTACATAATTAGTATTTATTCGCAGCATTCGCATAAATTCGCAGATTGGCATTATAATCATTTGTATGCCTAAGCAAAAGACACGAAAATCAATCACAAGAAGATTTAGAATAACCAAAAAGGGGAAAGTCCTGCGTTTACAGGGATTTAGACGTCACTTGAATGTTAAAAAATCATCCAAAAGGAAAAGAAGATTATCAAGAGTAGTTGCAACGAAAAATCCCTGGGCTAAAAAAATTAAAAAAGTTTTAGGAAAATAGATTAGCATTATATTTTTATGACTAGAGTCAAAAGTATCGCTCAGCGAAGACATCGTAAAATTAAAAAGGCTGCACGCGGCTTTAAACAAGCTCGTAGAACGCGTGTAAAAGCCGCTAAAGAGGCCTTGCTTCATGCAGGTCAGTATGCATATGTTGGGCGCAAGCTTAGAAAAAGAGATTTGAGAAGTCTTTGGATTAAACGCCTTAATGCCGCCGTTCGGCAACACGGACTTTCCTACAGCAAATTTATTGCTGGCTTGAAGAAAGAAAAAATCGAGCTAGACCGAAAAATTCTCGCCGACATCGCAGTCAACGACCCCGATACTTTCGCAAAAATCGTCTCCGAGGTAAAATAGTTTAGCGACCCTAATATACTGATTACACCCGAATTGCCAGAATTAATTTCAATGTTATCACCAAACGACATACAAAATCTAAAAAATGAAGCTCTGGCTCAAATCATGGAGGCAAAAAGCGCGGAAGAGCTGGAAGGCTTAAGGATCGCATATTTGGGAAGACAGGGAAAATTGACGAAGTTAATTAAAGAGATTAAGAGATTAAGTGGTTCTGAAAAGGAAGAGGTGGGAAGGCTTATTAATGAAAGCAAAAACGCTCTTCTAGAAACTACAGCGTCTAAAAAAAATCAATTTAAGGTTGTCAGGCGTGAGTGGTTTGACCCGACACTTCCGGGAGCAAAAGTAAAAATCGGTCATCACCATCCTACAACTCTGGTCATAAATGAAATGTATGAAATCTTTAAACACCTGGGTTTCTCGATTCTGGAGGGTCCTGAAATTGAAAACGATGAGTACAATTTTGGCAAACTCAATTTACCCAAAGATCATCCTGCAAGAAGCTTACAGGACGCTCTTTATATAGAAGAGCCTGATATAGTTTTAAGAACTCATACATCCTCGGTCGAAGCTAGGGCATTATCAACTCTTATACCCCCTTTCAGAATTGTCGTTGCCGGTAAATGTTATCGCTACGAAAATGTCAACGCCAGTAATAACGCAATGTTTTACCAATTCCAAGGCTTTGCACTTCAGGCGGGGTTATCAATGGCAGACTTGAAAGGAACTCTATATTATTTTGTTAAATCATTCTTCGGCGAGAAAAGAGAAATACGCTTCCGTTGCAAATACTACCCCGAAGTAGAACCTGGCGCAGGATTAGATTTAGATTGTCCTTTTTGCAATAAGAAGGGTTGTGCAGTCTGTAAAGGACGTGGTTGGCTGGAAATGCTGGGAAGCGGAATGATCCACCCCAACATATTAAAGGATTTCGGATACGATCCTAAAAAAATAAGCGGATACGCCTTCGGAATGGGTTTGGACAGAATTGTGATGGACAAATTCAAAATTGCGGATATTAGAAGCCTTTATAACGGAGATATTAAATATGAGAATACCGGTTAATTGGCTGAAAGAATATGTAAAAGTACCTGATAATTTATCGGAGCTTACCGGTAAATTGACTATGGCGGGTCATATGCTGGATAAACTGGATAAAGTCAATAATGACGTCATAGTCGATCTTGAACTTCGGGGAAATAGGGCTGATTGTTATTCTATATTAGGAATTGCCAGAGAAGTTTCTGCTTTATTTAATACTCCCCTTAACTATCCTAAAATCTATCAAAAGAGTCATAAAGTACTTCAATTAAATGAAGTGGGGTTAAAGGTGACTTCCGATTATCTTCAAAGAGTCATTATGATAATTATTCGAGATATTAAATTAACCCAATCTCCTAATTGGTTAAAAGAAAGACTCGAAGAATACGGTATCCCCGCTATAAATAACATTGTTGATTTAAGTAATTACGTAATGCTCGAAACCGGTCAACCGATGCATACTTTTGATCTTGATAGAGTTGGCAAAAACTTAACAATCAGACTGGCTACAAAAGGTGAACAAATGACTACTTTTTTAGGAGAAACAATAAGTCTTACAAATGATGATCTAGTTTGGGCTAACGAAAAAGATATTCTGTCAATTGCTGGGGTTATAGGAGGAAAACTCCACTCAATCTCAAATGAAACAAAAAATGTGTTGCTTGAAAGCGCCAGCTACAATCAGGCCAATATCCGTCGCAGTGTCCACCGGCACAAACTTTTAACCGACGCAGGCATTAGGCACGAAAAAGAGCTAGATCCAAACTTGGTTGAGTTCGGAATTTACAGATTTTTGGAGCTTATAAAGGAAAACAAATGGGGAAAAATTGAAAATAAAATTTTAGACTATTATCCAAGTTTAACTAGACCATGGAACCTGAATTTAAATTTTGGCTACCTGAACACCTTGTCAGGAAGGGTAATCGAGCCAAAAAAGGTTATCGAAATCTTAAAGCGGCTTAGTTTCAAGATCATTAAAGAAAATTCGAAAGACTTAGAGGTAGAATGTCCAACCTACAGAACCGATGTTAAATCTGAAGAGGATCTCATAGAGGAGGTCTTAAGAATAGATGGTTACGATAAAATTCCGGAAAAAATCTTATCAGTTGAAATTCCGAAAAATATCACACCGAATTTTATTAATCAGGAACAAAACATAAAAAACAATCTGGTTTCTTTAGGCTTTGACGAAATTATAAGCCTTCCTTTTGTTAGACAAGAAAATCTAAGACTCAATAAATATCTGTTCGAAAAAATAACGCTACCCGTAAGAGTAGTAAATCCTCCATCTCCCGATATCGAAGAAATGAGAATGACACTTTTTCCAAACTTATCTGATTTTACGCGAAAAATAATAAATGAAAGAGGAGATGAAGTCCGGCTTTTTGAAGTTGGAAAGATATATTTCAAAAATAAAAAGAATTATATTGAAGAAAGAAAAGCGGGTATTTGCTATTGGAGTAAAAACAAAGAAAGTTACTTTAAGTTCAAAGGATTTCTTGAAGCATTCTTCACAAAGATAAGTATAGTCGGTGCAATCTTTATTGAAATGGATTCTCCGATCTTTCTAAATTCGTATAAAATAAGCTTGTATGGCAAAATAGTGGGAATTGGCGGTGAGATTGACAATATTTATTATGCCGAGATTGACCTAGACAAAATACTTAAAGACATAAGTGCTCCGCAGGTAACCCTCTGGCCAAAATATCCCCCGCAAATAGAAGATATAACTTTAGTCGTCCCTGAAAGAACTAAAATAGGAGAGGTAATTCAATCAATAAAATCAGTTGATAATAATGTATCGGAAGTCGAATTGATAGATATTTATAAAGATTCACACACTTTCAAGATTTGGTACCAAGATCCTAAAAAAACTTTAGATAACGAAGAAGTCGAGAAAATAAGAGTGAAGATTGTTAAAATTCTAAGTAATAAAGGATTGAAAATCAAAGGCTAAATTGGGGTTGGGGTAGGCGTCCCCGTTGGAATAGGGGAGGGGGAATAATCCCAGGGAACTTTTACGCCGATTGTTATACTTCTATCCGATTCTTTCCCAGATGAATCTTTGGCCTTTGCACGCAGCCTATGAATACCATCCGAAAGCTCCACGTCCTCCCTGAAGGGCGGCCTCGTAAATGATCTGATTCTCGTCCCATCGACTTCCAATTCAACCAGGATAATGTTATTTGTCGAATCAGCCCGTATTTCTACTGCAAATTTATTTGGGAGATTTGAATCATTGTCGTGAGGAGTCAAAAACTCAACATTCACAGGATTACTTGTCCCGCAGTAGTCGCTTGGAGGTCGATACCTTGGGTCAGATTGAGTTCCAATCCAGCTTAATATTCCTTCCTGCCATTTGTTAACGCCATCAATTCCTCCGGTCGGATCTTCTTCTTTAAATACAAAAAACTCCTTTTCTTCATAATTCCCGGAGGCTATATCAGAAGGAGTTGCCAAACGCCCATCACTTTTACATACCTTCAATCTTACGTGTACAGGATCTTCTCCCGGCTCGGTTCCCACAATAAATTTCTCAATTCGGGAAGGGAAACCATCGTGGGCAGAATAACCGGAAACCGAATCAATGGATTTTGTTACAATCCCACCGGGAACTTCGAAGCTTATATTCGGTTTTTCTTTTAAACTTTCTAAAATAATCCTTCTCCAAATAGGTGACGCACCCGTTACGCCTGATGCAACCTGAAGCATCTCGCTATTATCGTTATTCCCTACCCAAACACCCGCTAAAGATTGGGAATTTCCACCGACCGTCCAGTTATCTCTTTTGTCATTAGTAGTTCCTGTTTTTACCGCAATTTGACGCCCGGCAATATTAAGAAGTGAGTTTAACCCGAATACTTCCTTTCTGGCTTCGTTATCGGACAAGATGTCAGCAATTAAATAGGCTTGTTCGGGAGTCAAAACACGCCTTCCTTTTTCGGGCTTTATCTCCTCTAATACTTTTCCTTCAGAGTCTTCGACTTTAAGAATTGCAATAGGGTCAACCCTAAAACCCTGATTCATGAAAGGAGCGTATGCGCTTGCTAGTTCAAGCAGTTTAACCTCACCCCCACCGAGCGTAAGCGAGAGGCCTACTCGACTTAGGGTGTCCTGTGTTGGCGGCAGAGTGGAAATTCCCAAATCATAGGCGGTTGAGAGAGTATCCTTAATTCCAACCATGGCCAGCATTTTTACTGCAACCAAGTTAATTGAGTTTCCGAGAGCAAAGCGAACTTGAACAGGACCCCTGCTTTTCCCATCATAATTCACGGGTTTATATGTAGGCTGCCCGATACCACCCGGAAATTCTGTCGGAACATCCATTATTGGCGTCGACCCGGTATAGCTCTTTTTAAAAGCCGTAACATAAGTAAAGGGTTTGAAGGCACTTCCCGGCTGTCTTAGAGAAAGCGTAACATTCACCTGTCCATCAATATCGGGGTCGTTAAATCCGCGCGAACCAACCATCGCCAGAATTTCCCCTGTTTGAGGATTTATCACGACAGCCGCACCGTTTGTAATATGTAAACTTACTACCTTCTCGATTTCCCCTTTGACGATACCTTGCGCAGCCTCCTGTAGTTCTAAATCAAGTGTCGTTGTCACTTTTAATCCGCCCTGCTCGACAACTCTCTCGCCATATCTCTCTTCCAGAATTCTTTGAACATACTGAACAAAATGCGGGGCTTTGAAGTTGGCACCTCTTTCCTGAATTTCAACGACTGGAAGTTCATTAAGAGCATCCTCTTCTTCATCCTCGGAAATATATCCATCCTCACGCATTCGTCTTAAAACCTGTTTGGTCCTGTCAATATAGGCATCAGGGTAACCCGAGTATGGAGAATAGTAGGAAGGTCTTTGGGGAAGTCCAGCCAGAATTGCCGACTCAATCAAATTTAAATCCTTTACCTCTTTATCAAAGTAAGTCTCGCTAGCAGTTTCCACACCCCAAGCAGTTCCGCCGTAGGGCGCTTCATTAAGGTACATCTGAAGAATTTCGTCTTTCGAATATTTTCTTTCGATCTGGATTGCCAGAAGGAACTCTTTTATCTTTCTAATAATCGTTCTTTCTGGGGTCAAAAGAACATTTTTGACAAGTTGCTGAGTTAATGTGGAACCACCCTGAGCATAACCTCGAGTAAATATCCGCGAAATCCCCCTGAGTATTCCGAAAGGATCAAAGCCTTGGTGCTTATAGAAGTTCTTATCTTCAATCGCAACCGTTGCATTCTTTAAATCTTCTGGAATATCCGACAAGACTACGGGCGTTCTTTTTTGTTCGGCAAAAATGTCGTATAGAACCTGGCCATTCCTATCCAGAATTTTTGTTGAAAAACCTTCACGCCTTACTATTTTGTCGGGAGAGGGTAGGTTAAAGGCAAAAAGAGGCAGGATTACGAAAGAGCCGATAAATAAGGCAATTACGCCCAGGAATAAAAGTTTGGCCAATCTCGCCAACGACCGACTTTTCTTTACTGCAACGGGAACATAAGACCACCTTTTTTTAAATCTTTTTCTTCTCCTGACTTCTCTCCATTTAGACATACTTAACCATTCTAGCAAAATATCCTTTGACCTCAAAGAAATTTGGGGCTAAAATTCAAAGTATGGACAAAATTGATGAAGTTTTGACAAGGGGAGTGGAGCAAATCTTGCCGTCGAAAGAAGGATTAGCAGAGTTAATGGGGAAGAAAAAAATAACCCTTTACCAAGGATTCGACCCTTCTATGCCATCTTTGCACCTGGGAAATTACGTAGGATTAATGAAACTTAGACAATTCCAAAAACTCGGTCATAAAGTGATATTTCTAGTCGGTGATTTCACCGGGATGATAGGGGACCCTTCTGATAAATTAGCTGTCAGAAAAAAATTATCAAGAGATGAAGTTTTGGAAAATTCTAAAAAATATAAAGAGCAAGCATCTAAAGTCATATTTTTTGAAGGGGAAAATCCTGCAGAAATTAAATATAATTCCGAGTGGAGCGACAAGGTAAATTTTAAAGACTTAATTGAAATAACTTCCAGTCTCACGGTGCAGCAAATGATTGAAAGAGATATGTATCAAGAACGTCTAAAACAAAATAAACCTATTTATCTTCATGAATTTTTATACCCTGTCGCACAAGGATACGATTCTGTGGCAATGAATGTCGACCTTGAGATAGGAGGGTCTGACCAAATATTTAATATGCTGGCGGGTCGGACGCTCATGAAGGCGATGAAAGGCAAAGAAAAGTTTGTTCTTGCAACAAAGCTTTTGGTGGATAAAGAAGGTAACAAAGTCGGAAAAACGACGGGGAATGCGCTTTTCCTGGATACTACCGCTGAGAATTTTTTCGCAGGAATTATGTCCTTTCCGGACGAGGTAATCGAGCTTGGATTTGAGCTTTTAACAGAAGTTGAACTTGATGGGTTAGTTGAAAAAGTTAAGTCTAACCCGATGGGCGAAAAGAAAAGACTTGCACATGAGGTTGTCAATATACTCTGGGGAGAGGGTGATGCCAAAAAAGCCCAAGGACATTTCGAAAAAAATTTTCAAGAGAATAAACCGGAATTCAGGCAAGAATTAGCGGCCAAAGAAACTTTAGTCGAAACAATTTCTCAATTAGTCGGAAGCATGAGTGAAGCCAAAAGACTGATCGCCCAAGAGGCTGTTGAAATAAACAACTTAGTGGTTACTAATCCTACAATGAAAATTAGAGGTGGTGAAGAAATCAAAGTTGGCAAAAAGATTTTCATTAAGATCAAGAAAGGTCTATAAGTAACGGGTGTCAAGCTAATCCACCCGACGGGTGGTCAGTTATATGTTTGGGAGTAAAAAACATCAAAAACTTGTAAAAATATTGGTGATAATTGCATCACTTGCACTTTTATTGACTACTTTTTTACCTTTTTTGTCCTTCGCCTTCCGCTAGTCAAAAGTGATATTATTTAGCTACCGACATGGATTTATCGACTTCTGTAACAAACTTGCCTCTTGTAGGGCCGGCATATGCGAGACGCCTTGAAAAGTTGGGGATCGAAACGCTTGAAGACTTACTTTTCCATATACCACATCGCTACATAGACTACCGATTAATCTCAGTAATCGGCAGAGTTCAGGTTGGAGAAACAGTAACCATCCAAGGAAATGTCGATTCGATTAAAAATATCTACACAAAGTTTGGAAAAAGAATCCAGCTTACCCAAGTAACAGATAAAACAGGATCCATGCAAGTGGTCTGGTTTAACCAACCATATCTTGTAAATAGCATCCGAAAAGATGAGAAGTACTCATTCTCGGGTAAATGCGATTGGTTTGATAGAAAAAAGAGTTTAATCTCACCCGAATACGAAAATATTCAGGATGGCCTAAATACGGTTCATACGGCAAGGCTTGTTCCGGTATATCCTGAAACGGCAAGGCTGTCTTCGAAATGGATCCGTGGAAAAATATCTAATTTGTTTTCTACTTCGATCAATGAAATCAAAGAATATCTGCCTGACGAATTAATATCCAAGCTTAATTATCCAACAATTATCGATTCTTTACATTATGTACACTATCCCAATGAATTAGACCAAGCCGAAAAAGGCAGAGAAAGACTTGCATTTGACGAACTACTTTTTTATCAGCTCAGAAGTCTTTACAGGAAAAGTGATTGGCAAAAAATCAAAACAGTTCATTCATTAAAAGTGGACAAAAAGATTCTGGAAAAATTTAAAAAAGGGCTTCCTTTTAGTTTAACTTTCTCGCAAGAACGCTCTATCCAAGAAATTCTAAAAGACGTTGCTAAGAATTATCCCATGAACAGACTTTTAGAAGGCGATGTTGGTAGCGGAAAAACGGTAGTCGCGGCAGCAGGAGCTTTTGCAGCTTTTGTAAACGGATACCAGTCTGTTTTTATGGCGCCGACGCAGATTCTTGCTAATCAGCACTTTAATACGCTAAAGAGCATCTTTGACCCATATAAGGTAAGAGTCAGTCTGGTTACATCAGAAGGGGTAAAAAAAGATCTTGGCAAAACAGACATTTTTGTAGGAACACATGCTTTAATCCACAAAAAGTTGGATTTTGATAATGTGGCGCTTGTAGTAATCGACGAACAACATAGGTTCGGAGTCGAACAAAGAGCCCATCTGGTCAATAAATCGGAAACTAAGCGCTCCTCACCACACATTCTAACCATGACCGCAACACCAATTCCCAGAACTATTGCTCTTACCGTATATGGAGACCTTGATCTATCGACGCTCACAGAACTTCCGGAAGGCAGAAAGCCAATAACCACCTGGCTTGTTCCGCCAGAAAAACGAGGGGCAGCTTATAACTGGATAAGAAATTTTATAAAAAAAGAGGTGATACAAGCATTCATTGTCTGTCCTTTAATCGAAGAGTCGCATGTAGAAACCATGAAACAGGTAAAAGCGGCAACAGCCGAGTATAAAAAATTACAGGAAGTTTTTAAAGATCTGAATATCGGACTTTTACACGGAAAGCAAAGCGCAAAAGAAAAAAATGGGACCCTAGACGCTTTTAAAAGAGGAGAGTTACACATTTTGGTTTCAACTCCGGTTGTAGAAGTCGGAATTGACGTTCCCAATGCTACCATCATGATTATTGAGGCAGCAGAAAGATTCGGTTTGGCCCAACTTCACCAATTAAGAGGCAGAATCGGTAGGGGAGAAAAGAAATCTTACTGCCTTTTATTTACGGAAAGTAAATCGCAGAAAGTACTGAACAGGCTGAAAGCACTGAAGGAGAATAAATCAGGGTTTGAACTTTCGGAGCTGGATTTAAAACTTAGAGGTCCAGGAGAAATGTACGGCACCAAACAACACGGTTTTCCTGAATTAAAAATTGCCTCTTGGAGCGATGCGGGTTTAATCAAAATGACTCGAGAAGTCGCCCAAGACGTAGTTACAAATCCTCAGACCTACCCAAAGCTCATCCAAAAAATCGAATCCCAAAATATCGCTCCAAATTGATATCCAGATTGGAATTTACAATTTCAATCTATTAAGTTAAAATTGTCCCATGGCACCGCTACCAAAGAAAAAGCATACCAGGTCAAGAAGTGGCAAAAGACGAAACAGTCCGTCTAACCGACGTACTTTGCAGAATTTATCAAAATGTCCCTCTTGTGGAAAACTACGACAACCCCACAAGGCATGCCCACATTGCGGCTTCTATAAATGAAAACTGCAAAAGATCCTAGACACCAAATAAGACGCGAGACTGTTAAGGCACTATTTGCCGAAACTTTTACTAAACAGGGAGAATACTCATACTTAGTCAAAAAAATTCTAAAGAAAGTCAAAAAAATAGACCAAAATATTGAAAACTCTGCCCCCCAGTGGCCGATTGACAAAGTTAACAAAATCGACCTGGCAATATTAAGACTCGCGGTTTATGAACTAATGGAAGAAGGTACTCCTCCAAAAGTTGTAATTGACGAAGCCGTTGAACTGGCAAAGGAATTTGGAGCCGAAAGTTCTCCTTCCTTTATCAATGGTGTTTTGGGTACAATATTTAATGAAAAGGGGGCAGTATGATAAATACAACTGATCAAAAAGAAACTAAAAATCTTGTCAAACAACACCTGGCAGATTATTTGGGAGTAGAAATAGAAGATATAGATGACGATGATTCATTAACACACGATCTACATATGAGACCAAGCGACTTGACGGATTTTTTGGAAACG
>Ga0075722_116_pt1 | contig 33067 bp, 23 predicted proteins | sample RifGroB1_FD_67783 | JGI IMG/M metagenome (GOLD analysis project Ga0075722, IMG submission 67783) | Microgenomates (Woesebacteria) bacterium GW2011_GWB1_39_10b
AGCAGCAATTCTGTACCTCACACTATAATTCTACCACCCTACGCCCGTTTTCCTGCCCCCCAGTGCGGAGACTGGGGGAAATTGCTACGCTATTATACTAATTATACCTATAAAAATACTAATAGTTATTCATGCAAATATTTTTCGTTAATTCCTTTTCTTGTTCTTACTATTCGTTTTGGTCTCAAATACCTACTGCGGAAGTTTATCAATAATCCAAGCTTAATGTCTGTCGCCTGTAGGTATCTTTGAATTTGAAAATAGTCTTTTTTAGTTGTAATTCTTACATTTTTTAATTCCAAAATTATTTTGCCTTCTATTAGGAAATCAACGGTATTGCCTGTATTTGCTATCGGAAATTCTCTTTGATAGTTTATTTTCTCTTCTTTGAGTATCTTTTCGATATAATTACCGTATTGTCTTTCTCTTGAGTATCTACCCAACTCGTTATGTGTTTGAAACAAAATACCATTAATTTTGTAAGAGAGCTCAGGATAAATAAGTTTACCGATATCAAATATAGAATTAGTATTTATTCGTTTCATTTGCATAATTAGCATACATTAGTATTATTATGTGTTAATATTTTATTAAGGGAACGTTTCTATTGCTACCCTCAAAACTTCCATGTCAAAACTCGGCGAGTTATCAAAAGAAATTAGCCAGAAAGTGATTGTAACAACTTTACCTCCAGACGCTGCAGGAAGGCGGGCGACAACCAAAGTACCCCTGATTACCCCGGAACAAACAATTGATGACGTCCGTCAAATTCTTTTTGACCACGCAAAAAATTTCGACACTATCAATTACATCTATATTGTCTCCGAAAAAGGAAGGTTGCACGGAGTTGTCTCCATAAAGGATATCTTTAGAAATCCCGGTGAAACTCGAGTTAAAAATATCGAGATGAAAAAATTGGTCAAAGCGCATCCCCAGACAGACCAGGAAAAGGTCGCCCATATGGCATTGAAAGCCGGAATAAAGGCTGTACCCTTAGTTGATGAAAATGGATATTTTTGGGGTGTACTTCCAAGCGACCAAATCCAGCAAATATTGGACTCCGAGTCTCGAGAGGATTTACTAAGACTCTCCGGAATCATCGGAAAGCCACATTTTGAGATATCCGAAAGTAGCGTCTTCGACTCATTTACTCGAAGGATTCCTTGGATAATAGTCGGATTATTCGGGGGTTTAATTACCGCCTCGGCTATCGGAAATTTCCAATCAGTCTTGGCTGAAAATCTGGTTCTCGCCTCATTTATTCCTCTAATTGCCTACATTGCAAATGCTGTTGCCAATCAAACACAAACTGTTTTTATTCGCGACCTGGCAACTCAAGTAAAAGTTGATTTCAGAAATTACGCTATCAAGCAAATTATAACCACATTTTTCATAGCAATTGTTTGCTGGGCATTGATATTTGCGATAACTGGTATCTTTTGGCAATCGTTCGCTTTAGGGGGAATCGTGGGCTTGGCAATGACTTCGGCAATAATGACTGCAACAATACTCGGGCTTTTAATTCCCCAAATAATCAATCACTTTAAACTTGACCCGGCGGTCGGAGGAGGTCCTTTTGCAACAGCAATCCAAGATTTTTTAAGTGTGATAATCTATTTTTCAATTGCCCAAGCACTTTTGTAATATGGAAAAAGGGTTCAAACCACCTCTTAATCACCCATAATCTATTGGTTTAAGCCTAGATTCAGAATTCCCCGAGTCTCCGCGCTCGGAGTTTTTATATTTACCTCTTTTTGGCTGGGAACAAAAATCGCCGAAATTGTCGCGTTATCAATGTTTAGCGGAGTAATCTGTTCGGTTGTAATAGGAACTATCACTCCCTGGGTCCTACAAAAGTCGGGAAAAGATCCTGCAATAGGCTCAGGACCGTTTGCTACAGTACTTCAGGATTTACTCTCTGTTATTATTTATTTCTCCATTGCCTCGGCTTTGTTGTAAGTAGATATTATTGATATCTCATAGTAAAATAGAGGTATATGCCAATGACGGAGCGAGTAGCTATATCGCCTCCTCTTATTCCACTGAACTGTAAAGTGGCAAATCTTCCCGGACTTGTCTTCGAAATACGACCAGATGATCCTATGTATTTCGCAGAAGAACCTCATTTTAAACGACCTGAAAAACCTCTGGAAATAACTGAAGCAAGTCCAATAGCAATTAGTGATGTAATAACCGGAGAACCTTTCGATGCGCTTGGTCAACTACAACAGCCTGAACCTCCTCTTGATCCTGAAAAAATAGTTGTAGATATAATTTCAGCTAAAGAATTTTCCCCTGAAAAAATTAATTTAGAGTTACCTTATGGCTACGGCATCCCAGACCCCTCGACGGTCTGTCGGTTTTTACTTGGTAAACAATCTGCTGATTCTAGTGCTTTCCAAGATTGTTTCGGCGACGTAGTGGACAGGCATTCAAGTTTAGGAAACCCATTTTCAGCATCGAGCGGTACATGGAGAAAACCGATAAGGAATTTTACTTTTGAAATAGAAGGTGGCCAAGTTATTATTGGAGGAAAACCTTACACACCTGACCAGTTAAAATTAGCTCTATCTCAAGCAGCCGTAGAAACTGAGATCCAAGAACTTCAAATAGAGACTCCTGCTCAGCCTAATGAAGTAATAACATTACCACAAAAAGAAGGTCGTGATTTTGAACAAATCATAGAAGAGTTCGATCGAAGTCCATTATATACAAAGTGCGCAGCAGGGTTTGTGGTAGTCGTCTCTGTTGTAGGTGCTCTCTATGCTACGATTGGAATAATTGCCAACCGAGGAGTACGCTCCAAAAAAAATGATTGAAAGCTTCAAATCTTTTCTACAAAAATCTACATTTTTTCAGGACTTTCAATTCCCAATAATTGCAGGCCGTTTTTTAAAATTTGGCCTGTGGCGGAGGTTAACGCCAGTCTAAAATCTCTTACACTCTCCTGCTCTTCCACTCTTATACTCTCATCTCTTAATATTCCATGTTTCTGGTAAAACAAATTAAACTTTTGGGCTAAGTCATAGAGGTAATTACACAATAAATTAGGTGAGTAATTTCTGGCTGACATAGAAATTATCTCAGGAAAATGGACAAAAGCACGCAAGATGCTTAATTCTTCTGCGTTCAAATCCGAAATCCGAATTTCTAAATCCGAAACAATATTTAAATCCAAATTTTTCAAATTCGAAACGTTTGAATCATTGGAATTTTTGACATTTGAATTTGTTTCGTGTTTAGGATTTAGTGCTTCGAATTTACGCAAGACGCTATGCGCTCTTGCGTATGTATACTGCAAATACGGCCCGGAGTTTCCTTCCAGAGAAATCGACTTCTTGAGATCAAAGGCAATATCCTGCTCCCGGCCGACTTTCAGAAATGAATATTTAACCGCTCCAATCGCAATTTGTTCGGCGGTCTTTTCGTCTCCCTTATATTCCTTTAAAATACTTGTTTTGGCGTCATCGAGAAGCTGCTCGCCCAAGATAACTTTGCCAGTTCTTGACGACATCTTGCCTTCTTTGAGCCTTACCCAACCGTACGGAACATGTAATTGTTTACCTTTTGTTTCAGGAAAAAGCAGCTCTTGGGCTTTAAAAACAACTTTAAAATACTCGCTCTGCTCGGGCCCCACGACATGAGCAATTACGTCAGGATTAAATTCGCTAAGTTGAAGTTTAACAAGACCCAAATCTTTTGCCTCATAAGTCGGCACACCCTCTTTTGTAATAAACACTCTGTCGTGTAATCCATATTTTTTACCTGGAAAGATGATTGCGCCGTCACTTTTCTCCAAAATTCCTTTCTTTAAACCTTCTAAAGCATAATCTTTACCGCTTTCAAAACATTCGCTCTCAAAATATAACCTGTCAAAGGTTGAGTCGACCCTCTTGTATATGCTCTCAAAATAGTCCAAACTCCATTGCCTCGTTTCTTTATATAATTTATTAATTTCTTCATCCTCTTTTGAATAAATTTTCTTATTAATTTCTTGAATCTCCTTTTTTGCATTGTCGTTTTTTTCGTAAGCAGTTGACCCTCTTGCATAAGCTTTACCCAGAAACTCAACTCTCGCTTTTACATCTTCCGTATCTTCATAGCCCAACTTTTTAATTCCCCACAAAGCTTTGGCGATGTGCATACCCACATCCCCCTGGTAATTTGCTCGTATAACCTTGTAGCCGTTTGCTACCAACAATCTGACAATCGACTCGCCGATAGAAATATTTCTTAGATGACCTATATGGAAAGCCTTGTGGGTATTGGGGTGGGCATACTCGACCATAATTTTCTTTCCCTTGCCAAAGTCCGATTTTCCATAACTATTCTTATCATTAACATTCTGTATCATATTATCAACTAGTGCATCCTTTTTCAGCCAGAAATTGATGAATCCCGGTCCTGCCATTTCTATTTTCTCAATAACATCCATCAGTTGTTTATCGCTTTTCAACTTGGTCACAATCGCCTCAGCTAGTTCATGTGGAGATTTAAGATTAGTTAATTGGTTAATTAGTAATTCGTTTTTTTCTTTGCTCTTTGCTCTTTGCTCTTTGCTCTGCGAGAATAATTGCATCGCAATATTCGAGCTATAATCCCCAAATTCCTCATTCTCCGAAGTATCCAAATGGATTTCTTCCGGTTTTAAACCTGTTACTTTTGCTAACGCTTTAATAATCTTGTCTCTCATATAAATATTATAACTTTTATAATTATTATAACCGTAATAGCCTTTTTCTGAATTCCATTCTCTTTTTAAAAAGATTCTCTCGAAATCCACCTTCTTTAACAAATCTCTCTTCCAACCAACGTAACTTTTGATCAAGAAGTCTATTGGTCTGGTTTATCAAACAGACCATACAATTGGCAGCTTCTTCAGGATCGGAAATATAATTTTTATAATCGTTATAAGATTTATAACTTTTATAAGCAAGCGCGCGGACTTTGCGCGCTTGCAATGATTCGGGTTTCCATAAGGGGAGACCTTTCTGCCTTATAAAATCCTGGTAATCGTTAAGAAGTTCCTCCAAACTTCCTCTAGCAACTCCCAAAAGTTTAAGTCTTCCCTCGATACTTTTTTGTAAATATCCTTCGGCAATATTTTGTTTTCCACTTCGACCTGCTTGATCAATCTGGTCTTTAGTTCTTGGACTTTTAATGTAACGGCTGGTGAATTCCACGGTAAAATCATAAATAATTTCCGATTGGATATAAAAATAAAGCGTCTTATAACCTTTGTTTTCTTTATTATCTGTTATAGCCATTATAAATATTATAGCCGATATAACCGTTATTTCCTCACCCAAACATTTTTCCCATTACTCTCTATAACAACATCCCCGAGCTCGTCTGTTCTTAATATCTTAATATCTTTATCTCCTAATATCTTAAGTATCTCCTTATGCGGATGGCCGTAGGAATTATTTTTTCCGGAGGAAATAACTGCGACTTCCGGGTTCGTGGCATCCACCAACCCTTTGGTTAAACCGTTTTTAGAACCATGATGAGGCACTTTGAGATAGTCGACCCTTCGACTGCCGCTCAGGGTAAGCTCTTCGGCTATTGTATTTGAAATTCCCGGACTGATATCCCCTGTTAGTAATGCATCAAAGTCTTTGAAACTTAAAATTGATACCACAGAGAAATCATTGGGATCCCTTTTTGAAGTAAATGCACCCAAGACACCGTTAACTTCTTGAGAGGCTTGCCCCGAAAGGACGCTACTCGCGGGCGCGAGCATGGAATTCTCCGACGCGAGAAAAGTCTCCTTCTGGGGCCAGAGTATGTCTAAATATATCAATCCCAACCTAAGCTTTTGACCACTTTGAGGGTTAATGACCTTTACCCCCTTACTCCCTACCAAACTTTTTAGCACTCGCCACTCCTGACTGCCAGAATCAAGTGGTGTTGCAATTATAAAATCAACATCATAACGTTTAATTACGTCTATAAGTCCTCCGAAATGATCTTTCTGCGGATGAGAGATAATTATGCCCTCTATTTTCCTATCATAAAAAGGTAAATGTCGGGATAAGCACTCCAAAACTTTGCTATCAGGCCCGCCGTCGGTTAATATTTGGACTTTACCGTAAATAGCCAAAATCGCATCCCCCCGGCCAACATCACAAGCAATTAAGCGCAAATTCTTATCAGGGTAAGTAAATAAAGCTATCCAGACTAATGCATTTATTAAAATTAGCAATATAAAGAGATATTTCCACCGAATTTGCATATGTGTCGTATAAGACGAATCAGACCTACGAGAAAGTTCCGACTACTAGGATAAACCAACTCGTTAACGGATATGCCAACCATAAAATCAATGTACCAATAGGTTCAAAAATCAGTCCGATTATTCCTGAAACCATTCCAATAATCGTCATCGGGACAATTGTCCAAAGTACCACTGCATTGATAATTGGAGATAAAATATTAAATTGTCCAAAAGTTACAAAAAGAACCGGCGCAACTCCAACTTGGGCAGCCAATGAGGTTGAAAAATCCTCCCGGATTATAGAAGGTACAAACTTAATGAATTTACGAACTTTCGCTTCGAAAAGCATTAAAGAGGCGGTCGCGGCAAAAGAAAGGATGAAACCCACATCTGTAATCCACTCGGGACGAATAAATAGCATCCCGAAAGCTGATATTAAAAGAGCCCTCCAAGCGTAATATAAGCGTCCGATTTCTTGCGAAGCAAAAGTAATTGAACCCATTACGGCGGCTCTAATTATCGGCGCTTCAAACCCTGATAAAAGAGCATATCCCCAAACTCCTGCCAAAGCCAAAGGAATAGCCCGCTTCCTGGGAAGAAAAACTACGATTGTCGCAATTAAAAATTTTGCCACCAAGGTAACGTTCATACCTGAAGCAACGACAACATGAGCGGTTCCGGTTTTTTTAAGGGCTTCCCAGAAATCATTTCCAAGATTAGATTTTGAACCAATTGTTACCCCGGCAATAAGAGCCGAATGCGGTTGGGGTAAACTTTTCTGATAGAAACCGAGTAATTCTCTTCTAAAGTTATATAAAAATCCCTTGTCCTCTTTCTTATCAACAAGTCTTACCTCTATAAGTTTATCATCCTGAACTTTCCCCTCTATCACAACCCTGTCGCCATAATAAATTTCGGGATAATGTGGTAAATAAATCTTGAACCCCTGGAGTTTGATATACTGCGAGTTACTGTAGCGAATGGGTTCGGAAGTAATTCGATCGGTTATCCTGATCTTTGTATCGTTGGGATATGAAGGTTGGGTTTGGTAAAAATATATAACCCTTACGCAAAATAAAATAAATAGAATTATCCAAAGAAGATATCTAGTCATGAATTGACCTAATTGCTCTAATTATTCTAATTTCTAAACAAACACCAATGACTAAATTTCTAAACTGGGTATTGGGGCTTTTTTAGGTCAATTAGGTTAATTAGAAATTAGAAATTTTTTTAATAAACTGTTACCAAATCTTTAATTTTCTCGTAGACATATTGTTTCAGCGCTCCTTTTGATACCAACTCTTCGACATTTGAGTAAGGCCTGTGCTCAATGATACTTTGGGCGTAAACAGGGCCAATTCCTGGTAGTTCTTCCAGCTCTTTCTGGCTCGAAATATTAACATTCACCAAATTCTCGTAACCACTCCCCCGAACCCCCTGATATAGTTTGATGTCCCCTCCATTATTAGCACTCTCGCCTAATGTCTGCTCACCAACTTTGGGTATGTATATTTTTTGACCGTCAGTTAACCTTGCAGCCCTATTTATCACCCTTTCTACCCAATCTCTATCTGCATCTATCGATATTCCGCCGGCTGAAATCAACAAGTCCTCTACCCTTGATCCTCCCGGCAACTTATAAACTCCAGGTTTTTCTACGGCTCCCGAAATTTCAACTACCAACTCCGAATTTTGATCACCAACCTCTGCAACCTCATTCAAAACTTCAATGTTTGAAGGTCTACCACTCTCTCCCATTTTGACATATATCATTCCAATACCCGTTAAAAACACTCCAAGTAAAAACACTGTTATGGGGTAACGGTACTTCAATACAAATTCTTCCAGATCCAACTTTTTTTGCTTTTTAAAATGATTGGTGTTTTCTTCTTTAGCACTACCTATCACTAATTCATGAGATGACATATAAATTTATCATAACGCTAATTTAAATTAATAGAAAGTTCGGCATAACCCAGAAGAAAAGGAAGTAATGTGTGTTAGTTAACAACAAAGTTCAAAAGCTTTCCCTTTACAAAAACTTCTTTCTTAACCTTCTTCCCCTCAATCCATTTGTTAATCTTCTCATTTTCTTTTGCAAGCCTTATTATCTCGCCTCTCACTTCTGACTTCTCACTTCGAACCTCAATTGTACCTCTCAGCTTTCCATTAATCTGAATCGCTATTGTTACAGTATCCTCTACAATTAACTCTGGATTATATTTCGGCCAAGGGTGAAGATGAACTGAAGAAAAGTGATTAGTGATTGGCTTGCCCCGTACCGACTGGTACTGGGGTGATTGGTGACTGGTTTTAAGTTTTGTGTTCCGGAATTTGGAATTTGGAATTTGTTTAGGATTTCGGATTTCGGATTTAGGATTTCCAGCGTAGTAACGCTGGTATATTTCTTCGGTCATGTGAGGCGCAAACGGAGCAAGAAGGAGGCATAAAGTTTTTAAAGCTTCGTCCCATTCAGCACAGCGAATCTGTGTACGGTGTTCTGTGTTCAGCGTTCTGTGACTTTTGTTTGTGCTATCCAATACTTTGTTCCTAACCTCTTCCAACAAATTCGTAAATTCCATCAAAGCCGCTATTGCTGTATGGGTATGAAGCATTTCGATATCTTCCGATACTCTTTTTATGGTTCTGTGTTGCATCCGAAGTATATCCTCAGCATCTTCCTTCTCGACGACAACTAAATCCTTATTATTAGTTATCAGCCTCCAAACCCTCATTAGGAAGCGATAAGAACCCTCAATTCCTTCCGTTTTCCAAGCTCCCCCTTTATCGTGAGGCCCCAAGAAGTTAATGTAAAGCCTGACTGAATCTGCGCCGAATTTTTCAACCTGCTCATCAGGATTTACTACGTTGCCGCGCGACTTACTCATTCTATAGCCATCCGGACCCAAAATTACCCCATGATGAATTCGCTTTAATGCAAATTCATCAAAGTCGATGTAGCCTTGATCGTGCAAGAACTGGCTTATAAATCGCGCGTAGAGTGTGTGGCCCAGAATATGCTCCGACCCGCCAAAATAAACCTGAATCGGCATCCATTTCTTAATTATTTCTTTATCAAACGGGCCTCTGTCATATTTAGGAGTCGGGTATCTGAAGAAATACCATGAAGAATCTACATAGGTATCCAGAGTTTCAACCTCACGGCTAGCCTCACTCCCGCACACAGGACACTTTACCTTCACCCAGTCCTCGGCTGTGGCCAAAGGAGCCAATCCTTTCGGCATATAATCTACAACTTCAGGCAATTTTACAGGCAAATCAGCCTCAGGAACTGAATGGATAATATACTCTTTACCATCATCCAGAGTTGTAAAATCTATACCCTCTTGGAGTTTATGATTAGTGATTAGTGATTGGTGATTAGTTTTAACTTTTAGATTTTTGATCTCGGATTTCTTTCCAATCTCCAATCTCCAATCTCCAATCTCCCAGCATTTACGACAGTAAATGATGGGAACTGGTGCTCCCCAATACCTCCTTCTCGAAACCGACCAGTCTCGAAGGTGGTAACTTATGACTCTTTTTCCCCATCCTTTCTCCTCAAAATAATCCATTGTCTTTTGTAAACCCACCTCGAAATCAAGACCGTTTAGGAAATCAGAATTTATGAATTTTCCTTTCATCCCATGTTCAATAATTTGATCCTCTTTCTCAACTGGGCCTTCATAACCGTCTTCTCCTACAATCACTCGTGCAATTGGAATACCAAACTTTTTAGCAAACTGAAAATCGCGAAGATCGTGGCCAGGGCAGCCTTGAACAGCACCTGTACCCACATCCATCAATACGAAGTCCGTAACCCAAACAGGAATTTCTTTTTTTGTTACATGGTTAATCGCATATAAACCTGTGAACACGCCTGATTTTTCTTTCTCGGTGGTTTTTCTTTCTCGTTGGGTTTTACTTGAGGCTTTCTTAATATAATTTTTAAGTTCATTTAAAATCTTTTCAGGTACCACAATTTGCCCAGTAATGATTTCTTCAACAACTGGATGCTCTGGCGCTAAAACTATGAATGTTGCACCAAAGTTAACTGGTGCCGTAGTAAATACTGTAATCTTATCTTGCAGATCTTTAACGTCATAGGTAATATTAATTCCTTCTTTTCTGCCTATCCAATTATTTTGGCCTTCGATTGCGGCCTGAGGCCAATCTACCCCACTTCGCTCCTTCGGAGCTTCGAGGGGCAAGCCTTCTTTTTTTTCGGGTTTACCCCGAGCGGAGTCGAGGGGCCATATCAAACGATCTGCATATTCTGTTATCTTAAAAAGCCATTGATCGACGAGTTTTTGTTCAACCGGAGTCGAAGTATGTCTCCAACAGCAACCATTAACAACATGTTCATTTGCTAATACAGTTTTACATTCCGGACACCAATTGGACCAGACTTTTCCTCTATACGCCAGTCCCTTTTTATATAATTGGATAAATAACCACTGTGTCCATCTATAATAATCTGGATCAGAAGTAATCACTTCTTTCTCCCAATCAAACGAGGGTCCCATTCTTTCGAACTGCTTCCGCATTATTTCAATATTTTTGTAAGTCCATTCTCTTGGATGAATTCCATGTTTTATTGCAGCGTTTTCGGCTGGTAATCCAAACGCATCAAAACCGCCAACAGGAAATAACACGTTGAATCCCTGCATCCGCTTCATCCTTGCATATGCATCAGGAGCTGTCCAAGCGAACCAGTGCCCCATATGCAAATCCCCTGAAGTATAGGTTAACTCGACAAGAAGATAATACTTATTTTCCTTTTTGTTATCGGCCTTATAAAGTTTACTTTCTCTCCATCTCTTTTGCCACTTTTTTTCTATTTCTCGGTGATCAAAACTCATATTAAAAGTATATTACGATATTAGTTTTTAAAACGCAAAAAAATATTTATTTTCGGGTATCGCAATAAATAAAACAGAGCATAAGTATGCAAATTGTGCATACTGAAAATACGTTTTTCACTCAGTGTTTCCAATAATATAACCATTTATGAAATATAATAAGTCACTTATACCCTATATTATAGCAGCCCCGCTCATTGATTTGGTATCTTTAATTACTCGTATTTTTTGATTAAACAGCCAATATTTATTCTTAGCAATCTATCACGAGGATTGATAAAATAACTATATACCATCATCAAAGTATTCATTATCAAATATTTGAAAACATTTCACAAAATTATTTTTCATTAAATCAACTTTTATAAAATTATTTTTATACATTATTTTCCGCAACAAATATAATCATATATTCCAAAACTGCATAGATATACTTAAATAAATTCTGATTTTCAAACTCACCCTTGAGTCGTAACCTGAGAGGGCTCAAGATTCGAAGGCGCCATACCTTCAATGCCAACATAGACCTCTACTTGATTACCCCTAACTCTCAGAAGCGCGTGATTAAAATCTATTTTCTTTAAAGAACCTTTAGACTCGGAACCAATAATCAAACCTTTATTAATAAGAGAAATAAAATTCGCGTGTTCAGCTAACACATCAAACTTTCCGACTGCATTATAAGAAGTAATTGATTCAACTTCTCCCTCATAGATAATTCCCTCTTTGGATTGGATTTTTAGATGAAATTTCTCCTCCATATAAGTCATATAAGTCTTATAAGACCTATATTATTCTGTTTTTATCTCGGCAACGCTACCCGTAAACATGAATTTTTCAGAAGCTATGTGGTCAAATTTACCCTCAATAATGCCGTTTAAGTCCTCGAGAGCAGTTTTTAATGCCACAAACTTGCCTTCCTTTCCACTTTGAGCGGCAGCTACGAAAAACCTTTGAGTCAAGAAGTTTTTAATTTTTCTGGCTCTTTTATAACTCAGCTGGTCTTCTCCCGACAACTCGCTCTCTCCAACCAGTGAAACTATCCTTTCCAAGCTTTCGGCCTGCTTAAGGAAAGACTTGGCCTTGATGACAACCTCATAGTGATAATCTCCAACGATATTGGGGTGTAGGGAATTGCTGGTTGTTGCTAAAATATCGATGGCAGGCATAATTCCTTCCTGATAAAGACTTCTTGACAGAACAACGGTTGAGTCAAGGTAGGGAAATATTGACTGTACTCCGTGATCCAACAAATCGTCTGCCGGAACATATATTGCTTCAATCGTCGTTATCGCATTGGCGTCAGTTGCCATCAACCTCTCGTGGAAATTCGCCATCTCGCTTTCCAAAGTTGCCTGATAGCCATCTTCGGAAGGAAGGTTCCTTGTCAAAGTTGACAGCTCATTTCCAGCCTGGGCAAAACGATAGACATTATCAATAAAAAAAAGCACGTCTTTTTTCAAAGCGTCTCTGAAATACTCAGCCAAAGTTGCCGCCGAAAAAGCTGACAAAAACCTTATGGCGGGATTTTCTCCCATGGGACCGAATATCAGTGAAGAACTTTCCATAACACCCGACTTTTTTAAAGCTTCGTAAAGTTCAAGTCCTTCCCTTGACCTCTCCCCGATACCGGCAAACACCGAAACAGAAGTTTCTTTCGCGCGCCCAACTATATTATGAAGTATCTCGGTAAGAAGAATTGTTTTTCCAACACCAGCTCCACCAAAAAGACCCATTTTCCCACCTTTTATTAAGGGGGCAAACAGGTCTATAGCTTTTATTCCAGTTTCCAAAATCTCTATTTTCGTCGATACACGCCTTCCGACTATTCTTAGATGAATCGGTATATATTCCTCAACTTTAATTACTCCCCGCTCGTCCAAGGGCGATCCAAATATGTCAACTACTCTTCCCAGAAGTTGCCTTCCAACAGGAAATAAAAGCTGGGATTGACTGTTTACAACTTTTAATCCCCTGTAAAGAGAGTTTGTTGCGGAGAGCGCGAGACAATAAAAAGAATTTGAGCCTGATGACGAATAAACCTCAAGTTTAATTTCCGGATTATCGGCAAGAGTTAATACGTCGTTTATGGCCGGCTTTCTGTGATTAAACTGAACCTCAACAACTTGACCCCTGACGCCCAAAATCGTACCCAGGTTTTGTCGATCAACAAAACTTGAGGTAGTTTTTTTATTTTGATTATTTTCCATAATAAAAGGTGGGTGCTAAAGAATTGAGCTGTTTCCTGTCAAAACTACCATGAGACAACTTAAGCTTATCCAAATCAAGATTTTTAAGCCTCTTGTCAATATTCTGGGAAGCCCTGTCCATTGCTAAAATTCGAGAAGCAAACTTTGCTAACTGAGACTCCCTAATTGATTGATCAAATAAAGATGCGAAAATCTGAGTTTCAAAAAACATTAGGATTTTTTCAACCGTCGGTTCAAAAATGTAATCTATGTTGGGCTCCCCAACGTCTCCGGATATGGGTGTACCGGCCGAAATACTAAAAGCGGTTGGTTTCTGGGTAACGATGGATTGATATTTACCGTAATATACTCTGATTTCATCATACTGAACCAGGTGCTTTATAACTTCTGAAAGTACAACTTCATTACTTCCATAATCCGGCAGATCAAAATAAGTATAAGGAAGATCCGGTTCCTGCTCCAAAAAAAGACTTCTCCCCACTCTACCGATAATAGTAACCTCTACATCACCTTTACGAAAATCGGCAATAAACTTTTTGAAAGTTTCCTTGACAACATCACCATAAAAACCGGTATTCGCCGAGATAAAAACTGCAACAACCTTGCCGTTATGCGCCAAAAAGGTAACTTTCCCACCCGCCTTAATTTTACCTTTTCTTACTAAATCCGAAAGCTTTTTGGCATAAGAAGCCAAAGAATCCCGGAAAATGCTTTCAATTGAAGCCAAAAACTGCCGATTCCTAAGTACAAAACCTCTAATCTTCATCATTCTGGTTGCCGCAATCTCTCCGTAAACTTCAGTCAACATCTCTAAAGAAGTTACTTGGATAATTTCTCGCTCTATTTCTTTTTTATAAGCCATTGTTTTATTCAAACTTTCTTTTAGAAAAAGAAAGTTTGGCAAAGAAAAAAGTTGTCCCAAACTCTGAAAGCTGGAAGCATTCAATTCCAGAAAACTCAACGAGCCCTCCTCAATTTATCCATAATTATCTCTGGGCTCCTTCTTATATAATTTACTAAATCTGGGAAAATCTTTGAGGAAGCGACTAAATCGTCAATTTGTTTTTTATAGTTTGAATCAGTTTGGTATCCTAAGACTATCGATTCCATTTCTCTTTTTAGATCTTCCTTTCTGGTATCATTCCAAATACCGGCCCAAAGAGCTGTCAGCAGGATTACGTTTGCCGTAATTGGAATTGTCTTCCCCGCCCCCTGATTAAAAAATATATCTAATCTCTCTCCCAGGGCTAGTATTTTTCGGGCATTTTCCCCAACTTCTGCTCCGAAATGCAAAAACTGCTTCATTCTTTCATAATTAACCAAAAATATTGACACCTCTTGACCCACGTCCTTCAAAAACGGAGTCTGAGTTTGACGTCCAACTCGGCTAACCGATAAAAAGGGATTCACCGCGGGTCTTTTACCTTGGTTGTAAAGTTCAATATCAAAAAATATGTGGCCATCGGTCATCGCCATCAGATTTGTCTGAATATAACCGGAAAGATCTCCTAAAATCGATTCGGCTAAAGGCAGTGCCGTTATTGAACCATTTTTAAAATTCCCGGCTCTTTCAAGAAGTCTTGCGTGAAGATAAAAGATGTCTCCTGGATAACTTGACCTTCCGGGAAACCTTTTTGCAAGAAGAGATATCTCCCGGTAGCACCTCGCATGAGAGGTTAGGTCGTCCAAAATGAGCAAAACGTCTTTACCTTGATCTTTGAAATGTTCGGCTATGGCCATCGCAGTATAGGGAGTCAAATATATCAACCCGGATGGGTCAGACGAACTCGAGGCAACAATAATCGTACTTTTGGCAATTTTATTATTTTGGAAAAACTCGCTCAACTTTTGAATATCAATCTGTTTTTGTCCGATAACGGCGTATATACAAATTGTCCCATAACTCGCCTGCGTAAGAATGGTTTGAAGAACAAATTCTGTCTTTCCGGTTTTCCTATCCCCTATAACAAGTTCTCTCTGGCCACGACCCAATGGTACAACAAGATCAACGAGCGTTACACCGGTTTCTAAGAATTTCTCAACCTGGGCTCTTACTAAGATTCTAGGAGGTTCTGTATCAACCGGGCGAGTTCTGAGAGGAGTTATAGCCTTACCCCTATCATAAGCTGCACCTAAAGGACTAATAACTCGCCCAAAAAGCTCTTCCCCGACGGGCACCTCGAAATTTTTTCCGGTCCTGACAACTTTAGTTCCTACTCTAAGTTCGGCATTAGTCAAAAGTAATATTTCGACAAACCCAGACGTAAGAGTAATTACCTGCCCCAAATCTCCTGTCTCAAAAACTACAATTTCCGAAGGATGAACCTGAGGAAGACCAGTAACATAAACGATTGAATAAAAAGAAGAATCGACAAATCCAATCTCCTCCATTGTTTCAAGATAGTGATTAAAATCATTCATTTTGGGCAAGCTTTTTCAAAATTTCTTCTCTATCTTCCTCAAACTCTTTCTCAAAGATTCTATTGAAAGAAAAGTCTCTAAATAGGCCTTCATAAATTATTTGTACTCCTCCGATTATTTGAGGGTCATACGAGAGGTTAAGAATAATACTACTTCCGATTTCCTGTTTAAGAAATGAAGCCATCGTATCAATCTGATCCTGAGTCGGCTCAAATGCGATTGTCAGATAAACATCTTTTAATCCTCGAAGTTCTTTTTCTAATCCACGCAAAAAAGATTCCCTATTAACACCCGATTTACTGAATTCCTCCCTTATATATGAAGAAACCCAACTTCGAACCCCAGTTTGTAACAGTGAATCAAGAGCATAACCTTTATCTTCGTATATACCTGTTAGAAGAACTTCGATCTCCTCCAACAACCTTTCCTTGTCTTCGTTTGTTTTTATCCTATCAATAAATACCTCGTACATTCCAGTTATAATATAATTAAATGATTAACTTGGCTGATTTAAATCGCCTTGTTTATTAAACACTCTCTGCCTTTTAGCCTCCTCTAGTGCTTTCATTACCAGTTTTTCGTGCTCCTCTTTATTAATCTCTTTTGACAAAACTTTCCTTGCTACGTCTTTAAGAATCAGTATTATGGATTCATCAACCTGCCTCATCCTCTCTAATTTATACTTTTCGACATCAGCTTCCGCCTTTTGATATGCGTCTAAAACAATTTGCCTTGCATCCTTCTCCACTTTCTCTACTTCCTGAATTAAATTCTTTCTCACTTCCCCTATTTCCTTGAGAAAAAGTGCTTTTATATCTTCTGGTATATTTTGTAATATTTTGATAGATTCTTCTTGTGTTTTCTCTAGTATATCTTGATATTTATTTACATATATATTCGTAGACTTTTTTAGTTCTTCAGATATTTTTACTTCTTGGTCTTTTGAAAAATCATCACTTCTTGCAAGTATTTCTCTAGCTTTTGTATATGCTTCTTCGAGGATCTTTTGACCTTTAGTTTGTGCTTGGATTAGAAGATTTCTCGGGTCAACTGTTAACTTTTCGCTTTTAGATGAAGTAAGCTTAGTCAATAGTCTAAGGTATGCTATTACAAGCCCGACTAAAAGTAATACTAAAGCTGCCAAAAGTAAGAAAATTATATAAATTAAACTTTGATCAATGTTTATCATAATATTATATAGATTTACTGAGATATCTGAACCCCAACATGTAACAAAATTTTTCCCGTCATTTCTTTGGGAATACTGATTCCCATCAGATTTAATATTGTGGGGGCAACGTCAGCCAGTCCTCCCTTGCCAAGATTAAGAGGATTACCTAGAAATTTATTCGAAACTATTATAAGAGGAACGGGATTATTTGAATGGTCTGTGTTAATAGCGCCTTTTGAACTTGTGTAAAAGTAGGTTGATGAAGGAAAAGTTAAAAGCTCCTCCGCATTACCGTGGTCAGCCGTAATAAAAAGCGTTCCATCCATTTCAAGAACAAATCTTGTTAATTCTCCGATATATTTATCAACTATCTCAATGGCAATTATGGTCGCTTTTAGATTACCCGTATGGGCAACCATATCAGAATTTGCAATATTGACTACCGTAAAATGATGTATTCCCCTCTTAATCTCCCTTTTGAATTCTGCCATAAGTTTTTGAAGCGACATCTGAGGCCTAACATCGTAAGTTGGAACTTTCGGAGAAGGAACTATGACAACGTCTTCGCCTTCTAACTTGGTTTCATTCATTCCGTCAAAATAATAAGTCACGAACCTCTCTTTTTCGCTCTCGGCCATCCTCAACTGCTTTAACCCAACCTCTGCTAAACATACAGATATTGGTTTTTGGATTACTTCCGGCGTAAATGCAACCCCCGAAACCGGTAGTTTTTTATGATATTCGGTCATTGTTACGAAAAATAAATTTTTCGGCACTTTTTCTCTGACAAAAGTCGTTCCAATATCAACTTCACCTTCTCTTAAATTAGTAATAGGATCATAACCGAAGTCAAAACGCTTTAGGTTCTCAAAATCGTTCATTACAAAAGCCATAGCGAGCTGCCTTGGTCTATCGATACGATAGTTGAAGAAAATTATGGCATCATTGTCATTAACGGTGGCGATTGGAGCAGAGTTATTGGAGATAACGGTTGGTTCAATAAATTCATCAGACTGACCCTTAAGATAGGCTCCCTTAATCGCATCCAATGATGAAAAAGCTTGGCTTCCAACTCCCGAACAAATTGCTTTGTAGGCTTTCGCGGTTCTATCCCAACGCCTGTCTCTATCCATTGCATAGTATCTACCCGTTACACTCGCGATTCTGCCAACCCGCAGCAAATGCAGATTATTTTCTATTTGTTGAATTATTTCTATTCCCTCTTTTGGGGGTGAATCACGTCCATCAGTAAAGACGTGTAGATAAGCATCCTTTATATCTTCCTTTTTACAAAGTTGTAAGATGGCGTAAAGATGTGCCAAAGATGAGTGTACATTACCGGAACTCACCAAACCCATAATGTGGAGCTTCGAGTTAAAGCGCTTTATATGGGCTGTGGCTCCCAGAAATGCTTTGTTGTCAAAAAAAGTGCCTTTTTCTATGGCTAAATTGATACGTTTCAAGTCCTGTAAGATAACTCTACCTGCTCCCAAGGTAAGATGACCAACCTCGGTATTACCTACCTCATTGGCAGGTAAACCTACAGATTCACCTGAAGCTATCAGTTCGGCGTGAGGGAATTTTTCTAATAATCTATCATAGTTTGGTGTTTTGGCCAAAGTTATTGCATTTCCCTCCGAGGCAGGAGCTAAACCAAACCCATCCAATATCAGAAGGATAGTTGGTTTAATCCCAGGTTTTTTCTTAGTAAAAAAGGGCAGATGTAACATATAAGTCTTATAAGCCGTATAAGTCGTATATTACGTATACTTCTTAAAATATCAATATCAAGTAAGCTATTCCCAGGCCTACTAAAATTATAACAATAGTTAACGTAATATTTAAAACTACTGTTAACTGTATCACGCGTTTAGCCAATGGATTTCTGCCAATTGCTTCAATTCCGGCTCGGGATGCTCTCCCGAAATAGATCATCCCTAAGGTAAATGCAATAAGTACAATTGCAACGGCCAGCAGATATCTCAAAGATTCAAGGGGTTCAAAAACTGGAACCGCTAGACCTTGCCTTATAAACTGTAATAAATTCGAACCTGGTCCTGTCAGACCCGTGGCCGGATGAATATTAATAGAAACTTGAATCTTACCAACTTGATTCGGATTATCAGAAGAATAACCTTCCATCGCGCTTCCCAATATATAACCATTCCTCGTTGCTTTTTGACCTATGCCAGAATTATCGGACGTAGTGATTGAATCGCCTTCTTGAATATTTCCGCTAGCACTTGTTACTTTTACACTGGCAATTCCGCTGGTTAATGCTAGCCTTGAGTTTTCTAGTTCGGTATCCTCTACGGAAACAGATGGGTTATCAACTATAACACCATAAATTGCGGTACTGTAACTCCCGTTACATCTCACAAAACCACTGGATTGTGTGCAAATTATATCTCCAGCCTCCACCCCTCCTTCTTTAATAGGGATTGATAATGCAAAACCGGAAGAATTTATTTGAGCAAAAACAGTCCTAGAATATATAATGCTTATCAGAAATATATTTATTACAATATAAATACATATGTTTAATATTTTTGCTAAGTGCTTCATTTGTTTAAACTAATGCTAGTCATAAAAATGAAAAAATGCAATAATCATCTATAAATTTTATACAAACTTTTCTAATATTAATCTCTACGTTAATTACTAATTTATTTTCCGCAAATTAACGCAATTCCCTATTTTACTATTTCCGCATATATTCCGATTTATCTAGATTAGCTTTGGAATTACTGATAATAATAACTTTAAATCCGATCTTCATCAAAATATTTATGTCCTATGGTTATTAATTTAATGAGATTCGCTTAAATAAATACTAAATTACTGCTTCCAAGTTGTTTGAATCTAAAAGGATATTGACAAGCAATTTAAAAACTGTCTTAATTAAAGTGGACATTTTGAATAAGAATGTCCAAATTTTAAGGGTAAGTTTTAAATTTTAATAAAATTTTATAATACTGCCGTGCCCAATAACACACTTTTAAACATAAATGAAGCTGCTAATATACTCGGTGTTTCAACAAAAACCTTAAGGCGCTGGGAAGAAAGAGAAATACTAAAGCCTCAAAGAACAAAAGGCGGACATAGGCGCTATCTTCTTCAAGAGCTTTATATATTTAAGAGACAAAAAGGAAGACGTAGAATCAGTAAAAGCTTAATTGAAAAAGAAAAAATCGAACCTTCCCAGAGCCTTCAAAAAAGTAGATTTGAAAATATTCTTCTTCCAGAAACTCGAATAGATATCGAAGATTTCGAATTCAAAAACGTCGAAGACTTAACCCCCACACCCTATCAAGCAATTCCAAAACCAGGAAAAATAATCTTTAAGTTAAGCTTGGCAGTTTCAATATTACTACTTCTCAGCTTCTCAACATTTAGACTACTACCAAACAATATCAAACTGTTCCTTGGTACGAACGAAGTGGCTCAAAAATTCCAGTCACTCATCCAGAAAAAAGATGCTGGGGAAATTGAAAAGCTAAAGGAAGAACTGGTAAAACAAGAAATTTCAAAAGTATTGGCTGCAACTTCTTTTACAAATGTCAGTTTTAACGTAAATGTTCCTAGTAACTTCTCCGAAGACGCGACTTTTGCAGCTAATATTGCTGCAAACGGTGGAACTTTAACCACAACCTCAGCAAGTTTCGACCTTCTTAATACTACGGTAACTACTTTGAATATTGGCGGTGATGCAACCACGCTAAGCTTGGGTGCTTCAACCGGAACCACATCTATTAACAACACCCTAAATCTTGGCGGAAATACGCTGATATCACCTGAGGATATAACAATTGATCCTGGCGGAGGCGGAGTCAAAATCGGAACCGGAACTCAAAGCACGATTGATTTAACGGGTGACGATCTTTATGTCAGCGGGGATCTTGAGTTAGACGGATCATTGGTAGTCGGAAGCGACTCTGTAAACGACTTAACCGGAACCGGTTTGCAAGTTTCATCAGGAAGTCTTCAAGCAACACTTGGAACATCAATTGAGTCATCGGAAATTAGCGATAGCACAATCCAGGAAGTAGATCTAAATGTATCAAACGCAGCTTCTAATGCATACGTATTGACTTACAATTCATCTACGGGCGGTTTTACATGGGCAGTTGACCAAACGGGAGGTGACTCTGCCTGGACAGACTCGGGTACGACGATCTATTTAACCGATACGGGAGACGAATTGGTCTTGGGCGGATCAACTCCTTTATCGAGTGCAAAGTTTTCCATTGATGGAGATTCAGACCAAATACAACTTCTCTTGCAAGGAAACTCTACGCAAACCAGTAATATTTTCGTCATCGAAAGTTCAACTGGTTCAGATATCTTTAGCGTCGGGGGCGATGGCCTAGCAACCTGGACAAGAACTTCAGCCGGCCCATGGATTTCTTTTAATGACGGAACTGATGCTTGGGGGTTATATAACCGAGCCGGAACTCCGGAAGGGTTTATTACAGCAAATACGGGAACACTAGCAATGGATACGGCAAACGGAACTTTGTACGTAAAAACCGACGACGGAGATGCAACTGATTGGGTTAATTTGGCAACAGGAGTCAGCAGTCCATTTAATTCAAGTGCTGGAATAATAGACAAAGCAACAATTTCAGATAGACTGAGACTTTTGTACGGTGACGCTAGCGATACTCAATTAACAATTGAAAATACGACCAATAATGTCATTCCGGTAGCAGATAGCTTCGTAATCGACCTAAGCGGAAACACAACAGGAATCGTTACTGATGGAGTAGATGCAGCCTACATTGCTGCTGAATTCGGAAACGGTACGACAAATACTAATTCAGGACTTCGAATCAACATTGATCCGGTAAATACACCTTCGGGAGATGAGGTTTTCCACGCAATCAATATTGAAGGTTTGGCTGCGGCAACATCGGCAACAGAAACCGCGATTCAAATTGGGACAAATTGGGACAACGCTTTGGTTGTTGGATCAACTACCGTCGTCAACGGAAGCGGTCAAGTTCCGACAACCGTTCTTTCGGGGACGCTTTTTAGCATTACTGATTCAACAACAACCGAAGCTATAACCCAAGGAAACACACTCACCTTTTCTGATGGTACTGATATTAATTTTGTCGTTTCAGCAACAGATACAGTAACTGCCAACAATACCTCAACTTTGGCAACTGTTACAGGAAGGGGTGCGACCACAACCACTCTTGTCAACTTAAACGGCGGCTATGCAATTTCCCCGACAACAACCGGAACCTTTGCTGATTTTGACCTTGAAACTGAGTGGACTAGTGGGGATTTGGTAAATGCTGACTGGGACTCGGCAACAACTCAAACCGCTGCGTTAACAGGAATAAATCTTGATTTCACCAACTTGACCTCTGTAGCAGGTTCCACAACCTACGGAGTATTAATAAATGACCTGGCAGCTCAAACCTCATCTTCTGAATATGCAATATATCAGGAAGGTACCAACTGGGACTATGGCATATTTGCAGAAGATGCTGTCCTTTTCGGCAATAGCCTTCAGCTTGGCCAAAACGGAGCCGACGGCCAGCTCATTCTTTTCAATGACCTCCTGATGACGGAACGGCAGATAACCAGGTATTAACAACCGATTCAAACGGCCTCCTGCAGTGGGAATCGGTATCAGGGGCAGGTGGCTTGACAGGAGACGGGGTAGATAAACAGATAGCCTTTTTTACAGGTACGAGCACTCTGGACTCTGAAGCAACAGGCTTTGCCTGGGACTACACCAATAATAAACTCGGGATTGGAGATGATACTCCTGAAGGCATCGTTGATATAGACGGGGCCGCAACCGGCCAGGCACTCCTCCAGCTTAGGGAAACCGGGGACCAAAACATAATTACGGCAACGGCTTCTTCAACCACCGTCTTTAATCTGACCCGTAATGGCCTGATTGAAGCGGCTGATCTGACACTGGGTTTGAATGATACAACTGCAACTATTGCTACTTACGATACCAATGAAGACCTGACGCTTGACCCCAACGGAACAGGAGATATTTACTTTCATGGAGGCTCGTATAGCATAAACGACTCGGGTCAGGCAACTTTTGCAACTGATGAAACAATAAACGGGATAGATATCTCCTCTGGTGCCGTTTCAGATGTAGTTGACCTGGCAATGGTTCTGGGAGCTGGAAATGATATAACAATTGACGCTGCCGCAACCGATAATACAGGAACAACCGGCATCATCAATCTTGACCTTGATGCAACTTCCTCCCAGCAAGCAATTAACCTGGATATCGAAACAATAACCGACGCAGGGATAGATACACTCATAGGTCTTGACATCCTGGCAACACAGACTTCAACAGATGATGACATCATATATGGAATTCGTGTCCAAAACCTGGCAGGACTGGCTGACTCTGGAGCGGAATACGGCATATACCAGGCAGGTACATCCTGGGACTATGGCTGGCAGGACTGGCTGACTCTGGAGCGGAATACGGCATATACCAGGCAGGTACATCCTGGGACTATGGACTCTACGTCGAAGACGACGCACTTTTTAATACAGGTCTAAGAGTAAACGGAACAACAATAGGAATTGACTACGATGCAGACACAACTGATAACTTCCTTACTGTTGGTGCAAGCGGAACACTAGGTGATGCCAGCGACGACTTATTCTGGGGACAAGACCTACTCTGCGATGTCTCGGCAACAAACTGCGGTTGGGCAACGGGTACCAACTACTGGCAGTTAAACAGTCAACAACTTGCACCTGCTAATATCACATATGATCTATTAGTTGGCGGTACTGCAACTTCCTCTGCATCATTCATGGCATATGGACACACTGACGTCCGGAGATCTACTGGCTCTTTCAACAAGCGGAAATACTTTCGCAACAGGACAACTACTGGATGTGTCATCAACATCAACAGGATTAACAACCGGAAATCTGGGTCTTTTTGACTGGAGTCCTTCAAATTGGGCAACGGCGTCGGGAGATTTGGTAAGAATAAATATCGGACCTTTGGGTGATATTACCGGAAATCTATTTAATATTACCGACAACGGTTCAACTCTATTCAGAGTTGCTTCAAACCAAATCGAATCCGCAGTTCCTCATGCTTTTACCTCAGCAGGAGATGCGTCGTTTAGCTATGACGCAATCTTTATCAATCAAACCAGCTCGCAAATTGAAACTTATGGACCCTTTTCCATAGTCGTCGGAGAAAGCTTTGAAAACAACGATTTAACACTGACAACCTACGGTACCGGTGATGTTGTAATAAACCCTTCCGGTACGGGAGAGCTGGTAATTTCCGCCGCCGATCCGACAATTATATTTGATACTACTACAACAACCGATACCGACTTCTGGGTAGGTGTAGTCGAGGATGCCGGAGGAGATGATGACGATTACTTCAGAATCGGCGACGGTACAACTCCGGGAAGCAACGTTTTTCTTACTTTGGATACCTCCGGCAAGCTAGGTATTGGAGACTCAACACCCGACGCTCTTTTAGATGTTGATGGATCGGTTACAGGACACGCGCTAGTTGAAATAAACGACACGGATACAGACCAAAACTTATTCGTAGCAAGCTCATCGGGTACAACCAGATTCATTATTCAAAACGACGGCGATATTGACGTCTACGGAACCGCAATTGGCCTTAATAACGATGCTGACGTTGATAATTTAATAGGTGTTTCTGCGGCGGGTTCTGACCCGTCAGGAAACTTATTCTGGGGAAATAGAACTGTTTGCGACTCATCAGGTAACTGTGCAGGTACTACCAACTACTGGCAGAGGGCCTTAGGTGTCATTGCTCCTGGAAATGCAGGCTCAATAACAGATGATCTGGCAATAGGAGGAGCCGCAACCTCTAGTGCTTCATTCCAAGCCTTTGGTATTGAGACAACCGGCGGTAATGTTGCCAAACTTACTTCTGACACCATTACAACAGGAGACGTTCTTTCTGCAACAGCCTCTGCAATAACTTCAGGTAATTTACTTAAATTAGGTCAGGGAGGAAACTCTGCTTTCTCCGGAAACGTCATATACGCTGATGTGGATAGGACTGGAGGAGATACATTCACAGGCAACTTCCTTAAGTTTGATAATGCAGCCAGTACAGTTTTCAGTGTTAATTCAGGCGGTGCAATTGCCATAGACCCAACGACAACAGGCACTTTTCTTGACTTTGAGCTGGATACCCAGTGGACTGCCGGAGATCTGATAAACGCCGATTGGGCAGGAGCCAGAACTCAAACTGCAGCCTTAACCGGTATTAACCTTGACTTCACCAATCTGACTTCTGTAGCAGGATCAACTACATATGGACTTTTGATAAATGACCTGGCTGCTCAAACTTCGTCAACTGAATATGCAATATATCAGGAAGGGGTTAATTGGGACTTCGGCGGATATTTTGAAGACGATTTGGCTACTTTGAATAACCTGTATGTCGGCGCAACCACCGAAACTCTGGATAATACCGGTTTTGTCATTGACGGCGATGATGCATTCGTTGCCGGCATGATGGGCGTAGAAGGAAATGTATACACCGATGGATCATTCATCGCCGGTACTACCTTAACATTAAGCGATTCTGCGATAGCTGAATCAGGGGATCTCAATCTCCAGCCCGACGCTGACACCGATGACTACTTCTACCTGGATACTACTACCAACATTCCCGGTCTGTTCTGGGAAACAGGAATGACGACTAACGACGCAGGATTCAGAATTAGCGCTTCGGATGATACCGGACAATTGCAATATAGAGATCAGAATTCGGCAACTTGGGTAAGCTTTGACAATTTTGGACTAGCCAGCAGTGATTATTGGCAGTTAAACAGTCAACAACTTGCACCTGCTAATATCACATATGATCTATTAGTTGGCGGTACTGCAACTTCCTCTGCATCATTCATGGCATATGGATTATTTGACTGGTCGCCTTCTTCTTGGGCAACCGCATCAGGGGATTTGGTCAGAATCAACTTAGGCCAGTACGGAGATACAACAGGCAATCTTTTTGCAATTTATGACAACAGTTCCGAATTATTCTCCGTCGATACAGCCAAAATTACATCAGCGCTCCCCCATGAATTTACCGCGGCCGGTGACGTAACGATTGCCTATGATCTGGTCTTTACAAATCAAACAGCATCGAATATCAAATCTTACGGCCCTTTAACAATCGAGTCTGGAGAAAGTTTTGAAAATAATAATTTAACTCTTAAAACATATGGAACCGGCGATATAATTTTTGATCCCGGAATTACCGGTTCGGTAGTTGTCGGCGCAACCGCCAGTGCGACACTACGCTTCCATGTTTCAGACGATGAAATCTCGACAGCCTCGGCGATGATCGAAAATGTCAATACCTCTACCGATGCAGACGCTCTGGCAGTAAAACTTGCATTTACGTCAGGCGTGGGTAGCGGATGTGATACCGGCGGAAGTTGTAACGAATATATTACATTTCTCAGGGGAGACGGACTTAAGGTCGGAAAAATCCACGCTGCCTCGACAACCTCGGTTACCTATAAGGGTAACGGTACCGATTTTGCCGAATACTTTGTAAAAATTCCCGGCTATACTCCATCAGCCGGTGACGTTATCGAAATTGATCCAAGTACCAGTACCGTAAAACCAGCATCAGGCGAATACAATCCCAGGTTAATCGGCGTTGTCTCCTCCAGTCCGGTATTTGTTGGAGGTGTAGAAGGTCCGGATAAAGTTCTTGTCGGTTTGGTTGGTCAAATACCCGTAAAAGTTGCTTCATATTCCGAGCCTATCAGAGCCGGAGATTTCCTTACCTCCTCAAACCTCACAGGTTTAGCAGTCAAATCAAATAGGGCGGGACACGCTGTCGGAAAAGCACTTGAATCCTGGGAGCCTAATTCCGGCAGGGATAAGGTCCTTGCCTATATTGACCCTGCCTGGCATGACCCGGATGTCAGATTAACAAAATTATCTGGTTTGACAGACTTTTTAGTAGATAATATAAAAGCAGGATACGTTGAAGTTAATCAGTTAATCAGTGATCAGTTAATTAGTAAATTTGTTAAGACAGATAGACTTGAAACAAAGGAGATAACTTCAAGCGACGGAAATCTGGCAATAAAATTAAACGAAGCTTCTCCCTCCGGTTTTGGTAAACTTCTCGTTCAAAATCGAGCCGGAGAAACGGTTTTTGGAGTGGATGAGTCCGGGAATGCAACGGCTTCAGGAGAATTAGCGAGCCAAAGTCTGAAAACAAACGATGCAAGTATTGCCGGTACTTTGAAAGCAGACAGAATTGTCGCCAATGAAATTGTCGGATTGGATGCAGAAACCAACCAATCACTGATTAACCAATCTTCTGACTGGGATCTAAATACATCCATGGGTTCGGCTGCTTTGAATGAACTTGCCCTTGAAAATCTCTACGTCACAGGCTCTGCCGCCATCAATTCCCTCTCTGTAACGGAATCGGTGGTTATCGGCTCTGACCTTGTTCTTTCATCCCAGATTAACGAATTAACAGGTCAACAGATTAACTCTCTTGACACCGTCAACGCTCCCCTATCCATTCAGTCATCAGCCAGTCAACCGCTTTATCTAATGGCCAGCCTTGTCCAAATAGACACTCAAGGCAACGTCCAAATTGCAGGAAATTTGACGGTTGGAGGTACAATCGAGTCCTCCGGACTCCGCCTTACAGGGTCGTACCCTGCTAACGAGGAGCCTAATGGCTTTGGAAAACTCTTAAGCATTGCGAATGATCGGGGGGAAGAAGTAGCGGTTATAACTGCTACAGGAGCTGCCAAACTTGCTTCATTGGAAACTGACAAAATCAGCATCAGTGACGATCCAGCTGCTACTTCCTCGGCAAGTTTTGCCGGAATCGTCTATACAACTTCCGCTTCTGCAGGTTCTGCAAGGATACCGCAAGGCTCACGCGAAGTAATAATAAGAAATCCGAAGATAACAAAAGATTCTCTCGTTTTCGTCACACCTACGTCTTCCACTCTAAATCCGCTATTCATAAAAGAGCAGGTTGAGGGAGAAATAAAAGTTGGTTTTGATATACCGGCAAATTCCGACGTGACATTTAACTGGTGGTTGGTCGAGCTTGCCAAGCAAGCCGCCGCAGAATAACGCTGAATATTACGCTGAAATATGCTGAATAATAAGGAAATAAAATCATTTGTCAAAAAGTGGAATTTCTATAAACCGGACTGGAATTCTCTTCCAAAATCTTTTCCTAATCTTGAAAAGAAGGGTTTGACGACTGAAGAGTGCCATATCGTTGACGCTGTTAAGCTAGCCTGGACTATCGAAGATGGACGTTATTATTTGTATCGATCCTTTGGCCTAAAGGTAATTTTAGGATTCTCAATAGTCTCATTAATTATATTTCTTACAACCCTATTTGCTAATCCTTCATCTTTCACTAAAAGCGTAGAAGCAAAATCCTTAAGTCAAACTGTAGAAGATGTAGTTGTTAGCACAATGAGTGCTGTTTTCAAAAAATAATTTTACCTAAATGCCTAAAACATTCACTAAACTACTATACGAAAAAGAATCCTATCTTATAAGAGGTGCATGCTTTGATTTATATAAGGAACTCGGTAATGGCCACAAAGAGTCTGTTTATCAAAAGGGTCTCGCTGTTTACTTTAAAGAAAAAGGACTAGACGCCGAGAGAGAGAAAAGGATTACCGTAAGAATATTGAATCAGTCACTTGGAAATTACACTCCTGACTTTGTAATTAACAACTTAATCTTAATAGAAGCAAAAGCAAAATCATATATAACAATACAAGACAAGAAACAATTCTGGCATTACCTCAAAGCAACAGACTACAAGCTCGGTTTCCTTGTGAATTTCGGCAAACCGGGCGGAGTCGAAATAATAAGGAGGGTCTATGACACAGCTCGTAAATAACATTCAGCGTTTGTTCCGCGTTAGATTCCGCGCTATTCCGCGCAAAGTCTATAGGTGGTGTACTGCCACACGTCGTCGGAAAATTCTCTCCTCTATCCTTGCTATATTAATAGTATTAACCTCTATCCGCTTTGCCTTCTTCAAACCGAAAGATACTCTTGCCTGGTGGAACGACAACTGGCAGTACCGGGTAAAAACTACTATAACCGAACAAACCGGAGGATCTTTGACCGACTTCCAGGTTGCTATGACCCTCGACACCGCCACACTTATTACAGCAGGCAAAATGAAATCCGACTGTGCCGATATCCGGGTCTATGACAGCACCAATACCCAACCTCAGAGTTTCTGGGTTGAAAACTGCAATAATGCAAATACCAGAATTTGGTTAAAACAATCTTTTTCAGCCTCCGAAGTTAAAGTCTTTTACACCTACTACGGCAATCCCCAAGCAATTAACGTTCAAGTTGAAGGAGATAATATTTTTAAATTTTTCGATGACTTCTCGGGCGGAATAGATAGTACAGTATGGACCACATCAGGTACCGTAACCGAATCAGATGGAGTCGTTACCGTCAATCGCAGTGGCAGTACTTCATCTATCTACACCAATAGCGCCTTTTCATTTTCCGAACCGTTTATTGTAGAAGTCAAATACCAACACCCCACTAGATACAGAAATCGGGTATACCTCACAACATCATCTGGTGGGAGTTCCCCTACCGGATATGACTATGGTATCTTCGATTCCAGTATCTACTGGAACGGTTTTACGGGCACTAATCTGAGTGTCAATACCTGGTATACAGTTCAATGGATTGAAACAAACGGCAATCACACCTGGAAAATACTCAATCTTGACAGGACAGAAGTAATCAGCCGTTCTCATGGCTCGGATATTGCCAACGCAAAATTCCTTTCATTTAGTGGCACGGAAAGTGATTCCAGTGACTTTCTACTTGACTACGTCTTCGTCAGAGAATACGCCTCAACGGAACCAACTCCGAGTAATGGCTCCGAAGAACATTCACCCGGCCCGGTTGCCTTTTACAAATTTGACGAGGGTTACTCCGCCCCCGAATCCCTCCCTCTCACTAAAAACGAACAGCAGATCAACATAGTTGACCAAGAATTTGTAACTCCCATAGGCGATTCAAGTGTCTATCCGACAGATAATTCTTTGGGGATAATTAAATGGGATGGAACTAAATATGTTGGTGAAACTGTATATTTTGAAGCAGTAGTGCGTTCAAACGTCGGAAGTGACTTTGCCCACGCAGCCTTATATACAACCGGGGGATCTGCTGTTTCAGGGTCCGATGTTTCCACAACTAACGGTTCTTATACACGCCTGAGAAGCGGGGCTTTGACACTGACAGATGGAACAGAATACACTGTTCGGGCTTACAACAATGGCGGAAACGCCGGGAGACAAGCTTTTCTCAAATCAGCTCGCCTTATCATAGTTCAATCCGACCCCTCTAAAATAACGGAAACCGAAACGCAAGTTGAGTTAGGAAATTCAGAAAATACTACAAACTCTTCTGCATCTCAGCTCACAGACAGGAAATTGTACTACTACGACGCCTCAAAATTTTCACCCGCGCCGACTGCCTATTTTGAAGCTTCCATTCGCGCCCCTCAACCCACAATTGAACAACAAATAAACATAATTGACCAGACTTTTAGTTCCACACCCGGATCAAGTACTCCAGTACCTACGGACAACTCATTAGGCCTTATACTTTGGGATGCAAATAAATACCCCAATGCGACAATTTATTTTGAAGCAGTTCTCACAAACAACGTCGGTTCTGACCCGGGACATGCAGCTCTATATACCGAGGGAGGTTCAGCGGTTTCGGGTGCTGATGTTCAAATGAACAACCCCGGAACGTATGTGAGAGTACGAAGTGGTGCATTAACTTTAACCGATGACACTAAATATACCGTAAGGGCTTATGCATCGGGTGGGAACGGAGGTAGAACAGCTACAGTCAAAGCTGCACGACTTATAGTAGTACAATCCGACTCGACGAAAATTACCGACACCGAAACACAAATCGAGGCAGGTAACGCTCAAAACAACTTCAGTAACACAACCTATTCAACACTAACCGACCATAAAATCTACTATTATGATTCGACAAAATTTTCAGGAACGGTCAGCACTTACTTCGAAGCCACCCTTCACACCGACAGCGGCAGTGACACCGTCTACGCCCAGCTTCTGGAGTGCGCTTCTTCTTCAGACTGCAGTACGGGTTCTGCAGTAGGCGATGTCAGTCATACCGGGAACACAACTTGGACTCACCCCACTCGGGCCTCTGTCACTCTAACTTCGGGTAAATATTATGCCGTCCAAACTAAAGTATCGGCAGGTACCGGAGATATTGCCAATGCCAAGATCATCATCGATCAAACCGCAGCAGGAGGAATCACCTCCCTGGAAACCGTACATCAATATATAAATACCCCAGCAACCGACACGGATAACGTTTACACGAGTCAAAACTTCAATAATCGTTATAACCCCGACCTAAACGAATCGCTAAAATCCTTCAGCGGTGGAACTTTCACCTACTATTTTGATGCAACTATAAAAACGTCAGCCGGCACGGGATTCGCTCAGATATATGATAAGACTAATTCGGTAAGTATTTCCAACTCGGAAATATCCACAATAAATACCTCCTATACCCGAGTTGTCAGCGGAGATATCACAGGCAACCTTCCTCAATATCCAAGCACTCCGGCAAGAAATCTTGATACCCAAGTAAGAAATTCCGTCGCTTCGGGCAATACCACGTCTGTTTCAAGTTCAAGGCTCATTATTCAAGTTACAAATCTGGCTACGTCTACTCCCACGGCTTATGCAGATTTATATAACCTTACCGATACAGCACAGGTAAGTAATTCTGAGGTTTCCTCAAGTTCAAATTCATGGTCCTTGGTGCGCTCCTCCGAAATCACATTAGCAACAGGAAAACAATATGTATTAAGATTACGAAGCTCTGCGAGTGGGGTTGGTATTAAAATTGCCAGTGCCAAGATTATTCTTGATCAAACCGATTCTTCGGGAATTAAGGCTGTTGAAACCGTCCAGCAGTACATCAATACTGCCGTTTCCCGCACCAGCGCGTCATACGCTGATCAGGATTATCTCAACCAATTTAACCCCGATAATTTCCATATCAATCAAACCTCTATTTTCTTTGAAACTACAATGAAAACTTCAACCGGAGGTGGTGCCAACGATGCCTTTGCTATTTTTACCGTTGATGGTGGTTCCACCGTAAGTGGATCTGAAATTTCTACCGATCAGACGAGCTACACCCGGGTGACGTCTGCATCATCCATTACCAGTGCAATGCCTACTTCAGCATCTAATATGGACACCCAGATTAAAAACGAATCTGCCGGTACTACTACAGTCAGTAATTCCTGGCTCGTAATCCAAAACGGTCGAAGTTATGATTCCGTAACCCACGATTCCACCCAAAACCAGCTGCACGGCAATGTCAGCGGTATTACCTGGAAAGTGGGCGCCGAGTGTCATAGCGAGAATTGTCTTTCCTTTGACGGTACCAATGACTATGTCAAGGTCTATGACGATCCCAAACTTGACTTTGCCGCTGCTGCCGAACAGCCAACGGTACCGACACAATTCTCGCTAAATATGAAGCAACCGGCAGCGACGGCGGCTACAAGGTCTATATGAATAGTAGTGGCCAGATTGTTTTCGGTGTGGATGACGACAATACTTTCGGACCGGATGACGCCGCCACTTCTTCCCAATCCTACGCTGATAACTCCTGGCACCACTTTGCCGCCCTCAAAGACGGTACCTCCTCCATTGAGCTATATATTGACGGCGTCAGGGTTGGCCGGGATACCTCGATTTCTGCAACCGGCACCTTAGCCAATAACGACAATCTTTATATCGGCATAGATGGCGACGGTACCAGTAATCCTTGGCAAGGCATACTGGACGAGATAAAGGTCTACCCCTATCTTCGCACCCAAGCAGAGATCAATACCGATTTTGCCTTGGGTTCCGCCGCCCGCGGTACTGCTGTCGCCTTTGGCCTCAAAGACGAATCTTTCATAACAAACGGCTTATTGGGTTATTGGAAACTGGATGAGGCCTCGGGTAATGCTTCTGATTCATCCGGCTATGGAAATACTCTTATCAATAACGGAACGACCACATATGTTGGTGGAAAATTCGGCAACGGGAGCGAACACGTTCCTGCATCC
>Ga0075722_114_pt1 | contig 16992 bp, 18 predicted proteins | sample RifGroB1_FD_67783 | JGI IMG/M metagenome (GOLD analysis project Ga0075722, IMG submission 67783) | Microgenomates (Woesebacteria) bacterium GW2011_GWB1_39_10b
TCTTTACAGGAAGCGATGGAGTGGCACCCGATAATGATCCACAGCTTTTTGTCAGGGGAAGCCTTGCAGGCTTGGGAATGAATCCAAATCCGGGAGATACTGACGGAGTAGTCTTTCAAAGAAAGCTTTCCGACAATACCAATAAACCCGGAGAAATAATTGAATTTGCGCCTGACCTTGTTCTTTCCTGGCCTCCTTACCTTTCAGGCAAAAACATCACCTGGCGCGAAGTTGTCCCGTAACCTTACTCGAATTGGATAATTTTAGGAATTTTTAGTATAATTCACTTGCTTTCGGTTATTGTTCCTTATTCTAATGAAATACATAAGTACATTATTTTTATTGGCGTTTTTTTGCGTAGCATTAAATATTCCCGAGGTTTCTTTTGCCCAAGGGAGAGTTGTTTCGTCGCCAACTCCTACTTTGGAGGCTACAGCCTCCGCAACGGTCATTGAGAAAGTTGAACCGACAGAAGCACCCAGGCCTGATCTTACCCAGAAAACAAAGGAATCGGTTGAGCCATTAAAAAGACTTTTGGACGAGCAAGAACTGGGTTCTACCTATATAAATCCCGTCAAATACGCAATAAGAGCGGCTGTTGATGCCGGGGTCCCGCCCAATACGATTGTACTTTTACTACTTCTCCCTGGTGTAGCAACTTTGATTGCCGCTGCACGCCACCTGGTTGGACTTCGGGGTTTTGGTATTTTTTTACCTGCCGCGCTTGCAGTAACCTTTATTGCTACCGGTCCTGTAGTCGGAATTGGGTTATTTCTCTTGATCGTTATAGTTTCAACCTTCTCAAGAATAGTTTTAAGAAGAACAAAGATAAAACTTCAATATCTTCCCAGAATGGCTATAATTTTACTTTTCGTCGTCATGGGAATTTTGGCGCTCCTTTTTACGGCCCCCTTAATAAATAGTATGGCTTTGGTAAATGTTTCTATTTTCCCGGTTCTGATCTTAGTTCTTTTGGCGGAGGATTTCAGCAAAGTTCAGCTGGGAAAATCGGCAAGCGTTGCAATAAATCTTACAACGGAGACTCTTATTTTATCCCTCATTTCTTATGTGTTTTTGACACTGAAGATGGTTCAAGAACTCGCTTTGTTAAGGCCCGAACTCTGGCTAATTTCAATATTCGCTATCGATATTACTCTCGGTAAATACTCGGGACTTAGGGTGATGGAATATATAAGGTTCAGAAAGTTGATATCAAAATAGTATATGAAGACGTCGGAACTTCTCGGTTTAAATGCTCGGGCCAAGCTTTTTTCGTATCCGTTTAACAAACCTTTGGGGAAAAAGGCAGCGAAGTCAAAAATTTTTACCAAAAAGCTTTTGCGAAAAGCCGGTGTTTCCGTTCCTGAAATTTATGCTAAGTTCAAAAGCCCCTTAGACGTAATGTCCTTTGACTGGGAAAATTTACCTGATGCTTTTGCCCTCAAACCCAGTAAAGGATTGGGTGGTGAAGGAATCGTGGTTGTCAAGAAACGTACTAGGGATCCGGTTGGACCTTCTGAAAAGTTGAAAACTGCCTGGATTACCATTCAGAAGAAGAGAGTAACTATTGACGACCTGAAACTGCATGTTTTGGATATTTTGGAAGGAGCTTATAGTATGGGAAATGTTCCCGATGTGGCCTATATCGAGGAATATGTCGGACGGCATAAAGCCTTTCGAAGATATGCTTATCGCGGAACACCGGACGTTAGAGTTATTGTTTTCAATAAAGTTCCGGTTATGGCTATGCTCAGGCTTCCGACAAAAGAATCGGGTGGTAGATCCAATCTTCACCAAGGGGCAATAGGAGTGGGAGTTGATATGGCAACCGGGATTACGACCAGAGCTTTCTGGCGCGGTGAGTATATTCATTTTAAGCCGGGAACGAAAAGGAAACTTCATGGTATAAAAATTCCACAATGGACATCCATATTGGAAACCGCCGTTATGGGAGGATTGGCAACGGACCTGGGGTATTATGGAGCAGACGTAGTCCTTCATCCCGAAAAAGGGCCGATGATACTTGAGCTGAATTACCAGCCGGGACTATCTATTCAATTAGCAAATGCAGCCGGTCTTAGAAAAAGATTGGAGCGGGTTGAGGATTTACAAGTACGGGATGCAAGCCATGGAGTGAAAATTGCCAAAGCTCTATTTATTTCCAATTTTTCCGACAGGGTTAAGGCAGAGGAAGGTGTAAAGATTCTTTCAGCTTTGGAAGAAGTCAAAATAAAAGGCAGAAACGGCCAGAGAGTTAAGGTGATTGCGAAGCTGGATACAGGTGCGTGGAGAACCTCAATTAGTCGTGATATAGCCGAAAAGATGGGGTTATTGGAGATAGATAATATACTCTGGAGCAAAAAATTTAAGAGCGCTCTGGGCGAGGAAGCAAGACCGGTTGTAAATTTAGTACTTTGGCTATCAGGCAGGAAAATAGTTACACCAGCGTCCGTTGCCAAAAGAATGTCTTTGAAATATCCATTAATTATCGGCAGAAAAAATTTGAAAGGATTTTTGGTTGATCCTGACATAAGAGAAAGGGAGAAAGAATTGAAAAAATGAAAGTAAATTTGGCAACAACCAGGGTGACTCTTGAAGAAAATTCCCGGATAGCCGAAGAGGTTAAGGCTTTGGGTCATGAATTTAAACTTCTTGATCTTTTGAAATTTGAATACGCAATTAGGGGCGGGGAAATAACCGTTGAGCCAATAGATGACTTACCAGACGTACTTATTTTACGAGGAATTTTTAACAACATTAAAGGAATATCTGCCCATGTTGAGGGTCTAAAGAAAAGAGGCGTAAGGATTTTTGACAACAACTTTCTGGAACATAAATACTCTATTAATAAAATATCTGATTTGATTAAACTTACAGGTAGTGGAATTCTTGTACCCGATTCATTCCATCTTCACGATTTTGAAAAATTTGCAGGTGCTTCTTATGAACTCGGATATCCGGTTGTAGTTAAGCTCACGAGGACAGGTAAGGGAGCCGGAGTTTATAAGTTTGATGATGAGAATGCGCTTAATGAATTTATTATGAAGGTAGAGGAAAATGGAGGCGAAGCAAAAAGTTATCTTTTGCAAAAATTCATTGATTATGAATATGACCTGAGAGTTCTTATTATCGGTGAGAGAATATTTTGCATGAGAAGGATTCCCAGCGAGGGAGAATTCAGGGCAAATTTTTCTTTGGGAGGGAGTGTTGAGAAGTTTGACCTTAGTCAAGAGGATAAAAAACTGGCACAACGTGCTCTACAGGCAGTTGGTTTGGAAGTGGGTGGCGTGGATCTTCTTATTGCCCAAGACGGTAAAAGATACGTTTTAGAGGTAAACCACACGGCCGGGATGGTAGGGATGGAGGCCGCAACCGGAAAAAATATTACAAAAGTATATGTCGAATACGCAATTAAAAATGCTATATAAAAAATGGTTATATGGCTAAATGGCTGAATTGTTAAAAAAGCATTAAAACCATATAACTATTTGACTATTTAACCATGAGAATTCTAATCGTCGGCCTAAAAAGAAACCCTCAATTTAAAAGAGTTAGGGAAGAAGGGGAGAAACGCGGTCATATTGTTGATGGTTGTTTGGCAACGGAACTTGTAATTTACGTAACCCCAGAAACCTTTGAACCTACTCTACGCGGGAAAAGCCTTAAAGATTACGACCTTATTTATATTTGGGCGGTAGGACGAAGGCGTTGGGAATGGTATACGGCCGCCAATTTTTTAAATAGGCAGGTGGGTACGATAATTGTTAACAAAAAGATAGTAGATCCTTCTTACAATTTCTATTTAACTCCGGCTTCGGATTATTTGAAACAGAGGGATAACTCGCTGCCTTTCCCAAAGTCGGCAATAGTTTTTGATGCGAAGTCGGTAAGAGTTGTGATAGAACAATTTGAATTTCCCCTAATCGTTAAGGTTTCAGAAGGAAGGCAGGGAAGGGGTGTTTTTAAGGCAGACTCGTTGGAAGATCTAGAAAAAGTAATTGAGGAAAATAAAGAAAAATCACCCTCGTTTGTTATCCGTGAATTTATTCCTAATGACGGCGATATTAGGGTTTTTACGGTTGGATTTAAGGCAATTGGGGCAATGAAGAGAATTCCAACTAAGGAAGGTGAATTTAGGAGTAATATTAGTCTTGGTGGTAGGGGGGAGAAGATTGATCTAGAAAAGTATCCTGAAATAAGAAAAATTGCGGAGAAATTGAGCGAAGTTACCGCGATGGAGATAGCAGGAGTAGACATAGTGTTGAATAGGTCAACAGCTAAACCCTATATTTTAGAGATTAACCCGGGCCCCCAGTTTACGGGATTCGAAAAATATACCGGTATAAACGCTGCTTTAGAAATTATAAACTATTTTGAAAAACTGCATCTTCAGAAAAATGGCGGATCAGACTAAGGAAAGGTATCAAAGAAGCTTTAAGAAATACGGAGTCTCTCCAAAATCACTTGCGTATTGGAATCAGGAGGCAATTGATATAAGGTATCAGGAGCTTTTGAAAGATATTGAAATTGAAGGGAAGAGTATACTTGACGTTGGTTCGGGATTTGGAGATATTATTCCTCATTTGAAGAGGAAAGCCACTAAGTTTAACTTTATTGGGATCGATTTGGTACCTGAATTTGTTGGGGTTGCTAGGAAAAAATATCCCAAACACGAGTTTATTATTGGAGATTATTTTGGTAGACCTCTTCAAGAAAAGTTTGACATAGTTTTTACTTCTGGAACCCTTAACTCGGGTCTTCCTAAAAAAGACCCCGTTGGTTACAGAAAAAAGGCGATAAAGACAATGTTGGATCATGCAAGAGAGGTGGTTTCCTTTAATATGGCAGGCGGATACCCGCAGCCAGAAAATGTAAAGAATTACAGGGTTTGGTATGCAAACTCTTTAGAAATTTTAAAATACTGTTTGAGCTTAACTCCAAAGGTTATCTTTCGTCACCATTATCGCAAAAACGACTTCACGATTATCATGTATAAATAATTATTTAAGTTCCACCGTAGCGCCGGCCGTCTTCAGCTTATCTGTCGCAACTTTTGCATCCTCGGCTTTTGCGTCTTTTAGAACTTCGTAGGGAACTGCTTCGGTTGCGTCCTTTGCTTCCTTTAGCCCGAGATTTTGATTTATTTCTCGCAGAGCCTTAATTACGGCAATCTTGTTACCACCTGAGGCGGTCATAACAACGGTTTGGGTTGCCGCCCCACTACTTACCTGTTCACCGCCGGCTGGCTGTGCCTCGCCGGAGCTACTTGGAGCGGAAGCGGGAGCAGCGGTCACAGGAACAACCGCCGTAACACCAAGTTTATCCTGCAAAGCATTTACAAGTTCGGATAGTTCGATTACCGAAAGCTTAGAAACTTCATCGACTAGCTTCTCGACATTTTTACTTACTTTGGCTTCTGATTTTTCAGTTTTTTCGTCTGTCATATTGATCACCGCCTTTCAAAAATAAATGGTTATATGGTTAATAGTTTTTAAATTTTTCCTATCGTAGCCATTTAGCTATTTAACCATCAAGCCATTTGTAATTTTTCTATCTTTGTTTTCAAAATCCAAACCAACTTTTGTAAATTTCCCTGCAATGCCCCCACCAATCCGTACATCGGGCTCGCAACAGTCCCCGTTAATTGTGCGAATAGAACCTCCTTTGCTGGGAGTTTGGCAAGCCTAATAAGTTCTTCTTTATTTTGATGTCCTCCTTCGACAATGCCTACTTTGAAGCTAGGAATTTCGAATTCTAGAGAAAATTTATAAAGGACTTGAAGTGGAGCTATGGGGTCGGCCTCGGTAATTATCATGGCCGTTGGTCCGCTTAAGAGCGTGTCGGAGAGTGTATCCTCAGGAATTTTTGCCTCGGATCCGGCTCTTTTAAAAAGAGTGTTTTTGACTATAGACATTCCCGCGCTGATCTCTTTAAGTCGCTTTTTTAGTTCTTGTTGCATCTTCACCGTTAAACCCGTGTAATCGACCAATACGACAGAAGTGGCAGATTTGAGCTGCTCGGTTAGGTTGGCAACAAAAAATGGCTTTTCTGCTTTTTTCATAACAGTTTCAAGGAAACCGTGAACTTGTTCACGGAGGAATTGAACCTGTTATATAATTCTCACTCAGGTGTGAAACCGAGCCTTAAAAAGGCGAGGAGAATTCTATAACTTCAATTAAAAAAGACGCCCGAGGCGTCTAATACTGAATTGCCTCGGCGTGTCTTACTATCGCGAAGAGAGAGCCAAGCTCTGCTTATGTCTTCCGACCGCACACTTTCTTAGGACAGGCTTATTATATGTGTATCGGCATGTTTGGTCAAGCGTTAATTTACCGGTTGACTATTCGGCTTTTCTAAATTAAATTCTTCCTACACACTTTTTACGATTGACAAGTATCTTATAGTAATTTATAATGCATAAATATTAATTTATGAACTTGAATAATTTAATTATCTTTACTTTTACCCTCCTTACATAGGGGGTTGTCTGATGGATTGAGTTTGCCGATAAACTCTAACAACCTCCTTTAAAAAAGGAGGTTTTTTTGTGGGAGTTGTACAGTATTATAGAGCTAATACTATGAAAATTGAAAATTTAGAAAAAATAATCAGCCAGAGGATAGAAAATCGAGATAACTTCTCAAATTCATATACTGTTTTTTTGAAAAAAGCAGGTAGAAAAAAAATAGCTGAAAAGTTGGGTGAAGAATCAATCGAAACAATAATTGAAATAATTAAATCAGACAAGAAAAGAATTATTTACGAAACAGCTGACCTTATTTACCATCTTATGGTAGCTCTGAGCATATCGGGCATTAAGTGGAAAGACATAGAATCCGAATTGGAAAAGCGTAATATAATAATCAGCCGGACAAGAAAAACTAAGTCTAAACCTCATCTTTACATTTTATTACATGTTCATAAGTGTGCTGGTAGTACTCTTCGCCATCACATTATTAGATCACTTAAGAGTGGGGAATATCTTATTTTCAGAAAAAGTGTGGATTCGGATTTCGAAGATAGACAAAAGATTGAAAAGTACTTAAAAAAGCAGAGCCGGGATAAGCTTAAAAAAATTAGATTTATTACGGGTCATGGTACGTTTTATGGTATCCATAAATTTTTTCCAGATTCAGAACCAAGATATATAGTTTTTTTGAGAAACCCATTTTTAAGAACTGTTTCGAACTATAATTTCTTTGTTCAGACAAAAGACGACGGTCATGGGAGCAGAAAATCAATATTTGACTCAAGACATCATGTTAAGGATTTCAAGTCTTGGTTTACAAAAACCGACATAATGCAAAATTATATAACCAGATTCCTGCGTTTAAGAGTTATGAATGTTGGAATGACAAAAAAATTAACAGAGAAAGATATTATTTTTATTAAAAATGTTTTTAAAGATTTTTATTTTATTGGGCTGACTGAAAGACAAGAAGATTACTTATTTTTGTATGGATTATTTGGAGTTAAAAGATTTTATGAAGATCGGAATGTGTCTGTTAGGTATTATGAACCCGGAAGGCAAGATGAGATTATATTCAAAAAGATGAATCAATTTGATTACGAAATCTATGAGGACTCGATACAACTTAACAAAAAATTTCGTTTGAATAAGAAAAATAATTATAACAAAGTTGTAGGAAAGGTAAGGAAAATGCGGGGTAAAACAAAGATATTGAAAAATAAATATAAGAAAATAGAACGATTATGATAGAGGTTAAATGCGATTATGATACATTCAAGGTTTGGGGAAATTTAAGTGTTCCACGGGATATATATTTTGGACTTGGATATGAAGATAGAATAAAAACTTTTCCAAGTAAAATCGCCGGATGGTTGAGGGTATTAAACGTTAGGGGAAACTTTCTAGACGTGTTTGACGGAGAAGGTTCCTTTCAGGTTTTTCTTGATACTGAGTTGAGATCCAATCTAAGAACACGAAAGTGCCCCAGTATTAGTTCTGGGGACATTTTGGAAATAGAGGGAGTGTTTACGGAAAATTCCAGAGGAGATCAAATATTCGCAGCACAAGATGTAAAGAACATTGGTGAAATAGGGAAACCATTAAGACATGATCCAGAAAATCCAAAATTAAAACCTTTTATCTGGGCAATTAGACGTCAAGGAGAAAGGGAAAAACGAATTGAGCAACAAGTGATTCCGACAGAGGTGGAAAGATTTTTGCAGGGGGAAGATTTTGTTAAAGTTAGTACTTCAACATTCGATAGTGTGGATACGGGTTTGGGATCGAAACCTTTTGAACTGGCGGGTTCAGATTTCAAACTTCGAAGGGATTTCGATTTACCAACAAGAGCTTATCTGATGAACTTATCTAGGGTCTACCAAATGGGGTTTGTCTATAGAGACGAGGGTGAATCCCCTAAAAATCGGAACGAGTTTATTATTGCACAAGTTTTCGCCCATGGCAATATGGGTGCGGGTAGAAATCTGGCATTGGAACTTGTAAGTCAGATTGCAGAGAGATATATGGGAAGGAAACCAACAATTAGGCAAATAGATTTTATTCCGTTTATTTTAGAAAAGAGTGGATCGAGAAGTATTTCAGAACTATATAAAGTGAATGGTATCGATCTGGGTGATGAGCTAGTGCAAAATGGGTTGTTGTACGGTTTGTACAAAGAATATAAAAAGGGTATTGTTGATCCTACTTTAATAAATGGATTTCCTTCAATAAAAGTCCCTTTTGCCGTAGTAGATCCAGAAAATCCTGGTCTATCAGAAGATTTTCGGCTGATTTGGGAGGGAAAAACTATTTTCCATGGAAGTCAGGAAATAAATAATTATCCTGAACAGGTTGCGAAATACATGTCGATATGGGGAAATAATTTTGGACAAGATTTATCCGAGGGTGAAAAAAGATATCTTGAGTTATTGAAGTATGGAATGTTTCCTTACTGGGGGCTTGCCTTAAGTGTTGATCTATTGACACAAGTGGTTACAGGTTTGGATGACGTTCGTGACTTAAGGCCTACTCTAACTTGAAGATAAAACTATGAAAAATAAATTAAAAATATATTTTGTCGGCGGAAATCGCAACTTGAAAACAGGGGGTGGTGCAAATATTTCCTTATCAGCACTAGAGAATGAACTAATCAAGTTGAACTATAATGTTATCCCCGTTATGGGTATTAATGTTAAGGATGCATTAAGTTTTTGTAAATTATCGCACATTTCATTCAATCCCTTATTAAAATTTACTTGTAAAGAAATTATTAAAAATTGGCAGGATGCATTTATTTTGTTGAATTATTGTTTGAAAACATCACAAGGATTAAAAAGAATTAAAGATCCTAATTCACTAATTATAAATAACGGGCATTGGTGTTTTAATTCAGATGTATTAGTCATCAGGTTTTTAATGAAGTCATATCTAAACCACTTAAAAGGGTTAAATTATATAACGCCTTGGTATCTTTCTTTGCTGGATTTAAAGAAAAAAATAATTTTATTTGTCGAAAATAAAATTATTAAGGATACCAATATTAAAAAAATTATTACCCTTTCTGATAAAAGTAAGGATGATTTTAATGATTGTTATCCAGGACTTAGTTCTAAAGTGGTTGTGATACCAAATGGAGTGAATAAAGATGTGTTCAGGTTTTCAGTTAAAGATAGATTAAAGACAAGGAAATTATTGGGAATAAACAAAAAACATCCAGTTATTCTGTTTGTTGGAGGGAATATTTACAGAAAAAATTTTGAATTAGTGATAAAGGTTTTCAAAAATTTACCTAGCGATATACACTTATTAGCTATAATTCGAAGAGAGGAATTAGATAAAGCTAAAGAATTTTCAAAAGGTTTTGGAAACATAACATTTCTTCCGTGGCAAGACAATCCATCGATGTATTACAATGCTAGCGATATACTAATAGCTCCTACAATTTACGACACAGGCACTAAGGTTATTTTAGAGGCTTTAGTAAATGGTTTGTATTGTTTGGTAAGCGACAGTTCTGGTGTAGGAGAATTCATTGGTAACGGAGAGGGAAAAATAATTGTGGGAAGTAATTCAAGAAAATATTATTCTGAAATTAGAAATCGTGGGGTCAGGGGGGTGGTGAGAAAAATACAACCGGGGAGATTAGTGTTGAGTTGGAGTGAAGTAGGGGTAATGTGGAATAGATTACTGTCGAGTCTTTAATAACTTTAATAAATAGTCTGTACGGGTTAAAGCCCGCAGTATTTTGACTCAACTAAACTATTCTACATCCATAAGCAGTTTTAAGATAAATTGAACAAAAAAATGAAAAAAGTGATATTTGTTGCAGGAAATTCTCATGGTGAGATTAGAAAAAGTGCTATTAGAATGGCAAGGGTCGTAGGGCGTCTGATAGCGAAGAATGGAAATATTTTATTAACAGGTGGAACATTAGGGGTTCCTGAAGAAGCTGTAATGGGGGCTAAAGAAAAAAATGGGGAAACAGTTGCGATTTCACCAGGTGTCAGTATGAAAGAACATCTGGAAAAATATAAACAGTCGGCAAGAAGTGACAAATATATTTTTACTGGCCTAGGTGATATGGGTAGGAATATATATAATATCCGATCTTGCGATGCGGTGGTTATTATTGGTGGTGGAATGGGTACATTAACTGAGTTTTGTATGGCATATGCTGAAGGTAAACCGATAGGAGTTTTACTTGGTACTGGTGGGATAACAAGTATTATAAAGGAGTTAATTAATTTAACGAAGAAAAAACCTAAAGCGCCTGTTTTCTATTCTGACAAACCAGGTGATCTTATTAATAAAATATCGAAGGTCTATTAAAGAAAATGATAGTTGCTGTACAAAAAAACGGTAAGCTTTCAGAAGATTCACTGGAATTTCTAAAAAAGCATGGTTTTAATATAAAAAGAGCGAATAATTCAAGAAAACATCATATTATTTCGAAGGAAGATATTATTATTCTCGTGAGGTATGGGGATATTGTTAATCTGGTGAAGTATGGAGTTGTGGATTGTGGAATTGTAGGTACAGACTTTTTAATTGAAAGTCTTAGATCAGGGAGTTCACCTTTAAAATATAAAGAATTAGACTTTGGTTACTGCCGAATTTCTCTAATAGTTTCGAAAAATAGTAGTTTTAAAAAAATAAAAGATTTTGAGGAAAAGACAGTTGTAACAGAATTACCTCGAATAACAAAAAAATTTTTTAACAACAAGGGGGTGAATGTTAAGGTAGTGAAAGTTAAAGGAAGCACTGAAGTATTCAGTTTTTTGGGTTTTGCTGACGCTATAGTGGATATTGTATCAACTGGTAGTTCAATTAGAACCTATAATTTGAAGGAGTTTCAGAAGATTTTAGACATACAAGCGTTGCTAGTTTATAAATCATCTAGAAAAGTTGGCGGTTTGATATCCAAAATTAATTATTAAAACAAACGACACCAGAGAACTTTTTCCTTGTAGTATAGGGTTATTTTTCAGACATTTTGTATCTAGATCGCCAACTTAATGCTCGGGCTCATGGTGGATTTTATATACGCCTTGACAATCTGTTTTTTATTGACTGCATTTAAGACGCTTTCTACATTTTCTTCCAACTCTTTTTCCGGCTGGCTTACTTTACCTAAAACGGTATGAATTACCGGCGCATCTTTTTCTGTTCTTAGAACCACGGATTTCGCGGATTCTATTGCGGATGCCTCGGATTTATTTTTAATAAGTGTCCCATTCTTTGGATTTGGCATTAAGCCTTTAGGGCCCAAAAGTTTTGCAAAGGGAACAAGCTTTGGCATCATGTCGGGGGTAGCCAAAAGTACATCAAAATCGATTTTTCCCGCCGGGCCAGAGCCCTCTTGGCCGGAGGCCTTTTTCAATTTTTCAATAGTTTTATCATCGGCAACTTCAACTCTTTTTGTTTTTCCCTCGAAGTGGGGAAGTGCAACATTTTCCGAAATCCCGGTCTTTCTGACTACCAAGTGCATTTCAAGTGTTCCGTCAAACTTGGAAAAGCTTGTTTCTTTAACCAGTTTTATGGCTTCAGGAAGTACGTAGAGCTTATTTCTATCGACTTTTGCACGGGCATGTTGATACTTTTTACTTCTAATTTTAGCTTTCTTAATTTTCCCCTCAGTGCTTTCAGGAGTTATTTCAGTGCTTTCTGCTTGCCCCGTTGCGCTTGCGCTTTTCGGGGTAATTGCAGGTTTTTCTTCCGGAGGTAATTCTCCCCCAACCACTTTTATCCTTTCTCCGCCCTTTAAACCAAGCCCTGCAATCTGCTGTTTCTTCTTAGCTTCATCCTCGCGCTTTTTAGCTTGTTTTTTCTCATACTTATCCTTACCGGAGATTTTTTCTTCGGTTACGCCACCTACAAACGCTGTTTTAGTCTTTCCCACTTTAGTAATAAGTTATAAGTGACAAGTGACAAGTTGTAAAATTAAATTTAAAAAACTTGCTACATGCTACTTGTTACTTTATATCTACTTTGACTCCCATACTTCTAGCTGTTCCTTCAACTATTTTCTTTGCAGCATCAAGATCTTCGGTATTAAAATCAGCCATTTTTTCTTTGGCAATTGTCTCGACTTGGACTTTAGTTAGGGTCCCAACCATTTCCCTCGGAGTAGTTCCAGATCCTTTTTCAAGGCTCAAGACCTTTTTAATCATGTCGGCAACGGGGGCTTTTTTAATTTCGAAATCAAAAGACCTGTCTTCGTAAATAGTGATTACGGCAGGTACGGTTTCGCCCTTCATTTCGTTGGTGCGCTCGTTATAAGCTTTGACGAATTCCATGATGGCAACGCCGTGTTGGCCTAATGCGGGGCCCAAGGGTGGAGCCGGAGTTGCTTCTCCTGCTTTAAGATTGACTTTGACTACTGTTTTTATTTTTTTAGACATATACGATGCGAACCAACGAAATTATGCGAATGCCGCGAATCGAGTCGGACTCGGCGAATAAATTAAGATGGTCTTATTTAATCCTTACATTTTACTATTCGGGTCATTCGAGTGTAATTCGTATATTAGGGTCGCTTTTTTGTCGTCGGGAGAATCTATCGAAGACACTTTAACAATTCTGTTTAAGATATTGTTGTTCGACTTTACCCTCCGACGGGTTTGTCTTCCTCGAATAGAAAAATTTCTTACGAGGTGTATGAATTTTAACAAAGCTCATTGTCAAAGTAAATACCGAGATTGACTATCCTATAGAAGTTTTGTATTATAGCGAACATGATTAAAGTTGATGGGGGGGGTTTTGTTAGTAGAAGAGATTTTTTGAAGTTCTCCGCTGCTGTGGCTGGAGGAGGTGTACTGGCGGCGTGTGGAGGAGGAAGGGAACAAGATAATAGTCAACTTTTAGAATATCTCAAAAGCGAATTGGGAATTACTCCAACAACCACTCGTATGGATATTGCAAGATTAGCTTACGAAAAGGCGATAAACCCCTCGTGGTTTATAAATAAACGTATTGGGACTTACAACAATATTGAAGGATACCCTCTTGAATTTTCTACTGACGCTATTGGTGAGTTATCGGTCCCTATCCAATACCCGATTGATATAAAATATCCCTCTCCTAATCCCAGTGAAACAAAAGTCTATGCATTCAAACAAAATGGTGTAGAAAATCAACTTATAGTCTATGGTACATCGGGAACAGTTGCGAGATCTAAAGCTTATGGCGAGGATATAATAGGAAATTTTTTGAGTCAATATTTTAGTGGCTCTAAGTCACCAATTAATAAAATACACTTAGATTTTAATTCTGTGTTCTTTGGGCCTGCATTTTCAGCAGCTAGTCCATGGATGTTTGATAAACAAACAGGTGTAGTAACTTATCCGGCTCAAGAAGTATTAATCCGAATTAATCGGGCACATGATTTTGCGGCAAACTTAGGTATGAGTTTGGATAGCATACTTCGATTCGGTTTTACAAATGAGGTTGTTGGTTTTTTGGGGAATCAGTTTCCTGAAACTGGTGATGAATTGATTAGAGGTAATGTGAACGAATCTTATTCGACGCTTGCAGCAATCACTTCAGCCATTGATAAATCTTTTACAGAACTTACTTTAGGCGGGAATGCTTACGTTGATTTATTTCCATCAATCGCAAAGGAGATGGAAATCCTTGCTGAAATTGGAAGAAAGTGAACAGGTAGTCAAAGGGATTTTTTAAACTTTCGCTATTTGCAAAAGGTCTAACTCAACCGGTGTTTCTCGGCCGAAAATTGAGACCAAAACTTTGACTTTGCCTTTTTCTTCGTCAATGTCATCGATTGTTCCCAGGAAGTCTGAAAAAGGGCCGTCGGTAATTTTGACCGCTTCGCCTTTGGAAAATCTTGTTTTAAATCTTTTGGCCGGAGCTGATACGAATTTTTGGATGTTTGTAACTTCGGCTTCGGAGAGGGGAGTCGGAATTTTTCCTGCTCCCACAAAACCAGTGATTCCGGGAGTTGTTCGGACTGCAAGCCAAGTTGGGTCATCCATGACCATCTTGATAAGAAGATAGCCGGGGAAAATTTTTTCCTTGACCGTTGCTTTTTTACCGCTTCTTATAATAACTCTGTCCTGGGTTGGAACCAGGAGTTCGTAAATATTATCCTGAAGTCCCATAGTCTCGACTCTCTGGCGCAAAGTTTCCGCAACCCTAACTTCATGGCCCGAGGTCGTGTGAACAACATACCAGTTTGCGTTGCTATTGTCTTTGGTATTGATTACGATGTGGCCGGGAATTTTTTTCTTTCCCACTCCTCGTTCGCTAATGGCAGTAACATCAGGAGTTTCAGTTTGAGCTTCAGTATTTTGGGTGTTTTGGTCAGACATAATTTAAATTGAAACTAAGACTTCAAGTAACTTTGTTAGGGCGAAATCAAGAACGCCAAGATAGATTCCAATAATCCCAGAGATAATAAAAACGGTCAAAGTTAATCTTATGACCTCATCTTTTTTTGGCCAAGTAACTTTCGAGAGTTCGCTTCTTACACCTTTGATATAGTCTATAAATACCTTCACGGGGAAATTCTACCATATTATAACTTTTTCTGCTACAATAAGGGAGGTGATTTTATGATGAATTTTTACCTACAGATAGGGCATTTGGCGCACTACGCCTTTAGCCCGGAGGGAGAGGAGGCGATTTACTATGGTCGTTGTAGTCAAAAAAAAGGGAGAGTCCGAAGACAGGCTAATTGCCAGGTTCAAGAAAGAGGTTTTGGACTCCGGAGTTCTCCAGGAGGCAAGGGACCGAGCTCGCTACAAGCCGCCTTCTGAAAAAAGAAAGGAACAAAAAGCCCGAGTCAAGTTTTCCATTGAGTTGGAGAAGAAAAGAAACTACTAAAATAGTTGTGGTTAGTTAGTTGGTAGTGATTAGCTTTAAGTAAAAAACTTTCTATAAATTTCTTGCGATGGAATTTTGTTATCCCATGTCTTAAAATAGCTTCTTGATGCTTTTTTGTCCCGTAGCCTTTGTTTTTATCCCATCCATATTTCTTGAATTTGGACTTTTTGCTTAAACTTTCCATTAATTTATCCCTATAAACCTTAGCAATTATCGAGGCGGCGGCTATGGAGAGAGATTTTTCGTCGCCGTCAATTATTGCCAGCTGCCTTCCCGAAATTTCTAAATCGCCGAACTTTTTGGCTTGCCCCGAGCGAAGCCGAAGGGTTTTAAGTGGTATCCTTAAACCCCGAACGTAAGGGATATAAAAAGCATCTATGAGTAAATAATCTACTCTAGAACCAGTCTTTTTATTAGCAATGGTAATAGACCGACGAAAAGCCGAATATGTCGCTTTTGACATCCCCAACCTATTAATTTCCGAAACTTTTCCAACACCTATCCCCCAAGCGAGTGAATTTTTCTTGATCCACTTTGCCGCTCTTTCTCTTTGTACGGCTGATAACTTCTTCGAGTCATCAATTTTAGGAAAAGCATCGGAAGTACCAAAAGTATCAAAGGTATCAAAAGTATTTTTTTGAAAAACTACACAACTGGTAACGACCGGTCCTGCAAAACATCCTCTCCCAACCTCGTCGCAGCCTGCGACAAACTTATAGTCCTTTTTCCAAAGTCGTTTCTCAAAAGAAAAATCCGGTAATTTTTTCATTTAGATTCTCTCATCAGGAATTTTCAGAATTCACAACATCTCATATTTTACTCCCGTTAAGCAATAACGAAGAAAGATAAGATATTAAGTTATCTCACGAGGGTTAAGAAGTCAGAACAGCAGGCGTAAAATCAATAATCAAAGGATAATTATTAAAACTTTTAGATTTATCTTTTATAATTATTTCTAATTAATCATTCCCTAGGCCTTGCGATTACCACTAGGAGCATATTATGTATATCTGGATCTATATATTCGGAATGTATTGTTCCTAGAATTCCTTCTATATCGGATATTTCCATAATTTTTAGTTCTATTTCGCATAAGTCGGGAGACACTTGACTTATACGATCTCGAAGTGAATCCATATTATTAAGACTAGCCGGATCTGGTACTAGAATGACCTCTTTTGCTATTTTGCAGCCTTGGATAAGAAGATTTGTAATATCTGGTGGACGCGGTGAAAGGATCTGAATTCTATCTACCCTCTTTCCCGCTTCTACTTCTAAATCAAAAAGGTTTAATCCGAAAAATGCCACAAATGAACCGTTGTCTTCGGGTGGTCTTATATGCCCCCGGTAAAGTGGATATTTATCAGTGATATATGGATGGGGAGCATGGGAGTTATCAAGAGAAATTACAGTAGAATCGGGATATTCTCGTGCAGCCTCATAAGCACTTAAGCCAGTACCGGTGCCAGCGTCTATGGTCACGCCACGTCCATCAATTCGCGAAGCTTCTATTAGCTCATAGATTGATTCCAATTGTTCCTCGTACGAAGTCCGAGGATTTTCTGGGTTAAAATTACCCGTAAAATAGCGTAGCAATTTCCCCCAGTCTCCGCACTGGGGGGCAGGAAAACGGGCGTAGGGTGGTAGAATTATAGTGTGAGGTACAGAATTGCTGCTCACAC
>Ga0075722_122_pt1 | contig 8119 bp, 8 predicted proteins | sample RifGroB1_FD_67783 | JGI IMG/M metagenome (GOLD analysis project Ga0075722, IMG submission 67783) | Microgenomates (Woesebacteria) bacterium GW2011_GWB1_39_10b
AATTGCCAGAATTATCCTTCCCATTGCAACACCCGTATCGTTTACGGTATAACAAAATCCTTTATCTCCATTATTCTTTTGATAACGGATGTTAAGTCTTCTTGCTTGGTAATCAGTGGTGTTGGTGTCTGTCATGGTCTCCATAAACTCTTCAACCGGCATTCTCCACACCTCAACATCATATTGTTTATGACTTGCATTATAACCGGCATCACCGCTACATTTTTGAATTACTCGATAAGGCAACTTTAAGGATTGCATTAACCATTCATTGATTGAAATTAATTCCTCAAATATTTTATCTGTCTGTTCGGGTAAACAAATAACATCCATTTCCAACTTATCAAATTGGTGAACACGCTTTATACCCTTTACATCCTTACCCCAGGAGCCAACTTCGCTTCTAAAACACGATGTAAATGCACACATCTTGAACGGAAGTTCACTTTCTTTAAATCTTTTCTCCATACCATAAGCAAAAAGAGGGGGTTCCGATGATCCAACTAAGTAGAGCTGGTTGTTATCTTCTACATTCTCTTTTTCTAATTTATAAACCTGACTATATCCTTCTGGAAAATGACTAGTTCCAAATAAAACTTTTTCTTTAACCAAAAGGGGGACAATCATTGGAGTAAAATTCTTTTTAATTAATTCTGAAAATAACAAATCAAAAATGGCATATTGGAGTAATACCGCGTCTTTTTTTAAATAACAGAATCTTGAACCTGACACTAAAGCGCTCTGCTCAATATCAATAATGTTTAAGGTTTTACCCAATTCCACATGATCTTTTCCTTTAAAGGATAGTCTCGGCATTTTATCGGCGACTTCAAAACCTTTTCCTAACTGCGTTTGCTCGAGGTATCCCTTGTCCGGCAACCATACTTTTACATCAACATTGTCATCTTCATTTTTCCCAATCGGAGTATCGTCGCTTAAAATATTTGGAATCCAGGCCAAAATCTGGTTCATTTCCCCTTCTAACCTATTCAGTTCATCTTCTTTACCCTTTAACTCAATTTTTAATTCCTTTCCTTTCTCTCTATTTTCTTCCTTATTTTCCTTGGAATATTTATTACGTTCAGATCGAAGGTTTTCTATCTCTACCAGAAGATTGTGGTAATTATCATAGATACTAAGAAGTTTTTCAACGTCAGCTTTATTTGAATCCACTCCGCGGTTAGCTGTATTTTTAACAACTTTTTCCTTATTTTCCCGAATATATTTTATATCAAGCATATTATTATTATAGTCTAAAGTGCATGCTTTTTTATATCAGATCTTAAATTCCCTAAGTGTTCATTACGATTTAACTCCAAAACCTTTAATTTACTCTTTCCGCCCACTTTATTTATTTCAAAAAAATTAAGAGCGGCTGGCTCGATATTGTGCATCCAAATGTCATCCAGCGTCCAACCGTTTGCCAAAGTTACCATAATTCTTAATACATTATCGTGCGTAACGAGAAGGGTATTGTCGGTAAGTCCCACCGTATGAAGAAATAACTCGATTCTGGCCAAAGTTTGGGTAAAGGCTTCGCCTTTTGGAAACACTGACTGACTTGGTTTAGTCAGCCATGTGTTATAGATATCAGGATATAAAGACTCTATCTTTTTCTTATCTCTCCCTTCCCACTCACCCTGATTTGTTTCGGTAATAAGTTCACTTATCTCGATGGGACAATTACAGGCTCGGGATATGACAATTGCGGTTTGATATGTTCGTTTTAGCGGACTTGAAATAATTCTATTTATACCGACATCTTTGGCCTTTTTTGCAAGAGCTTCCGCTTGTTTCTTTCCTAATTCGGACAAATCAGTATCGTACGTTTGCCCTTGATAAATACCTTGACTATTTGCCACAGATTCAGCATGCCGCACTGCAATAATTTTAGTAATATTTCGTGCCAGCTTACTTTCTGTTAAACCGGTTAATTCAGTCAAATCTTCTTCCACAGTTTAGGATAATAGGATTATAGGAAAAAGTGATGAGTCATATAACCCTATTCATTATACTTTGGTTATACGCCCCATGAAGTATAGGAGTTGCCAGCGTAAGTTATTTACTTAATTTATGGCTATTACGGCGCCGGACACGTTTGACGTGTGCTTTCCCGTTCCGATTGCTACCTCGGAAAGCTCGATGATTGGAATCCTGCCTGTCGGCAGACAGGGTCATCTGATAACGCTTTTAATAGATTGTCAATGAAAGTATTTTATTTAATAAACTTGATTAATGTCAAGTATTTAGGATAAGAAGATATGAGTAAAAAGTGATGAGTCAACTTTTTCTAAGAGATTTCAGACTCACAACAAGCATTTTTATAACTTCAGTATTTAATAATAGAATTTTGTCTAACTTTCCGGAATACTTTGGATAAATATCTTTTAGTAATTCTAACCAATATCCTGTTTCCCTTGCGGATCCCAAAGCCATCTGCAAGAACCTCGCATACTCTTTTCCTTTGTATTTACCAAAGCCTTCAGCTACATTTGCACCGACAGAAAAACTAGAACGTAGTATTTGATCTATTATTATCCATGTTATTCTCTCATTCGGTAATTCTCGCGTCAAACGTACTATAAGAAGGCTCACTTCTCTTGCTTTCTGCCAAAACTTTAACTCCTTATATGAATTGATTCTCTGATTCATCATTCTTATCTTTTTATCTTACCTTCTCTCAAGACTCATCGCTCTTATCTTCTGATCCTAGTTCCTATAACCCCAAATCCTCGTGGATATTCTGCATCGCATTGAGGGCAATCTCGATAAACTCCCTAAGTGGAATTCCGAGTCGTGGGTCACATTCTTCAATTTGCTCACGTTTTACTCCCGCCGCAAAAGATCTCTGATCCCACTTATGCAAAACCGAATCAACCGTTACCTCGGCTAAGGTTTTATTTGGCTTGACAAGCGCAACCGCTACGATCATCCCCGTTAATTCGTCGCAGCAATATAAAGACCACTCTAATTTATTTTTGGGTGGGCTCGCCCCGAGCGAAGTCGAGGGGTTTTGACCGGTATGTGAATAATTGTGCGACAATATTGCTTCTAAAATCTCTTTATCAGTTACACCCTCCTTTTTCAGCCACTCGGCCATCTTTAAAGTATGAAGTTCGGGAGTAGCCTTGGTTTCCTCATAATCCCCGTCGTGTAAAAGTCCGATAATTCCCCAGGTCTCCTCCGAAGCCTTGGCGGAAGAGGATTTATCCTTCCCATCCAATCTCCTGTACAAAGCCCGCATTACAGCCTCAACCGCATAACAGTGCCTCCTCAAATTCTGATTCTCCATGTGTTCATGAAGAAGTTTTAAAGCTTGGTCTCGATTCATAAGTTTCTTAAGTAACTTAAGTTACTTAGGTTTTTTGAGAAAATCTTTCCTTTTATTATATAGCTTTTCTGTATAACCACCTTCCCTTTCGTGTTTCCTCTCAAGTGCTTCAACCTGCCTATTCAGCAAATAAGTAACCTGATGACAAAGGGTAAGCATCAAATTTGCTGCTTCTTCCGGATCTTCCGAAAGCGGTAATCCCTTCTGAATCAGCTCTGCTGATTCTCGTATGTCTCCTAAGTTACTTAAGTTTCTTACGAGCTTCGCTGCTTTCGCTCGAAACAGTTTAACTCTGGGATCATTCTTATCCCAAATCTCCAGTTCCCTTTGTCTTAAGAAATCTTCATAATCTCCCAAAAGTTCTTCTTCGGATGCTTTTGCGGTATTTGTCAGTTTTATCCCCATCTTAAAACTCGTCTTTAAAGCATCCGAGCCTTCCGCGATATTCGCCTTTCCGCTCCTTGCAGCCTGAATCATCTGGTCCGAGGTGCGCCGATCTGGCATACCTCCTAAGTTACTTAAGTTTCCTACGTTACTTAACAAAAACCTATTACAAAACTCAACAGTCAGGTCGTAAATGATAACGGAAAACCAATAAGTAAAAAGCTTTTTATAAGGAGCAGTTCCCATTTGATTTTATTTTAGTCTCCAAAAATATGTATTGCAATTATTAAACTATAGGAATTTTCAAGATGATTTGTTATAATTCTTTGTTATTGATATCTTATTATTATGAACAAAAAGGAAATACAAGATTTACTTAATCTTTTCAGATCTTCCGGTGGTCTCAAACGTATCAGACGCACCGGCTGGGTTCTCAAAGGAATACAGGAAGCAGAAAGCGTTGCTGATCATGTTTTCAGGGTAGTATTTATGTGCTCTGTTTTGGCACCAGGCCGAAAATTGGACGAGAAAAAACTTTTGGATATGGCCCTCATTCATGATCTGGGCGAAACAGCCACTTCCGATATTAGATGGCAGGAAGGGAAAAAGTTCTTGGCTCCAGAAAAGTCAAAAAATGAGATTGAGGAAAGTATTCTCAAAAAAATTCTCCCACATACTCAAAACGAAAAATATTATCTATCGCTTTTCTACGACTTTCGCGACCAAACATCTCCCGAGGCGAAATTCTTAAAAGAAGTTGAAAAATTGGAAATGGCTTTGCAAGCACTGGAGTATCAGGAATTTGGAGCTAAAAAGGAATTAATGAATGAGTTTTTCGAAAATGCCAAGAAATATATTACAGACCCAGAACTTAAAAGAATGTTTGAAGAAATCGAAAAGGCAAGGTAACTTCTTTTTTATTTACGTTCAACTATTTTCAAACGGTCGTTGAAAAATAGTTGAGGCTAATTTTAAAAGTTCGTGACCGAATAATCTGAATTCCTATGCTATTTTTCCGGCCGCATGGTTGGGAAAAGGATTACTTCTTTGAGTGATTGAGCGTCAGTAAAAAGCATCACTATTCTGTCTATACCGATAGCGACTCCGCAGGTAGGTGGAAAACCATATTCTATTGCAGTCAGATAATCGTAATCAGTTTGGTGCGCTTCCTCGAATCCCGCTTTTTCTCTTTTTTTCTCTTCTATAAATCGTTTGCTTAAATCAACCGGGTCGTTCAGCTCCGTATAGTTATTTCCGAACTCCGTTCCTGCAGCAAACATTTCAAACCTCTGTGTAAACCTCTCATCGTCGCACTTTTTAGCTAGTGGGGAAACCTCAATCGGGTAGTCGTAAATAAAAGTTGGCTGAATCAACTTTTCTTCTACCAATTCTTCAAAAACGAAAGCAGCCACCTCACCAATCGTGTGCATGTGTTCCAAACCTTTTAACTTTTCTTCTTTCACAACTAATTTCTTTGCTGATTCTTTAGCTTCCTCAAAACTTTGCCAACTCAAAGGATCAATCCCAGCATACTCTTTTACTGCCTCAACCAATTTCATTCTTTTCCAAGGCCTCTTGAACTCTAGATTAGTTCCTTGATAGCTAATTACGGTTTTTCCTAAAACTTTTTGGGTAGCATCCTCCACTATTTCTTCTATTATATCCATTCCATAGTTATAATCCTTAAATGCTGCCATTGCTTCAAACATGGTAAATTCAGGATTATGATCGTAGTCCACCCCTTCGTTTCTGAAAACTTTAGTAATCTCATAAACTTTCTCGAATCCACCGACTTTCTCGAATCCACCGACTATTAGTCTTTTTAAGTACATCTCATCCGAAATCCGAAGGTAAAAGTCAGAGTCGAGAGCGTTGTGGTGAGTAATAAAAGGTTTTGCAAATCCACCGCCGTAAACCGGTTGAAGTGTTGGGGTTTCTACTTCCTTATAACCTCTAGCATCAAGGAATTCTCTAATTGAAGATACAACTCTACCCCTTATGTCAAAACGTTCTTTAACGCTTTCGTTAAGAATCAGGTCCAAATATCTTTTGCGGTAGCGCTCTTCGACGTCTTTCAAACCATGCCAAGTTGAGGGGAGAGGGCGGATTGATTTTGTAAGAACTTGGAAGTCGGAAACGTCAACTCCGATATCAAAATACTTTAATAGTTTAAATTGCTCCCCGAGAGAATTTTTCTGAAACCAAAGTTGAATCTTCCCTGTTTCATCTTTTAGATCGGCAAATACTACGTTTCCATGCTCCCTCCAACCCATTATTCGACCTGCAACCTCGACGAAGTCGTCCCGCGAAGCCTTGGCGGAGTGGGACTTCCTCACTTCAGATATCGGCATGGGTTTACCTTTTACCTTGGAAGGATATGGATTAATCCCCAGCTCACGCAACTTTTTGGCTTTTTCAAGTCTTACCTTTCTAATCTCTTCCAATCTTTTCTCCGCCATATTATTTGTAATTTTCTAGTACATATCCCTCTAACAAACTCAAGGCTTTAGGCATGTTCCCTCTTCCAAATCCAATCCTAAAGTTGTTTCCTTTATAATCATACACTTTCGAAGGTAGCAACATCACGCCCTTTTCCTTTACTAAATTCTGGCAAAAGTCATAGACCTTGAGTTTTCCTATCTTTAATTCTGGAAAAGCTATTGAGCCTGCATCTGGCTTACACCAGCTAAATACATTTGAATATCTTCCAAAAAATTCATCCAGTAATTTAACATTGCTTTGAATTATTTCTAAATTCCTTCTAATAATTGTCTCTTTTGATCTTAAAGCTATAATTCCTAAAATCTCACTGGGAGCGCTCCCGCAAATTGTCGTATAATCTTTGAAAGTTTGAAATTGCGTCAATAATTCCTTATTTTTTGCGATTAACCAACCAAGTCTTAACCCAGCTAAACCGAACGTTTTTGATAATCCAAAAAGACTTATCGCGTTCTCGTAATTTTCGCAGGCGGAAGGTAATCTAGTACTCTCCTCGTATTCCAGAAATCTATACATCTCGTCTGAAAAAACAAAGGTGTTATTCTTCTTTGCCAGATCTAGAATTTCATTAAATTCCTCTTTACTTAAAAGTGCGCCCGTGGGATTATGGGGAAAGTTAACGACAATAAGCTTTGTATTTTTAAGTATCGAATTTCTTATAAATTCAATATCAAACTTCCATCTATTATCTCTTACCTCTGGTAACCACTTGGTTATACTACATCCAAGAGACTCTGCTATCCCATAAAGGGTCTGATACCCTGGAAACGTAGAAATCACATGATCGCCTTTTTCTAAAAGCACGTTCATAGCAATTAGTATTCCTTCCTCAGGAACAATTTCCAGAACACTCTCCGGCGAAATGTTTTCATATAATTTCGCTACTTCTTCTCTTAAAAGGGGGTGTCCTTGTGATTCTGTATATCCAAGCCATAGATTCTCCCAAAGTTTTAGTGAATCTTTATCAGCCAACGCCAATACCTCTTTTAAAGTTAAAGGTTCGCAGTCAGAGGATGAAAGCATATATGGGGCAGAAAATTCATATTTTGCAAAATACCTTTCAAGTTCGAATGGTTTAATCTTCATATTTTTCCAAGTTTATCAAACTAACTCCTATCAGTAAACAAAAAGCCTCCTTTTAGGAGGCTGTTCCACAATAAAGAAAGACAACCTCCCTAGGAAGCTGTCTTTTTCTTTGAATCAAAACAGACTAAATTTCTCATGAATATATGTTATAGTACACAAAACTCTAATTTATTTCAAGAATCTCGTAGGTAACTTTTCCGGCAGGAGCTTCGACTTCGACTTTGTCACCGATATTTTTTCCGATCAGTGCATGACCAAGGGGAGATGTATGTGAAATCTTTTTCTCTCCCGGATCTGCCTCCCACTCGCCAACGATATGGAAAGTATGGGTTGAGCCGTTTGACTTAACGGTCACTTTTGTTCCCAAACCAACCCCGTTACCCGGTTTCCCATTCGAAATAACTTCCGCGTTTTTCAGTACTGCCGAAAGCTCATCAATTCTTCCATCCAGAAACTCGAGTTCGTCTTTGGCGTTATGATAATCACTGTTTTCCATCAAGTCCCCTTGGGTTCTTGCATTGGAAAGTCTCTCGACTACTTTCGGTCTTTTGACTTCTGTAAGTTCACCGAGTTCTTTCTTGAGGGTTTCCAAGCCTTCCTTTGTAATTTGTATTTTGTTATTTCCTCCCATAATTTGAGTTAAAAGAATATAAATGTATTCAAAAAAAACTCCCCCGATTGTTTTGGTATTTGTCGGGGGAAAATTTACTTTTCTTTTCTACTATCTCCCCAACAAATCACCCATTAACCTTATTGGTAATCTGGGCGAAACAAGTAAGAAAGGGGGATATCACCATTATAAGTTTAAATACCTCACGA